>Ga0194112_10011628_pt1 | contig 10865 bp, 9 predicted proteins | sample TA2MahC400mmetaG_FD_146191 | JGI IMG/M metagenome (GOLD analysis project Ga0194112, IMG submission 146191) | Freshwater microbial communities from Lake Tanganyika, Tanzania - TA2015016 Mahale Deep Cast 400m | ecosystem: Environmental > Aquatic > Freshwater > Lake | place: Tanzania: Lake...
TCGCCTTAAGGCCGATGCTAATGTCGATTTAATAAAAGACCTGATTGGTACTTATCCTGTAGTGCAATACTTGGGCAATCCCCTTGCAGCCGGTAAGGCCGAAATATTTGTGAGTGATACTGAAGTGGGGGTCAAGATAACCCCTTTAAAACTTTCGAGTAATCCGGTGAGCTTGCTAGTATTTAGCTCTCCTAGAAAAGAGACGGTTCTCACTCGAGATGCTAAAGGGGTCTACCAGAGCTTCGAGAAAGGGCCCGAACAAGCTAGAATCGATTATCTATTTGCCGACGGGTACCTGGTTGTCGATGCCTCTCAATGCAATGTGGATCATTGTGTGAAAGAGACCACGGTTCACCTTTCACAGGGAGGAGCTGCCGGGAAAAAGATCGATACTGCCAGTTTCATAAAGAAGGTTAGAGGGAATTATAAGGTTGAACTTGTGGGCGGTGAGCCTCCTCACAGTGAGGATTCCGCTACCGCAGAATGGTCTCAGGGCGAAGAACCCGGCACCGAATTTTTAAGATTCCCTTACTGTCAGCCTACCGGTTGCGACCCCGGATTCATTGATTTTAAGCAGGAGAATGTCTCTGTCTTTCAATCGGGATCCATCTACACCGTCATGGTAAAATCAGGAAACAAACAACTCCACTTTGCTTGGCAAGAGAAAGAAGACGGTAAGAAAGTCTTCATCAACTACCAATTTAAATTGCTGACGAAAGAGGTTGTGGCACTCGAGTATATTTTATCAGTGCAGGCTTTCTAAAAAGCTAGCGTCACTTCCCTTTATGAGGATCTCATCATTTTAAGTTGGGCAAGTTCCGTTCGGTAGTTTTCCATTTCTTCTCCCGGAGCGGTTTCAAGGCACATGGGGAGATTTTTAAAGCGTTTGTCCGTCACTAGGGGACGAAATGCCTCAATACCCAAAAAACCTTTGCCCAAATTAGCGTGTCGATCCACTCGACAACCGATATCTTTCTGCGCATCGTTGAGATGAAAAGCTTTGAGTTGTTTTAAAGAAAGCTTTTTATCAAATTCTTTAAATACCTTCTCGTACGCCGCTTTGTTTCTCAGGTCATATCCAGCTGCAAAAGCGTGTTGAGTGTCAAAGCAGAAAAATATTTTTTCAGAGTGTTGGGTCTGCTCAACTATTTTTTGTAGATGCTCGAAACTATGGCCGACACAGCCCCCCTGACCCGCAGTGTTTTCAATTAAAAGATCCGTTTTAAATCCAGCACAACACTTTAAAACCTCATTGAGACTTTGGCTTGTTCGTTTAAGACCGATCTCCTCTCCGGCGCCAAGGTGGCTACCCGGATGGGTGATGAGCGATTCTATTCCCAGAGCTTCGCATCTTTCCATCATTGCGACAAAAAAATCGATCGATTTTTTTCTGACTTCAGAGTTATCCGTTGATAAATTGAGAAGATAGCTATTGTGAGCCACCACTCTTTTAACGACCTTGGCCTTTTTGAAAGCTGTTTTAAAGGCCGAAATTTCTTCTTCTTTAAGCGGTTCGGTTTTCCAAGTTCGACTGCTTTGAGTGAAAATCTGGATCGATTCGCAACCTACTTCATCCCCTCGTTCGATAGCTTTGTACAACCCCCCAGCTATCGACATATGTGCTCCTAAAAATCCCATTAGCTTTACTCCAAAAAAATAAAAAAGTTTTCTACCAACGGTGGTAAGCCGGATGGCCCGGTTTCACCGCAACAAAAGTTCCGCGACAAGTGGCGCAGACTTTTCCATTAGCTGTTAAAGTAGCTTCGATGACAGCCCGGTCATCTTTGAGTTCGGCAACTTTAGCTAAAAGAAAAATAGTGGTATTCGATGGGGTAGGACGTTTAAGAGAAATGGCATAATCGGCCGTCACAGTACAGGGAGGTGAAGCTTCATGGCTTTTATTCATTAAGGCCCAAGCAGCCGTCCAATTGGAGTGGCAATCTAAAAGCGCTCCGATAATTCCCCCATTTAAAACTCCCGGAAAGGCCTCGTGATGGGATTCGGGTATCCACTCGGCCACGACTTCATCACCTTTAGGGAAACTGCGCACTTTGAGTCCTTTGGAGTTTGAAGGGCCACACCCGAAACAGGTGTTGTTAGGGGCATACTGTTCTTGAAGGCATAGAGACTTATTCATAAGAAAGGGATAACTCTCAAGATAAGAAAAGTCGAGTCATCCTAAAAAAAAGGGGCTATTTTCGCTGCCACAAGCAATCGGACTTAACAAAATGATTTGTGAGATAATCTCTTTCGGTCGGCAAAAGAAAAGGAAATAGGACATCATCTATTGCGACCCACTTGATCTGTGGATCTAGAAAGCGATTGATATCCCTTCCGCTATCCATCTCAGGAGTTTGCACTAGGTTCCCCCAGTATTTTCCATGGTCGCTGTTGAAAATATAGGCGGGGCAGCGATTGGGCCAAATGTAGAAGATGGGTTCGGTTCTGGGGAGCTCAGAAAGGGCCTTACTTAGCGACCTTAAATTGGGTTGGCTTGAATTATACTTTGGGAGCTGTTGATAGCTAATAGCAGCGGTGAGAATGGCTAGGATGAGAAAAAGGCTTTGGCCCCATATTTTTTTTGATAAGGCTCTATCTACGACATAGCTCATCAACATAATAAAACAAGGAAGGGACAATAGGGTTCCATGGTGAGACATGGGCGCGGCAAGTTGCAGTAAACCGCAAACTGAAAGCATCAATACCAGTTTAAAGTTTTGACTCCAATCAATATGTCGTCGATAGATGAGAAACGATATCCAGCCAATAAAACCCAAATAACAGAATAACAAAAGGCTATCTAGCTCCAAAAAGCCTCGAAGAAGCGCGAATCGATTTCCGGAAAAAGGCACACGAAGAGCAACAACACGGAAATTATTAAGAAATTGACTATCCAAGGAGTCCACCAAGTTTCCCTGAAATGCTTGGATGCAGGAAATTAAGATAAAAACAAGTAACTCACCGGCCAAAAGAGCAAATCGGGACGTTTGAATTTTATTGATTTTGGGGGGATTACCTTCTTTAGAAGAATTTTCAGACTTAAGTTTATTCAGAAAATCGAAAATCAAGATGGGGACATTGAAAAAAATAAATTTGGGATTAAGCCCAATGGTTACCCCTAAAAAAATCCCTGCGAAAAATCGACGTTGCCGCATCCAAAAAATAAGAAAAGAGAGAAAACTAGCGAGCATAAAAACATCGGGACGAATTCGAAAGGCTGTCACTTGAATCGTTAATTGACCAGCAAAGAGCGCGAGCGCGATTAGGTTCAGAGCAAGATTTGGTGTGAAAAGTTGAAGACAACAAAAAAGAAGAACAAAGCTTAAGTAAAGAAAAGATAAACAAATATTGCGTAAATAAAAAAGCGAATCAATGGAAGCGATTGCACCGCTTTTGATTTTGAGTAACCCACTAAAGATCCAAGCTGAAAGAGGCCCGTGGGTGTCAAAAAAGTCGCGATAGATTAGCTTTCCGCTGAGGACATTCCAAGCCATGTGAACATGTTGGTACTCATCTTGGTGAAAACTAGAATGGTGTGAGGTCCAAAGCTGAAAGACATGGTAGCCGATCAAAAAAATGCCGAGTATTGTAATAGAAAGAGAAAAAAAATTTTTCATTGTGCATTTTTATTATAGCAATTTTGTAAATGATGTCACTGTAAGGAGCTACCCCAAGTAAAGCCATACCTTTTGGTAGTGGCTGGGGAGAGCATGGCGTACATTTGGGTGGTGTTACCGCCGGGGCCGTAAGCCGAGGATAAGACTGTGACAGTCCAGGTACCGCACGCTTTTGTTTCATAGAGAGAAGATCCGATCTGACAGGTTATCGTCACCGGATTATTCGCACTTGTCATCTCCGAAGCTGTGAATGTTCCAGAACTGGGAAGGGACACTTTGGTGGTATCGCTGGATACACACGCCGCAAGCGATCCGCTGTTTCCGGTAGTAGGATTGCCGCTTGAGTAAGTGAACTTAAAATTACCCGTGAAGGTAGAGGTTGATGCTTTGTTAATCGTAAAATTACCACCAGGGTCCTCACCATTAAGTTTTGACTCGGTTTGACAACCCGTTAAATATTTGACGGGTGTTTCAGCCGAGCAGGAAGCTAACGTTCTTACATATCCAGAGGATTTATATACCCACTTGTCGTTTTTGGTCATTACTCTTCCTGCGTAGACAAGGGTGTTGTTAGAAGTATCAAAAGTGATGGCCGTGGCAATTTCATTATGCGAGAATTCAGGAAGGGATACGTGTCCACTAGTTCCCCAATCGGCCAAAGCTCCTGCTGTTGTGAATTTTCCGATGAGCATTTTATTGTTGGTGCCGTTATAGTTAGATCCCGCCACAAAAATACGGGCAGTACCCGAGTCGCATTGAGCGTCACTAATATAAACGACGTCATTGTAGCCCGTAGTTTTGTCATTTATTTGAGTGGCCCTAAAACCGTTCGAGGAGTTAAAACCAGTGGTGTCTAAAGCGAGTGCTGTTGTTAAGGAAGCGATAAAACCAAATTGGCTACTGGAAGAGTTTTTAGCCGCCCCAACCACATAGAGTTTATTAGACCCATTGTTTACGATTGAGGTAGGTTTAACAAAGTTGGTGTAACCAGTGAGTGATACGGCAGCTCTACTGGCCTCGCCCCCTGACCAAGTTGAACCGTTCCAAGTGGCAGGGGTATAATCAAAGGCCTCAAAACCGCTCGAGCTAGCGCTAATGCGTGAAGCGATTCCGTAGACGTTGCCGCCTGCTGAAATTTGGGTTATCCCAACGCCTCTCCACCCGGTGGCAGAACTGTTATTGATAGTTGTCAGAGCTACAAGTTTCTTTGTAGATAGGGTGGGAGTATTACTCGTAATCTTAAACTGAGCAATATAAGGGCGATAGAAACTAGTTAGAAAGAATTGTCCCTGATAACCCGTGACATACAGCATGTCGTTAGCGGAATCGAACACAAGACTTTTGGGGCCGCCCAGAAAACCGTGCTTATTGTTTGAGTCGTTGTCGGCATCTCCCCCAATTCCCGTGTCAAAAGCCGTAGGGGTCCCTCCTGCTATTGGAATGTAATATAAATAAACGACATAGCGATTGCCTGAAGCTGTTGATTTAACCCCGCGCCCTGCCGCCCACCAAGCACTTCTTGCCGAGTTATAGGCGCAAGACACAAGAAGGTTCTCTTTTTGAGTGTTACCTGCATCGTAATAAGCGGCTCCGTTCTCTTTCGCTTCTAAATTACTCACGTTAAGATTACTAACGGTGGCTCCCCTTTTTTGGAAAGTCGCATCTGCAGTCACTCCGATAGTACTATCCGTTGTGAACTGTTGGACCGAACCAGGGTAGAACTTGGGGGTGGTGCTCCCCGAGTGGGCTCTACCTACGGTTAAAACCTTACCCGAATTGTTTTGGCAAATCCCAAGGATAATTTGTGCGCTTTCCGTATCCAACTGCTTAGGAAAACCTTCATTAGACTGAGCCAATCTGGGTAGTAAAAGGCAGAGCCCTATTAACGCTCTTCCTAAAACCTCTAAGTGTCTAATGACTGATTTCATAAACGCCTTGCTGTTAAGTCTCTCTCTCTATAGCTCACGAACCCGGCTGGACATCGTCCAACGTGGTAACTTGAGCCTTATAACCTCTGACGAGGGTAGGTTCCAAGTACACTACGCTTGAAGCCCCCGCTTCTGCCAATTCACCTATATTTTCCGTATCGTTCGATGATGAATTGTCTGAATTGTCGATGCTTGAATTGGCAATTGATTCTTCTAATGGAGGATGGTCGATCCCTTCTGGGATTTCCCAAACTGATGGGCGCCCACAACAGATCAGTGTGACAGTAACTAGACATATAAAAAACCATTTCCACATACGTACCTCGGTTTATTAGTTGTATTACCTAAGATGATTTTCACTGATATCCTAACGCAATGCAATAGCTATCTAAGATATTAAAATAAAAACACAATTCCCGGACCGACTGTGTGGATTTAGACATAATTGAGACGCCTAAGTCGTTGATTCCTTTAAAGGGGTCAGTGCACTTTAAATATTGAAAAGTGCTTGGGCACTCTCCATTCTATTGGGTTAGAACCGTGACCCGCCCCCTTTAAATATTGAAAGTCGACTGACCCCTTTCAATAGTGTTATTCTTTGCGGAATGCAAAGAACTCTGGATTGGCGTTTGCGGGGGATACGGTCTGTTCTTCCACTTGTACTGCCCATTTTTTGTACAGCTTTTGTTCACCACCTTTTCTTTAAAACCTTTGGTGAGAATAATCTGACCTTAGGGATTTACTCTAGAGATATTTACATTCCTCTTGGACTGGGAGCTGTCGTTAGCTTTTATCAGATGATTGGTAATGGGGTTGGTTTAAGATTTCGAACTCGGTTTTTTGTCTTTACACTAGGCCTTCTTGTTTTTGTTTCGGCGCTGCTTAAGTTTTATCTCCAATTGATTTTTAAAATTCCCCATTCCTTTCTAATCGTGACTCTTCTTGGAACCTGTTTTTTAACTTTAATCACAGCTTTTTTGACGACCTTAAAATTTTCAGAGGTTCTCACCTATGTTCGCAAACGTAATAGTGCGGCTCTTTATGTTCTTATAGCCGTAACGAGTCTTTTAAATTACCCACTTATTTTAAAGTTTTTTTGGAAGCAGGCCTCTTTTTTAACGGCTAAATCGGTTTATTATATTTACTTGCTATGCGGGATTCCCTTGCACTTTCAACTCACCCCCGTTTCATTCAATCTTTCCGGGGGAGGATTCGCCGTAAAAATTATCATGGGCTGCTCAGGGTTAGAGGGGATTTTCTTTTTTATCTTTGGATTTTCTTTAATCCAATGTTTGGAAAAAAGAAGTTTTAACTGGAGGGTGCCGGTAGCTTATCTGGTTGGAAGTCTTGTCTTGTTTTTGCTCAATACCTTTAGGATCAGTAGTTTTTATTTTTTGGGGATTCAGTTAAAGAAAATTATGGCAGCTTCTCAGGTGAGACAAATTGTTGAAGCGGCGTTTCATAATCATTTAGGTTGGATTTTGTACCTAGTGGGGATTATTATTTTCATGCGGGTGTATCGAAGAGTCGAAAAAAATATTGTTTTGGAAACGAGCCATTCTTAAAGGCTCGTCTTTGGGAAAGGGATCGGAAATGGCCCCGGGGCAACTTTTTAAAATTTTAATTCTAGCCTTTTTTCTTGTGTTGCATGGCAATTCCGTTTTGGCTGTTGATTGTGAAAACGGGGGGGTGGGAAGTTACGAGCTTACAGATGAGGATTGTAGTAGCGCGTGTGAATCCCCAAAAACCTGTGAGTTAGATGATAGTACAGAGTACAGGTGTTGTTTCGATCTTACCGCAGTTCCTGAGCTTCCCTCTTGGTTTGGCCCCTTTTTCTTAGCCACTTTAGTTGCCGCTTGGGAGTATTGGAGAGTTCAACGCCGAAAGGCTTTGCCCTCAAAGTTAGTTGATAGGTCAAAGAATGGGCGGTAAGGGAGTCGAACCCCTGACCCCATGGTTCGAAGCCATGTGCTCTATCCAGCTGAGCTAACCGCCCACGATAAGGAAAGCCTAACCTTCCACAAGTTCCCCAAATTGAAAAGCAAAACCTTGGGGGGATTTCTTTTCAGTGCCAAATTCAGCTCTAGGCTGTATAACAAACCAGTGAATCTGTTCCACTTTACCATCTATTTAGGTTGTTATCTTTTAGGAGGCTTCCCTACCGGAGTCGTCTTAACTAAACGAAAATTTGGGTTGGATGTCCGCGAGATGGGAAGTGGCAATATTGGCGCCACCAATGTGACTCGAGTTTTCGGGTGGTATGCCGGGCTTTTGGTATTTCTCATTGATTTTTTAAAAGGGTATGTTCCGCTCCTCTTGATTCAGCGATTTTTTTCTAGTGAGTCCCCTTGGTTACTGACTTGGTCCGGATTGGCTCTAGTTTGTGGTCACTGCTTTAGCCCTTACTTAAAATTTAAGGGGGGCAAGGGGGTTGCGACGAGTTTGGGGTGCTTAGCCTACCTGGCTCCAGTGGGAGCGTTAGTCGGGGTGATAGTTTATGCCATCGCTTTAAGCGTAACCCGAATTAGTGCCGTAGGGTCTTTAGGCGGTGTTTTGGCTTTGTGGATCTATTTGGCAGTGGCTAAAATCGACATGCCCTCAACGGTTTTTGTTTTGTTGGTCTCCGTGATTGTGGTGAGCCGGCACCATGAAAATATTCGTCGGTTGATTAAGGGAGCTTAGATAATGATTCGAGTTCTTTTTATTCTTTTTTTATTCCCTCTCATGTCTTTCGGCTCTGTTTTTAGCTCGGATGTTAGGGCCGTTTTTAGCTCGGCGAAAAAAGAAAAGAGACCCATCATTATAGATTTTTTTGGAATCTGGTGCCCACCCTGTAATGAACTTGATGAGACGGTTTTTGAGACGACCGATTTTATTGAGCGATCAAAAAATTTTAAACTTCTTAAAGTCGACGCCGACAAAAAAACTTCTTGGAAGCTTAAGGACAAATATAAAGTCGGGGGATATCCGACCGTTGTTTTTACCGATCCTAATGGGGCTGAGCTTTATCGCATTGTGGGATACAGAAACTTAAAAGAGTTTTTGCAGGTGATGGAACTTGTTCTCTCAACTAAAAATAAAAAATTGGAACAGGCCTGTGTGAGCCAAGAAGAAAATGATCTTTGGCGATGTGCGGTGGTTTGTTCGGAGAGAAAAAATTTGATATGTGCCTCAGAGGCCTACGCTAAGTTGGCCAATCGGTTAAAGCCGGGTACCGCGCGATTTGATTGGATTAGAACTTACGCTATGCAAAGTGTTGAGACTCCCGAACTACAAAGAGAAGGGTACGCCAATATATTACGATCTTATCAAACGACTCCACAGGCTTTGGTTTGGACGATTTCTTATTTAAGCGCTTTTGATGATGAAAAGAAAATTAAGCCCAAGAAGGAATTGGTCGAAGGAGTTCTTGATCACTTTCCCGAAATGTTAACCGACCCCAGATTAGATGCTTTGGGACTCTCCCCTAGGAGTTTAATACAAATTAAAGCTGAGATTTTAGATAAGATAGGAAAGCGAGATGAAGCTGTTGCAGTCTGGAAAGAGGCCTCAATTCTCCTTGAAAAAGAGGCCAAAGCGTTGCCTCCGGGTTCAAACCCTAGAGCTTTTACTTTAGATAGAATTACCTGCCTGGAAGCCGCAGGAGAACTTGAGGCGGCTTTGAAGCTAGCTAACCAGTATCGCGAGTTTTTCCCTGAGGAGTTCACTTTTTATTCCCTGAGTGCGCAGATTTTAGAGAGATTAAAGAGATATAACGAAGCTCTAACTCTAGCTAAAAAGGGGTATGCGCTTTCTTATGGGGATAACAAAATTCGAATGGCGACTTTGTTAATGCGTCTTTACGGCAACATCCCGGATAAAGTTAGTGCGAAGAAAGTTTTCGATGAAGTGACCAGTCAAGTTAAACCTGAAGCCAAACTTCAAATTAGAACTCACCGCTACCTAAAAAAGCTTCAAGACGCCAGTAAATGGTGCCTATCGACTTCCCGGCCGTAAAGGTAGCGGGTGCCTGCCGTTGGTATTTCATATTCGTTTGAACCTCTTAAAAAGCCCAATACCTGCACCCTTTGAATGGACTTTTTAAGAGGCTGGTCCGAACTATTTTTTCTTAAATTGAAAAGACTTATAGAGGACCAAGGTTATAAGATTTGATAAGTTTTCTTTAAAGTTTCATTTGATAATTCACCTCATCGTCAAACGGCCAATAAATTTAGCGCCTTAAATCAACTTCATGGCCGTTTGAACCTCTTAAAAAGCCCATTCAAAGGGCGCAGGTATATAAGATAACAAGAGTTAGAGCAGGGCGTTGTCTTTTGCACCCGGTACTTTTACGGCCGGGAAGTCGATAGGCACCTTTAAGGCTTGGTGCGGTTTTGCCGATAAGTGGAGCGAAGGATAGGGTATCTTATTTATGCTTCATATCTATTGGCTTAGGCCTTCCGGGAAACCATTATCGAAGGAGCTTCGATCTTGGGCGAAAAAATTAGGGGACGTCGGTGCGAAAATCGAAACTTTTAAAATCACTAAGTCTCAGGATTCTACCACCCAATTTTTTAATCCCAATCAACTCAAAGTTGCTAATGTCGTTTTTACCAGTGGCTTTTTGACCTCAAATTACTCGGAGATCTTTCGAGCTCTTAGAACTTGGGCGGGAGGAAACCGTTTTCCTATTCCCGTTTGTTGGGTGGGTGATAAATCTGCCCTTGAAAACATCGATAATTTGGTGGCCTTGGGGTTTGATGAGTTTATTTCCTCTTCAGATTCTGTGCAATCTATCTCCAATCGAGTCAAACTTAGGCAACACCATATCCATCACCAAATAAAAACCGAGAAGCTTATTCAAGAGCAGACGACAAAAAACGCAAAAACGGAAACCATTTTAAGCCAACGAGAAGAGTTTCTAAGTGTTTGCTCTCATGATCTGCGCTCTCCCTTGGGGTTGATCCAGTCGAGCCTTTCTTTAGTTCTTAATAGCTCGGATGGAAATCTCACTGAAGTTCAAACAGAACTCATTCATCGCGCTCGGCGGCAATCTTCAGATGCCATGGGTCTAGTGAATGATCTTCTTGATATCATGTCGTTTGAGCAGGGGCTAAAACCACAGTACCAACTCTTTCACTTAGATAGTCTTTTGCGACCTTTTCATAAGGATTACCAATTTCAATCCCAACAAAAAGGGGTTCATTTTCATTATAATAATCCTTTAGTGGATTGGCGAGTCTTGGCCGACTCCGATCGAATCAAGCAACTCATGCAAAACCTAGTCGTGAATGCGATGAAGTTCACAGAAAAGGGAAAAAATATATACCTCAATGTAAGT
>Ga0194112_10011629_pt1 | contig 10864 bp, 5 predicted proteins | sample TA2MahC400mmetaG_FD_146191 | JGI IMG/M metagenome (GOLD analysis project Ga0194112, IMG submission 146191) | Freshwater microbial communities from Lake Tanganyika, Tanzania - TA2015016 Mahale Deep Cast 400m | ecosystem: Environmental > Aquatic > Freshwater > Lake | place: Tanzania: Lake...
GAATGATCTCCAGGGCCTGGGCGATCTTCCCGGCTTCCGCGTGGCGGGCGCTGCCCTTGGTGGAGAAGGACAACAGGGCGACCACCGGCTCGGCCCCCAGCAGGGTGCGGGTGGTCGCGGCGGCGGCGATGGCGATGTCGGCCAGCTCGGCGGCGTTCGGCGAGACTACCACGGCGCAGTCGGCAAAGACCAAGAGGCCCTGATGTCCGGCCTGGCGATGGGGCAGCGCCACGATGAAGAAGCCGGAAACGGTGCGCACGCCGGGTGCGGTGCCGATCGAGTGGATGGCGGCGCGAACCGTCTCGGCGGTCGAGGTGGCGGCCCCGCCGACGAAGCCATCGGCGTCCCCGGCGCCCACCATGAGGGTAGCGAAGTAGAGGGGACGGCGGGCGATTTCGGAGGCGGCCTTCTCGGTGACGCCCCGCGCCCCGCGGCGCTGGAGGTAGAGGGCGGCGTAGCGGCTGGTCCGGGGGTCCGAGGCGGGATCAATAAAGGTGACTCCGGGGTGAACTTGCGCCGGGCGAGGGCCGATTAGAATAGGGGCGGCCAGCTCCTCGCGGGCCAGCCGCTCGGCGGCGGCCAGGATCCTGGGATCGCCGCCCTCCGGGAAGACGATACGCTTCCTGGGGTGGAAGCGGCGGACGCGTTCGAGATGGCGGGCCAGGAACTCGCGGGCGGTGTCGGGAAGCCTCACAAGGACTTCATTCTATCTTGCCCTGGGCCTGCCGTTGGAAGTAGGATGCTGAACTAGGAGCGCAAATGAAGCCAATACGGACGTTCAGCGTGGTGCCGTCGCTGCCGGCGCCGCTGGAGGGACTGAGAGAGCTGGCCCACAACCTGAGGTGGGCCTGGAATCACGAGGCCATCGAGTTGTTTCGGCGGCTGGACAGCGACTTGTGGGAGTCCAGCGGGCACAACCCGGTGTTGATGCTGGGGAGCATCGATCAGGTCAAGCTGGAGTCGCTGGCGCGGGACGATGCTTTTCTGGCGCATCTCGAGCGCGTGACGAGGGATTTCCAGGACTACCTCCGGGCGGAGACCTCCTGGTTCCGGCGGACGTGGCGGCAGGAGGACCACCAGCCGCTGGTGGCGTATTTCTCGGCCGAGTTTGGATTGACCGAGTGCCTGTCGATTTTCGCGGGCGGCTTGGGGATTCTGGCCGGAGATCACCTCAAGTCGGCCAGCGATCTGGGCGTACCGCTGGTGGGCGTGGGCCTGCTGTATCAGGAGGGGTATTTCAAACAGTATCTGAACCAGGCCGGCTGGCAGCAAGAGGACTATCTGGAGAATGATTTCCACAACCTGCCCCTGGCGGCTGTGCGCCAGCCGGACGGCGGCCTGGTAACCGTCCAGGTACCCTATCCCGGCCGCATGGTGACCGCCCAGGTGTGGCGGGCACAGGTGGGGCGTATACCGCTGTACCTGCTGGACACCAACATCCCGGCAAACAGTCAGCCCGGGGACCGGGACATCACCGACCAGCTCTACGGCGGCGACCTGGAGATGCGTATCAAGCAGGAAGTGATGCTGGGGATCGGCGGGTACCGGGCCCTGGAGGCGCTGGGCCTGGAGCCGACGGTCTACCACATGAACGAGGGGCACTCGGCCTTCCTGGGGCTGGAGCGCGTGCGGCGGCTGATGGAGCAGCGGGGGCTGAGCTTCGCGGAGGCCCGAGCGCTGGCTTCAGCCAGTTTGGTGTTCACCGGGCACACGCCGGTGATCGCGGGCCACGACTACTTCCCGCCGGAGCTGATCGACCGCTACCTGGGAGACTATGCCCACTTGCTGGGGCTCTCACACGACGAGTTCCTGCGACTCGGGCGGCAGGGAGACGGGGGCGATTTCTGCATGACCGTGCTGGCGCTGCGGCTGGCGGCGGCGGCCAACGGCGTCAGCAGGCTGCACGGCGAGGTCAGCCGGAAGATGTGGCAGGGTTTGTGGCCACGGGTGCCGGTCGAGGAGGCGCCCATAGGGCACGTCACCAACGGAGTGCATTTTCAGAGCTGGATCTCCTATGAGATGAACCAGCTCTACGACCGCTACCTCGGTCCGAAATGGCGGGTCGAGCCGGGGGACCAGGCGTTGTGGCACCGCGTGGACAACATCCCGGCGGAGGAGTTGTGGCGCACGCACGAGCGGCGGCGGGAGCGCCTGGTGGCCTTTGCGCGCCGCCGCCTGCGGGAACAACTGGAGCGCCGGAGCGCACCGCCTTCGGAGATCGAAGCGGCCGAAGAGGTACTGGACCCGGAGGCCCTGACCATCGGGTTTGCGCGCCGTTTCGCCACCTACAAACGGGCCACCCTGCTGCTCAAGGACATCGAGCGGCTCAAGGCCATCTTGACGGATTCGCGGCGGCCGGTGCAGGTGATCTTCGCCGGCAAGGCGCATCCCCGGGACGGGGCCGGCAAGGAGTTGATCCGGCAAATCGTGGGGCTGGCCCGGCGGGAGGAGTTCCGGCGGCGCCTGGTTTTCCTGGAGGACTACGGCCTGACCGTGGCCCGCTATCTGGTGCAGGGCGTGGACGTGTGGCTCAACACGCCGGAGCGTCCGCTGGAGGCCAGCGGGACCAGCGGGATGAAGGCGGCGGCCAACGGGGCGCTGAACCTGAGCGTGCTGGACGGCTGGTGGGACGAGGCCTGGCGCGTGCCGGAGCTGCGCAGCAGTCCCATCGGGTGGGCCATCGGCAGCGGAGAGGAGTATACCGACGCGGAGTACCGGGACCAGGTGGAGTCCGAGGCCCTTTACCACCTGCTGGAGCGGGACGTGGTGCCGACCTTCTACGAGCGCGGCGTGGACCGGCTGCCGCGGAAGTGGATCGAGCGGATGAAAGCCTCCATCTCTATGCTGTGCCACTTCTTCAACACCCACCGCATGGTGCGGGACTACACCGAGGTCATCTACCTGCCGGCGCACGCCAAGTACCTGGAGCTGGCAGGGGATGGCGCGGCGCGCGCCAAGGCCCTGGCCCGGTGGCTGGAGCGGGTGGGGCGGGAGTGGCCGCAAGTGCGCATCGAGACGGTGGACGGCGGGCCGGAGATGGAGCTGCGGGTGGGCGCCACGGCGCGCGTCCGCGCGAGGGTCGCGCTGGGCGGCCTGGGCCCCGAGGACGTCGAGGTGCAGCTCTACCTGGGGCGGCTGGACCCGGCGGGCGAAATCGTCCAACCCCAAACCATCACCATGCAGCCGGCTGGGAGCAAGGAGCACGGCTGGCTACTGTTCGAGGCCACCGCGGTGCCGTGTTGCCGTAGCGGCCTCCACGGCTACACGATGCGGGTGCTGCCCCGCCACACTGACCTGAGATCCCACTTCCTGCCCGGGCTCATCACCTGGGCGTGAGGGGCTGCCCCCGACGGCTGCGGTAGAATGCAGCTTTGCGGAGGGCAAGGTGAAGATCCGCCACTTCGTTACGGCCGCCGTTCTGCTGGTCACGGGCCTGCTGGCGGCGCAGAGCAAGAAGGTGGTGGTCACCGGGCTGAGGGCGGAGGCGGTCGAGGAACTGAAAGCGGCCGCGCCTGGCCTGACCCTGGTGATGGCCGAAGGGGAACGGCTGGCCGCCGAGGTGGCCGACGCCGACGCCATACTGGGAACCATCAGCCCGCGACTGCTGGCCGCGGGCAAGAAGCTCAGGTGGGTGCAGATCTACAGCGCCGGGGTCGAGCGCTACCTTAGCCCGGAGCTGCGCGCCAACCCCATCGTGGTGACCAACTGCAAGATCATCCAGGGGCCCAACATCGCCGATCACGCCATGGCGCTGCTGCTGGCCCTCACCCGCGGCCTGTACCGCACCCTCCCGGCGCAGAAGACCGAGGAGTGGACACGCGGGCAGCACCGCCTGATCGAGCTGAGCGGCAAGACCGCGGTGATCATCGGACTGGGCGGCATCGGGATGCAAATAGCGCAGCGCGCCAGCGCCTTCGGCATGCGGGTGATTGGAGTGGATCCCAAGGACATCCCCTACACTCCGCTGGCGGCCAAGGTAGTGCCGCCCGACCGGCTCGATGAGGCGCTGCCCGAGGCCGACGTGGTGTTCGTATCCGCCCCGCATACGCCGGAGAGCGAGGGCATGATGGGCCGCCGCCAGTTCGAGCTGATGAAGAGGGGTTCCTACTTCATCGCCGTCTCGCGGGGGAAGCTCTACAGCACCGCGGCGCTGGTGCAGGCGCTGGACAGCAAGCACCTGGCCGGCGCGGGCCTGGACGTGACCGACCCGGAGCCGCTGCCCAAGGGGCACGCGCTGTGGAAGTTCGAGAACGTCCTAATTACGCCGCACATCGCGGGCGGCTCCGACCGGGTCCAGGAGCGCCGCACGGCGCTGCTCAAGGAGAACCTGCGCCGCTTCGCCGCCGGCGAGCCGCTGCTCCACATGGTGGACAAGCAGAAGGGCTACTGAAGCGCGGCCGCTGCCGGACCCCGCAAGGGGCAGTGTCAGCCGAAGCGCTTGCGGAGTTCTTCGAAGTCCTTCTCGAATTCGGCCAGGGCATCCTTCTGCTGGGCGCGCAGCGCCTTGACCTGGTTGAGCTGCCCTTGAGCCGTCTTGACCGCCTCGGGGAGGCGCTCCTTGAGGGCCGGGTGCTTCTCGGCGAGCCGGGTCAGCTTGGCGGAGCGCAGCAGTGAGACCGTGGACTTGGCTTCCTCCTCCTGCTGGTCGAGATTCGCGGTGATCGCCTGGCCGAGATCGCCCAGCATCTCTCTCAGCGCACCAAGCAACTGAGTGGCGACCTCCGCGCCGCCCACGGCCTCCTCGGTCGCTGTCACGCCGGTGACTTCGGGCACCACCACCAGCGTCCCCGGCTTCAGCCCCTCGGCCTTGGCCAGCCGCGGGTTCGCCTTCAGAATCCGCTGCTCGGCATCGTCCATGGCGAGGCGGCTGCGCGAGCGGAATACGCGGCGGGTAAGCGCGCTCAAGTCCTCGCCTTCCTGAAGAACGGCATATCGCATAACCCTTGGCTCCCTTCTCTGATCCTAAAACGCCATCACGTTCAGGGCATCCCACGGAGCGGGCAGCCCTGCATTGTTCACCCGAATCGTGCCGGCGGTGATGTTCCCGTAAACCGTGAACGGCCCGTTGGGCACGGAAATACGGAGCGCCAGCGACTCGCTCCGCGGCGTGCGTTCCAGGTGGTTTCCGCTGGCGACGACCCGCGAGGCATCCAGGTCCACGACCGTGGTGACGCGGCCGGCGGGGTTGACCTGATAGCAGCGGTTCTCGCCCAGAGTCGTGGTTCCCGGCGCCGCCACGTCGATCGCCGCCCCGGCGCCGTAAGAGTCCACCACGTTGCCGCGGACCCCTATCGTCACCCGGCCCACCGTGAGCACGGCAGCGGAACGGGCGCCGACGAACACGTATTCGTCGGCGGCCAGGCTGACGGCGACCGGGTACATTCCACCCGTGGCCGTAGGCGCCTCGCGCTCGCCGATCCGGATACCGTACCACGTCGATGGATCGATCGCGGCGGGTGTGTCGGCGGCGCGGCGGACGGTGTTGTCGATCACCTCCAGCACGGTGAAGGGACTCTGCACCATGATCCCGGCGCCCACCCCCAGGAAAGCGCCCGGAGGACCGACGCCCACCAGCTCGTTGCCGGCGATGCGCGCCTGCTCGCTGGCCACCACCTCGATGCCGGCGCGGGCCGGGTTCTGAACGGCGGCGGCGCCGAACAGCCCGATCACGTTCCCGGTGATCACCGCGTGGCGCGCCCGGTTCACCCGCACGGCGCTCAGCGGCAGGTTGTCCAGGTTGCGCGTGCCGCTGGAGAGGATATGGTTGTCCTCGATGCTCAGCGAGACCGCCTCGGCATCCTGTTCCATGACGATGCCGCCGCCGGCCACCCCCTGGATGACGTTCCGCCGGATGATGGCCGAAACCAGCGGGGCCCGTATCGAGATGCCGTCGCCGCCCAGATTGCCGATGCGGTTGCCGATCACCTGGCAGCCCTCCAGCGTCTTCTTGAGCAGGCCCGCCACCAGCAGGATGCCGTCGCGATAGGCCGCCTCGGCGCCCGGCCGGGAGGAGGCGATGTCGTTCCCTTCGATGCGCGTGTGGTCGGTGCCCACGGCGATCCCCGCGCCGCGGGTCAGGATGGTGTTGCCAGTCACCTCCAGGCGCGAGTTCCTGAGCCTCGGCGCGGCGACCCACCCCAGGGCGACGAAAGCGGCTTCGGCGACGCCATAGATCGAGTTGCCCCGGACGCGCGTTTCTCCGAGATGGATGGCGAACCCGCCCAGGACCACGCCGCGCCGGCGCCCGTAGATGAGGTTGTCCTCGATGCGGAGGCCCCAGGTGAACGTGTACGACCGCGGCAGGCGGGCCGACGCCGACACCCCCGCGGCCGGCGCTCCCAGGCGGGCCAGGACCTCCACGCCGCCCGCCCCCGCCAGAACGTTGTCGCGGATGAGGGTCTCCATCAGGATTCCGCCGATTCCGACGGCGGCGCCGCTTGTGTCGGGTCCGCCCCACTGAACCAACGTGCAGCGCTCCGCGCGAACCAGCAGCGAGTTCTGCACCGTCAGAGCCCAGGATGGTTCCTTCTGCGCGAGGGCGATGACGCACAGCTCCGAGATCTCCAGCCCCGCGGCGCTTGCCACCTGGATCGCTCCGTCCGCCCCGGTGTACAGCAGGATGGTGCGCCAGCCCTGCCCTTGGATCTGTACCGACTGCGCGCCGTCAATCACCACTGGCGTGACGCCAAGCTGGAAAATGCCCGGGCCCAGGCACACCTTGCCCCCTTCGGCGCGCACGCGGTCCATGGCCATCTGGATAGTGAAGATCCCGCTGTTGTGCGCCTCCGCCGAGACGCATTCCGTGCAGTCGCAACCGCCGTCGAACTCCGGCGGCCAGAAGGTCCGGCAGTCCACCACGGTGTTGGGAAAGGTCACCAGCGCCAGACGGCAGTAGTGATGGTGAATGCCGCGCGGCGGGGCCTGGCTGAGGATCTCCAGCGAGGCGTCGGCGGTGCGCGCGGCGAACACCCAGTAGTCGCCGCTGCGAAACTCGCCGCCGGCCACGCTCACGCTGAAGGTCACCTGCACGCCGTCCTCGAGAACCACCGACCCGCCGGCCGGGATGGGGATGACGCCGCCGCTGGCGTCCACGTCGGCCACCACGTTGTTGGCGGCGTCCAGCACCTGGCCCTTCTGGTCCCAGCGCCGTATGCGGGTGTGGCGGCTGGCGGGATTGGTGAGGTGGAACTCGCCGGCCGGCAGGGCCGTGGTCAGTGTGACGGTCTGCGCCACGTCGTCCACTATCAGCACCTTGCGCATGATTCCGGGCGTGCCGTATAACTCGTGGTGGTCGTCGGTGACCTCAATCCAGTCGCCGGGGCTGAAGCGCAGCGCGGCGTCGCGGCCGGTGCGGGCCACGGTCAGCACGTCCCGGCTGGCGCTGATGCCGGTCACCCGGGTGGCGATCGAGGCGTTGTCACGCGACCACTTGAAACTGGCCTGGCTGAGCGGGCCGCCCTGGTGGATCTCGACGCGGTAGAGGCGATTCTCGATGCCGCGGAAACCGCCCGCGGCCGGTACCGGGCAGGGATCCAGGTCCGTGGCCACTCCGACCGGAGAGGTGGTGAGGCGCCCGGCCGAAGGGCGAATAATATCGGTCCAGCCTTTGATCTGAGCGTCGGGCGTGGCGCAGGTAGTGCCCTGAGGCACGTTGGCCAGCACCCGGACCTGCCACACCGTCTGGAGGCGCGTGGTCGTATCCACGCCCACCGCCTTCTCCACCAGCTCCGGTTCCTCGACGTGCGTCACCTCGCGCTGCCAGACATCGAGGTACACCAGGTGCGGGCCGCCGCGGGACGGCAGGGGCGCCAGGGTCGCGGCGCCGGGCAGATAGGGCTGGTCCGCGTAGGCCACCGGCATGGTTCCGCGCTCTTCGGCCAGCACGCGGTCGAATTCGCGCTCCCCCGTGCCGTGGTTTTCGGCCAGCAGCCCGTCCGCGTACAGGCGGCCGCGCCCGATGGTGATGGTCGAGCCGGAGATCTGGATGCGGAATCCGTGCGGCGTCTCGCGAGGAACCTTGCAGTGGCCGATGATATCGATGGTCTCGGCGCGGAAGCGGCGGTCCAGCATCTCGACCAGCTCGTTGAAGTCGGCGTCCAGGAGCACGCGGCCCTGTTGCATAAGGACGCCCAGGTAATCGCGGAGACTGTTGAATGTTACTCGGGTGTAATCGCCTGGCATAGTGTTCCTCTCAAGTGACGTAGATGATCCCGGCCTGAAGCCCGAACGGCAGATACTCGTCCAGCCGTATCTGGAGGTTTCCCTCCCGCTGCGGCTGCTTGACGTGCGAGAAGACGCCCATCTCCGAGCCGTCCTCCGCCCCGCTGCGGATCTCCAGCGGCGCCGACAGCCGGAGCTGGGCGTACTCCGGCCGCCCGTAGTCCGCCGCGCGGAAGGCCGGCTTCAGATAACCTTGAACGAAATCCGTGATCTGGACCTTATCCGCATCCGGCAGCGCGGGATTGCGGCGCAGGGCGTCCTGGATAGCGGCCTCGACCGCCAGATCGGGCTGGCAGCGGAAGCGCCGCGGAGTGCGCGACTGGTGCGGCGTCCAGGAGAATCGCACGCAGCCTTCCTGTGTCCGCGCGGTCTGGACCAAGCCGGTGACAATGCTCTCGCTCAGCTCCAGCTCGCGCAGGTCGAGCCGCCCGAAAACCGTGACCCGCTCGGCGGCGAGCGGCGGGCCGGCGCCTGCGGAGGCGGCCAGCGCCGTTCGCTCGCCGGAGAGCGCGTCCAGGATGCAGTCCAGCAGCCACACGCCCTGGGCGTGCTCCGGGCATTCGATCGCGCCGAGAATGCTGAACGCCGCCTCGAGGCGAAGCTGTGCGTTCAGCGGCGCGTTGGCCGGGCCGGCATCCACGATGATGCTCGGCAGGCTGGTCTGGGGCTGGCCGTCTTCGCGCAGCGCGCGCCCGGGCACGAGGGTCGCGTGCAGAAGCCGCAGCCGGCCCAGGTCGCCCGTGACGTGCAGGTGCCCCTCGACCACGACGCCGCTCAAGGTGAGCGCACCGCCCCGGTTCGGATCGCCCGCCACGGCCGGCGGCAGCACGCCGATATCGAGGCCCGCCGCCACGGTCTGCAACAGCGGCCGCTGCCCGTTGGCGGCCTCGATGACCAGGAAGCCTTCATTCGAGAGATGAAGGCTCGGCGGCAGCGTGTAGGTGCGGCTGTCGAGGATGATAATGACCGCATCCGGGCGCGCGAACGTGGTGGCCCAGGCGGTCAGGGCGTCGGTGAGGCTCGGGTAGGTGTTGGGGATAGCGCCCGGCGCCACGCCCTCCTGGACGAAAAGCTGCACTTCGGCCACCCCCGCCGCCAGCAGCCATTTCGGTCTCTCGTAGGTCCCCCCGCCCAGATCGGAGCCGAAACCGTGATGGTAGCAGACATCGACGCCGCGGACATCGCCGAAGCCGTCGCCTACGGCGATCCGGCCCATCTGGACATCTACCGCCAGGATGCGCCCGCTGGGCCGCGCGGCCGGCCACGGCTCAAGCTGGCGGCAGACCACCTGGGGCTGGAAGACGCTGGGCGGGGCATTTGGATCCTGCGCGGGCACGACCGAGGCGCCGTTAACCCGGACAAAGAGGCTCGCCTCCGGGGAAACCCCGGTGGGATCGCCGGGTACCGGGTCGGGCAGGCCGTAGAGATCGGTGTAGTCGGGCCGCGCCGGCGGCGCGGGGAGGTTGCGGTAGCGCAGCAGGTCTTCGTGGAAGAAGGCGTGCCTTATCGGCGCCGGCACGTGCAGCTCGGCGGCCAGCCCGCTTTCATCGCCCTCGCGGCGCCACCGCGTGAACAGCGGCGCCGGATTTCCCAGCGGGCTGAAGTGGTAGCGCCAGGGCGCGCTGGCCATCCGCGCCGGGACGTTCTTCAGCTCGTAACTTCCCAGCCGGTACAGGAAGAACCCCAGGTTGGGGAGGTTGTGCCATCCCTCCTGCTGCGCGATGCGCCGCACATCGACAGTGTGGCTGGCTTCGTCGAAAGGCCCGTTAACGCGCTCCATCCGGTCCACGCTGCGCACGTCCGTCCAGCGGCTCTGAAAGCGCAGGTGCTCGCGGTACTGCGACCATCCCAGCAGCTCGAAAAACTCGACGGCGTGGGCGGGCCAGCCGGTCACGTCGCGGGCCAGCTCCTCGAGCATGGCCAGCGTGCCCTTGCGGCGGCGGTAGTAGATGGTCTTGGCCACGTCGGCCCGCGTGCGCAACGCGATCGTGGGGCGCAGGTCCGGCCCGGTGAGATCCGGGAACAGCTCGCGCGAAGTGGCATCCAGGGCGGTGAGGCGGCTGGCGTCGAACAGCAGCCGGTTGCCGACCAGATCGCCGATGTAGGGGACCACCCACGAACGGCAGGTCTCGATGAACAGGTCGTCGTAGAGGGTCCCGATGTTCTGCCGCACCAGATCGGCCTGTTCGGTGATGAGCCGCAGCAAGGCCCGCAGCGGGTAGCCTTCGGCCACGTCACGCTCGCGGTGAATGACGGGGAGGAGTTCGTACAGCCGGTCCGGGTTGGTGCTCATCGGTGCTCAGACCTCCCTCGGTTCGATCGTCACGTCCTGCGTCGGCGATTCCACCGCCGCCAGTTCCGCGGCCAGGATCGCCCCGGTCACGAACGGCGCGGGCCGCGCGGAGAATATCCGCAGGTGCGCCTGCACCGGAGCCGGGACAAAGCCGGGCAGGAATTGCACACCCCGCAGCCATAGCAGTATCAGGAACAACAGCAGCGGCATCCACGCCGGCTGCTTGAACATCAGGCGATCGACATCCACGTAGACCACTCCGGGCACATCCTGGAGCACGCGGTAGAGGTCGCTCAGGTGGATGGACTGGCCCAGCCGCAGGTTGTCGAAGGACAACGCGTCCAGCACCGC
>Ga0194112_10011634_pt1 | contig 10860 bp, 11 predicted proteins | sample TA2MahC400mmetaG_FD_146191 | JGI IMG/M metagenome (GOLD analysis project Ga0194112, IMG submission 146191) | Freshwater microbial communities from Lake Tanganyika, Tanzania - TA2015016 Mahale Deep Cast 400m | ecosystem: Environmental > Aquatic > Freshwater > Lake | place: Tanzania: Lake...
CCCGCCCGCTCGCGCCGCAGCCAGTCCATCTCTCCCACCCAGGTCCAGCGGCCCCGGTGCAGGCCGGCGCAAGGGCCGCCGCCCGACCGGCGCTCTCCCGCCGCGTCCTTCGGGTCGAGGCGCAGCGATCCCCCCGCCGCCAGCGCCAGACCCGCCAACCGGAAGCGGCCGAGGAGCAGTCCGCTGACGGCCAGGTCTCCGTCGGAGTCCCGCAGGCGGCCACGCGCGCCGTTCACCGCGGCGACCTGGACGCTGAAGGGGCCGGGGAACACGCCCGCCTCCAGGCCGACGTCGCTGTGCGCGGGCGGCGCGAACCCGCCGTGTTCGCGGACGAAGGCGGTGTGGTCGGCGAGGCGCCAGCCGTAGGGGGGCACGAATCGCCCCGCCTTGAGATAGCCCTGCGCGGGCAGAAGGCGCGCCAAGCCGAAGACTTCGTAGCTCCCGGAGATGCCGCGGGCGACATAGAGAGCCACGCGCGGGTCGGGATCGAAGGCGAGGTAGAGATTCCCCTCCATCTGGAGGAAGCCTCGAGGATCGCCGCCCGAGGCGTGGTGATGCATCGTGCGCAGGTCGCAGCCCACGGAGAGGTTCTCGCCCAGGCGCGGATCGAGGCGGGCGAGCGACGCCGTGTCGGGCGGGAAGGAGACCATCTCGACCGGCAGAAGGTACTGCGCGGCGTAGAGGCTGCGCTTGCCTCCTCCCGAGGGGTCGTCGTGACACAGGCCGCAGTGTTGCTCGTAGCGGGCGGCGTGACGCGGCGTCGCCCTCGAGACGACGACGACGCAGCAGAGGGCGAGAGCCAGAGCGAGGAGCAGCGCGGCGGGAGAGGGCCCCCTGCGGCCGCCGTTCGCCGAAATGCTCATGGTCGCCTCCATTCGGAGAGGACCGGCTGGGAGGGCCGGCTAGTTGGAGGGCGCGCCCCGCGCGATCCAGTCGCGCAGCGTCTCCGTGCTCGCCGCGGAGAGAGCGCCCCCGATCGGCATGCGCGCGCCGTCGATGCCCGCCGCCCCGACGACCTTGAGGTAGAGGTAGGAGCTGTCCGGCTGCCCGGGGTGGACGAGGAGCAGCTGCGGTCTCTGCAGCGAGGGCCGCTCGACGATCGCGGCGTAGCTGGCGCCCGAGGCGAGCGTGAGGCCCAGCGCGGGAGCGGCCCCGCCGTGGCAACTGCCGGAAGCGCACGAGGCGGTGAAGATCGGCTGCACGTCGCCGGCGAAGGACACGGTCCCGTCGCCGTTGCCGTCGGCGGGCTTGCTGCCCTGATCAGAGCAGGCGGCCAGGCAGAGCAGGACCCCGAGGAATGCGAGCGAGCGTGTCATGGCACCTCCGTGGCCGTCGCCGTGACGGCGATCTCCTGCCTGTCGGCCAGCTTCATGACCAGGAAGCGGGGCCGGGCGATGGCATGCTCGGCCAGGCTGACGGGGAAGCGGCAGGACACCTCGATGCGCCTCGCCTCCCCCCCGGTCCTCAAGGCCAGCGTCACCGTCAGGCGCAGCGGCCGGCGCACGCCGTGCAGCTCGAGCTCGCCCTCGATCTCAATGCCTTGGGGCTCAGCGGTCAAGCGCCGAGAGGCGCCGGCCTCCACCGCCGGATCCCCTTGGACCCTCGCGCCGCGGAAGACCGCCGTCGGATACCGGTCCGTCTCCAGGTGATTCTCGCGCATGTGCTTGTCCCGCAACGCAATGCCAGTGTCGAGATCGGCCAGGTCCACTTCGACGAAGACCCCGACGGAATCGCCGATCGCCAAGGGGTCGACCTCGATCCACCCCCGGATCGCCCGGGTCTTGCCCGAGAAGCTCTCGACCGGGGCGCGCGACTCGAAGCGCACCAGGTTCTCCGGCGCTCCGGAGACGATCTCGAAGCGGATCGGCGCCGCGGCTGGTCGGCCGGTGCCCGTCGGCAGCAGCGGGCCCGCGCCGAGGGCGACGAGCAGCGCCAGGCAGGCGCGGGCGGGGCCCGCGGCGGCAAGGAGCGCCACGGCGATGCGACCCGAGCGGGCGGCTAGATGCAGAGGCAAGGCGGCCGGGGCCGCACCGGAGCCGATCGCATGCCGCTCCGCGGAGCCCGCGGGAAGCGCGCCAGGCGGCCGGCGCGGGGCAAGCCGGAGGGCAGGCCCGCCGCTCAAAGCCCGCCTCCGGCGCGGAGCAGGACCACCGGGCGGGTGAAGGTCCGCGATCCCGCGCTCAGACGGCAGAAATAGATCCCGCCGGGCAGCGGCCTTTGCCCCTCGCCGGCGCCGCTCCAGAGCAGCTCGTGTCGCCCGGCGGCCGCGAACGCATCGACGAGCCGGGCGACGATCCTCCCGCTGGCGTCGAGCACGTCCAGCCTGGCATGGCCGGCGTCGGGAAGCTCGAACCGGATCCGCACGCTCCCCGGCGCGGGATTGGGCGCGCCCAGCAGGGCGAGCGGAGCGCCTGGCGAGGTCGCGCCGTGAACATCGGCCGCGTCGAGCGCCGCCGCGAAGGCGGCGGTGTAGATGTAGTCGCCGCTCGTGAGCCCGTTGCCGTTGGCGGCATTGCCCGCGGCGTAGAACATGACCTCCGGAGGCGAAGGCACCGGTGCGGTCCAGTCGAAGGACCAGGAGACGGGCCCGGGCGAGCCGGGGAATGTGCCCGCGGAGGTCTGCTTGACGTACGATCGGCCGCCGCTCGACGAGAGCTGCGTGTGCGCGGGGTCCGTGACGGCGCAGGCGCCCTGGTCGAGCGGCGTGATCTCGAAACCCCACCGCGACTGGCCCGGGTCGGATATCGTCACCGTGATCGTGTAGGTGTGCCCTGGAGCGAAGAGCTCCGGCCCGGCGATCGTGAAGAGCCCGTCGCCGCTGTTGAGCGGGAAGCTCCCGTGGCAGGCGTGGCAGGTGCCCTCCCCCGGCGCGCCGGTCATGCCGTCGGGGGGAGCGGAGGAGTTGGCGAGTGCCCCTCGCGGCGCGAGGCCGGTGGCGAGCGCGAGCGCCCAAAGGGGGGTCGGGAAGAGACGCGGGGAAAGCGCGTGGCGGGCGCCGCGAGCGCGGCGAGGGTCTCGACGGCGGCGGAAGCGGGGGAGCACTCTGGCAGCGCCACGAAGGGTTGCGGGCATCGTCCACCTCCAGGTTCGGGTCCGCGATCTCGATCTCCGCTCCGGGATGATCCCTCCCCGGCGGCCCGCCGGGCAACCTCCGGGTCGGGGCGCATGCACCCAAGTGGCGGCAGCGAAGCCTGATCCTCGGGCGCGGCGCGGCTGGCGCGCCGCACAACTGGGGCGACGGCACAACTGGGGCGACGCTCCCAGGGCGCCAGGCCGCCGCGGCGGGGCGCCGCCACAGCCCGGCGCCGCCTGGTTGCGGCCGCCGGACCTTTGAACGACCCTGGGTCCCGGAGCGTCCATTCCTACGGATCGAACGGGAATCTGCCGGTGGGGGGCGAGTGGACACGGCGTTCGATGCGGAGTTGGTCGTCCAGTCCCAACGGGGCGACCTCGAGGCCTTCAACAAGCTGGCGGCGAGATGCAGCGACAGCCTCTACCGGTTCGTGCGGCGCATGCTCGGCAATCCCGAGGATGCCCGGGATCTCTGCCAGGAGGCGCTTCTCAAGGCCTACCTGAATGTCCGGCGCCTGCGAGACCCGGACAAGTTCCGCCCCTGGCTGCATCACATCGCCTTGAACCTCTGTCGCGACCGGCACCGATCCGCTCGCTCCCGGGTGAAGACGGAGCCCTTCGAGGAGGGCCAGCAAACCGAAACGCGATGGATCGAGGCGGCAAACTCGGCAGCGCGACCCGCCGCGCCCGACGCGGCGATGGAGCGGACGGAGCTGGGCGAGATCCTCGGGCGCGCTCTCGAGCGGCTGCCCTGGGAGCAGCGCACGGCCATCGTGCTGCGGGAGTACCAGGGGTTCACGGCGCCGGAGATCGCCGAGATCACCGGCGTGCCCGCCGCCACGGTGCGAACGAGGATCTTCTACGGGCTGCGCGCGCTGCGGCGGACGATGTCGGAGTTCGGCATCGCGCCCGATAGCCTGCGGCCGGGAGGAGTGAGGTCATGACCGGCGAGCCCAGCGACGAGATCCGCCAGCAGATGGTGGCGGCGCTCTACGGGGAGCTGCCCCCCGATGAGCTGAGCGCCCTCGAGGCCCGCCTGGCGGGCGACGAGGCGCTGCGCAGCGAGTGGGAGGAGCTGCAGGGCGCGCGGGCGTTCCTGCGCGCCGCCGCGGGGGAGGAGGAGGCGGTCCAGTTCGTCTTCCTCGACCCGGCGCCGTCGGCCGCGCGCCGGGCGCCGGCGGCCCGGCGCCGCGGCGTGGCCGGGGGCATCCGCGAGCGACTGGCGGCCGGGCTGCGCTCGCCCGCGGGCGGGTTCGCCCTGGCGACGGGCGCGCTGCTCGTCCTGATCGCCGCGGGCCTGCGCGTGGATCGCGCCTCCGGGGGATGGATCGTCCACTTCGGGGACGCGCGGCCCGACCCGCGCTCCTGGTCCCAGGCGGTCGAGGGCTCGCCCGCCGTTCGCGGACAGCGCGTGGACACGAGCGTGCCGATCGAGCCTGGCCGCTCGCAGGGCGCGGACGCCTACGTCACGCGAGGCGAGTTCGCCGACTACGCAAGTCATCTGGCGGCCGCGCTCGAGGCGGGTCTGGACGACTACGCCATGCGCGGCCGCGGGGAGACCGTGGTCATGTTGCGCGAGGTCTACGGGCAGCTCGAACGCCGGCGGCAGGAGGACAACGAGGCGATGGCGGAGCAGATCGAGCGGGTCCGGCGGCAGCTCGCGGGAGCGAGCCGGAGTTGGCCCGAGGGCGAATCGATCGAGCCGGGACGGAGACCGGACCCGGGGATGCCGGGCAACGGCGTTCCTCGAGGCCCGGGGGGCGAGCTCGGCCGCTGAGAGGGGAGGCAACACATGTCCAGGCGTTGGAGTCCGGCCGGGGCAATGATCGCGGGGTCGGCCGTCGCGGTCCTGCTGGGCGCGAGCATCGGCGGGGCGCCAGCCGAGGCGAGCGGCGCGCCGAACGAACGGCTGGCCAGGCAGATCAAGCGCATGGAGCGCGTGCTGGACGAAGTCCTGCGCCAGAGCCCCTTCTTCCTGGTGTACGGCGTCGAGTACACTCGCGCCATCTACCTGGAGGAATTCGGCGCGCTCTTCACCTTCGAAGCCTCGCTCGTGCGCGGCGATCCGGAGTGGGACATCGACCTCTCCTTCCTCCGCCAGTTGCGCGTGGAGACGGAGGGGGGCAAGGTCACCATCTGGAGGGATGGGGACGAGGCGGATGAGAAGAAGGTCCTCGTCCTCCCGCGCGGGCACGAGGAGCGGGACGAGGAGGTCGCCGAGAAGCGCCGGGAGGGTGGGGAGAAGCAGGCGGAGCGGCGCGAGAAGCAGGCGGAGGACGCGGCGAAGCGATACGCCGAGGGCAAGGAGGAGCTGATCGGGGCGCTGCTCGACTACGGCGAGACGCTGGCCCCGCTGCGCGACGATCAGTGGGTGGCGATCGCCGCTTTCCTTTCCCGGAGCAAGTTCTTCGACGCCTCGGGGATCTCGCGGCTGCTGATCAAGGCGCGGATGAGCGATCTGCGCGACAGTGGCAGGGGGCGGATCACCGAGAGCGAGATGCGCTCGCGCGTGGTGGTGGAGGAGTACTAGCGGCGCGCCCGCCGGCGGCGCCCTCCGGGAAGGAACGGACCCGCCCATCGAGGAGTCGGCGCATGGCGCGCAACACGAAGATTGTCGTCACCCATGGTCCGGCGCTCGCCGGGGAGGAGCGTCTGCACGCCGCGCTGGAGGCGGGCGCGGATGTCGTGCGGCTGAACCTCTCGCACGGCGATCACGACGCCCACCGCGCGGCGATCCGGGCAGTGCGCGAGACCGCCCGCCGTGTCGGCCGGTACGCCGGGATCCTCTTCGACCTGCGCGGGCCCAAGATCCGCGTCGGCGAGCTCGATGGCGAGCCCCGGCGGCTCGTCGCCGGCGAGACGGTGACGCTCGACCCGCGGGGCTCCGGCGCCGACCGGATCCCGATCGACGGCCACCCGGCGCTGGCCGGCGACACGCGTCACGGCCAGCCGATCCTCCTGGACGACGGCGCGATCCGCCTGCGCGTGCTGGACTCTGGCCCGAACGGCGTGCGCTGCGAGGTCGTCGCCGGCGGAGACCTGCGCTCGCGCAAGGGGGTCAACCTCCCCGAGACGAGCCTGACCGGGCTGGAGAGCCCGACGGAAAAGGACTGGAGGGACCTGGCCCTGGGCCTGGACGAGGGCGTCGATTGGGTCGCCCTCTCCTTCGTGCGCGCCGCCGGCGACGTCGCCCGGCTGCGCCGGCGCATCCGCGATTCGGGCGCCGACGTCCCGCTGATCGCCAAGATCGAGCGGCGCGAGGCGCTGGCGGACCTGGAGGCGATCGTTGCCGAGGCCGACGGGCTGATGGTGGCCCGCGGGGATCTCGGGGTCGAGACCGAACTCGCCGAGGTGGCCCTGCGCCAGAAGGAGATCATCCGCGCCGGCAATCGCCAGGGGAAGGTCGTCGTCACCGCGACCCAGATGCTCGAATCGATGATGCGTAGCCCGACGCCGACTCGCGCCGAGGTGTCCGACATCTCGAACGCCATCTTCGACGGCACCGACGCGGTGATGCTCAGCGGCGAGACCGCGGTGGGCGCGCACCCGCTCGAGGCGATCTCCTTCATGGCCACCATCGCCGAGCGCACCGAGGCGGCGCTCGACGCCAGGCGGGTGCTCGCCGAGCGACCCTTCCTGGACGAGGTGCCCGACGCCGTGGCCCACGCCGCCTGTGTCACCGCCTGCCAGGTGGGCGCCGCGGCGTTGCTCTGCCTGACCCGCTCCGGGCTGACGGCGCGGCTCGTCTCCCGCTATCGCCCCGGCTGCCCGATCATCGCCGTCAGCCCGGCGGCCGAGACGGCGCACCGCTTGGCGCTCGTCTGGGGAGCGCAGCCGCTGCACCTGGACGTCGGCCTGCAGGGAGACGCGCTGATCGAGGCGGCGCTGGCGGCGGTGCGCGAGCGGGGCCTCGTGGCGCCGGGGGCGCGGGTCGTCGTCACCGCGGGGATGGGCGCCGGGGACCTGGCGGGGCGGACGAACCTGCTGCGGGTCGAGGTGCTCTGACGGGTCCCGGGTTCGGGGAGGGCCCGGCGCTCAGACAGTCCTCGCTCGCGGGCGGGCGCGCTCGCCGCGGGAGCTCGCCGCGGGCCCTCCCCGGACCCGGGACCCTGCTCATCGGCGATACTCCCGCTCGCGCGCGGGCGCGCTCGAGTCAGCACCTGGCTCAGGCACATGACGCCGAGCAGGGGATTCCCCGGGAGCAGGATCAGGCCCGCGCCAGCAGCCTCACGCCCCCCGCGGGGGTCGCCGCGGATGCGGCCCATCCCCCTCGCGGGCGCGCAGGACCTTGGCCGGGAGCAGCGTGCTGCGCCCGAAGCGCTCGTCGAGCCGATCAATCGCCTCGGCCAGCCTCTGCCGGCGTTCCTCGGCCTCCCGATCGGTGAAGAGGTCGAGGGATCCCGCGGCGGCCGGCACGATGCCGCTGACCCCGATCCCGATCAGGCGCACGGCTCCGTGGGCCCAGTGGCGGGCGAAGAGGTCGCGCCCGGTCCGGTAGATGACGCTCGCGTCGGCGGTCGGGCGGGACAGCGTCTCCCGGCGCGTGATCGTGCGGAAGTCGCTGAAGCGCAGCTTCAGCTGCACCGTGCGCCCGCAGACGGCGTCGCGGCGCAGCCGGCGCGAGACGCGGTGGGCCTGATCGAGGAGAACGCCCTCCAGGAACTCCGCGTCGGCCCGATCGCGGGCGAAGGTCTCCTCGTGGCTGTAGGACCTGGCTTCCCAGTCGGGAACGACCTCGCGGGCGTCGCGGCCAAGGGCGAGATCGTGCAGGTGCTCTCCGTGCCGGCCGAAGCGACCGACGAGCAGCTTGCGGTCGGCCGCCGCAAGCCGGCCGATCGTGCGGATGCCGATCGCCTCCAGCGCCTCGCGCGTGCGCGGTCCGACGCCCCAGAGCCGCCCGATCGGCAACGGGCGCAGGAACGCCTCCACCTCGCCCGGGGCGACGAGGACCAGTCCGTCGGGCTTCTCCAGATCGGAGGCGATCTTGGCGACGAACTTGACCGGGGCGATCCCGACCGAGGCGGTCAGCCGGGTCGCCGACCGGATGTCCTCCTTGATGCGCCGGCCGAGGAGATCCGCCGGGCCGAGCGAGCGCCGCGTGCCGCTCAGGTCCAGAAACGCTTCGTCCAGCGAGAGAGGCTCGACGGCCGGCGAGTATCGGCCGAAGATCTCCATCAGCTGCTCGGACACGCTGCGGTACTTGGCGAAGTCGCCGGGGAGGATCACGAGCCGGGGGCAGCGCCGCACCGCCTCGGCCATCGGCATGGCCGAGTGGATGCCGAACCGGCGCGCCTCGTAGGAGGCGGCGCTGACCACGCCGCGCGCGCCGGGAGATCCGCCGACGACGACGGGCCTGCCCGCCAGGGACGGGTCGTCGCGGATCTCGACGGATGCGTAGAAGGCATCCATGTCGACGTGGGCGAAGATGCGCTCCCAGGGGGCCATGCTTTCTCCGCTCCCCTCGTCGCCCGCGCGGGGGTCATCGGGCCGCCGTCGTACGGCTCCCTCGGCGGCGCCTCCCCTCGTCGCCCGCGCGGGGCCATCGGGCCGCCGTCGTACGGCTCCCTCGGCGTCGCCTCCCCTCGTCGTTCGCGCGGGGCCATGCTAGCAGAGGCGACATCCGGCCGCATCGCCCGGCCCGGGCGCCGGCGGGCTCGGCACGGGCTGACGCCGCGCCGGCGGACCAGGCTCGGGCGGACGCGGCGCCGGCGGACGCGGCGCGGGTTGTCCGCGCGCGCCCGCGTAAGCTATCCTCCCGCGTCATGACGCAGGATGTCGTCCGAGTGCCCGGTGCGCCCGCCTCGCTGGCGGCGCTGATGGCCGGCAACGCCCGCTTCGTTGCCGGGGCAATGCAGCACCCGCGCCAGGATCCGGCCCGCCGCGAAGCGCTGCTCGGCGGGCAGCATCCGGCGGCGGCGATCCTGGGCTGCGCCGACTCGCGGATCGCCCCCGAGCTGATCTTCGACTGCGGCCTGGGCGACCTCTTCGTCGTTCGCCTGGCCGGGAACATCCCCGACGATCTGGCGCGGGCGAGTCTCGAGTACGCGGTGGAGCATCTCGGAACGCCGCTCTTGGTCGTGCTCGGGCACTCGCAGTGCGGCGCGATCACCGCGGCCGCGTCGGCGGCCGACGGCTCGGGCTCCGGGGAGGACCCGTGCGCGGAACGCACCTGCGCCGAGCGTCTGGCCGAGGTCCTCCGCCCCGCGGTCGAGGAAGCCCGCGGCGGCGATGCCCCCGGACTCCAGGGCGCAGGGCTTGTCGACTGCGCGGCGCGCTGCCACGCGCGGCGCTCGGCTGCGGCACTGCGTTCTTCCATGGCCTGCGCGGCATCAGGGACCCCGCGCGCGGCCGTCGTCGCCGCCTACTACGACCAGGCGAGCGGGCGGGTCGAGCTGCTCGACCCCTAGCGGGCCCCAGGCTCGTCGACTCCACGGAGCCCGCGAGTCCGGGCCGCCCCGCAGGGGGATCGCGCCGGGGGGCGCGAGCCCGGAGATGCCGCCACGGCCCGGCGCGCGATCCGGGGGCCGGTTGACGCGCCGGGCGCCCGCGGGGTAAGCTCCGGCCGGCGACTGAGGAGGGGCCCACCCGGCGCGCGGCGCGGCCGGCACCCAGGGAAGGCGAGGTGTTGCATGAATGCCACGATGACCAGCAACGAGAAGATCTCCGAGGCTCTCCGACTGCTCGATGCCGCGGCTCGGGAGAAGAAGGACGAGCTGCGGGGCCTGATGACCGACAAGTACAACTCCCTGAAGGACGTGGTCGTCGAGACCGAGCGCAATCTGGTCGGGCGGATCGCCCAGGCCGCCGACACCGGCGCGATCAGGGCGAAGAAGGCGGCGGCGGAGGTCGACGAGCGCGTCCACGAGCACCCCTGGCCCTACATCGGCGGGGTGGCTCTCGGAGCGCTGCTCATCGGCTACATCCTGGGGCGCAATCAGAAGTAGCGTGCCCGGCGCGCGGGAAAGAAGCTCCCCGATGCTGCGAGTCCTGGGACGCTGGTTGATGGTTTTCGTCGAGAGGCTGGCGGGCCGACAGCGGCGCGCCGCCGCCGACTGGCTGAGGATCCGGGGCGCCATCTGGTACGTGCGCGGCGTCGGCAAGGCGCGCGGGGCGGCTGTCGCGCTGGCGGTGGCCGCCGGCTGCCTCCTCCTGGGCGCGGCCGGATTCCTCCTCCTCCACGTCGGCCTGTTCCTGTGGCTGCCGGTGGCGCCGCCGGTCAAGGGGTTGATCCTGGCCGGGCTGGGGCTCGCCTACCTGTTCGTCGCCATGCTCGTGTTGCGCAACTCGTTGAGCGAAAGAACCTGGCTGCGTGCCTCCGGGGCGGATGAGCTCATCGCCCGGGTCACGCGGCGCGGGGAGCGCGACCGCCTCTTCTAAGCCCGCTTCGCCTCCTCCTCGAGTCGCTGCTCGGGCTCGCCCCGGCGAGAAGGGCGCGCGGCCGCCCGTCCTAGGCCCTCTCCGCCTCAGCGCGCCGGCGGGGTCCCCAGATTTCCCACAGCCCGCGAGCCAGCCCGATCACCGGCGCGGCGATCAGGAAGCCGATCACTCCGAACACGGCGGAGAGCGCCAGCATGGCCAGCAGCAGGACGACCGGTTTGACGCCCAGCTGATGGCCGACGATGCGCGGGCCGAGGACGTGCTGTTCGAGGAGCTGCTCGGCCAGCAGCACCAGCCAGACCTTGAGCAGCATCTGCAACGGCGCTGGCGTGAAGAGCGCGACGAGCGTCGCCAGTACGGCGCTCACCCAGAAGCCGAGCACGGGCACGAGATTGAGCACGCCGGCCAGGA
>Ga0194112_10011641_pt1 | contig 10856 bp, 8 predicted proteins | sample TA2MahC400mmetaG_FD_146191 | JGI IMG/M metagenome (GOLD analysis project Ga0194112, IMG submission 146191) | Freshwater microbial communities from Lake Tanganyika, Tanzania - TA2015016 Mahale Deep Cast 400m | ecosystem: Environmental > Aquatic > Freshwater > Lake | place: Tanzania: Lake...
GACGCCGATTCCGCCACGCTGGCATTCAGTGTCACCGGCGGTGGCGTGCGTGCGGCCAGGGCCGCCGCCTCGGCCGCGACCCGCTGCGCCTCGACCTCGGCGGCACTGGGCCCTGTTTCGCAGCTCGCAAGGACGATGGCGGCTGCGGCGGCGGCCAGGGCGACACCCCGACGAATAGGCTGCGAGATCATGAAGCGGATTTCCCACGAGGACGCGATGCGCATCGCAATGCGCCGGATGTGATGACGCTTATAAGGCGATCCTCATGGTTACCGAGACCTTAATCGAACAGCTTGGAAACCGATTCCTCGTTGGCGATCCGACGAATAGCCTCTCCAATCAAGGGTGCGATGCCGACAGCGCGGATCTTGGCGCAGTTCAAAACTTCGTGTGGCTGTTCGATGGAGTCGGTGATGACCAGCTCCTTCAATGGGCCGTCCGCCACCCGCTGCACCGCCGGTCCGGACAAAACCCCGTGGCTGATATAGGCCGACACCTCCGTCGCTCCATGGTCGATCAGGGCCTTGGCCGCATTCACCAGCGTGCCCCCGGAATCGACAATGTCGTCAAACAGGATACAGCGGCGGCCCTGAACATCGCCGATGATGTTCATGACCTCGCTCTCGCCGGCCCGCGCCCGCCGCTTGTCGACGATGGCAAGGTCGGCGCCCAGGCGGCTGGCCAGCGAGCGGGCGCGCACCACGCCGCCGACGTCGGGTGACACGATCATCAGGTCGTCACCGCGCGGATAGTTCTCCTTGATATCCTGGGCCAGGACCGGCGTGGCGACCAGGTTGTCGGTCGGGATGTCGAAGAACCCCTGGATCTGTCCGGCGTGCAGATCCATCGTCAGCACCCGATCCGCCCCCGCCCGCGTGATCAGATTGGCCACCAGCTTGGCCGAGATGGGGGTCCGCCCCCCCGTCTTCCTGTCCTGCCGGGCATAGCCGAAATAGGGCATGACCGCGGTGATCCGCTTCGCCGAAGCCCTGACCAGGGCATCGGTGATGATCAACAGCTCCATCAGGTTGTCGTTGGCGGGATAGCTGGTCGACTGGATGACGAAGACGTCCTCGCCCCGCACGTTCTCCTCGATGACGGCGAAGACCTCATTGTCGGCGAACCGCTTCACCTGAGCGCGGGTCAGGGACATATCCAGGTGATCGGCCATGGCCTGGGACAGGGTCCGGTTGGAGTTGCCCGACAGCAGCTTCATGTCCGGTCATCCTTTCGCCGTCATCGATCGGCCAATGGCGGTATTCGCGTTTCGTGGCGTCTGTAGCAGCCGATGAAGGCGGGACAAGCCAAGCCCGGTCGTTTTGCCGGCACTGGCCTGATCCCCGTCGTCGGTGTAGATGCGGCGACACGATCCGCCCCGGCGCGCCTGACGCCGGTCCAGGGTGTCGAGAGGTCCTCCTTGTCCGTACTCAAGTTTCGAACCGGTCTGGCTCTGGTCGCCATGACCGTCGCTGTGTCCGCCTGCGCCGGCAATCGCGACCGTCCCCGCCTCGCCTATGAGGAACGCCCCGTCGAGGCGCTCTACAACACCGGCTACACCCGGCTTGAGAACCGTCGCTGGACCGATGCCGTCGACTATTTCCAGGAGGTCGAGCGCCAGCACCCCTATTCGGAGTGGGCGCGCCGGGCGATCCTGATGCAGATCTACGCCTACTATCGCAACGGCAACCATGCCGAGTCGATCGCGGCTTCCGATCGCTTCATCCAGCTGTTCCCCGGCAGTCCCTCGGCCGGTTACGCCTTCTACATGCGCGCCATCAACAACTTCGAGCAGATCGTCGACGTCGGCCGTGACCAGGCCCGCACCGAAGCCGCTCTTCAGGGTCTGCGAGATGTGCAGCGCCGCTATCCGACCACCGCCTACGCCCAGGATGCGGCGGTCAAGATCGACATGGCCAACGACCAGCTGGCCGGCAAGGAAATGAACATCGGCCGCTACTATCAGCGCGCCAATCAGCCGCTTGCAGCTCTGGGCCGCTACAAGGCCGTCATTGACAACGAGGCCTATCAGCGGACTTCGCACACCCCCGAGGCGCTGTATCGTCTGGTCGAGGTCTATGCGACCCTGGGTCTTGCGGACGAGGCGGAACGCAATGCCGCTGTCTTGGGTCACAACTATCCGGGCAGTCCCTGGTATACTCAGGCCTACGCCCTGATGACGGCGAACGGAGCTTCGTCGGCGCCGGACACCGAGCCTCAGCGCGAGAGCTGGCTGCGGCGGCTGATCCCCGGCTGAGGCCATCCCGTCGTGGCCGGATGGGCGACGACTTACCGCGACTTAGCGCGCACCGCTGGGGCGGCACGACGAGGGCGGCGACGGATATGGACATCCGGGTCGTTACACGTCCGTCGCCCCTGCGCTTCGAGATTCGACCGACATGCTGACTTCTGCTCTCGCCCTCTTGGCCATGCTGCCGCTCGAGGCCACTTCGCCGCCCCAGGCCGCGCCGCAGCAGCGGCCGCCGGTGGCCGCTCCCGCTGTCGAGGAGGACGAGGAAGAGGTCACCCTGGAAGACATCGTCGTGACCGGGGTACGTCCGCGCGGTTCGGTCCAGGGCGATATCGAGCCCGACATCGTGCTCGACGAAGAGGCGCTGCGGACCTATGGCGCGGGCAATATCGAGGAACTTCTGACCGCGCTGGAACCGTTGACCCGCAGCAGCCGCGGGCGTGGCGACAACCCGCCGATCACCCTTCTGAACGGCCGGCGGGTCTCCGGCTTTCGCGAGATCGCCGGCATTCCGTTCGAAGCCATCGAACGCACCGAGATCCTGCGTGAAGAGGTCGCCCTGACCTATGGCTACAGCGCCGACCAGCGCGTGGTGAACTTCGTCCTCAAGCCTCGGTTCCGGGCGCTGACGCTGCAGGCACAGTTGCGCGGCCCGACCCAGGGTGGGCGCACCTCGACCGAATACGAGGCCAATCTGTTCCGCATTCAGGAGGGCACGCGCTGGGTCTTCGACATCGAGCACTCGAATGAGTCCGCCATTTTCGAAGACGAGCGCGAGATCGACAGCTTCAACGTCGGACGGCCGTTTTCCCTTGCGGGAACGGTCGTCGGCTCGCTCTTCGGGGCGGAAATCGATCCGCGGCTGTCCGCCCTAGGTGGGTCGACGGTGTCGGTGGCCACGGCCGACGCCTCGGCCGGCTTGCTGCCACCGACGCTCGGAAGCTTCGTGGCCGGCGCCGGTCAGACGGTCCCCGGCGACGCCAACATCTATCGCACCCTCTTGCCCCGCACGACCGGCACCGAGTTGAACGGATCGATCACGCGTGATCTCAACGGCACGACGTCGGGCACGTTCCGAGCCAGTCTGGAAGACCAGACATCCCACAGCTTCCTGGGTCTGCCGGGACTGGTGCTGAATCTGCCGGCGGGCTCGCCCTTCTCGCCATTCGCCGGTCCGACCACTCTCTATCGCTATCTTGACCGGCCCGATGTCCTGGACCGCACCGTCGACACCCTGTCGTTCGAGGCCGCGACCGTCGTGGACGGTTTCGTCGGCGACTGGCGCTGGACCTTCACCGGCGAGTACGACCGCACCGAAACCGAGACGGAAACCGGCCGGGGGTTCGACGCCACCGCCTTGCAAGCCGCCATCAACGCCGGTGATCCAACGGTCAATCCGTTCGGCGGGCTGCTGGATGGGCGTCTCGTCGCCCTGTCCGACACGGCCCGGTCCGTGTCGGAAGTCCTCAGCGGCGAAGTGGTGTTGGCCGGCGACCTGTTCGAGCTGCCGGCTGGCGGCGTGAACACCACTCTGACGGCCACCTTGGACACGAGGTCGCTGGACTCCGAAAGCCTGCGGTCGGGCGTGGCCAGCGAAACCAGCCTGTCGCGCGACCGGGCGCGGGTTCTGGCCAATCTGACCCTGCCGATCGCCGAGCGCGGCGGGGAGTTCCTGCCCGGCATCGGTGACCTCTCGATCAACGCCAACCTGGGCTATGAGGAACTGTCTGACTTCGGCGGGCTGGCGACCCTGGGCGGAGGTGTCAACTGGGGCCCGATCGAGCCCCTGTCCCTGAATGCCAGCTTCACCCTGGAGGAAGGCGCGCCCTCCATCCAGCAGCTGAACAACCCTGTCGTCCTGACCCCCAACGTCCAGGTGTTCGACTTCGCCCGAGGCGAGACGGTGACCGTGACCCGCACCGACGGCGGCAATGCCGATCTGCTGGCCGACAGCCGCACGGTCCTGCGCGCCGGCTTCAACCTGAGGCCGTTTGCCGAGCGCGACCTTTCGATCCAGAGCAACTACACCTATTCCCGGCTGGAAGATCAGGTCGCCAGCTTCCCGACCATCACGCCGGATCTGGAAGCTGCCTTCCCCGACCGTTTTGTGCGCGATGCGGACAACCGCCTCATCGCCTTCGACGCCCGCCCGGTGAATTTCGCCGAGGCCGAGCGTCAGGAAGTCCGCACAGGCCTGAACTTCTCCCGCGCCTTTGGGACGCCAAACCCCGCGGCGGCGGCAAACGCTCCGGGTGCCGGTCGGCGCCCCGGCGGACCCGGTGGGGGCGGCGGTCGTCGCGGCCCCGGCGGCGGCGGTGGCAGCTTTACGATCACCCAGGGCGGCCCGGGCGGCGGGGGCGGCGGTTTCCGACGTGGGCGCGGCACCCAGCAGCAGCCGGGCCAGGGCCGTTTCAACGTCTCCCTGTTCCACACTCTGCGGCTTCAGGACGAGATCACCATCCGCGACAACCTGCCGGTCATCGACCTGCTGGACGGCGGTGCCGTCGGTGGCTCGGGCGGCCAGCCGAGACACGAAATCCAGCTCCAGGGCGGGGTCTTCCGCAACGGCTTCGGCACCTTCGTCAACGCCAACTGGCGCGAAGGCACGTTCGTGGACGGCGGCCCGGGCGGGGAGACGCTGAACTTCTCGGATCGCACCACGGTCAACGTCAACGCCTTCGTCGACTTCAATCAGCGCACGTCCTGGGTCGAGCGGTTCGGCTTTCTGCGCGGTGCGCGGATGAACCTGCAGGTCCAGAACCTGTTCGACGACCGGCTCGAAGTCACCGATGAGCTGGGCCAGGTCCCCGGCGGCTACGAACGGGACCGGCTGGACCCCCTGGGCCGTGTCGTCTCGATCAACCTGCGCAAGCTGTTCTGACGCCCGGCCAAAGCGTGGTATCGGCTCGTTCGAATGCGCCGCCCTGCCCCGCTCGGATCCCCATGCTGACGTCCCTGTCGATCCGTGACGTCGTCCTTGTCCAGTCCCTCGACCTGGAGATGTCTCAGGGGCTGACCGTGCTGACGGGCGAGACGGGCGCGGGCAAGTCGATCATCCTCGATGCCCTGGGCCTGGCGCTGGGCGCACGGGGCGATGCCGGCCTGGTGCGCAACGGCGCGCGACAGGCCGTCGCCACGGCCGTCTTCACCGCCCCGACCGATCCCGAAATCCTGGACGACCTACAGGCGCGTGGCTTCGATCTGTCACCGGGCGACGATTTGATCCTGCGCCGCGTGCTGGGGGTCGATGGTCGCAGTCGTGCCTATGTCAACGACCAGGCCGTGGGCGTCACGGCCCTGCGAGAGCTCGGGTCGCGGCTGATCGAGGTGCATGGCCAGCATGAGACCGTGGGGCTCCTGGACTGGCGAACCCATCGCGGCCTTCTGGACACCTTTGGTGGGCTGGCGCCCCAGCTCGGCGGCGTGGCTTCCGCCGCCGAGCGGCTGAAAGCCACTCAGGCGCGGCTTGCGCAACTTCGTGCCGATGCCGCCGATGCCGCCGCCCGCGCCGAGGACCTGGCGGCGAACCTGGCCGACCTCGATACCCTGGATCCGCAACAGGATGAGGAGACGGCCCTGGCCGGAGAGCGAGCGGTGCTCGGTGCCGCCGAAAAGGCCATGGGCGATCTGGCCGATGCCCGACAGAACCTGGGCGGTGACCGACTGGCCCAGAAGCTGTCGGCGGCCTTGAGAGCCGTGGAGCACGCCCGTCAGCGCGCGACCCAAGCCGGTGTGGAGGCCGATCATCCTCTGCTGGCGCGTCTGGTGGCAGCCTCCGAAGCCATCGACCGGACCCTGGTCGAAGCCGAAGAAGCCATCGCCCAGGTCGATGCCGCCGCTCACGCGCTGGACTTCGAACCCGGTCGCCTGGACCGCGCCGAGGAGCGGCTGTTCGCCCTGCGAGCCGCCGCCCGCAAGATGAACACCACGGTGCATGACCTGCCGGCCCTGCGCCAGCGCCTGCGTGAGCAGTTGCGGCTGATCGAGGACGACGCCGAGGCCCTGATCCTGGCGGAACGCGAAACCTCGGCCGCGCGAGAGGCCTACGACGTCGCGGCCATGCTCCTGACTTCGGCCCGAGAGGCGGCCCGGGATCGTCTGGAAGCGGCGGTGATGAGCGAGCTTGGCCCGCTGAAGCTCGAACGGGCCCGCTTCCGCGTCGCCCTGGAGCTCTTGCCGGAGGATCGGCGCGGGCCTCTGGGGGTCGAAACCGTCCGCTTCGAGGTCGCCACCAACATCGGCAACGATTTCGGCCCCCTGGATTCGGTGGCGTCAGGCGGCGAACTGGCGCGGTTCGCCCTGGCCATGAAGGCCGCCCTGGCTGGACGCGCCGACCAGCCGCAGCCGGTGATGATCTTCGATGAGGTCGATCAGGGCGTGGGCGGCGCGGTGGCTCAGGCCGTCGGCGATCGGCTGCGCCGCCTGGCCGAGCGCGGCCAGGTTCTGGTCGTCACCCACAGCCCCCAGGTCGCCGCGCGGGGCCATGTCCACTGGAAGGTTCGCAAGGCCGACGCCGACGGCGTGACGGTCACAACGGTCGACAGCCTGGACGAGACGTCCCGCCGCGAGGAGATCGCGCGCATGCTGTCGGGGGCCGACATCACCGACGCCGCGCGCGCGGCCGCAGGGGTGCTGCTGGGCTAAGGCGCGCCGTCAGCCGCCCAGGATCCAGCCCTCTTCCTGCTCGACCTGCACGATCAGGTCTTCGCTCGCCGTCTTCGGCGGGGCGAAGGCCGCGGCCAGCGTGCCCTTGTCGTCCATCTGGGCCAGGGCCTCGGCGGTCGCCCGCACCTGGGCCTGGTCCTTGAACTCCCCAGCGTGGGGCTTGGCGTCAAAGATCGAAGGCCAGACCTCCGCCACAACGACAGGCGTCTCGGCCAGGTCATCGACCGACAGGGCGCGCCAACCCGTCTGAAACGGCCAAAGGGTCGCGGCCGCGCCCAGGTGATCGAGCAGACGCCGCACCAAGGGGATGCCCACCATGGTCTGGCCGCCGACCGCCCCCGCCCCATGCATCTGCCAGTTCGACTTGGGCTGCAGTCGCCCACCCCGGATGGCGCGCTCCGTCGCACGGTCCTCGGGGATATCCGCGCCGGAGCCCGGCGGCGGCTTGGTCGTCGTCAGCCAACGCTGCGCCTGTTTGGCTGGCGCACCCCAGAAGGGCCAGGCCTCATCGGTCATCAGCCGGTTCATCTTGGCCGCGACCTGATAGCGGTTGTTGGTGTTGTCGGCCTTGTCGACGATGTTGGCACTCAGGAACTTCCACATCGCACTCCAGGCCGGGCTGTCCCTCAGCCCCAGTCGCGCCGCAGTTCCGGACGGATAGCCCAGTGAGAAGTCGAAGCCGACAAGAACGCGATCGCCACGCCGACGATGGTCGGCGAGCAGCGACTTCAGCATCGCCTCCCCTTCCGCGCGCGTGGCGACGTTGAACGTCTCGGTGTAGAGGCGAAACCGCACATCACGCTTGGCCACGCCGATCCAGACCGAGTTGTCGCCCAGCTTCTTGCCCTCGGCGGCAGTCCAGTCGGCAATGATATAGGCGTCGAACAGGCGGGCCATCCGGCTCTCTCACACGTCTTCAGGCAATGGGGATGCGGCCTTTTACCGGGCCGATGCGGCGCTCGAAAGGCCTGTCAGCTGCCGAGCAAGGCTTCAAGATGCGACAGCCACCGCCGCCCGAGCCGCAAAGCCTCGGCGGGCGAGGCCGTATCGCCCGGCGCCTGTGCATTCCAGAGGGCCAGCTCGAACTCGGGATGGCGGGCGTCGCGGAACATCAGACGCAAGGTCACCCGCTCGGCGTCGGGAACTTGCACGTCCAGCGTCTTGCGAGCATGGCCGCGACGGACCCGCGCCACGACGTGACCGTCGACGATGATCTCGCCGCCTTCGACCTCGTCGAAGTCATAGGCCAGCCCCTGCCTTCCACGCTTCCACAGCACCAGTATCTGCCCCTGATCGACGTCGAGGGCGGCCGCGCGACCTTCGGCGGGCGAGATGGCTTCGGCCTGCGGCCTGACCATCAGGGCGCGGCGCATCGCGCGCCGCAGGCTGCGGTCCGGCTCCATCCACCACGACAGGCCCAGGGTCGCCGTCGTCAGGGCCGCCAGCCCGACCAGAACCGGAAGGATGACCCGCAGGGCCTCATCCATGATCAGTCGTCCAGGTCCAGGTCGACGACGACCGGCACGTGGTCGGACGGCTTGTCCATATCGCGCGCCTCGCGATGGGTATCGACGCTGCGGAAGCGGTCCGCTGCCTGGGGCGACAGCAGGGCGAAATCGATGCGGATGCCGTGGTTTCGCTGCCAGGCTCCTGCCTGGTAGTCCCAGAAGGTATAGGTACCCGGCGGCTGCCTGCCGAGTTCGCCGGCATCCGAGAAGCCCAGGCTGCACAGGCCGCGAAAGGCTGCCCGCGTTTCCGGCTGGAAAAGAGCGTCCCCGACCCAGGCCTCAGGCTGTGCGGCGTCCGCCGGGGTCGGGATGACGTTGTAGTCACCGCACAGAACCAGCGGCTCTTCATAAGTCAGCAGGTCGCGGGCGTGGGCCGTCAGACGTCGAAACCAGTCAAGCTTGTAGGGAAACTTGTCGGTCCCGACCGGGTTGCCGTTGGGCAGATAGATGGAGGCCACGCGCACCGGCCGACGCCCCTCTATCACGGCCTCCAGATAACGCGCCTGCAGATCTTCGTCGTCGCCCGGCAGACCGCGCCTCACGTCCGACACCGGGGATTTCGACAGCAGGGCGACGCCGTTATAGCTCTTCTGACCGTGCGTCTCGACGTTGTAACCCAGGCTCTCGAAGGCCTCGCGCGGGAACTTCTCGTCGACGCACTTCAATTCCTGGAAACAGGCGACGTCCGGATTGACCGCCTCGATCCAGGCCAGCACCGTCGGCAGGCGAGCATTGATCGAGTTGACGTTCCAGGTCGCGATGCGCATCGCATCAGGCTAGGTCGCGCCGCCCTTGTCTGGCAAGGGTGGAGGGACCGGCGCACCGCGTTCAGAGCGCGCTTTAATTGGCGGACGTGGCAGAATCTGAACCGTGAGCAACCGGCGCCGCCCTGGTCTCCACGCCTGCTGTCAAGGTGCAGCCACCACCAATCCGCGAGGCTTCGGCACAAGGGTAGGTCTGTTCAACGGCCATGTCTTCGTTCACCCGAGCGACAAAGCCGCCACCCGAGACGCAGCTGGCCTCGTAGAAGGCTCCATTGGCATTGGATCCCATGAAGCGCGCTCGCGTGACGTCGCAGGAGGCTGCGGGACTGCCGGCGAGCAAGGCCTTGACGGTGGCCGCCTGCTCCTCGGTGGTGGTGAAGCGACACTCCGCACTCTGGGACACGACCTGAAGACAGCCCGTCCGATCCCAACCGCCAGGCGTCTTTTCGATCCAGTATCCGTCTGCGCCCGAGCAGCCGACCTCGTAGATGACGTTGCCAGCGGTGGACTTGCCGACCGAAGCGCCTTGGTCAACGGTGCAGGATATGCCAGCGTCCTGCGCATAAGCCCGAACGACCTTGGCGACATCGGTGTTCGCCGGCAAGGTGCATACGGTTCCGCTCACGGCGGCTGGATCGCGCGTGCGATCAATATCGGCTTGTCCGGCCAGGATGACACAGTCAACGGCCTGCGGTGGCGTCGAGGAGATCAGAATGTAACCCGGTCCGGTGGCGCAGACGGCTTCATAAACTGGCTGCCCCTCTCCGATGAATCCTGGGGAAATCGCCTCGGTCACCTGGCAGGTCGCTCCGGCCGCCGTCGCCACGGACTGAGCGGAAGCGACCAATTCCTCGGGCGTCGGTGCTGCGGCGGGCGCTGCCGCAGCTTCACGCGCACGGTCCCGCATCCGGCTCGGCCGGTTCCCGCGGGTGACGCCTGCGGGATTGGCGTCCGTCAGGCTGCTTCCAGGATTCTGGGCAGACATCGGCGGCAACTGCTGCGCGCTTGCCATGCACGGGAGCGCGGTCAAAGTGACGGCGGCGAGGGCAGTGAGCGTGCGTTTGAGCAATGGACGGCTCCTTGAAACTGGGCTCCGATGTGCGCCCCACAGCGTCGAGGGTCAAGCACGGCCATAAACTTCCGGGCCCGCTGAACCAAGCGTCGGACCAAAGGCTCGCACCTAGCCTTCGTTTCTCAATACACAGCCGCCTCCGAGATTAATCGCGTCCTCGCATCGAAGTACCCGTCGAACGACCTTCTCTTCGTCAAGCTCGGCCACGTAGCCGTTACCGGCCTGGCATCGCGCCTCATAGAACGACGACCCTGCGGCACTGCCCATATAGCGGGCCTCCTGAACCTGGCAGTCGACCTGATGCGCACTACGCAGCCAGTGGCCCACCGACGCCGCCTGTTCCTCGCCAGTGGTCAGTTGGCAAGCCCCTCCCTCTGCCATGATCTGCAGGCATTCGACCTTCTGCAGGCCCGCTTTGCCGGGCTGCAGCCAGTAGCCGTCGCTGCCCGCGCAGCCGACTTCGTAGATGACTGCGGAATTGCGTTCGCCAGCCGCTAGGACATCATCAATCTGGCACGTCACACCAGCCGTCGCCGCCATGTCCGCGACGACGCGGATCATGTCGGCGTTGGCCGGCAGTTCACACAACGCGCCGACGT
>Ga0194112_10011647_pt1 | contig 10852 bp, 8 predicted proteins | sample TA2MahC400mmetaG_FD_146191 | JGI IMG/M metagenome (GOLD analysis project Ga0194112, IMG submission 146191) | Freshwater microbial communities from Lake Tanganyika, Tanzania - TA2015016 Mahale Deep Cast 400m | ecosystem: Environmental > Aquatic > Freshwater > Lake | place: Tanzania: Lake...
GCGACAAGGAGTTCCCCACCATCTGCGGCACGGGCACCGAGGACTACTTCTGCGGCGCCTGGGGCTTCGGCGGCCAGACCTATTCGACCCCCTTCCTCGGCTATCCGCTCTACGACAAGGCCGAGGGGCGCGTGCCGCGGCACGGACTCTACCGCTGGCACATCCTCGACCCGATTCGGTTCAAGAGCGATCTGAAGGTGACGATGCAGGCATTGGGCTGGTGGCCAAACCACAAGTTCCAGCCCCTCACCGACGACATTGCCTCCGTGGCCTACTGGTATCAGGCCGAGCCGCACGCGGCCTTCCCCGCGATGCCGCCCGTCCACGAGCGCTTCTCGCGCTAGGGCTGACCCAGATCGGACGGATCGGTCCGATCCGTCGGATCCGTCGGATCGATCCGCCCGCGCCACAGGACCTGGTCGCCTTGACGCGGGCGCCCCGCCGACCCTACCGTCCCTTCGCCTCGGCCACGTACAACTGCGTCCACGGGCCGCTGCTGACGTTGTAGTAGATGCGCGTCCCGTCGCTGCTGAAGAAGGGATGGGGATGGCAGCGGCGCCAGGAACTGGCCCCGCGCGAGTTGTCGAAGTGGTGGATGACCACGTGGCTCTTGCCGCGGATGTCGGCGACCACCACACCCCACTCCTTCGCGCTCCCGCCCAGGCCGTCCATCAGCGTGTCGGTGACTATGAGCTTGCCGTCGGGACTCGTGGACGGATGCCCGCCTCGGAACCCCGGCAGGCCGGGGATGCGTTGCGTCTTGCCGGTCGCGCTGTCAATCAACAGGTTGCCCGCCTCGACGATGGTCTGCGCGTCCGGGTGCCACGATGGGTGGCCCCAACGGCTGTCGGCGCGGAGGAGCCTCTTGTCGCCCAGGCTGTAGCAGACCAGCCCGAGGCGCTCGCTGGCTTTGCCGCTCCGCGCATCCCCGCCCGCGGGCGTGGCCAGCTTGAAGAAGATACGTTTCAGGTCGGGACTCAGCACGGGGAAGAAAATGGACACGGGCTTGTCGCCGAAGTGTTTCGCCAGGAACTCAGGATATGCCTGTTTCAGGGCCTCCGCGGTCACGGCGGTCTGAATCTCGCCCGTCTCGACGTTCACCAGCTCGAGGTCGCGGTGGGCGCCGGGGTTCCAGTGCAGGCCGTAGAGCGGCACTACGTCGGCCTGGGGCTGGCTCCAACCGGCCAGACGGTCGCGGGCGAGCACCCGCTCCTTGCCCGTCTCCACGTCCACCACGGCGGTGAACCACTTGCCGTCGCGTTCGCCGTGATACACCACGCGGCGGCCGCCTGAGACCCACTGCTGGCACGCCACGCGGTGGGCGTCCTCGGTGTTCACGCCGCGTGCCAGGACTCGCTCCTCGCCCGTGGCGCGATTGCGGACGCACACCTCGCCGCGCTCGGCGTTCCGAGCCGTCGAAGCGAAGAACAACACCCACTTGCCGTCCGGGCTCTCAGGACAGGCATTGAAATACGAATGGACCGCATGCCGCCCCTCCCCCGGCGCGGCTGGCCGCACCTGCACCCCCTCGCGCCACCGCGCCAACGGCTCGCCTTCCGCGTCGACGCGGGCGACGCACGACATGGTGACTAGGGCGGGGAGAACTGCCATGGCAAGCACAGGCACGTCGCTACCAGGGAAGGAGGAGGCTCACCACGGAGACACGGAGGGCACGGAGAAGAGAGACGACAGACGGCAGACGGCAGACGGCAGACGGCAGACGACAGACAAGAACCGTCGTCGCTCTCGGGTCTGCGGTCCGCGCCGGGCAAGAGCAATGGTAATCCGGGCGGGCGGGGAAGTCAAGGTGCGTGAGAAGAGAAGCTGCGAGCGGCGAGCCGCGAGCTGCGAGCCGGAGGAATGGGGAAGCCCTCTGGCCCCCCAGGCTCGTGGCTCGGCGCTCGCGGCTCGTGGCTCTCCGCCCACGGGTCACGCATCACGTGCCCGGTTGCCCGCTCAGAAGAGGGTTCGCTGGCCCGTGCCGGGCTTGAGGCCGAGGTGGGCGTAGGCGAGCTCGGTGGCCTCGCGGCCCTTGGGCGTCCGCTTGAGGAAGCCTATCTTGAGGAGAAATGGCTCGACGAGGTCCTCCACGTTGTCGGCGTCCTCGTTGAGCGTGGCGGCGACGGCTTCGATGCCGACTGGGCCGCCTTTGTAGAACTCGATGATGGTGCGGAGGTACTTGCGGTCGTGCTCGTCGAGGCCCACCCCGTCCACGCCTTCGAGGGCGAGGGCGTCGGTGGCGACGGCGTGTGAGAGCTTGCCTTTGGCTTTGACGGCGGAGTAGTCGCGGACGCGGCGTAGGAGGCGGTTTGCGACTCGCGGGGTGCCGCGCGAGCGCTTGGCAATCTCGTCGAGCGTCGCCTCGTCCGCGGTGAGGTCGAGGAGCCGCGCGGAGCGGCGGATGATCTCGCGGATGTCCTCCACCGGATAGAAGTCCACGTGGTGGTAGATGCCGAAGCGCTCGCGCATGGGCTTGGAGATGAGGCCGGCGCGCGTGGTGGCGCCCACGAGGGTGAAGGGCTGAAGGGGGACGGGGACGGTCTTGGCGAAAGGCCCCTTGTCCACGACGAAATCTATGCGGAAGTCCTCCATCGCGGGATAGAGGAACTCCTCGACTGCGGCGGGGAGGCGGTGGATTTCGTCAATGAAGAGGACGTCGCGCGCCTGGAGGTTGGTGAGTAGGCCGAGGAGGTCGGCGGCGCGGATGAGGGCAGGGCCGCTGGTCTGCGAGAGGCGCGAGCCGATCTCGTTGGCGATGACGTGTGCGAACGTGGTCTTGCCAAGCCCCGGCGGGCCGTAGAAGAGGACGTGCTCCAGCGGCTCGCCGCGCCCCTTGGCGGCCTGGAGCGAGATTGTGAGGCGTTCGACGAGCTCGCGCTGGCCGATGACTTCAGAGAGCCGCTGGGGGCGCAGGCTCCAGTTGAATTGTTCTTCTTCGGCGCTGGCGGCCTCGGCTGAAATGACTCTTTCGCGATCCTCGGGCATTCTTCTTGGATCCCTGGCTTCTTGCTTCGGTGCAGGGTGCGTGATGCGTGATACGTGATGCGTGAGAAGCCAAGAGCAGACCAGCTTCTCTTCTCTGGTCACGTATCACGTATCACGCATCACGTCTTCCCTCCTCGCTGTCGGAAGACTTCCTGGACAAGGGCTTGCGAGGTTGCAATGTCGGGCCTTGCGCGAAGGACTTTTTCTATGGCGGTCGCGGCATCAGAGGCGCGGTAGCCGACCTGGAGGAGGATTTCGCGTGCCTCGGCGACGAAGGGCTGCTCGACGGGCCGGGCCTTGGCGGGCGCGGCGAGCGGCTCGCCCGTGGGCAGGAGGGTGAACTTCCAGACCTTGCCCTTGAGCTCGGCGATGATCTTGTCGGCCATGCGCGGCCCGATGCGGGGGAGCTTCGCCAGTGTGCGGGCGTCGCCCCCCTCGATGGCCGCGGCCATCTCGGAGATCGGGATGGTGAGCGCGCGCAGCGCGGTCTTCGTCCCCAGCCCGCTCACGGTCGTCAGCAGCTCGAAGAACTCGCGGTCGAGCTCTTCGGTGAAGCCGATGAGGCGCGGGCGCTGGCTCCCGCCGCCGCCCCAGCCCTCGATGTAGTGGAGGGTGTGAAACGTCACCTCGCGTGCCTCGTCGGGCGCGAGGCTGCGGGTGAGGCGCTGCGCGAGCCCGCCGGGCAGCATGACATCGTAGAAGAGGCCGCTGGCCTCGACGATTGCCGAATCGCCCCGCATGCCCGCGAGGCGGCCATGAATGCGCGTGATCATTGACTCTCCGAAAGCCGCGAGCGACGAGCTTCGAGCCGCGAGCCTTCCGAAAGCTCGCCGCTCGTGGCTCGCGGCTCGAAGCTATCTTTGCCAGGTTTGCCTCGCCACCACGTTGCAATGGCAGAGCGCCACGGCGAGGGCATCGGCCACGTCGGACGGCTGTGGCAGGGTCTTCAGCCCCAGCGCGCTCTGCACCATGCGCTGCACCTGCTCCTTGCTGGCGCGGCCCTCGCCGGTGAGCGACTTCTTGACGCGGGTGGCCGAGTAGCTCACGACGGGCACGCCCGCCTCGCCCGCGGCCAGGAAGATGACGCCGCGCGCGTGGCCCATCAGGATCGCCGTCACGGGATGCCGATAGTGCGAGTAGAGCTCTTCCACCGCGATGGCGTCGGGCGCGAGGTCGGCGATCACCCCGCGCGCCAGGTCGTGCAGCCTGCGGAGCCGCTCCGCGAGGGGCTGGCGTTGCTCGGTGCGCACCACGCCCGCCTCGACCACCCTCACGCGGGCGCCCCGCGCCGCGAGAAGGCCGTAGCCCGTCACCTGAAGCCCCGGGTCTATCCCCAGCACCCGCATCGCTCCGGCTTTCAAGGCAGGTATTGTAGGGACAATGGCGCGGCGTGTCAAAGGGCGGTTTCCTCTCTATTCTCGTCCTCGTCGTCGTCCTCGTTGTCGTCGTCGAGACTCTTGACTTCCTGTGTCCTGGAGATTCGACGACGAGGACGACGACGACAACGACGACGACTCAAGAGCAAGAGCGACACCGGGATTGGGGCCATACTCATTCCTGTGTTCCAGCCGCCTTCTTGAGGAGCGCGCCCTGGAGCGCGATGCCGAGCGCCGCGAGCGCAGCGGTGGCCAGGTAGGGCACGCGGCGGTGGAACACGGACCCCGCGAGCAGGGGCGCCAGAGCGCCGCCGAGCGCGCCGCCGATCACGTGCTGGATGGAGACAAGGGTCTCGAAGAAACCGACCCTTCGCCTGCGGTTGCCGCCGCTGGCGACGGTGTAGTAGAAGCCGGCGGCGTAGCCGAGGCCCATGCCGGCCCCCAGGAGCAGGAAGCCGAGGGCGATGACGTGCCAGGCGAAAGCCCCGCCCGCGAACGGCAGGAAGAGCAGGCCGCTGCCCGCGGCGCTCAGCCCCAGGCAGGCCACGAGGGGCCAGCGGCGATAGCGCCAGCCCTGGAGCACGCCGAGGGCGAGGAACACGAACGCTTGCGCCCCGCCCTGGAGGCCCAGGAAGATGCCGAAGTCGCGGGGCGAGTAGCCCAGCGTCTCGCGATTGAGCTTCACGAACACCGCTCCCGGCACCGCGACGGCGAGCGTGACAAGTGCCGCGGCGATGCACCCTGCCAGCAGGAAGCGGCGAGGCTGTAGGCGCGTCGTGGGCGGCGAGGCGACCGTGGCGGGGAACGCGCCGCGCCCGCGTATGTGGGCGAAGGGCACCGCGAGCATCAGCAGCCCCTGCACCGCGGCCACGACCAGGAGGCTCAGCCCGCTCGCAAGCGTCTCGACGATGCCACCTGCCACGAAGCCTACGGTCAAGGAAATCGTCCACGCGCAGTTGAACGCCGAGAGATCGCCCACCAGGTGCGCCTCGTCGCCGTCGCCGATCCAGGCCATGAGCGAGGGCCAGAAGAAGGCAGCGCCGAACGAGAAGGCCGCGGCGAAGAGGGAGACCAGCATGCTGCCCCTGAAGACCCAGAGGCCGAAGGCGGCGGCCCCCGCGATCCCCGACGCGACCGCCATCATCCGCTGGAGCGGCACGCGGTGGAGAAGGAGGCTGTAGACCCAGCAGACCACGGTGTACGTGGTGGCGGTGGCGGCCACGAGGAGGCCGAGGCCCCAGTCGCTCCAGCCGAGGCGGTCGAGCTTCACGGGCAGGCCGACGGCGAGCATGCCGCCCGCGGCCGACTTCACCATCGCCAGGATCACGATCCAGTGGCGTCCCGCGACGCTTGAGAGCACTCTGTCCAGCTTCTCACGGACCAAACGTGTTTCCCCCGGAACAGCGTACGGCCGGCGGCCCTGCCGAGGCGCGCCTCTGTGGTCCCTGAGGTCCCTGTGGTCCCTTTGGTCCCTTTCTGAGACAAGGGACCACAGGGACCACAGGGACCACAGGGACCTAAGGGACACGATCGCCAGACACCTGGGCCTCAGGGCGCTTCGGAGCGCGCAATCACCTCGAAGGGCCGGCTTCGCACGACGAACGGCTGGCCGCTGAACCAGCCGAAGGACACGCTTCCCTCGATGGCGAGGCGGTAGCAGCCGGGCGGCAGCCGCAGGACGGCCCTGGCCGGCTGCGTGCCCCCCGAGCTCACGCGCCCGAGCCTCTGCACGGGGGCGCCATCGGCGGTCTCCACCCGCAGGGTGCCGGCGGCTCGGCGGACCGGCTTGCGGAAGTTGCCCCTGGCCTCCAACGCGGCGGTCACTGTCAGCGGCGAGCCCTCCTCGAAGGCCAACCCTGGCCGGTGCCCCAGCCCAGAGGGAAGGGTGAACCTGGAGGCTGGCGCGGGGAACGGCGGCGCCGTGCGGCTGGCCCAGAATGCCTGGCCGAGCACGGGCGAGGCGACCTCCAACAGCTCCGCGTCGGGCACGTAGAGCACGAAGCCGTCGGCGCCCAGGCGGCGCGCCCGCTCCAGTTGATCGAGGATGCCGATGGGGTCTCTGACGCGGTGTGCGGCGATGCCCGCGCAGACCGGGAGGCGCCCGCGCGCAAGCTCGACCTGGCGGGCCACCAGCGGCTCGAGTTCGGTGGCGTCCGCCGCGTAGTCGAGCGGAACGATGAAGTCGAGCAGCCGCTCGTCGAGCCAGCGGGGCCAGTCCTGGCCGTGGACGCTTCGGGCGGCCTGCGCGTCGGGGAAGACTGCGGCGGAGACGGCGATGCCTGGCCTTGCTCGGCGCGCCTCGACGGCCACAGCGCGCACGAGGGCCGTGACCTGCTCCTGGCGCCAGGCGGCGAAGCGCTCGCGCAGGTCGCGCTCCCCGATGAGCACGTCGTCGGGCCACTTCGCCACTTTCAGCCCCGAGGCCGTCTGGAACCGCTCGCGGCAGCCGGCGCAGAAGCACGCCAGGTCGTTCGGGTAGTGGGCGTAGTCGAGGTGGAGGCCATCAACCGCATAGTTGCGGATGGCTTCGAGGGCGGCGTCGCGCTCCAGCTCCAGGTTTTCGGGGTGCGAGGGGCAGAGCCAGAGGAGCTCGGTGCTGACCGGTGGCACAGCCGTCCCCGGCTGTGGTGGCACAGGCGAGGGCGCCTGTGCCACACGGAACGCCAGGCGCCCCTCGGCGCTGAGCTGGTCGGTTAGCTCGGCGGGCGCGCTGGAGAGGTTGTAGCAGGTCATCCAGAGGTGAAGCTGGAGGCCGTGGCGGCGGCAGGCGCGGAGGCATTCGGCCAGCGGGTCGGCCTTGCCGCGTCCCGCGGGGGAGCGCGGCAGGGTCTCGCTGGGGTAGTGTGCGACACCCGCTCCGAGGAAGTTCACCAGGAGCGCGTTGAAGCCGCACGCGGCGAGGCGGCGCGCGGTCTCCTCCCAGCTCAGGCCGCGCAGGCCGTGGGGGTCGGGGAGCCAGGCGGCGCGGAGTTCGCCCAGCCGCTCCGTGGTGGTGAGGAGGAAGGCGTCGGCCGCGCGGCGGCGCGCCTCCCTGGCGGCGTCGGTGGCCTCCGCGTGACGGGCGGCCTGGGCCTGCTTCGTAGCCTCAGCCACAAGCGAACGCGCCTCGGCGAGGGCGCGCGCGGCCTCGCGTCGCCGGGAGGCGGGCAGCCGCGCGTCGAGCCGCCGGGCGAGCGCATCGAAGCCGTCGAGCGACCCCACCCTGGCCGCGGCGGCGATGGCCCCCGAGCTCGCCTGCTGCCAGACCTCGGGCACGAGGTGGCCCAGGATGGCCAGGAGCAAGCGGCCCTGGGCCGCGGGGTCGGCCGCCGTGGGCGCGTGGCACAGGTAGGCCCCGCGCAGGCCAACGTAGGCGGCGGCGAGGCCGGTCCGCCGGCCCTCGGCATCGTGCCACTCGCCGAGCGCGATCAGCCCGGGGGCCGTCGGCTGCACGTGGCCGAGCTCGTCGCAGCCCTGGCGCAGGCGGGGCGGAAGGCCCTGGACCGCCTCGCCGCCGAAGCGGATGGTGGCGAAGTCTGCGGCGTGCCCGGCCGTGCGGCGCCCCAGGCCGGACAGGCCGAGCAGCCCGAGGAGACTCTCGTGCTGGGCGTGGAAGAGGATGAGCTTTCCGCCGTCCTTGACGTAGTGCTCGATCGCTGCGAGCTCGGGATCGGGCAGCACGGTGTTGAAGGGGAGGATAGCGGCCTTGTAGGGCCTAAGGCGGCCGGCCTGGGCCTCCGAATCGGCCAATCGCGCGTAGGGCACGCCTGCGGCCTTGAGCGCTGCCTCGACCGCCTGGCAGCAGGCCCGTGCGCGGCTCTGGGCCGCCCCCTCGGCCTCCTTCGGCTCCGAGCGCTCGCCGAAGACCACTGCCACAAGCGGCTCGGCCGCGGCCGACGCCAGAAGCTCGATGCTCAGCACGAACGCGAGCAGGGCGAATGGCGAAGGCCGTGGGCGGGCCATCTCCGCTGTGGGCGGGGCGTCTCTGCCCCGCGGGGCACGGAGGCCCCGCCCACATCCGCTGGCTACTATCTGCATGGCATGGCTTCCTTTCCTGCCGCCGGAGTCTACCCGATTCGATTTCGCGGAGCAAGCCTTTACTTTTCCGGGACATTCGGTATGCTATGGGAATGAGCAATCAGGAACCAGGAGCTCTCTCTCCGAAGGAAGAGGCACCCATGAAGGGCAGGGCCTTCATAGCAATCATCTTCGCCGCGGCGTCCGCCGCGTTCCTCGGGCTCCACTTCCTGGGTTGGTGTCCCGTCTGGCTCAACCGCGAGCTGCGGCGCACCCTATGGGAGTTCCTGGGGATCGCGTGCGCGGTGCTGGCTTTCCGGCACGCGGCAGCCATCCTGATCCGCGACTGGGTGCGCTGGCGCGGCGGCCCGGAGGGCGAGAGCAAGATGCTCTCCGGCTTCGTCGGAGTCCTCGCCTGGGTCTCCGTCGCCGCGGCGCTCATCTACTGCCTGGGCCTCCTCGGGCCTGCGGCCACCATGGTGGGCGCCTTCGCCGCCTTGTTCCTCGGCTGGTCCCTCCAGGCCCCGGTGAGCGGCATGGCCGCCTGGGTCCTCGTCACCCTCAAGCGCCCGTTCCGCATCGGCGACCGCGTGCTCTTCCCCTCGCTCGGGCTGATCGGCGACGTGAAGCGGATTGATCTCATGTACACCACGCTCGACCAGGTTGGCGGCGCCATCGGCTCCGAGGAGGCCATAGGCCGCAACATCCTCATCCCAAACGCCATGCTCTTCAGCCAGGTGGCCATCAACTACACGCCGAAGGCCGAGGCCGCCTACTTCCTCGACGAGGTGGTCATCCGCATGACCTACGACTCGGACTGGGACACGGCGGAGGGGATTCTGCTGGAGGCGGCCCGCGAGGTGACGGCGGAGATCATCAAGGAGACCGGCAACGAGCCCTACATCCGGTCGGACATGTGGGACTACGGCATCCTGCTCCGCCTCCGCTACATGACGATGGCGAAAGACCGCCCCCGCATCACCCACGAAATCGTCCGGCACATCTTCAAGGCGGTCCAGCGCGACCCGCGGGTGGACATGGCCATCCCGTTCGTCTACTCCTTCCGCAAGAGCACGGACGGGGTGATGAGGGGGAGCTTCCCCGAGCCGTCCGACGCCATCCAGGAGGTTCCCACCGGGCTCATCGAGGAGCACGGCGTCGTCCTCCCCGCCGACCCCGAGCAGGTGGCCGAGGCCGACCAGCTCATGAGCAACATCCGCGAGCGCGGGCTCCTCCAGCCAGTCGTCGTCACCCCGCTGCCCAACGGCCGCTACCGCATCATCGCCGGCCAGAAGCGCTTCATCGCCTGCCGCAGGCTCGGCTGGAAGGCCATCCCCGTCGTCATCCGCCAGGAGGCCGCCGCCCAACTCCCGACCTCGTGAGGCACGCCATGACCACCCATCCGCTCCCGCGCAGCACGGAGTTGATCCGCTTCCACGACGTCGAGGCCCACTTCATCGCACACGTGGCGTTCCTCTTCCGCTCGCGGGGCGGCACGGTGCTGCTCACCGACCCGCTGTTCTCGGGGGCCTTCGAGTGGCAGGGACACATCGAGCGCTACCTCTCGCCCCCCGCCTTCCCGCCCGAGGCGATCACGAAGTGCGGCCTGCTGTTCGTCTCACACGTCCACGGTGACCACTACGACCCCGACGCTCTGAGCCGCATCCGCCGCGGCACCGGCTGCCGCGTGCTCGCCCCGCCCGAGGTGGTTGACGACCTGCTCGACCGCGGGGAGGCGCCCGATGGCCTCGTGGCACTGGCGGAGGGCCAGACCGTCACGCAAGGCGACCTCACGCTCACTGCGACGGCCGGCTACGACGAGTCGGCCGACGCCCAGGGCCGCCCCAACAAGTTCTCCGCCCTCATCAGTTGCGGCGAGACGCGGCTCTTCTACAGCGGCGACTGCCACGAGCCTCCCCCCGCCCTCCGCGGCCAGCAGGTGAGCGCCATCTTCTGGTGGCCCCACGACGACCCCGCCGCCATCCGCGCCTTCGCCGACGCCGTCCGCTTCTCCACCTGGATCCTCATGCACGGCGACCGCTTCCAGCCCGGCGCCTTCCTGTGTAACCTCGACCTCGCGGTCGAGCGCCGTCGCGTCCAGCACCTCGTTCCTCACACCGACGTCGTAGTCCCAAAACGGCTCAGCAGTTTCCCGCGAAGCCTATAGGGACCCGATCCTGCTGCGGCCAGGGCCAGCGCTCACCCGCGTGGTTCGGGAACATGATTTCACACTTGTACAAGTGTGGAATCATCCTTCGCAGGCCAGCGGACCGCTTCGTTCGGGGCAACGGGACGCCGAGGTTGTTTCAGGCTGCGCCTCTGCCGTCATCGTTGCCAAGCGGCTGAGCAGTTCGCGGCGGAGCCTAGTCCTAGATCAAGCGCATTCCCCCAGGGAGCGAACCCGGGTGGGCCGCGCGGAGGTGTCTCCGAGCGCCCGGAGGTCGCTAACTGGGCGCACAACTCGCGGATGCACGGGGTTCCGGGTCGGCCAGGCT
>Ga0194112_10011648_pt1 | contig 10852 bp, 9 predicted proteins | sample TA2MahC400mmetaG_FD_146191 | JGI IMG/M metagenome (GOLD analysis project Ga0194112, IMG submission 146191) | Freshwater microbial communities from Lake Tanganyika, Tanzania - TA2015016 Mahale Deep Cast 400m | ecosystem: Environmental > Aquatic > Freshwater > Lake | place: Tanzania: Lake...
AATCTGCATTCGGTCACGATGCGGGGCCTGGTTCGAGGCGTAAACCACGATCGTGCCATCCAATTCGACGTAGGCCAAAGCCCCTTCGGGTTCCAGGTAGGCGTGTTCGATCCATGAGGTGTAGTAGGTATTGTCGAGGATCACCTCAGCCTCTGCGAAGCCGGTTTGCAAATCCCCACATTCGAAGAGCGCGCTGGGGATGACATTGGCATACCCAGGAAGGACAACCGGGGCGTCGGGTCTCATCGCCTCCAGAGGGTCGAAGGCGCCCGGCAGGGGTTCATACACCACCTCGATAGCCTGCAGCGCCGCCTGAGCGGATTCTTCGTCCTCGGCGGCCACCGCGGCGATGGCATCGCCCAGGTAGTTGACGCGATCCGAGGCCAGCAGCGGTTGGTCTGGGATGTGGTAGAGATAGCTGTTCTCCCCCGGGATGTCGGCGTGGGTGAGCACGGCGGCCACCCCGGGAAGGGAGCGGGCAGTTTCCACATCCAGGCTGATAATTCTGGCGCAAGGGTGGGCGCTGTATAACAGCTTCCCGACCAACAACCCCTCCATGGGCAGGTCATTCGTGAAACGGGCTGCGCCTGTCAAAAGCTGCCGGTATTGGACAGCAGGCGCCGGCACGCCGATCACGTTACCAGACATGGCCCGCCTCCCGCGCCAACGCCGCAGCATGACGGACGGAGTCGATGACCGGGCTATAGCCGGTGCATCGGCACAAATTTCCGGCGATCGCTCGCTTGATCTCCTCGTCTGAAGGCTGCGGGTTCGACAGCAGCAGCGCGTAACTCGACATCAACATGCCCGGGGTGCAGAACCCGCACTGAAGACCCCACTTCTCGGCGAAGGCTTGTTGAAGATGGCTGAGCCTGCCATCCGATGCCAGGCCTTCGACAGTCAGGATTTCTTTCCCGTCAGCCCGAGCTGCCAGCACCAGACAGGCATTGACCGCCCGGTTATCCATCACCACAACACATGCGCCGCAATCGCCCTTGCTGCAACCGTCCTTTGCGCCGGTGAGACCCAAATCCTCTCGCAGCACTTGCAGCAGCGTGCGGTGTGGGGCGGTGCATATTTTTCTGGAAATCCCATTCACAGTAAATTGTATTTCTACTTCAGGCATGGATCACTTTCCTTCGAACGATGCAGCTATCTACCCCAGATTGGCTGGAACCAGAACAGGAATTTTGAACCGCACAGTTGTAAAGGGCGCAAAGGACGCAAAAAAAGCCTCATGAAATGCTTCGCGCCCTTCGCGTCTTCGCGGTGAATTTTCTTTGATCTAAGCCCCGTCCTCGGGGCGCCCGAGGACGGGCTTGTGATCCTAATTTAAGGAGAAGGCTTGCATTGAGCACGGTCGAAGTGACGGGCATGTAATCTACATAGGGGCAGGCTGGCGTTGAGCATGATCGTAGTGACGGGCTTTGGGTCATTTCATCCGTGTTTATCCGTGCAATCCGTGTCCCATTACTTACGTAGCGCTGCAAGCACGCGCTCGGGAGAAATAGGCAATTGGTTAACCGGCGCCCCGATAGCATCTGCAACAGCGTTTGCGATGGCAGCAGGGGCAATATTCATAGGGGGTTCGCCGATTGCTTTTGCGCCGAGCGGCGCGCCCGCTTCCGGCAGTTCGACCACATCGGCTATGATCTGCGGGGAATCGAACACCGTCGGGATCATATAGCTCTCAAGGGATGTGTTGCGTATCATTCCCTGGTCTACGAGCATCTCTTCCGTCACCCCATATCCTACCGCCATCGTCACACCCCCCTCGATTTGCCCGCGGACGCCATGCGGATTGACCACCTGGCCGACATCATGCACAGCGATGACCTTCTCGACCGTCACCTGTCCGGTCTCGATGTCAACCAATACCTGAGCGACGTGCGCGCCGAACTCAGTCATTTGTTCATAACCCATCGAGCCATCGGGCAACTGCGCTTCAGGATAATCCATGGTATAGAATCCGCTGGCCTGCATGGGCAGGTTTTTCTGATAGGCTTTAGCGGCCAGATCGGTCATCTTGAGGTTGATACGTTCGCCTTCGACGTAGACAAAGCCCTGTCGTATGTCCAATAACGTCACATCCGCGCCGGTTTCTTGCGCAGCGATTTCCAACAATACCTTGCGGATTGGCTCGGCGGCGCGGATCACGGCGTTGCCCGAAAATGCTGTCACCCGGCTGGCCACCGATGCGCCAGCATCGGCGGCCAGCGCGGTATCGGGTTTGTGGACTTTGACCTCCGCAGGCGTGACGCCCAACCGCTCTGCGACGAACTGGGCGATGATGGTGTGCGCGCCTTGCCCCATATCCGCCGCGCCGGTGCGCACCACAACCGATCCATCCGGGGCCATATTGACCGCCGCCGAGGCATGGTCGCTGACATCGCAGCCAAAGCCCAATTTATGAAACGAGGCGGCCGCTCCCCAGCCGCGGCGCAAGTGATGTTCGGGTTGGCGGGGTATTTTTTCCCTTTCATACCAGTCCGAGAGTTGGGCGACTTTCTCCAGGCAGGCGCGCATCCCATCGCCCGCCCGCACAACCGCCTTCGGCTGGAAGCGCTGGCCAGTCTTCAGCCCGTTCAACAGGCGGATTTCCAGAGGATCAATCTCCAGGCGGCGGGCGAGTTCATCCATCTGCCGCTCGAAGGCAAACGTGGCCTGAGGCACCCCAAAGCCGCGGAAAGCGCCGCAAACGGGATTATTGGTGAGCACGGTGTAAGCCTCGGAGCGGACATTGGGGACGAAGTAAGGGCTGATGCCATAATTGGCCATCACCATCATGACCTCTTCCCCGGCGTTGACATACGGGCCGGTGTCGCCGACAGCGATCATGTGAACGGCGGTCAATTTGCCGTCTTTGGTCGCCCCGCTGCGGTAACGAATCCTGGCGGGGTGCCGCTTGACGTGGGTGCGAAACGACTCTTCACGGGAGCGCACGACCTTGACCGGGCGACCGGTCTTGTAGGCCAGTAGAGCGGCGTGGATCTGGATATGGGCTTCGTCTTTTGCGCCGAACGCGCCCCCGATATGAGGCGTGATCTCGCGCACCATCGCCTGCGGCAGCCCCAGGGCGCGCGCAATCTGGATGCGGTCGCGGTGAGGGGCCTGCGCCGAAGCGTACACCACGACTGTACCGTCGAAATCCTCAACAAACTCACCCACATTCTCTATCGAGATGGGATCGTTGATCCCTACGCCAACCCCATCTATGGCGGCCTCGGCGGCGGTATGGAGGGTCAGGCGGTATTGATCACCGCGGCGATGATCGCCCTCCACGTGGTGTTCATGGCGACTTGCGTCGGCTCCTCGCCCACCCATCCCTTCAACTTCAACGATACCGGCAAAGAGGTGATGATCCCCTCCAGCCTGGCGTTCCAGGCCCTGGCGCGCAATTCCCACTTATTGACCAACCTGACCATCACGCCCGTCGGCGGCCCAGGGACGAAGACCCTGCTCTATGAATGTGTGGCCTTCACAGTGATGAGCACTGTATCCGGGTGCAGCCGCCTGCTGGGGCCGCGCTCGGCGACCGGCTCGATCAGTGGGCACTTCAGCGGTTTGGAAGCGCGCTTCACCGGCGAACTCCTCAGCGCGGCCTGCAAATTGAACCGCGACCAGGCGGAAGAGATCGTCCAAAGAGCATATGCAAAATACGAGGCCGATCTCACCACACGGCCCTATGGAAAACACTTCAAAGATGTCTACGACCTGAAGACCATCCGCCCAACGAGCGATTGGCTATAAATGTACGATGAAGTCAAAAACGAGGCGGCTGGCTGGGGTCTGTTGTTTGAGTAGACACTCTGGCCGCTTCAACAACGATGTTTCGTTCGTAGTCGAGCACGTAGCGGAGCGGAGTGCCCTCACAATTAGGAAAACGCTACTCCGCTCAAGTTGCTAAAAATTCACCCCTGGAGGATACAATGGCAGAAAATTTCGAATCAATGATCACAGATTTGAGCGAGGCCTTGAAAAATGGCCTTTCCGAGGAGGCTGAAAAGCTTGCTCACCAGGCCCTCGAGCAAGGGATGCAGCCCCTGGAGATTGTACAAAAAATATTAGTACCTACGCTGACGAATGTCGGCCAGCGCTTCCAGAACTTCGAAATCTTTCTGCCCGAGTTGATGATGGCCGGAGAGGCCGCCCAAAAAGTCACTGCCATCGTCGAAGAGGCTACACTGAAGGCAGGCAAACCATCGCTAATTCTGGGTACGGTCGTGTTGGGACAGGTCGAAGGCGACATGCACGATATCGGGCGTCATATCGTCGGCACACTGTTGAATTCTCATGGCTTCAAAGTCGTTGACCTGGGTCGAAATGTACCCGCCAGCGCGTTCCTGGAAGCCGCCGAGAGAGAAAAGGCGGATATCGTGGCTTTATCCGCGCTGATGACGACGACATTGCCAGCGCAAAAACGCACCATCAGCCTGTTCTCCGAAGTGCGAAAACGGGAGGATTTCTATATCATCGTTGGCGGTGGAGCTGTCTCGCGAGGATGGGCGGAGGAAATCGACTCGGATGGTTACGCGCCCGATGCGGCGGGGGCTGTGGCTCTTTGCAGGACGTTATCGAAAAAGCCATGAAATCATCTCAAATACATGGCTTTTACGAATTCCTCCTGGAAATCCGCATAGGTGGTCAACTCGATATAATCAACATCTTTGATCACCTTTTCGATCAATTTCCTATGCTCGACTGATATCAAAGCCTGAATCGCTCCCATCCCAGCGGCGTTGCCAATCTGCCGGAAACGCTGAACGGGGAGATCAGGGAACATACCCACTTCGATGGCGTTGGGGATATTAATGTATGTGCCAAAGGCGCCGGCGATGATGACCTCATCCACATCATCAGCGGTTATCCCCGCCTTGATCAGAAGGATTTCCTGCCCTGCCCGGATGGCCGCCTTGGCTAATTGGATTTCGTTGACATCTTTGCGCGATACTGTGATGTCCCTGCCATGTCCTGTTGACGAGGCCGCTGCCAGAAGGAACTCGAGCTGATCTGCATCATTTCTGCGAACGTTGAGCCGACCTTCGATCAGGGCGCCTCTCTCATCCATCAGGTTAGCGGCTTTCATCTCAGCCACGGCATCTAGAATGCCTGAACCGCAAATACCCACAGGGGGTTCGTCGTCTATGGTGAAAAGCTTGATTTGCCCATCCATGATCTGGACGCGCTCGATCGCCCCGGGAGCAGCGCGCATGCCATTCGTGATATGAGCACCCTCGAAGGCAGGTCCCGAAGCGCACGAGCAGCTCAGCAAGCGCCCCCTCGAGGCCAGGGAGATCTCCGTGTTGGTGCCAATATCAATGGCCAGCACAGTTTTTTCCGTCTTCCACAATTCCGTGGAAAGTATCACGGCGGAATGATCCGCCCCCACATAGCCAGCAATATTGGGCAGCAGGTGGATATACGCCCCTGGGGCCAGGCTAATCCCAAGGTCGCCAGCGCGGATATCGAGGGTCTGATTGACCGCCGGGACATAGGGCGCAAAAACCAACTGCTCGACCGGCAGCCCGGCAAACAAATGGTGCATTGCCGTGTTACCCACCACCACAGCATCAACGATCTGCCAATCGTTGATCCCAGCGTACTCGCGGACTTCGTGAATTTTCTTGTTGAGCGCGTCCACCAGAGCATTTTGCAGGATGCGCCGGCCATCTGGATTTTGAGTGGCATAAGCGATCCGACTGACGACATCTTCGCCATAGGCGATCTGCGGATTCATCTCCCCCACCTTGGCGGCCACCTTCCCGGTCAGCAAGTCCACCAGATAGAGAGCCAATTTCGTGGTGCCAATATCCACCGAGATTCCATAGATTCCGCTGCCTGATGGCAGAATAGCGATGACTTCGTTCTCGCGCAGCGCCAGGCGGATAGACCACTTCTGTTTCCGTAACACTTCGGATACGTTGGTCAGGATGGGCAACTCGATTCGCACCTCAGGGAGGCCGCGTTCGGCCAGGGCATCTTCGATCCGGTCGGCATCGGCGCGCAAATCTTCTATCGTTGGAGGCGCCAGCTCGAGGTCAACGACCTCGACGATAGGCGCCAGGGGAACATCGAAGTCCACCCCCTCCACCTGCAAACGCTGCGGCGTCGAAAGAGATTCGGGCGGTATATCAATGCGCACATCGGTTCGTGGGATGACCTGGCAGGCCAGGCGAAAACCCGATTTCAACTCGTCATCGCTCAAATAATCTAGCTCGGATTGCGTCGGCGGGTTGATCTCCCCAGAGGTATGACGCACCAGACAGCTTTGGCACCATCCTTCGCCGCCGCACAGCGAGACCAAACCTACGCCGGCCTCCTGGGCGGCATCGAGCAGGGTTTTCCCTACCTCGATAGCGATGCGGCGTCCCACGGGCTGCATGTCTACAATCAAGTGATTAGAGTCAGATTCTGGCTGGGTCATAATGATCCTGATAACGGCATGTCTCGCGCATGGCGCAGTAATCACAAGTTCTACCGGCAGTCTTCATCGTCTTGCCGAAACCCAATACCATCGTCAATGATTTACGAGGGAGCATCAGGCTATATTGCGTCAGGTTAACGTTGATCTGGGCAGGTTCGAGGATGGCGAAGATCTCAGGCTGGCCTTTCTCGACCGGCCATCCAACCATGCCGGGGCTGATGGGAATGGAGGATTGTAAACCGTGCTCCCCAGCCTGATGTTCGAAGTACTTGCATGCCGCATTTGCTAATGCTTCCACGGCTGCTGAACCAACCCCATCGAGCGCCAGGCCATAAACAATGTCATCTTGGGATACCATTGACGCGCGAGACTCCAAAGCCTCCCCGACCGTGCACAAGATCAACACGACACGCTCAGCGGGGCCGAGGTGATCCGAGACCAACTCGCCAGATAGGATGAAACTGCCATCCAATACCAGGCGTTCGTGGCGAATCGCTTCCACATCCATTTCTCGATACAGGGTTTGCGGCTGCAATAGAGCGCGCCCTTCTTCCAGGGCGCGCTCGGCGATCTCGACCAGGCGCGGGCGGCGCGCCCGGATAGCCCCCGGATCTGCTCCTTGCCCCCGCAAAACCGCGTCAACGTCGAATTCCAGATCCCCGGTATTCCAGATGGGCATCCTAGGCAGCCTCCTTGGGGGGTTGATGCTCTCGCCAGTAGCCGATATAACGAGCCCCATACGTATCGCGTCCCATCAACAGGTCGGTAGCCCGGATGGTGCTGGCTAATTTGATCGGGTCGGTGATGGCGCAGGTAGCCCCCACCCCCATGGCCAGCGACAGAAACGCCTGATTGACGGTGTGGCGATCTGGCAGGCCGAAGGAGACGTTGCTGGCCCCGAGGTTGATGTTTACGCTGAATTCCTGCCTCAACAATTGGATCGTCTGCAAAGTAATCGCCGCGGCCATGCTATCCGCGCCCACTGTGAGCACCAGCGGATCGATCACAACATCGTTTGCCGGTATTCCGAGCCTGGCAGCCCGTTCGAGGATCTTCTCGGCAATGGCGACGCGGGTTTCAGCATCGTTGGGGATGCCGCTATCGTCCATGGTCAGGCCGATGACCGAGACGCCAAATTCCTTTACTACGGGCAGGACTGCGCCCAGGGATTTCTCCTCTCCATTGACCGAGTTCACCAAAGGTTTTCCCGGCAAGTCAGCCAGGGCAGCCGCCAAAGCCTTATGGTTGGCCGAGTCCAGGCATAAAGGCGCCTCGACGACCTCCGAGACGAGCCTGGCAACTTTGGGCAGCACTGCCACCTCGTCCAGGCCAGGCACGCCGACATTGACATCGAGGATATCCGCGCCGGCCTCCACCTGGCTGATCGCAAGTTGACGGACGTAATCATCATCGCCCTCAGTGAGGGCCGCGGCTAATTTTTTACGGCCGGTGGGGTTGATCTTCTCTCCGATGATCACGAATGGCGCATCGAAACTGATCTTGACTTCTTTTTTCTCGCTTTTTAGTGTAGTCTCCATGGTTAATTCCTTAGAATTCTGAATTCAATGTGCCTCGTCGGCCAGCTTTCTCGCCCAAAGGTCGGCTAACGCCTTCTTCCCATCTGCGATGATTTCGGCCTCATCCATGGTGAGCAACTGGCGATCCTCCATGACGACCTGTCCATCTATGATACTGGTGCGAACACTGCCAGATTGATACGAGGAGACCAATCGCTTGACAATATCATCTTCTTCGAAACTTCGCAAGGGTGAAGCAGATAACCCACCATCGTCGAGAAGGATGATATCGGCGATTTTGCCTTTCTCCAACGAGCCAATCTGATCTGCCATGCCAATCGCTTTGGCGCCGCCCATCGTCGCCATCCGGAGCACGGCCTCCGCTGGCATGGCTTCGGCGCCCAGGCGATATTTCTGGATGAGCGAAGCCAGGCGCATCTCGATGAACATATCCAGGTTGTTGTTGCTGGGCGCGCCGTCGGAGCCGAGGGCGACATTGATGCCCCTGGCGAGCATTTCAGGCACCCGGGCAATTCCCGAACCGAGCTTGGTATTACAACACGGGCAGTGCATGGCATGCGTCCCTGTCTCGGACATCACCCGATATTCGTCATCGTCCAACCAGATGCAGTGCGCCATCTGAACATTGGGGCCGACCACGCCGATGCTCTCCAGGTAAACCAGATTGCGCATGCCAGTTTGCGCGATCATGGCTTCCACTTCGTATTCGATTTCGCCCGCATGACCGTGTATGCCGACGCCAGGATGAGCATCCGCTTCTTGTTTGATTTCCTTGAGCAGCCCGGTAGTATTCCAAAGCTGCCAGCGCGGCGCGAAGCCATACCGGATGCGTCCATCCGCTTTGCCATGCCAGCGGCGCATCAGGTCGAGGCTTTCTTCGAGAGAATCCTCCGTGCTCTCGCGCAATAACGGCGGAAGATTCTCGGTGAGATCCATCATAGCCTTCCCAGCCTGAGCGCGTATGCCGGATTCCTCGATAGCCGTGAAGATACTATCCTGATGATGCAGAGTCCCCATATCCATGACCGAGGTGGTTCCAGACTTGATCATCTCGGCTATCCCAATTCTGGCCGATGCGTACAAGGTTTCGGGAGTATGCCGAAACTCGAGCGAGGTGATCGTGTCCAACCACTCCATCAGCGGCTGGTCATCCGCCTGACCTCGCAACAAGCTCTGGCAAAGGTGGATATGGGATTGTACAAAGCCAGGAAGAACCACCATGTTTGCAGCTTCGATCACTTTTTCAGCCGGGGCATCTATCTTCGGCGCGATCTCTTCGATATGCCGGCCTTCGATCAAAATGTCGCCATACTGCCTGTTGCCCACCCCGTCCATTGTGACGAGATAGCCATTCTTGATCAGAATTGATGTCATCAGTTGATTACCTCCGTGTATCCTTAATTTATCTCCGCGCTCACAGCGTCTCGCCGGTGAAATCGCCCTTTTTTCGGGAACTTCCCCGTTTGGCTGAGTATTTCGACAATGTCAAGTTAAAGGAATAAGCTCCGAAATTGGGGGTGCGGGCGGGGCGTACGCCCCGCTCGCACCCCCAATTTCGGGGTTCTTATCGCGAATGTGACACTGCCAAGGTAGTCATCCCAAATTAGATATTCTCTACATGCCGGATCACATGAAATGAGCTGGCCTCATCAACAAGGTATTCGATCGAGAAGAATACCGGCGTATCATTTTCGTCATAGCCGATATCCTCGATCACCAATAACGGCGCACAGGGATCATCGAAATCGAAAACCTCTTTATAGGGACAATTCCTGGCCACCTCTGGATTGATGATCGAGGTCAGATATTTCACGTTGATATTACACTGTCGAGTAAAAAATTCAAAGAAAGGCTCTGTCATTCCTGGCTGCAAGGCCTGCTCCATGGTAAGACATTCCTGAAACACGCTTGTGGGAATGAAGTTCTCGAACAGGATGATCGGTTTATCATCCGCGGTGAAAACCTTATGTATATGGAGCAGCGGAGTCCCCGCTTCGACAGAGAGTTTCCTGGCGACTTTTCCATCCGCCTCGATGATCTCGGATCTCAACTGCCTGAAACCTGGCTCGAAGCCTCGGGCCGAAATGCGTTCATGCACATCGAGCAACTGATACAAGGGGTTGACGATGCTGGGCGACTCAGCGACGAATGTCCCGACGCCTCTCTGACGTTTGACGAAACCACGCTCAACCAACCGGGCAAAGGCGGCGCGAATCGTGGGCCTGCTGACGTTGAAACGTTCAGCCAACTGATTTTCCGAGGGGAGCAGACTCCCTGGGGCATATGCGCCGTTGGAAATCCCCTTGACGATGATCTCGTACACCTGATCGGCCAATGAGGGCTGACGAATGGGTAAATCCTGATCCATGAGTGTGCCTGTACGAATGAAAAATGTGAAATGGCTGCCAACCTACGACTATAATCTTATCTTATCAGATTTTAGGTGTCAACATTACGAGAGATTCGGTTCACGAAAAGCCGGAGTAACGAACTCCAGTTCGCGCCATTGCCCTCTTGCTCAGTACATTGTTACCAACTATAATCACAAACCGATGAAACAGTCTTTCATTGTGTTTCTATCGTTCGTTTTTTTTCTATCGGGATGCGGCGCGCCAGCCAGATCTTCCGAACCATCAGCTTCCATTGAAACCATCGAAAACAAAGGCTCCGACACCATCGTCAACCTGGCTCTTGCCTGGGCTGAGCGCTATCAGGAACTCCACCCGGAGGTGCGCATCTCGGTTACCGGCGGCGGCTCCGGCACTGGCATCGCCGCGCTGATCAACAACACGGTAGACATCGCCAACGCTTCCCGCCAGATCAAGCCTGAGGAGATCGAGTCCGCCAAAGCCAACGGCAGCGACCCGGTCGAGTTCGTCATTGCCCGCGA
>Ga0194112_10011650_pt1 | contig 10852 bp, 10 predicted proteins | sample TA2MahC400mmetaG_FD_146191 | JGI IMG/M metagenome (GOLD analysis project Ga0194112, IMG submission 146191) | Freshwater microbial communities from Lake Tanganyika, Tanzania - TA2015016 Mahale Deep Cast 400m | ecosystem: Environmental > Aquatic > Freshwater > Lake | place: Tanzania: Lake...
TGGAGAGTCTCTCCCACAAGGTCTATTACCTTCCGGCGACGGACCAAGCCATGGAGATGAGTTCCCCCATCCTGGGCAATATGATTATGATCGGAGCCCTTTTGGAACTGCAGCTCTTGCCTCTGAGTGTGACGCAGTTTCAAGGAATCCTGGCCAAAAATTTCGACCCCAAAAGACTGGAGACGAACCTGCGAGCCCTGGAAGAAGGGAGAAAAAATATAATTTCCTACCCGCAAGCAATTCCCTAGCTGGCCTCCAGAGAAATCCACCAACTTTCTCCATCCAGCAGGATGCTTTCTCGGGGGTTGGAGTCACTGACATAATTGTTCGCCAGATCAACTATCCATCTCAACTCTGTCTTGCGCGGGGGCAGAAAAGGCGCACTCCCATGGCCGGCAGGCCATAAATTTGGACCAGCGGGCTCTGGTTTTGCCTCCCCTTTTTTTTGAGGTGCGGAGGGATTTTCTAAATCAACCTAATCTCCTTTTTCAAAGGGAGGGGATTTAAAGGGGCGGTCTATGAAAGACTGGATATTTGTCTCTGTCATTGGGCGAGATCGCCCGGGAATCGTGGCCAGCGTTTCCAGGGTTCTCTACCAGAATCGCTGTAACATTGAAGATCTATCTCAAACCGCCATCCGGGGGCAGTTTGCTATGATCCTCATCGCTTCTACCTTAAAAGAGCATGTGTTCGACGCATTGAAAGAAGATTTCCGGGAATTGGCCAAGGAGCTGGACCTGGACATCCACCTGAAAAGAATCAGACCCGAGGAAATGGCTCCCTATGACCCCGGAGAGGCTGAGCCTTTTGTTCTTACGGTCAGGGGCCAAGATCGGCCCGGGCTGGTTTACGGGATTGCGGAAATTCTGGCGGAAAGAGGGATTAACATCACCAACTTGGGCGCCCGCGCGGCCTTCGTCGGCGGGAAACAGGAGTACCTCCAGCTCTTTGAAGTCGACATTCCCAAGGCCCTGGACTTGGACCTCCTCCATGAAAAGTTGCGGCAGAGGGGGCAGGAGATGGAGGTGGCCGTGGATCTGCAGCACCTGGAAATCTTTCGGGCCATCAACCAGATTTAGATAAGGTTCAAGGGGCCAAGGGAAAAGCAGGTCAGGAATGCCCAAACTCAAAGGGAGAAACCCATGCTTAGCTCTGATGAAATTATCCGCACCATAGAAATGCTGAAGAATGAAAATTTGGACGTCCGCACCGTGACGCTCGGGATCAGCTTGCGGGATTGCGCCAGCGCTTCTGCCCAAGACCTTTGTGCGCGCATTCGCCGCAAAATCCAGAAGCAGGCCCAAGACCTGGTCCGCACCTGCGAGCGCATCTCCAAAAAATACGGGATTCCCATCGTGAACAAACGCCTGGCGGTCACTCCCATCGCCGCTGTAGCGGAAAGTTTGGAGCGAGACGATTACTTGGAGGTGGCCCAGACCCTCGATCAGGCGGCCGCAGACGTAGGGGTGAATTTCCTTGGAGGATATTCGGCTTTGGTGCATAAAGGATTCACCAAGGGAGACCGCCATTTAATCGAGACCATCCCGGAAGTTCTCTCCTCCACCGAGCGGGTCTGCGCTTCCGTGAACGCCGCTTCCACCCGCGCGGGAATCAACATGGATGCCATCTGGCTCATGGGCCAGGCCATCAAGGAGACCTCTTTGCGCACCTCCGGACGCGACGGGTTTGGGTGCGCCAAGCTGGTGGTCTTTGCCAATATGCCGGAAGACAATCCTTTTATGGCTGGGGCCTACTTAGGATACGGAGAGCCGGAGTCCGTGATCAACGTCGGGGTCAGCGGACCCGGGGTGGTGAAAAAGGAATTGGAACGGGCGATCCAATCGGGGAAAAAATTAACCCTGGGGGATCTTTCGGAAATCATCAAAAAGACCAGCTTTCGGGTAACCCGTGTAGGAGAGCTCATCGCCCGAGAAGTGGCCGAATCTCTGAAGGTAAGTTTTGGCATCGTGGACCTTTCGCTGGCGCCCACTCCCACAGTAGGCGACAGCGTGGGGGAGATCCTTCAATGCCTGGGCCTCGACTCCATCGGCGTGCCCGGCTCAACAGCCGCTCTGGCCTTACTGAATGATGCCGTGAAGAAAGGGGGAGCTTTTGCCTCCTCCTCCGTCGGCGGTCTATCCGGTGCGTTTATCCCCGTTAGCGAGGACTTGAACCTTTCCGCCGCGGTCCACCGGGGGTATCTCTCTCTGGAAAAGCTGGAAGCCATGACGTCGGTCTGCTCCGTGGGTCTGGATATGGTGGCCATCCCGGGGAAGGTGGACGCGGCGACCATTGCCGCCCTGCTGGCGGATGAGATGGCCATAGGAGTAGTCAACCATAAAACCACAGGTGTGCGCTTAATTCCAGTGCCCGGAAAGGATGTGGGGGAAAAAGCCATCTTCGGCGGCCTTTTCGGAGAGGCCTACATCATAGAGGTGAGGAATATAAATCGTTCTTCGGCTTTCGTTGGATTCGGAGGAAAAATCCCCGCGCCCATCACCAGTCTAAATAATTAACGGCAAAAGGGCCGGTTGAAGGTCATCTCAAGTAGCGGGGATGCTGCGGGTTGTTGACCGTTAAAGGTGGCCCCGCGCCGTATTGATTAGAAAGGCGGTGGGCTTCATCATGCCCAGCTCCCGCTGGGCAATCATTTTTCTGGTTTTTTCCAGCAAAGGCACATGCAAGGTCAGAACATCCGCCTCCACTAGGGCTTGCTCTCTGGATGCGGGTTGAGCTCCGGCTTCCCGGATTTCCGCGAGAAAAAAAGCATCTACTCGATCGGGGATGACTTTTACCAAAGCCCCCATATCCTCAAGCAGCTTCACTTGGTCCGCATGCCAAGAGGCTGCGGCAATAACTGTTTTCTTCTTTTTCTGTTCCAGCTGACTCCTCCGGTCCTTTTCTTCCCGACCACCTCTCCGGCTATTCGCCGGTGGCATCCAAGGGGCGAATGAATGATTGATTAAAATATCATATATCCCCGTTGGTTCCCATATGCTTTTTCCCTGCTGGCCGCGGGTCTTGAAAATTCTATTGCCCCTTCCACGGAAATCAGTATGATAGAGGCCAAAACAGCGAGCGGAGAAATGCAAACAACCTGCAGGAGGTGAAGGCATGCAAAAGTGGGAATACATGGTCCGGAAAACGGATTTCAAGTCCTTAAGCCAGCCTTCTTTTCTGGAACTGGAACGGACGCGGTTGACGGAGCATGGAGAAGAAGGATGGGAATTGATTTTCGCCATTCCTTCCCAGAACGGGGAAACATTGATCATGTTTTTAAAACGCCCGCTTGAAGAGCCAACGGCAAAACCCTGATGGACAGTCCGAAAACTACCTTGACTTGATCGATGCCCCCATATAAAATCAGCTACAATTATTTACCTATGAGCTGGAAAAGGCACGTTGAGTTTCAAGGCCGTTTTGCTCCTTCAAAACCTCTCAATATTCCGTTTCTACCAACCCGGGGTTCAGGCTTTTGCAAACTGATATGGAGGGCCCTGGATTGCTAATTTCGTTTTTCGCTTTAGCAACTGTCGTCTAATATTCAATGAATGAGGAGAGAAGCTATGTCCCCAAAGTATTCGGAAGTACGCCTCGCTGCCGATACCATAAGGATGTTTGAGACCGAATACGTCCTTTACCCTTGGGTAGTCCAGAAAGGGCTGAACCCCATAATCGTGGACTATGCGAAGGGAAGCTACTTCTATGATCTTTCCGGCAAGCAATATCTGGATTTCAGCTCGATGTTCGTCTTCAGCAACCTGGGTCATGCCGATGAAAGGGTTGTCGCCGCCATTGCCCGGCAGGCGGCAAAGCTGCCGACGGCGGCTTCCCCATTTGCCACTGAGGCGAAAGCTCGCCTGGCCAAAATGCTGGCCGAGGTTACGCCGGGCGATATCAAGAAGACTTTCTTCTCCACCAGCGGGGCTGAGGCCAACGAAGGGGCTATAAAGCTGGCGCGGATGGCCACTGGCAAACAGAAGGTTATCGCCCGCTACCGGTCTTATCACGGCTCAACCTTCGGAGCCATGGCGCTCTCCAGCGATTTTCGCAATTGGGCCTGCGAACCGGCCATTCCCAGCGTCATCCACTGTCTGGACCCCTATTGTTATCGCTGTCCTTTTGGCTTGACCTACCCTGGTTGCGATTTGCAGTGCGCCAAGCACGTGGAGGAGTTGATCCGGCTGGAGGGGGGGGCGAAGCGGGTTGCGGCCTTCATCGCCGAACCCATTGTAGGCGCCAACGGGATCATCGTTCCCCCGGATGGGTACTGGCAAAGAATTCGGGAAATATGCGACCGGTATGAAGTATTGATGATATGTGACGAAGTAATGGTCGGCTTCGGGCGGACAGGAAAATGGTTCGCCATCGAGCACTGGGGAGTTGTTCCGGATGTCATCACCATGGCCAAAGGGATCACAAGCGGATACGTTCCTCTGGGGGCAACCAGCATGCGGGAGCATGTAGCCCAGGCGTTCGAAAGCAATGCCTGGGTGCACGGCCATACCTACAGCGGCCACACCTTAGCAATGGCTGCGGGAGTAGCGACCATCGAGGCCTACCAAGCTGATGGGTTGATCCAACGGGCAGCAGAGATGGGGGAATATTTGTTGAAAAAAGCCCTGGAGCTACAGGACAAACACATCAGCATCGGCAATGTGCGGGGCAAAGGTTTATTTGTAGGCCTGGAACTGGTTAAAAACCGCGAGACCAAAGAGCCCATCCATGACCCGTTGATTGAGGGCCCCAGGCCACCCACGGGCAAAATGAAAGTCTTGGCCCAGGCGCTAAAAGAGGGAGTGTATTGCCTGCCCGGTCAGGCCAGCGTAATCATGCTGGCTCCTCCTCTGACGACCACCAAGGATGAGATCGACCACGCCATGGAAGTCTTCGATCGCGCCCTGGTCCTCGCCGATGAAGAAGTGGCCCGTTAATCAGGATCTTTTTATGAGGAAGGCAAAAAAGGAATGGCCAAAGCATTCCAAGTAGGATGCCATGGTGATAAAAGAAATCAATAAACGAGACAAGGTGCTCGTAACTAACCTAACAAAGCAATTTGGAGATCTCTTAGTTCTCGACGATATTTCTTTCAAGGTAGGGGAAGGAGAGTTTCTGGCTATCGTCGGACCCACGGGATGCGGGAAAACTACCTTCCTGAATTGCCTCTCCCGGCTGATACCTCCTACTAAGGGCGATATTTTCATTGACGGAGAATTGGCCGATCCGAAGAAACACCACATCTCTTTTGTATTCCAGGAGCCCACCTCCATGCCTTGGAGAACCGTAGAGGAAAATGTGGCCTTCGGCATGGAAATCAAGGGTTTTTCCAAGGATAAGTTGCGGGAGAGGTTGAATTACATAATGGCTCTGGTGGGCTTGGCCGATACCGCTGATTTGTATCCCAACCAGATTTCCGCCAGCATGATGCAACGGATGACCGTGGCCAGAGCTTTTGCTGTGAACCCCGACTTACTTCTCATGGATGAGCCTTATGGCCAGCTGGACGTGAAGTTGCGCTATTATCTGGAAGATGAGCTGATCAAACTCTGGCAGACACTTCGGAGCACGGTGATTTTTATCACTCATAATATTGAGGAGGCGGTTTATCTGGCCGAGAGGATTCTCGTACTTACAAATAAGCCCACGAAAATAAAGGCCGACCTCAAGGTCGATCTGCCCCACCCGAGAAAGCTCATCGACCCGAAATTCGTCGAAATCAGGAAGTATGTAACCGAATTGATTCGGTGGTGGTGATGGGGATTTGAGGATGGCAGTTGGGAGGTGGCGGGAGAACATATCATTAGAAGGAAGGAGGTGCATGGGCAGGAAAATACCGAGGTATCTTTATGGGCAGATGAATGAAGGAAATCGGAAGTGTGGGAGGCTAAGAACAGAGACTTGAATAAAGAAAGGAGCAAAAAATGAAGAGGGCTATTTCTATGGGAATTTTGGCTATGGCCATTGCTTTGCTTCTCTCCTGGACGGGGGCGGCCGTAGCCCAGCAGAAACCATTACTACTCCCCACCGCCTGGATGCCCGAGCATGAAGTCTTCTTCGCCTGGTATGCCAAGGAAAAAGGATGGGATAAAGAAGAAGGCCTGGAGTTGAAATTACTTTATTTTGAGAGCGGCATGGCCATGCTGGAAGCTCTCCCAGCTAAGCAATGGGCCCTGGGCGGTATCGGGGGCGTCCCCCATGTTATGGGCGCTCTTCGGTATGGGGCCTACATGATCGGTCTGGGGAACGATGAGTCTTTTTGCAATGCTGTGTATGTCCGGCCTGATAGCGCTGTGCTAAAGACCAAGGGAGCGGTCAAGAATTATCCCAAAGTCCTGGGAAAGGCGGAGAATATCAAGGGCAAAACCTTCCTGGTGACCACGGTCTCTTCCGCCCATTACGCCATGAGCTCTTATCTGCGGGTCTTCGGGCTTAAGGACAAGGACGTGGTCGTGAAGCACATGGACCAGGCCTCGATCATGGCCGCCTTCGAGAAGGGGATCGGGGACTTCGCCTGTCTATGGGCTCCTTTTACCTTCACGGCGGAGGAAAAGGGTTGGAAAGAAGCGGGGAACGTAAATACCTGCGGGGCGGCCATCCCCATTACCTTCATCGGGGATAAGGAGTTTTGCGACAAGAACCCCGAAGTTGTGGCCAAATTCCTTCGGGTCATGTTCCGCGGCATTAACAAGCTGAAAGAGGAAGGGGCCACAGAAGAAAACGTAAAATTATTCCAAAAGATGTACAAAGAGTGGGCGGGTATGGAGTTCACGGCCGATGCGGCGAAAAAGGATATCCAATTCCACCCGGTTTGGAAGCTAGAAGACCAGCTCAAGCTCTTTGACGCCTCGAAAAAAGAAAGTAAAGCCCAGTCATGGGAACGGATGCTGGCCGAATTCCTCCATGCCAATGGCCGATTGAAAGATGCCGAGCTCGCCAAGGTAAAGAAAACGGATTGGGTGACGGATAAATTCCTGAAGATGGTCAAGACGCCCATTCCTCCTTATAAATAATTCCGGAATTTTCGGGCTACACCCGAAAAGCATGCAAATGGCTTTTCGCGATACTATCCGCGAATTATTAAAATCCACCTCTTGCCCCCTTTATTAAGAGACTGTGTCGTAACCCGGGTGGGAGGGCATGAATGAGGAAGCATCGGCGGGAGAAAAAAATATTCAAAGCCCCTGCTTATTATCCGCAAACGAAAGGCGGATTCTAAGGGAAGCAGAAATATTATGGTTTTCAGCCCGCCGCCATCCACGGAAGGACCACCGCTTTATGATTCCGAAAGAATGCCCTCTCCGCCGGATCCCGACTTCACCAATTGCGACACAGTCTCTAAAGGGGGGCGGGGTTATTGTGGAGATTTCCAATGGCTTATCAGGAAGTAAAAGTTAAAACCCCCTGGCTTATTAAAATTCTTTCTTTTGCCAGTATTGGGGCCTTTTTCGGGGGGTGGGAACTAATCGTTCAGACGGGCATTGTTCCCAGCACCATGCTCGCCCCTCCATCATCCGTCATTCAATTATTCGTCGTTAAACTGACCGATCCCAACCCGGATGGGGCGGTTTTATCCAAGCACGCCTGGACGAGCATCCAGGAGGCGGGGATTGGCTACCTTCTTTCCTTGCTGATCGGTCTTCCCCTGGGGCTCCTGATGGGATGGTTCACCGCTATCCGCGGTTTATTCCGACCGATTTTCGAAATCATTCGGCCCATCCCCCCGATTGCCTGGATTCCCCTGTGTATCTTCTGGTTCGGGATCGAACTCTGGGGGAAAGTTTTCATCATTTGGATCGGGGGAGTCGTCCCGTGCGTCATTAATGCCTGGGCCGGAGTAAACATGACCAACCCGACCCTGGTTCAGATGGCCCGCACCTACGGGGCGAGCGATTGGCAGATATTTAGGAAACTCTGTGTGCCTTCCGCTCTTCCCATGGTCTTTGGAGCTCTGCAGATCACATTGGCCATCTGCTGGACCAACCTGGTCGCCGCCGAGCTGTTAGCAGCGGACTCCGGCCTTGGGTTTTTGATCAGCATGGGCCGCCGCCTGGCTCTTCCGGAGATGGTGGTTCTGGGAATGGTGGCCGTGGGCACTGTCGGCGCCCTGATTGGCGTGGTCATCGACATGGTCGAAAGGCGCCTTCTGGCGGGGATAAGGAGATAGTAAGATTTGAGCATGGAAGCAATGGCTCCAGCGGTTCGAAAAGCGGTGCGGGAAAGAACTTCTATCTCTCTGTGGCGCCTTGTCGGCAACGAGTACTTTCTTTATATTGTTTCCTTCATCGGCTTTCTCCTTATCTGGGATTGGGTAGCCAAAGCGCAGATCCTCGGCCGATCGCTGGCTCCGCCTTCTGATGTGCTAGGGGAACTGCGCCGCCTCATGGCTGTGGAACTGGCCGGAAAAAACCTGCTGGGCCATATCTGGGACAGCACGAGGAGGATTTTCATCGGGTTTGCCATTGCTTCGGCTATTGCTGTACCCTTGGGGTTGTTGATGGCCCTCAATCGATACGTTAATGCCATCGTCAAGCCGGTCTTTGACATATTCAAGCCCATGCCTCCCATCGCTTGGATTTCCATCGCCATTCTCTGGTTTGGCATCGAGGAATCCTCTAAAATATTCATCATTGTAATCGGTGCTTTCGTGCCCTGTTTGCTCAATTCATACAACGGCGTCCGGCTCATCGAACCGGAACTCTATGATGTGATCCGGATGCTGGGAGGAAATCGCCGTAATGAAATCATCCAGGTCTGCTTTCCGGCTGCCTTTCCCGCCATCTTTTCCGGGCTGCAGATTTCCCTCAGCATTGCCTGGACCTGCGTGCTCGCGGCCGAATTGGTGAGTTCCCGCTCCGGCCTAGGCTGGATTATCATCCAGGGAATGAGACTCACTAAGCCGGAACTGGTGATCGGGGGGATGGCGATCATCGCCCTGGTGGCTTGGCTGACCACTCTGCTCGTAAGCGGCCTGGAGAAAGTCATCTGCCCCTGGAAGCGGGGGATCAAGGCGGTTTAATCCCCGATAAAGGGAAAGAGAATCCATGTTGGTTAAGATCTCGTGCAAAAACATTCGCAAGATATTTATTCAGAAGGGAAAGATGCAGGTTCATGTGCTTGAAGGTATTTCTCTGGATGTCTATGAGAACGAATTCGTGGTTATCCTGGGACCCGGACAATCCGGAAAAACCACTCTTCTCCGGATCATTGCTGGACTCGAGACGCCCACTCAGGGCCAGGTTCTTCTGGATGGAAAAGAAGTTAAAGGCCCTGGGGCGGACCGGGGCCTTGTTTTCCAAAGTTACATGCTTTTCCCCTGGAGGACAGTGATGGGCAACGTTGAGGTGGGCCCAAAACTGAGAGGGGTCCCGAAAAGGGAAAGGCGAAAAATCGCGGCCTATTACATCAATCTCGTGGGTCTGGCGGGTTACGAGAAATACTATCCCCACCAGTTGAGCGGCGGGATGAAGCAGCGGGTGGGCATTGCCAGGGCTTACGCCAATAATCCTGAGGTCATGCTTCTGGATGAACCCTTCGGCCAGTTGGATGCCCAGACTCGTTATTATATGGAAAAGGAGACGGCGAGGATTTGGGAGACCGAAAAGCGGACGGTGGTGTTCGTCACGAACAACATTGAAGAAGCCATTTTCCTGGGCGATCGCATCATTACCCTAGAGGGGAAGTTGCCCGGGCGGATGAAATCCATTTATAAAGTGAACTTGCCCCGCCCCCGGGAGCACACCGATACTGCCTTCCTGGAACTTCGCCACAAGATCACCGAAGAAACGAAGCTTCTGCTTTGAAATGGTCTGAGGGATCAAGAGTTCAAAGGGCCCGGAAGAATATTAAAAAATTACGAAATTGACATCCGGCTCAAGGCATGATAAAAAATTAATAAAAATAGAATAAATTTTCGTTTCTGCTCCCCGATAGCTCAACCGGCAGAGCGGGTGGCTGTTAACCACTAGGTTGTAGGTTCGAGTCCTACTCGGGGAGCCAGGATTTAGGGAGGGGGCGTTAACGCCCCCTCCCTAAATCCTACTTCCGTGATTAGACGAGAACCTCCGGGTTTTCTGGCCCGATCCAAAACATGGCCGGATGGTGGGTATATATTTGTGAGAAGAATGGGCACCTGTACACGGGAATAACGACCAACCTAGACAGACGGTTGAGGCAACATGGCAATCCCAAATTACTTCACAAGGAAGGCCCCGTGACGAGAGACGAAGCCGTGCATAGAGAAAAGCAGATTAAAGGATGGAGGCGAGAGAAGAAGCTGGCACTCTTCCAGGAAGGGCCAGAAAACCCAAGGTGAGCTTGCCCTGACCGAAGTGAAGGGAGTCCTACTCGGGGAGCCATTCGATGCGAAAAGGGTGACCATCTTGTCGTGGCACCCTTTTCTTACTCATGGCCGATGGCCATAAGAAATAAAACATCACGCATCGAATGGCCGTGAGCCGAGTCGAACGGCCAATTCTAATTTGGGATAAGACCTATGACAGCATGGTTCTATGTCCTTAGACTTAAATCCGGAAATCTCTATGTAGGCTCAACAACTGATCTGGAAAAACGGTACGAGGATCACTGTTCTGGAAGAGCCTGTAGAACTACGAAATTTGATTCTCCCGTCGCAATTGTCTTTTTTGAGGAATTCGCCTCATTTTCGGAAGCACGCAGGCGTGAGGCTCAGGCTAAACGCTGGTCTCGTGCCAAGAAAGAAGCCCTCGTGTCTGGTGATCTGATCGAAGAGAAAGGGGGGTAATGTCAAATATTTTGTGTCAGGAGAAATGGGATAGAAGTTCTTTCTTTCATATTTTCATAAGTGAAGACAGAAAAAATGATTCGATCCATGCTG
>Ga0194112_10011655_pt1 | contig 10848 bp, 7 predicted proteins | sample TA2MahC400mmetaG_FD_146191 | JGI IMG/M metagenome (GOLD analysis project Ga0194112, IMG submission 146191) | Freshwater microbial communities from Lake Tanganyika, Tanzania - TA2015016 Mahale Deep Cast 400m | ecosystem: Environmental > Aquatic > Freshwater > Lake | place: Tanzania: Lake...
GAGCGCCTTCAAGTACACCACTTCACAACGTTGTCGAACGCGCGGGTGAGAGTTGTGAAGATGTTCATAGTGCAGCTTTTCAATCTCTTCCTCAGTGAACTCGATTTCTATCACCTGTCGCCTCCCAACTATTGCATGTTGACAGGCTCTGATTATATTCACTGAAGACAAAGCTGCAAATCTGCCTTACCCCGCTCAATTGCTAATGAAACTTTATGACCGTGGAAAGTATATCAGTGAGCCTTTTCAAGCCAGTAGCGACTCTGAGAGTCATACAGAGCGTGGAGCTCAGCCCAGGTGAGACATTTGAGTTGTTCGCCCGCAGTACCAGTATCGGTCGTGGTGCGGACAACGATATTCTCATCCCTGACCGGCCTGTCTCCAGGGAACATGCCAGTCTGATATTTGAAGAGGGCCGCTTCCGGATTTGCGACCTTGGTAGCCGTTTTGGCACCAAGGTAAATGGAGTGTCTGTCCCCACAGAGGGAGCCTGGCTAAGGAACGGGGACAAAATACAACTGGGAACACGCACGGTGCTGGAGTTCACCCAACTCGAAGCAGAGATATGGCCAATGGGTGAGGAAACCCGGAGGATGGAGGGCGAAGAGGAAACTCGGGATATAAGCGAGGAGATACAGAGCACGGAAGACACTCGAGACATGGAGGAACTGGAAGACTAAGCCCTCCCCGACGTAAACGTCAGGGTTAAAAGAGCAAAGCCCTGCGGGCTCAGAAGCCAGTCCCGAAGGGGCTTTGCCCTTTCAGCACGGGGTTCAGTGGCCTTCTCAAGGGTACACTGGTGGTGTGCTCTGGCGGGTTTAGTGCATAGAATACGAGCAGCATCATAGGACACGACATGCGCAAATTATGCTCAAGGTGCAAAACTGAAGCTGAGGACATGCAGCAGACCTTCTGTAGCAAATGCAGGGCGAGGCTTACCGTGGAGCTTGAAGAAGGCGACAAGGTCGGCAACTTCGAGATCGTTGCTAAGCTACCCGAGGGCGACGGAGGCATGGCCACGGTCTATAAGGCTAGGCTGCCGCAGAGAAAGGGGTATGTGGCGCTCAAAATAGCCCACGATAGACCACACGAATACAATGCCCTGCAAACGGAAGCCAATGTGCTGAGTGAGCTAGACCACCCTAACATCGTGAAGATCATTCCCCTCTCTTTAACAGAAGATAAGCAGGGAGTCTATGTCGAAAAGAAATACATAGGTGGTGAACCCAAGTGCTATATCGCCTTAGAACACATTGAGGGCTACTCCTTGAGAAGGCTCCTGAAACACAAGGGGAAACTTAAGCCATCTGAAGCCCTGAGCATCATGCGCCAGATAGGGCCAGCTTTAAGCTATGCCCATTCGAAGGGGATTGCGCATTTAGACATCAAACCGTCCAATATTCTCCTTTCCAAGGATGGGCGTCAAGCAGTACTATCCGACTTTGGTATCGTGAGGCCTTATCATACTGGCCGTCGTGATGAGACTGGCAAAACTATTGGCACAGCAGGCTATATGTCACCCGAACACATAACCCGCGGCGGAGTGGATCATCGTTCTGACATCTTCTCTCTAGGCGTAGTCCTGTACGAGATGATAACAGGAAAGGCTGCTTTCAAGGAAAAGACCACAAGCCAAACCCTGGCTGCTGTGATCCACAAGGATCCAGCTCCACCTTCCGAAATTAACCCAGACATTTCCCCAGATTTGGAACAGGTCGTTCTGAAGGCTCTAAAAAAGGATAAGAGGGAGAGATTCCAGAGCACCAAGGAGTTCGTCATTGCTTTAGAGGATGCGATACCTAAACCAAGGTCCGTTTTGAAGATACTGGTAACAGCGTTTGCCGCTGTAGTGGTGCTTGTTGGTTTGGTATGGGCTTGCTTTGGGGGATGGCCACCACCGCTGCCCACGCCTACAGCATCGCCAACGTCAGCACCAATGCTTACATTAACACCGTCAGCCACAGTGCTGGTCATCTCGACAGGCACACCAGCGCCTACTGAAGTGACGCCGACGCCAACAACGCCCAAGGCAGTCACGCCGACGGATACACCGTCGTTGGAAGTAACACCTACGTCGTCGCCAACGGCGACCCCATCGCCCACGCCAGAGCCGACATCAACGGTGGGAACTGTGACACCGACCGCTACCCATACACCAATCCCTATAACGCGAACCCCAACCCCCATGCACACACCAACGCCTGTAGCTGAGGTTATGCCCGAGTGCCCCGATCTCGGAGCTCGTCTTACTTATCCAACAGTGAACGCGGTATTGAAGGGCCCAGTCGAGATTTTTGGGTCTGCAAATATTGGCAACTTCGACTACTACAAGTTTGAGTTTCGTCGCGAGGGGGTATCTGAGTGGTCGTTCTTGCAGCGCTTCAAGGGACCTGTGGCCGATGGCCTCCTGGGCGTTTGGGACACCTCAACCCTACCCGCTGGGAATTACCGGTTCCGTTTAGTGGTAGTCAAGAAAGACGGAAACTACCCCGCGCCTTGCGAGGTGCCGGTTACCATTGTACGCTGAGGTGAGAATTTGCTCTTGAAATAGAGAGACCAGTACAACCGACGAACTATCTGCGTTCCAGTTCGAGGAGGAAACAGGTCAAATGGCAGATAAGATCAAGTTCGAGGTGAGAAAAGCCACCCACCCTGGTCGCAAGCGGGATCACAATGAGGACAGCCTCGGCTTCTTTGAGCCAGAGGATCCCGACCAGCTTGCTGAGAGGGGAGCTATCTATATCGTTGCTGATGGGATGGGTGGCCACGAGGCAGGCGCAGTTGCCAGTGACCGTGCTTGGCGAAAAGTGATAGATGAATACTACTATGGTGATCCTTCTCTTGGCATAAAGGAAAGTTTGGAGAGGGCCATTAGAATTGCCAACGAGGAAATCTATGGACTAGCTTCCGACAAGCCGAACTGGGCGGGGATGGGATCCACCATTGTTGCGGCCGTCTTGCGTGGTGATAATGAGCTGTATGTCGCTAACGTAGGCGATAGCAGAGCTTACCTGGTACGTGGTGACGAAATCAGGCAAATCACAAAGGACCACTCTTGGGTCCAGCAGCAGATTGATGATGGCATACTCACCCTAGAGGACGCCAGGAGACATCCTCGCCGCAGCGCCATTACTCGTTCTTTGGGCAGACGGCCTGATGTTGAAGTGGATATCTTTGAGGAGGAATTTCTGCCGGATGATAAACTGATTCTTTGCTCTGATGGATTATCTGATGTCGTGAGAGACGAAGAGATCAAGAAGATCACCTCCGAGTACAAGCCACAAGAAGCTGTCGAGAAAATGATTGATCTGGCCAACCATCGAGGTGGGCGCGACAACATCACCGCTATTGCCATTAGCTACCCTACAGACATTGCAGGGCCGGCTGGGGTTTTGAAGTGGATCGTTGGTTCTGGCATATTAGCTGTTGTTGCGACGGTGGCCTTTATTGCACTAAAAGGAATCATTTGGCCTCCCGTTCCTAGCCCTACTCCCCGCACCATAATTCCAACCAGTCCGCCTACCGCGACACCAATGCCTTCAACACCTACACCGGTGCCTCCAACACTCACACCAGTGCCTCCAACGCTTACCCCCACTGCTAAGCCTACTCGTAGTGCAGCTCCAGTCAGTCCGGCTCTGACGACACCAGCGCCGCCAACGTCGACCCCATCACCTACACCACAGCCAACCTCAACAGTGGGAATGGTGATACCTACACCCACACCCATGCTCACAGCAACGCCAAAGCCCACAACAGCGCCGACGCCAACAAGTACAGTTACTAAGTCGCCCATCAAGCTAATGCAGCCAGCCAATGGCGCCACCGTGTCGGGCCTGGTCATCTTTGAGTGGATATGGCCAGGAGGACTGAGCTCAGGCGAGACGCTCGACGTGAAGGTGTGCAAAGGTGAAGGCTGCCAGCCTCAGTTCGGCAAGACCAATACCTGGGGTACTAAATGGGAGTGGTGTCCGGATGATAGTAAGGGCGTGTACCGCTGGAAGGTGGAGGTAATTGATAAAGCGAGCCAGCAGCCGACAGGGCCCGCAAGCGAGGTCTGGGAGTTCACCTGGGTGGGGGAGAGTCGGAGAGTATGCGATACCTACACAGACCCGATTACGGGAAAAACATATGACTGCAAATGTCGAATCGAGTGTTATTGAGGAACACTGTCCTAACCCAAAGGAGGGGATAATGCGCAGAAAGAGACTAGCCTTGCTGCTGACCTTTGGCCTGGCAGCGTTGTTGACGATAGGATTGCTGGAGTCTACCGGTATCTTGGCTTCCGTGCCGTTGACTTGGGTAACGGCTACGCCACTTCCCCAGCGGGCCGGGGATGGTGTGGCCTTTGTCCTGAACAACGCCCTGTACCACGCAGGAGGCTGGGCTGGCAATCCGTCTACCCCCCTGAATTGGCTGGACCGTGCTCCTCTCTCCGCCGGTGTTCCAGGGGGTTGGGTACAAGCGGGAACCCTTTCCCCCGCCCGGTTTGGAGCAGCGGGAGTTGTCCAAAATGGCCGGTTCTACCTGCTGGGGGGCTACCATGGCAGCCGAATCTTGCCACGAGTGGACTCGTACGACGGGAATGGGTGGCGCCAGGAGAGGGACTTGCCCCAGGCCTTGAACTTCTCGGCCGCGGCGGTGGTGGGGTACTACCTCTACGTCGCCGGTGGGCTCCCCGGCCCTACGGATCAGGTCTGGTTCGCCAAGATTCAAAGCGATGGAACGCTAGCGGATTGGCAAAGAGCAGAACCACTTCCAAGGGGGCTAACGACCCGGCTGGCTGTCTGGGATATGTGCCTCTACGTCGTTGGGGGAAAGGACAACGAGGGCCAACCCCACGCCGAGGTTTACCGAGCGATGTGGGGTAGTGAGGGCATGATTACAGATTGGCAGCCCGAACGCTCGTTGCCGCGGCCGTTGGCCCTGCACAGCGTGGCTGTTCGAGAGAATGTGCTCTATGTGGCAGGGGGCGAACTTCCAGGCGGAGGCTACAGCGACCAGGTGTACCAGGCAACCATAAACCCTGACTGTACTCTATTAGAGTGGAGCCAAACTTCTCCCCTGCCAGCCGCACGTCAACGCATGGCCGTGGCGAGCACGGAGTGGGCTATCTACTTGCTGGGGGGGCAAGGCCCTGACAACCAGTTCGTCAGCACGGTCTGGTACGATGTCCTGGCGACGCCGACCCCCACGCCCACCCCCACCCCGGCTCCACGCTTGAGCCTGCTGTTACAAAACGACCCCACCAGGGAGGTGTGCTCTGGAGACGAGATCACTTACACCATCTGGTACAGCAACACGGGCCAGGGACTCCTGACCGGCGTGGTCATCACCGGCCACGTTCCCGTCAACACGTTCTACATGCAGGGCAGCGCTACAGATGACGGGATGCCAGATGAGACGGGAAGGCACATTGTGTGGAGAGTGGAGGGGTTGAGAGAGAACGATGGGAGGCGAGGTTCATATCGTGTGCAGGTGTTCCCAGGTGCGCCCACAGTGATGCCAACGGCCACACCTACAGCGACGCCAACATGCACACCTACGGCAACCCCAACAGCCACACCAACAAGTACGGTGACACCTACACTTACAGCCACGCCAACGTCCACGTCTACGGAGGCTCACACGCCTACATCTACCCCAACGAGTACAGCAACACCTACGCCCACACCGACGACACCTGCGTCATCAGAGGCACATGCGCCACCCCCGACGCCAACACCTGGGCCTACGAAGATCCTAGCAACTTACTATGAGCGGCCTGACCGGAATTCTTACAATAGAGCCACGAATATTCACACTGGCGCAACGGGGTGGACCGCCATCATGACCGAGGACTTTGAGGGAGCTTTTCCAGGCACAAATTGGACCCTTTACGGGAATCCTACCTGGGGCAAGGAAAGGCATAGGCAGTATAACGGCGATTGGAGCGCCTATTGTGCAGGTGGCGGCACCAAAGCTGTGGACCCACCTGGCCCCTATCCTAACGGCATGAACGCCTGGATGGTCTATGGCCCCTTTGACCTTAGCGACGCCACGGATGCTGAGTTGCTGTTCTATCACTGGACCAAGACAGAAAAAAACCACGACTATCTGTTCGTCGAGGCCTCAATCAACGAGGAGGACTTCTACGGTTGGGGCTTCAGCGGTGACTTGGTTTCCTTCTGTGGCGGATGGTGCAAGGGGAGTTTCGATCTATTAGGTAACCTCTGTGGCCAGCCCCAGGTGTGGATTCGGTTTAGATTCCAGGGTGATTCCAACACCACTGACGACGAAGGGACATATGTGGACGATCTAATCCTTCGCAAGTTAGTACCAACACCAACGCCCACATCCACCCCAACGGGCACGGCGACACCAACTGATACGCCTACGGCCACCTCAACGGCTACGCCAGCGATGGTAACACCAACGTTCACATCCACGCCAACACCCACCCCCACAGCAACACCAACATCTCCCCCGCTGGTGATCGTGAGCTGTGTTGAAGGAGACAGTGACCAAACCGACCCGGTAAGAGTCTGCGTTTTCAACGGCGGGGTGCGGGTGTACCTCCCTGTGATGATGAAACAGTGGAGACCATAACAGCAGCAATAGACAGCTTGTTAAGGCTCTAGGTGCAGGAGTCCCAATGCAGCTTGGGACTCCTTCGTCAATAGGTGAACAAACAGGGCTATAGATGCTAGATCTAGTTGGCAAGAAGCTGGGCAAGTATGAAATCATTGGCAAGGTAGGCCAGGGCGGAATGGCCATCGTCTACAAAACCATTGATACCACCCTTCAGCGTACCGTCGCCCTGAAGGTGATGTTGCCCCATCTCGCCACCGATGCTGGTTTCGTCAAACGCTTCCAGCAGGAGGCCATCACCGCTGCCAACCTGAAGCATCCCCACATCGCCACCATCTACGAAGTGGGCGAACAGGACGGCATCTACTACATCGCCATGGAGTACCTGCCTGGGAGAACACTGCAGCAGATTATCAAGCAAGAAGGCATGCTTAGCCTGGAACGAACGGTGAAGCTGTTTGATCAAATAGCGGATGCGCTGACCTACGCCCACGACCAGGGTCTAATCCACCGAGACATCAAGCCCAGCAACATCCTGGTTGGCACGGACGATAGTGTTACCTTGACCGACTTTGGCATTGTCAAGGCAGCTCAATACGTCACCATTTTCACCGGCACTGGCAAGCTGCTGGGCACACCTCAGTACATGTCGCCGGAACATGCTGAGGGAAAAGAGCTCGACCACAGGTCAGATATCTACGCCTTGGGTGTTGTGCTCTATGAGATGCTAACAGGGGAAGTTCCCTTCCCCGGAAAGACACCTACCCCCGTCCTATATGCTCATGTCTACAAGAAGCCGCCCTCACCTAGACTCGTGAACCCAAAGATCCCCAAACTTGTGGAGGGGGTCATCCTTAAAGCATTGGCCAAAAAGCCTGGGATGAGGTATCAGAGTGCGGTGGAGATGGCTCAAGACTTGAGGGAAAGTGTACAGGCGACGGAAAGCTTGAGTGCGGCCTGGCCACTAGCTGGTGTAGCCGAGGCCATTCTTGATTTTTGGCAGCTCAGAAAGCCTGTGCTATTTGCCTCTATGGTGGTGTTGCTAGTGATAATAGGGTTGTTCGCGGGGAGGAGGTGGATTGCGGGCCTAGTGTGGTCGCCTACTGCAACACCAACGTTGACAGCGACGCCAACTCCAAGCTCTACAATAACAGCAACACCAACTCCGAGCTCTACAACGACATCAACGCCAACCCATACACCGTGGCCAAGCCCAACTTCCACATCAAGTGCTGAGGCGTCTCCAATGTCAACACCAACCAGCACCTCTGCACCGACCAGGACTCCAACCCCGACACCTATGCCTATGCCCACACTTACGCCTACGCCTCGAACACCAACGTCAACCATAGCTCCGACCTCTACGCCACCGGCCATCTTAATGCCAACGCCCATTCAACCAACCCCCAAGTACACGCCAACAACACCAGCCCCACTGCCAACACCAACATCACCCTCCCTCCTTCCAGCACCGACCCTGATTGAGCCTGAACCCGGGGAATGTTTGGACAGCCGCAGCATCACCTTGCAATGGGCATGGGAACCAGGGCTGCGGCCGAGTAGTCAATGGTTTGTTGTTTCTATTCACACATTGGGTTGTCCTGGGAGGGAGCCGCCGAAGTGGCCCCCGGATAAGGCTCTAGAGCCAGTAACAGACAATAAATACGTGCTGGACGCTTCCGTAGCTGACATCGGCTGCAATTACGAGTGGCAAGTGGTAGTAAAGGCTGGGAGAGCAGATGGCACATCAGTTGAAATAAGCGAACCGAGCGAAAAATGGAGCTTCTGGTGGGTGGACTCATGCAAGCCGACGCCAAAGCCAACGCCACCAAAACCACCGCCTCCGCCGGAAAAGCCGACACCATCGGCTTGAGAATTAGCCCAAAGGGCAGCGAGAAAGTGAAAACGAAAAGCATCTTTGGTGGTAAGACAAAACACAGGACATTCATAGCTATTGTAGCAGCGCTAGCGTTGACCAGTCTGCTGATGGGTCATGCAGCCGCACAGACTGAGATCATCATTGATGATGTGACGCACTTGAATAATGGCTTCTATCTCTACGGGCCATCGAATGCGTGGCAACACTCCGGTGGTTATCCTGATGTGACGTACAATGGACATGCCTACTGGACCTGGTGTTGGTACGAATGGGACGGTTCCAACAACGGGGCCAGATGGATACCCAACCTTCCCGTCAGCGGTCAGTACAGGGTTAGTGTCTACGTGCCCTATGTCTACACTGATGCTCCAGACACTTCCCAAGCCAACTATGAGATTCACCATGCTAGTGGGTTAACGCTAGTGGCTATCAATCAGAATCTAGGTGCTGCACAATGGGTTAGCCTGGGGACCTGGTATTTCAATGCTGGAACCAGTGGCTACGTTGAACTGTATGACGTCACGAGCGATTGGTACTTTTGGTATGGCGGTCAGCAATACCAGAAGACCATCAAGTTCGATGCCATGAAATTCACCCTTGTGTCCCCGCCAGTGACAGACACACCAACACCCACACGAACACCGACCCCAACACTCACGCCAACCCGAACCCCGACGCCCACGCCGACACACACCCCTACACCAACGCCCACGGTAGTTCCCCCAACGTTGGACAGTATCAGCAATCCGGACTGTGATGGCAACTACACCGTGTGTTGGAGTTCGGTCACTGGAGCCACCGGCTACATCCTGGAAGAGGATGATAACAGTAGCTTCTCCAGCCCAGTTACAGCCTATGTTGGGTTAGACACTTGTACCACCTTCTCAGGGAAGGCGCCCGGAATCTACTACTACCGAGTGAGAGCCGTTAGAGACGCTGGTAGCAGCCCGTGGAGTAATACTCGGAGCGTCACAGTATGTCAGCCAACAGCGACACCAACGCCCACCCCAACAATGACACCCACGCCAGGGCCTAGCTTCATCTGGCTGCCTATTGTCATTAAGAGCTATCGCCCCGACCCCTACGAGCCCAACGACTCGTCATCCCAAGCCTATGGCCCCCTCGTTTCAGGTGTTATTTATCGTTCATACGTTTGGTCTCCTAACGACAGGGACTGGTATTACATCAACGTCTCCGCTCTAAACACAATAACCATTGACCTCGACGTGCCCTCGGTGGCAGATTATGACCTCTACTTGTACGATTCCAGCGCGACGAACCTTGTTGCTAAGTCAGACAGTTACGGCAATGGCGTAGATGAGCACATCGAGTACGAGCCTAACCAAATCGGCAAGTACTACATCCTCGTGTATCCCTACCAAGGATACAGTGACACTGATCCCTATTCGCTGGTAGCGACGTTCCATTAAGGTCGTTAGTTGAACCCGCCTAGCCAGCCATCGCGCTGCCGGGCGAGGGTTTCTAGGTCACCCTCATCCTGCGCAACGAGGGTACGGCCACCTGGCAAAATGCGACTGGCTACGCCCTGGTCAACGCCGGGAATCCGATGGGTGCACCGGAGCGCCTGCCCCTACCCCACGACGTGCCGCCAGGCGAGACGGTGACCTGGACTCTGAACCTGATTGCACCCAAAACGCCTGGGCTCCACCCATCACGGTGGCAGCTTCAGCACGGCGATGAGCCGGTCGGGGAAAGGATTACGGTGTGGGTAGGTGTGCTGCCGGAGAAAGCCAGGGAGTGGAAGGTGGAACTGGACCGGCTGATCGAGGAGGCGAAGCACAAGTGGGAGGAGGCCAAACAGCGGGGAGAAAAAGAGTTCGAGCGTTTCGTGCAGGAACTGCTCGTCCAGCTCCAGCGCGAACTGGCCCGCATCATCGAAGAGCAAGGCCAGGCATTGTGGGAGGCCCTCCTGCACTGGCTGGAGGAGGCGTGCAGCGGCGCCATGCTGCCGGCCAGCGCGCTGGCACTGGCGGGGATGTGGCTGGGCCGGCGGCGGAAATAACATGACGTTGGGTTAAGCCCGCAATCGCCGGCCCATGATCTTGTTGTGATCGCGACAATCCGCAATCACGTGTTGATGTAGCTGTGGTCTAGCAGCCACAGCTTTTTTGACGCCGGACTTACAAGAGCATTGGTTCTGATGTGGTTCGGCAGGCAGGTGTTCCCCGTTCGGGCGCGTTAGAGTTCGATGCTTGGAGTTCGATTCAATCAGTCGGGGATGTCTAGAGCGATGCAAAGTGCCCGATTGAGCGCTTCGATTTTTTGAGGAGAGAGTTTGCCGACAAAATTCGTCAAGGCTGACTTGGGGATGCTGACCAGTTCGTCACAGTGGATACTGCTGTCGTGCTTCAAGCCTTCGTCTATGCCAACGAGTACTT
>Ga0194112_10011656_pt1 | contig 10848 bp, 12 predicted proteins | sample TA2MahC400mmetaG_FD_146191 | JGI IMG/M metagenome (GOLD analysis project Ga0194112, IMG submission 146191) | Freshwater microbial communities from Lake Tanganyika, Tanzania - TA2015016 Mahale Deep Cast 400m | ecosystem: Environmental > Aquatic > Freshwater > Lake | place: Tanzania: Lake...
CAAATCGAATTATACGTCTTTCCGCCGATTGCGGTCAATTCGGTCGGCTATCTTTGCGTCAACGTGTGATGTGAGCCTGCTACTCGAAGTAAGCATCGCTTACTAAGGGTTTGCCCCGGCGGTCCTTCCATGTCTTGGCGTAGACTTTCTCTCGATTGGCGGTAAGCTCTTTTACGGCTTCTGGGAATCGAGCCGTCTTATCCTTTGCCAGTTCTCTTGTTTCCCTTCCGGTTCTGGGCGCTATCATAAGCGCCACGATGAGGCCACCTATTGCCCCCAGAGCGAAGCCAACAGAAAATCCGATGTAAGCATCCTTATGGGCCATGTTTACCTCCAGCGCAAAGCACAGCTATTCTATTCAGGCTAGATATTATCATGCACCTCGCCTGTGAAGGTTGTCAAACCTGAGCCCTAGCTTCTAGTTAAAAAAAACAAGAAACACGCTCACAGTTCGTTGACAAGCGCACGCGTGGCCATTATAATTGCCGCTAATTGCACTTGGAGCAGGCGGTTTCCCATAGCGGGGGAATGCGGCCGGGCTTAAACAGGGCAACGGGAATGTAGAGTCCCGTGGGACTGAGTGTCCTGCGGGACTTTGTTTATGTGTGGAACAGGTATGAATACGGATGCACAGAGACAGAAGAACAGTGTAGCCCTGCTGTCTGTAATCTCCAACAGCGTCCTGGTGGTCTTTAAGCTGGCTGTGGGCGTCATCATCGGCTCGGTATCGGTGATTTCCGAGGCTATTCATTCTGGCATGGACCTGGTGGCAGCGGTGATTGCTCTGGTGGCAGTCAGGATTTCCGGCAGAAGTCCGGACGAAGACCATGCCTTCGGGCATGGCAAGGTGGAGGATATATCGGCTGCCGTGGAGGCGCTGCTTATCGTTGCTGCTGCCGCCTGGATTATCTACGAAGCTGTGATGAAGCTACTCTCGCCTCATCCCATCGAGGGGGTGAGCTGGGGCGTCTTGGTCATGCTCATCTCCGCGATAGCCAATCTCGTCGTGTCACAGATGCTGTTCAAGGTGGGCAAGAAGACAGAGTCGGCAGCGCTGATAGCCGATGGCTGGCACCTGCGGACGGACGTCTATACCTCGGTGGGTGTGATGGCCGGCCTGGGCATTATTCTGGTGGGAGAACGCCTGTTGCCGGGAGTTAATCTTTATTGGCTTGACCCTGTGGCAGCTATCGTTGTGGCTCTGCTTATACTGCGCGCTGCCCTGCGGTTGACCATACACGCTGTCAGAGACCTGATGGATACCAGCACATCGCCGTTGGAGAAGGCATGGATTCGCGCTTACCTCAAGAGGCTGTATCCCACGGTGCTTTCGTTCCATCGTCTGCGCACCCGCAAGGCGGGGCCGGAGCGATTCATAGATTTCCATATGGTGGTACATTCAGACATGACCGTGTCCGAATCTCATAAAATTGCTGATAAAATCCTGGAGGACTTCAAGGCGCACTTTCCCAACGCCGATGTTATCCTGCACATCGAGCCTTGCGATGGCAAGTGTTCCCAGGCATGCATCAGCGGCTGCCTGCTCAGCGACGAGGAGAGGGCAGCCATACATCTGTCACGGTCACATCTGTCCTAGAAATAACCAGGCAGTATGCTTGTATGCGGCGGGATGCCAGCCAATTTGACAAGCAGCTAGCTTGCTGATTATACTAATAGTTCACAAGAGAATACGTAAAGGCTGGGAACGAGACTAGTAGGCCTCCAGCGGGGCTCAGAGAGCCGGGGAAGGTGTGAGCCGGCGCCAGCGCAGAGTGCGGAATGGACTCGGGAGCTGCAAACCGAAAGGCTGTGCTAAGTAGGTTTTGACGGAGTGGGCACCGTTATAAGAGCCCAGGATATCGCTTCAAAATACTGAGGCCGTATCTGAAAGAGATGGTTGCCTGATTTAAGTGGCAATCAACTAGGGTGGTACCGCGAAGGAAAACCTCTCGCCCCTAAGGCGAGAGGTTTTTTTATTGGTCAACATAGACCGGAGCTTATATGTATTATCCAATGTTGGAAGAAGTTAAGAAGCGAAAGAAGGACGGTAACCTGATCCCTGTTTACCGTGAAATCGTTGCTGACCTGGAGACGCCCGTGTCTGCCTTTTTGAAGGTCAGCCGTGGAGGCTATTCTTTTCTGTTGGAGAGCGTAGAGGGCGGTGAACGCCTGGCCCGCTATAGCTTCATGGGCACCGAGCCCTACCGTGTATTGACTAGCAAGGGGGAAGACAAGACCAATCCTCTGCCGCTTATTGCCGACGAGTTGAAGAAGTACAAAATAGTGCCGGTGGGTGAACTGCCGAGATTTTGCGGTGGTGCTGTGGGCTATCTTAGCTATGAGGCAGCAACTCGTTTTGAGGAACTACCATCTCCAGTCAGCGACCCCCTGGGGTTGCCCGAGGCACTGTTCATGTTTGTGGATACTATGCTCGTCTTTGACCATGTTAGCCATAAGATAAAGGTCTTGAGCTATGTTCATCTTGATGGTGACATAGAGGAGGCCTACCAGAGGGCAGTGGGCAAGATAGATGACCTTGTGGACAGGCTGAACCGTCCACTTGAGCCAAGTCAGCATTCAAAGACTGCTGCACTTTCTCAAGACGATTATAGTCTCTCCTCAAATTTTTCAAGGGAAGAGTTTGAAGCCAGCGTGCAGAAGATAAAGCAGTACATCACCTCTGGCGAAACTATTCAGGTGGTGCTATCCCAACGTCTGGCTCAGCCTACGACTGCTGCTCCGTTCGAAATCTATAGAGCACTGCGCAGCCTGAACCCCTCTCCCTATATGTTCTTTCTCGACTTTACCGATTTTTGTATCATCGGCGCCTCTCCTGAAATTCTGGTGAGGGTTGAGGATGGGATAGTAATGACCCGTCCTTTGGCGGGCACCAGGCCCCGAGGCAAAAACCCGGACGAGGACATTATGCTGGAACAGGAACTCCGCCACGATGAGAAAGAGCGTGCTGAGCACATTATGCTGGTGGATTTGGGACGTAATGACATCGGGCGTGTAAGTGAGCCGGGCACGGTTAAGGTTAGCGACTTGATGGAGGTGGAGCGTTATTCCCACGTGATGCACCTGGTTACCCATGTACAGGGCAAGCTACGGAGCGATTTGACTGCTTTTGATGCGCTGCAAGCATGTTTCCCGGCGGGCACGGTATCCGGCGCTCCGAAAATCCGAGCCATGGAGATGATTGCTGAGCTTGAGCCTGAGAAACGGGGGCCATACGCCGGTGCCGCGGGCTACTTCTCTTTTTCGGGCAATATGGACATGGCCATAGCCATAAGAACCATGGTGGTAACAAAAGGAGTGGCCTATGTGCAGGCTGGGTGTGGCGTTGTCTATGACAGTGTGCCTGAACTGGAGTACCAGGAAACCCTGAATAAAGCCCAAGCGCTGCTAAAGGCTATCAGCCAGGCTGAGAGTTCGAGTGGGGCAACTCGGAGGAGCCATGCTGTTATTGATTGATAACTATGACAGCTTCACTTACAACCTCTTCCAATACTTGAGCGAGCTGGGCGAAGAGGTGGTAGTGGTACGCAACGATAAGACTTCGCTTACGGAAATTGAGCAGATGAAGCCACAACGAATAGTCATCTCACCCGGCCCGTCAACGCCACTCCGGGCTGGCATATCAAACGAAGTTATCCTGCGCTTCGGTTCTCTGGTGCCTATACTCGGCGTTTGCCTGGGACATCAGTGTATTGGCCATAGTTACGGCGCCCAGGTGGTTCAGGCACAGGAAATTATGCACGGCAAATCGTCGCCAATATATCACGGTGGGCAAGGTGTGTTTGCTGGATTGCCTAATCCTTTTCCCGCTATTCGCTACCATTCGCTGGTGGTGCAGCGCGCTGGCTTTCCTGATTGCCTGGAAGTAACAGCGTGGACGGAGAACGGCACGATTATGGGGCTGAGACATCGTCAATATCCTGTAGAGGGAGTCCAGTTTCATCCTGAATCATTTATGACTCAATGGGGGAAGGACATATTGGGGAATTTTCTTAAGGGAGGGCGAACATACCATGATTAAAGAGGCTATTTCGGCTTTGGTATCCGGGCGTTCACTGGCTGTGGATGAGGCAGCACAGGTCATGGAGGAGATAATGCAGGGCGAGGCTACGCCAGCTCAACTCGGCGCCTTTGTTGTTGCTCTCAGGCTCAAGGGGGAAACCGTGGATGAAATCGTAGGCTTGGCCAGGACAATGAGAGCGAAGGTGGTTCCCGTGATTGCAGATGGGTTGGTTGTGGATACCTGTGGAACTGGTGGCGATGGCTCACACACTTTCAATATCTCCACAGCTACTGCCTTCGTCGCTGCCGGAGCAGGGCTTAAGGTGGCTAAACATGGCAACCGTGCAATGAGCAGCCAGTGTGGCAGCGCCGATGTCCTGGAAACTCTAGGTGTCACGATTGACCTCAATGCTGAACAGGTGCAGCGATGTCTGCAAGAGGTTGGAATTGGTTTTATGTTCGCCCCGTCGTTTCATCCGGCCATGAAATATGCGGCGGCTCCGCGGCGTGAAATTGGAATCCGCACCGTCTTTAATATCCTTGGCCCGCTGACTAACCCGGCTGGCGCTAAGGCTCAGGTCTTGGGGGTAGCCGACCAACTGCTGGTGGAAAAGCTGGCGCTAGTGCTCAAAGGGTTGGGTTGCCATCATGCTCTGGTGGTTCATGGCGAGGATGGGCTGGATGAAATAACAGTCACGGGCACGACTCACATTTGTGAACTCAAAGACGGCTGTGTTGAGAAGTATGCCATCGGCCCTGAGGAGTTTGGTATACCTAATGCCAGCGCTGACAGCCTGAAAGGTGGCAGTATCCAAGAGAATGCTGATTTGCTCTGTGGTGTGCTGGCCGGCGCCAAGGGGTCACAGCGTGATGTGGTGCTGATGAACGCTGCTGCCGTGTTATTGGTCGGAGACAAGGTGGAAACATTACAGCGGGGAGTAGCGTTAGCTGCGGAGGCGATAGACAGCGGCCGTGCCCTGTCAAAGCTGGAAAGGCTAATAAAGTTCAGCAGGACTTTGAATCAGGGATGACGATTCTAAACCAGATTGTCTCGCAAAATTTGCAGGAGCTTGAACATAAGAAACGCAGCCTATCTATGGTTGAGCTTCAGAGGATAGCCTGTGAGCAGCCCCTGCCGCTTGATTTTGCTTCGGCGATACAGGGCGATGCTATTCGGCTTATCGCTGAGGTTAAGAAGGCATCGCCGTCTAAGGGAATTATTCGTCCTGACTTTGACGCAGGGGCAATAGCCCAAATCTATGCTAATAACGGTGCTTCAGCCATATCGGTACTGACGGAGTCCAGACATTTTCAGGGCAGCCTGGAACACCTGCAAGAAGTTAGAAGTGCCTTGGGAGACAGGGGAGTGCCTTTGCTGAGAAAGGACTTCATTTGTGAGCCGTATCAGGTTTATGAATCGCGGGCATATGGAGCGGACAGCCTGCTGCTCATAGTGGCTATCTTGCAGCCAGGGGAGTTGCAAGAGCTGCTTGGGCTAAGCCATGAACTTGATATGAGCTGCCTGGTGGAGGTGCATGATGAAGCCGAAGTCGAAGTTGCCATGAAAAGCGGAGCGCGAATTATAGGCATTAATAATCGTGACCTTACCACCTTTGCCGTGGACCTGGCTACCACTGAGCGATTGCGGCCGCTTATCCCGTCAGACCGTATAGTGGTTAGCGAAAGCGGCGTAAAAGAGCGGGCTGACATAGAGAGGTTGAACAAGCTAGGCATCGATGCCGTTCTTATCGGTGAAGCTCTAATGTCTGCATCAGACGTGGCAGCCAAGATGAGAGAGCTATTATGACCAGGGTTAAGATTTGCGGGCTGTCTGAGGTGGAACATGCCTTGGTCGCAGCTAAAGCTGGTGCGGATTTCATCGGTTTGGTCTTTGCTCCCAGCAAGCGTCAGCTATCTGCTGAGAGGGCATTGCAAGTGGTTGAAGCAGTCCGTGCTCTTGAACTTCGCCCGGCCATAGTCGGCGTCTTTGCCAACTCACCAGTTGACGAAGTGAATCGGGTTGCTGACTGCTGCCATCTTGACTGGGTGCAGCTCAGCGGCGACGAATCCTGGCACTACTGCAACCAAATCGGGCGACCGGTTATTAAGACTGTGCACGTTTCAAGCTCTGATACCGCTGAGGGAATTGTCGATGAGATAGCTGCAGGACACCAGCTACTAGCTGGCCAGGAACTCCTTTGCCTGCTCGATACAAAAGTGGGTTATGCTTATGGCGGGACGGGGAAAGCCCTTGATTGGCAAGTAGCCAAGATGGTGGCGGCGAAGTTTCCGGTGATTGTTGCCGGAGGGCTGACCCCGGCTAATGTTGGCCGACTCATTGAGGAGGTGCAGCCGTATGGAGTTGACGTTTCTACTGGGGTAGAGAGCAACGGTCGAAAGGATGAGGCGAAGATAGTTGCTTTCATAGAGGCGGTGAAGAGGGTTGAGGCACAGGTGAGTTAGCAGAGTAAAGAGGTTTTTATGGCCAAAAGAGACCGTTCGTTATTGCCTGATAACAGGGGATACTTTGGGCACTATGGAGGGCGCTTTGTCCCCGAGACCCTGGTACCGGTTTTGGATGAGCTGGCAGCAGCCTACGAAGGGGCCAAGTCTGACGCTTCCTTCTGGGCTGAGTTTGATTCTCTTTCACGCAATTATGCGGGGAGGCCCACGCCGCTGTATTTAGCGGAGAGGCTAGGTGAACACTGCGGTGGTGCCCAGATTTTCCTTAAGCGAGAAGACCTGGCTCACACCGGTGCCCACAAAATAAATAATGCGCTGGGGCAGGGTCTCCTCGCCCGAAAAATGAGCAAGAAGCGCATAATCGCTGAGACTGGCGCTGGGCAGCATGGTGTGGCCACTGCTGCTGTCTGTGCCATGCTTGGGTTGGAATGTGTCATCTATATGGGCGAGGAGGACGTGCGGCGCCAATCGCTTAACGTCTTCCGAATGAAACTGATGGGTGCTGAAGTCCGACCTGTCTCCGCAGGCAGTCGGACGCTGAAGGATGCCATTAATGAGGCAATGAGAGACTGGGTAACCAATGTCAGTGAGAGCTACTATCTCCTTGGCTCGGTCGTTGGCCCTCATCCTTATCCGGCAATGGTGCGTGACTTCCAGTCGGTAATCGGTAAGGAAACCAAGGAACAGATTCTGGCCAAATGCAACCGCCTGCCTGATTATGTGGTTGCCTGTGTTGGTGGGGGGAGTAACGCCATCGGCATTTTTTATCCCTTTTTGGACGATAAAGCTGTGAGGCTTATTGGGGTAGAAGCAGGTGGGGAAGGAGTCGAAACCGGTAAGCACGCTGCCTCCCTGGTTGCGGGAAAAGCAGGAGTGTTGCACGGGGCAAAATCATATCTGCTCCAGGACGAGGACGGGCAAATCGTGGAAACGCATAGCATCTCTGCTGGCTTAGACTATCCCGGTGTTGGCCCTGAACACAGCTACCTAAAAGACGCAGGACGTGCATCATATACATCAGTAAGCGATGCGGAAGCTCTCGATGGCTTCCAGTTGCTATGCAGGACCGAAGGTATTACGCCAGCTTTGGAACCGTCTCATGCCATAGCCTATGTGGCCAAACTGGCGGGTTCGCTGAGCAAAGAGCAAATCATCGTGGTCAACCTTTCTGGGCGCGGTGATAAAGATATGAATATTGTCGTTGAGGCGCTAGGAACGAAACGGTGAGTCGCATTGCATCTGTGTTCAAAAAATCGGGCCATAAGGCTCTTATTCCCTATGTTACTGTGGGTTATCCTAGCATTGATGCTACCCTGAAGGTGGTTCCTCTTCTTGCCAGCAACGGCTGTGACATGGTGGAGTTGGGGATACCCTTTTCCGACCCCTTGGCTGACGGTATCACCATACAGAAGGCAAGTTTTCAGGCATTGGAGAATGGGGTTACGCCAGCGCTTTGCCTGGAGGTTGCCAGGGAATTGAGTCAAAAGGTTGATGTGCCACTGGTGTTTATGACCTATTTCAATCCGGTGTTCAGCTATGGGCTTGAACGATTCTGCAGCTCCAGTGCTCTCTCTGGCATCGATGGTTTAATAATCCCAGACCTTCCACCAGGCGAAGGCTTAGAACTGGAAGCTGTCAGCCAAAGACATGGACTGGACCTTATCTACCTATTGGCTCCGACGAGTACCGATGAGCGTATCAGGATAGTGTCTCAGAGGTCGCGAGGGTTTATATATCTGGTCTCGGTGACTGGTGTAACCGGGGTCAGGAATGCGTTGCCAGACACTCTGGAAGAATTCGTCGCCAGGGTGAGGAAGGTAGCTACTCGGCCGCTCTGTGTTGGATTCGGCATATCAACTCCGGAGCAGGCCAGGCGAGTTGCCAAAATGGCCGACGGGGTGATTGTGGGAAGCAAGATAGTCCAGCTTATGGAAGCCGATGACAGCCTGGCATCGGTTGGCGACTTGGTAAAGGGTTTGCGGCAGGCCCTTGATGAAATACCCAGGTAAAAGATATAGAGGCGCTGGTCTAACGGCAAATCCCAAATCCCAAGCACCAAATCCCAAACAATATCGAAATCCAACTGCTGCAAACCCAAATTTGCAGGTGATTACAGCGGTGTTCTGTGATTGATTACGGCGATAACCGCTGCTATCAGAAAATATAGCTGTCATCTTTTTTATTTTGGTGCTTTGGATTTCGGAATTCGGATTTAGGATTTGGGGGTTCTGGCTTGTGCTTTGAGCCAGTCAAGGGCGATGTCCAGGGCTTTGGGTTCCAGGCGGAGGCGGTGGCCGGCTCCGGGGAGAACGATTAGCCTCTTCGGTTCGCCCGCGCGTTCATACAGCTTGTAGGCATTTTCCAATGGGACAATGTCATCCCTATCCCCGTGAAGCAGAAGCAAGGGACGTGGGGATATTCTGTCCACCCAGCGTATCGGGGAAACCTCAGCAAAGCCTTCTAGCCATTCTTCGACTGAGAATGGGAAGCCGGGGTCATTGATAAGCCCGATGCTGCGGAAGTGGTCGAGCAGTGATTCAGCCTGTTGCTTGACGGCGAAGAAGGTGAAGTCGGCGGGGCAGGCAAAGGTGGCTACGGCGGACACTCTTGGGTCGTGGGCAGCCACGTAGGCGCTGACAGCAGCACCGGCGCTGGAGCCGAGAAGGCAGAGGCGGGACTTGTCCACTTCAGCGAGGTTGTGAAGGAAGTCGATTACGGCGCCGAGGTCACGTATCCAGCCTGCCATGTCCAGGTTGCCATCGGCTAACCCAGTCCCGCGAAAGTTGAAAATCATGGTGACGAAGCCGGCAGCGCAGAACTTTTGGGCTAATGCGGGGTAGCCTTCTTCGGTGGGATTGTATTTGCCAGCAGGAATGCCGTGACAAAGGCATAAAGCAGGGCTGGGCTGATTGGTTTCCGGGAAAAAAACGGCTGCCGGGAGCTTCAGCCCGTCAACCTGGATGGTAATGTCCTTACGTGGCATCAGTACGTTGTATTGGGACTTAGAGTTTGCTGCTAGGCGCCTTTCTTGAGAGCGTCCGTGGATTTTACGATAAGCAGGTTGTTTGATTTCACTTGGTATACGGGGTTACCTTCGTTATCGAACACGTCCTCGAGTCTGAAGACCTCGCCTACCACCGTCTTCATCTTAAGGACGGTGCCGTCCATCAATTGATATTCGTTCCAATCTTCCCTGATAATTTGGAAGCGGACTTCGGTGGCTTCAACGTCTTTACCCTGGAAGTTCATCTTTGGCATCAGTGCACCCCCTGGCGACTGAGCCGAATCATAGCACGCAGCTTGGTGAGGGTCAATAAAGTCATTAGTCGATAGTCAGCAGGCCAAACCGTAGTTGCAAGTTTGCTCCCTGTCCTCTCCCCCCAGCGTGGGAGAGGAGATAGAGGCTGCTGCCTCCTTACCTTTGTCATTCTGATTTGCTTCTTGCCTACTGCCTGTTGCCTATCATGCGGCGGGGTCAGGAGGATAAGGAATTCTTTGTTGCCTTCGGCGCCGAGGATGGGGGAGGCTATCAGGTTGCGAAGCCGTAGCTCGTGTTCTGTAGCCCAGACGATAAACCGTCCCAATACCCGCGAATGAACTTCAGGGTCTTTGATGATGCCACCCTTGCCCACCTCCTCCTTCTCCGCCTCGAACTGAGGCTTGAACAGGATGATGATGTAGCTTGGCGGCGCCAGGTGGGGGAGAACGTTGGGGATTACCTTGGTGACCGAGATGAAGGACACGTCTATTGTTGCCAGGTTGGCCTTCTCTGGCAGGTCGAAGGGGTAGTGGGCGTTGACCCTTTCCAGAACTACTACGCGCTGGTCTTGCCTTAGTTTATAGTCTAGTTGACCGTAGCCCACGTCCAGCGCATAGACCTTGCTGGCGCCACGCTGCAGCAGGCAATCAGTGAAGCCGCCGGTAGAAGCGCCGACGTCCAGTGCGGTTAGACCGGCCACGTCCAGCTTGAATTCGTCGAGGGCGTGTGCCAGCTTGACACCGCCACGGCTGACGTAGGGCAGCTTTTCGGCTAGTTCGATGGTGGCGCTTTCGTCTATCATGCTGCCGGCCTTGGTAACTGGCTTGCCGTCAACGGTTACTTCGCCGGCCATGATGAGGGCGCGGGCCTTGCTCTTGTTCTCAGCCAACTCCCTGGCCACCAGCAGGCTGTCCAATCGCTGTTTGGGCACGGAGAGATTATATAACAACCCTGCTGGAGAAGCACCAAATCCGAGCATGGTCTGGGCAGGTGCCACCTAGAAAACCCCTGTAACTGGACACTTCGGGAAGGTTTGGCGGGTGAGCGGAAAAGAATGTGGTTGTCTTCACCTTAATTAAGGCCGTCCGAAAATGGGCGTGGATAGT
>Ga0194112_10011661_pt1 | contig 10843 bp, 9 predicted proteins | sample TA2MahC400mmetaG_FD_146191 | JGI IMG/M metagenome (GOLD analysis project Ga0194112, IMG submission 146191) | Freshwater microbial communities from Lake Tanganyika, Tanzania - TA2015016 Mahale Deep Cast 400m | ecosystem: Environmental > Aquatic > Freshwater > Lake | place: Tanzania: Lake...
GCCCCATGGGCGAGGGCATGGTGGACTGGCCGAGGGTCTTCGCCGCCTTCGCCGCCGCCCGCTTCACCGGCCCCATGTCGCTTCACGTCGAGTACAACCCGCCCGACGAGCTGGCCGCCATCGCCCAAGACTTGACCTTCATCAGGAAGCAGGTCAGCGTGGCCTACGGGGCAGCCTGAAGACCTGAAAACCTGGGGACAGCCCGCGTGTTTCCACATACTCCGGAAACATGCGGGCTGTCCCTACGTGCCCCACACCACCGGAATCACGGGGAACGTTCCGTCTGTCCCTCCGCGGGCCGTGGCCCCCACTCACTTCGCCGCCCGCATCACTTCCGCCCGCGGCGCGGCGGTGGCCAGGGCCGCGGCCTCGGACAGCAGGCGGTCTTCGAAGTTGTGGTCGATGCGCGGCGGAGCGTGGCGCCGCAGGTACCAGCGGTAGGTCTCCTTGAGTCCTTGCAGGAAGTCGGTGGGGTGGAAACCCAGCACCCGCTGAGCCTTGGTGACGATCTGGGTGATGGGCGGCAGGTCGAAGTAGCAGCCGAAGTACAGTCGCGGACCCATGGGGTGCCCGCCCAGATGGTAGATGCGGTCGCGCGGAACCCGCACCACCTGGAGTTTCTTGCCCGCCGCTTCGGCCAGGGCCGCCACCGCATCGGCCTGGGTGACGGCGCGGAAGTTGGCGATGTTAAAGGCGTGCCCCACCGAGGCCTTCTCTTCCAGCACCCGCAGGCAGGCCCCCACCAAGTCCTTGATGTAGACAAACTGCATCAGGCGCCGTCCATCGCCCGGCAGGATGATGGACCGTCCCTCCCGTAGCCGGTCCCAAAAAAAGGCCTCCCGGTAGTAGGGATTACCGGGGCCGTAGATGAAAGGCGGACGGATGGTCACCACCGGCAGGCCGTTGCGCTGGTGCAGCCGGAACAAGGCCCGCTCGCTCATGGCCTTGTTGCGCACATAGGGGTCGGGATGGTCGTCCGGCGCCAGTGCGTCGCCCTCGTGGTGATTGAGCCCGTCGCCGTAGGCCGCCACGCTGGACATGAAGACGTAGCGCTCCAGGTGGCCGTCGCAGGCGCGCGCCGTGCCCTCGACCTGCGCGGCGGTGGTGCCGCGCTCCCAGTCGTAGACGTTGTCGAAAACCACCTGAAACCGGCCGCCGGCGAGCACCCGCCTCATGCTCTCCACATCATTGCGGTCCGCCTGGATGCCTCCCACCCGCTTGCCCAGCTCGTGCGTGCTCTTGCGGTGCAGAATCCAGACTTCGTGGCCGGCCTTGAGCAGCTCCGCCACTAGCGCGCGCCCGATGAACAAGGTCCCTCCGACTACCAGGACCTTCTTCGGGGAGCTGTCAGTCCGCTCGTCGTGGCGCATAACCGCTTCAGTCGTAGTACTCCAGGCCCAGGTGCGTGATCAGGTCCTCACCCCGCATCCAGCGCAAGGTGTTCTTCAGCTTCATGAGCTGGATGAAAATGTCGTGCTCCGGGTACAACTCCGGCGCGGTCATGGGCGACTTGAAGTAGAACGACAGCCACTCCTGGATGCCGCGCATCCCGGCGCGCTGGGCCAGGTCCAGGAACAGTACCAGGTCCAGCACGATGGGCGCCGCCAGGATCGAATCCCGGCATAGAAAGTCCACCTTGATCTGCATCGGGTAGCCCAGCCACCCAAAGATGTCGATGTTGTCCCAGCCCTCCTTGGCGTCGCCGCGCGGCGGGTAGTAATTGATGCGCACGATGTGGTGGAAATCCTCGTACAGCGAGGGATAGAGTTGCGGCTGAAGGATGTGCTCCAGCACCGAGAGCTTGCTCTCCTCCTTGGTCTTGAAGGAGGCCGGATCGTCCAGCACCTCGCCGTCGCGGTTGCCCAGGATGTTGGTCGAGAACCACCCGGTCAGGCCCAGCATGCGGGCTTTCAGCCCCGGGGCGATGAGCGTCTTCAGGAAGGTCTGGCCGGTCTTGAAATCCTTCCCGGCGATGGGCACGTCGCGCTCGCGCGCCATCTCCTGCAAAGCGGGAATGTCCACCGTTAGGTTGGGCGCGCCGTTGGCGAAGGGGACCCCGCAGCGGAGCGCGGCGTAGGCGTAGATCTGGCTGGGGGCGATGTCCTGGGAGCTCGCGGCCAGGCCCGCCTCGAAATCCTCCACCGTTTGGTGCACCGCCGCCGGCCTCTGAAACACCTCGGTCGAGCCGCACCAGACCATCACCAGCCGGGAGGCCCCGCTGGAGCGGCGGAAGCTCTCGATGTCGGCCACCAGCGCCTCGGCCAGTTCCATCTTCGAGGCGCCCTTCTTCACGTGGGGCCCGTCCAGGCGCCGCACGTATGCCGGATCGAACACCGCCGGCATGGGCCGCAACGCCTTGAGCGGCTCCTGCACCTCGTCCAGCAGCGTCCGCTCCAGCACCCCGGCTTTCAGCGCCGCCTCGTACGCTGTGTCCGGGAAGACGTCCCAGCCCCCGCAGACCAGGTCGTTGACCTCGGCCAAGGGCACGAAATCCTTCACCAGGGGGGTACGGCCATCGGTGCGCTTGCCCAGGCGGATGGTGGCCAGTTGGGTCAGTGAGCCCACCGGCTGGCCCAGGCCGCGCTTGATGGCTTCGAGGCCGGCGACGAAGGTGGTGGTGACCGCGCCCACGCCGGGCGTTAGAACCCCGAGCTTTCCTGTCGCTGGGGCGATCTTGACGTTATCATTCTGGGGCAAACGAGGGCTTCTCCTTGACGGTGGCCGGGCCAGCCAGGCCCAGAGGGTCGAAATGATATACTAACACTCTCATGTCCGATCGCGCGACCGCGGTCATCAGCGCGCTCATCGTGGACGACGAGCGGTTGGCCTCCGAGGAACTCACCTACCTGCTCAAGGACTACCCCGACATCGAAGTGCTCGCCACCGCTCCCAATGGCCTGGAAGCCGTTAAGCTGATTGAGGATCTCCAGCCCGAGCTGGTCTTCCTGGATGTGCAGATGCCCGGGCTGGACGGCTTGGGGGTCATCCGTAAGTTACAGGAAAGAAACGTCCCGCTGCCCTATTTCATCCTGGCCACGGCCTACGAGCAGTACGCCGTCGAGGCCTTCCGGCTGGAAGCCCTGGACTACCTGCTCAAGCCCTTCGACAAGGAGCGTCTGGCGCTGAGCATCGACCGTGCCCGCCGCACCATTCATTCCCAGGCCAAGGCCGCCGCGAGTGAGGCCCCCGCCCCGCCACGCCCCTCCGCGCACCGCGCCAAGCTGCTGGTGCGCTGCCAGAACCGCAACTTCGTGGTGGATTCCAGCGAAGTGGTTTACGCCACCATCGACGAGGGCCTTATTACGTTGGTCACCACCGCTCTGGAGGGCCACTCCAACTACCGCACCCTCGAGGAGCTTCAGGCCAACCTCGATCCCGAGGTGTTCTGGCGGGTGCACCGTTCTTACTTGGTCAACATCAACCGAATCAAGGAAGTCGTTCCCTGGTTCAAGTCCAGCTACCTGTTGCGCATGGAGGACAAGAAGCACACCGAGATCCCGGTCAGCCGGGTCCAGACCAGGCGCCTGCGCACGCTGCTAAAGCTGTAGCCCGCCTCAAAGCCCGATCCCCACCCGCCACAACCAGTAGCCCGCCGCCTGCCGCAGGCAGAGCCACCACTGCCTCAAGGGGTTCGAGTTGCCCCCCGGACGGGGGGATCCGTGGACCACCAGCCCGCGCGCCTCCAGGATCTTCTTGGCCCGAAAGACGTGATACCCGTCGCTGACCACCACGCACGACTTCAACCCCATGCGCCGCATGATTTCAGCCGCCGCCACCGCGCTTTCCAGCGTGCTTTCGCCCTCCGCCTCAACGATTATCGCCTCGGCGGGCACCCCTCGCTGGCGAAGAAAGTCACGCCCCACCGCCGCTTCCGTGAACACTGGATCGCCCCCCGCGCCTCCGGTGGTCAGGATGCGGGGCGCCAGACGGCGCCGGTAGAGTTCCAGCCCGTGGTCCAGTCTCGCCTTGAGCACCGGGGAGGGGCGTCCGCGGTACTCGGCCGCGCCCAGGACCAGGATCACGTCGGCCGGACGAGCCTCATCCAGGTAGGACTGACGCCGGATGCCCAGCACCGTCTGGAGCAGCACCCCGGCCGCCGCCAGCAAGGCCAAACACGAAGCTATCCACCAGGCCCGCCTCATGATACGCTTGTGCTGGGACCACAGTCGTCCCGGATTCCAAAGAGTTTATCCTGTCCTTCCCGTCATGAGCAAGACGGAGGTATTGACCAGCCCGGTCAACCCGTGGCTTAAGGAGATCCGGCGAGCCGTCCTCCGCGGCACGCTGACCCGCGACGGCTGTTGCGTCGCCGAGGGTTTCCACCTGCTGGAGGAGGCCCTGCGCAGCGACTGCCGGGTCGAGGCGGTGCTGGCGGCCGAGCCGGTTCGCTCGGCTGTGGAATCTCACGTGCGCCGTCTGGCGGGTGTCCGCGTGGTGGTGCTGCCGGAGACCCTCTTCGGGGAACTGGCCGGCACCGAGGCGCCGCAGGGAGTCCTGGCGCTCGTGCGGCCGCCCCAGTGGAGCCTCGAGCAACTGTTTCGCGGCAGGCCCCTGGTCGTCGTGCTGGATGGCGTACAGGACCCCGGCAACGCCGGAACCATCCTGCGCGCCGCCGAAGCCTTCGGCGCAACCGGCGTGCTGCTGGTGAAGGGTTCAGTCAGTCCTTACAACCCCAAGGTGGTGCGCGCCTCCGCCGGATCGCTGTTCCGCGTGCCCCTGGTGGCGGGGCTGGATGCGGCGCTGGCGCGCGCGGCTCTCGAGCAGCGCCGCCTGGACCTGTACGCCGCCATGCCCGCCGGCAAGAAGAGCCTCGGGGAAGTAGATCTAGCGCGCAAGTGCGCCCTCATCGTGGGCAGCGAAGGCCGCGGGGTCGGCGAGAAGCTGCGCGCCGGAGCCTTGGATCTGCGCATTCCGGTCAGCGGGGTCGAGTCGCTCAACGCGGCCATGGCGGCCACGGTGTTGCTTTACGAGGCGCACCGCCAGCGGGTTCTACGGGCGTGAGTCTGTTCGACGCCAGCCTGCCCCGGGAACACGTGGACAAGACCCGTCCGCTAGCCGACCGCATGCGACCGGAGACCCTCGCCGAGTTCGTCGGCCAGGAGCACATCCTGGGATCTGGAAAACCGCTGCGCGTTCAACTGGAGCGTGGCGAGCCAGGCTCCATCATCCTGTGGGGACCGCCCGGCAGCGGCAAGACCACCCTGGCCCGCCTGATCGCCCGGCTGACCCGCTGCGACTTCGTCCCCTTCAGCGCGGTGCTCGCCGGCATCAAGGAGGTCAAGGCGGTCATGGCGGCGGCTGAGCGGAGCCGCCGCGCGGGCCGCCGGACGCTGATCTTCATCGACGAGATCCACCGCTTCAACAAGGCCCAGCAGGACGCTTTCTTGCCCTACGTGGAGCGGGGTGACGTCACCCTCATCGGGGCCACCACCGAGAATCCCTCCTTCGAAGTGATCTCGGCGTTGCTGTCGCGCGCCAAGGTCTACGCCCTGCGCGCCCTGACCGCCGCGGAGATCGTGACGCTGCTCGAGCGCGCTCTGGCGGATGGCCGCCGCGGCCTGGGCGAGCTGGGCATCCGCGTCGAGGGCACGGAGCTGCTCGAGCAGATCGCCATCTACGCCAACGGGGATGCCCGAGCCGCCTACAACACCCTGGAAACCGCCGTCGCCGCTTCCCCGAGCGGGGTGCTCACCCGGCAGACGGTCGAGGACGCCATCCAGCGCAAGCTGCTGCTCTACGACAAGGCCGGCGAGGAGCACTTCAACCTGATCTCCGCCTTGCACAAGTCCGTCCGCTCCAGCGACGTGGACGCCTCACTGTACTGGCTGGCGCGTATGCTTGAAGCCGGCGAGGACCGCCTCTACATCGCCCGGCGGCTGATTCGCATGGCCATCGAGGACATCGGACTGGCCGATCCCAAGGCTCTCGAGCAGGCCGTGGCCGCCATGCAGGCGGTGCACTTCCTGGGTATCCCGGAGGGTGACCAGGCTCTGGCCCAGGCGGCGATCTACCTTTCGGTGTCGCCGAAATCCGACGCCGCCTACCAGGCCCTCGAGCGGGTGCGCGAGGAGGTCCGCGACACCATGGCCGAGCCGGTGCCGCTGCACCTGCGCAACCCCGTCACCGCGTCGATGAAGGAGTGGGGCTACGGCGCGGGCTACCAGCACGCCCACCAGTCCGAGGACGCCCTCACCGGCATGCCGTGCCTGCCGCCGTCACTCGCCGGCCGCCGCTACTACTTCCCCACCCCGCGCGGCATCGAGAAGCGCATCGCCGAGCGGCTCGAGGAAATCCGCCGCCGGCGCGCCGCTACCGGGCCCGGCGAGCCGTCACCGTGATCTCGATCTTGAACGGACCAGCCAGCCCGGCCACCCCCACCGTAGTACGCGTGGGCCGGGGCTCTTTGAAGTACGTCAGATAGACCTTGTTCATGCGCTGGAACAGGCCGATGTCCGTCAGATACACCTGCACGCTGACTACGTCCTCGAAGCCCATCCCGCCTTCCTTCAGGATGAGACCGATGTTGTCCAGGCACTGGCGCACTTCGGCCTCGAACTCCGCAGGGGCCTGCCCGGTCTTCAGGTCATTGCCCACCTGGCCGGAGACGTACAGCGTACCGTCCACCATCAGGCCGGGGCTGAAGGGCCGGCCCGGGGGGAACTCCTTGGGCTGAATCACGCGCTTTTCACCAGAACCTGGAGCGGCCAGCAGCAACACTGCCAGAAGCATTGGGTTAAACCTAAACAAGCTCATACCTCGCATAGTACGCGAGAAAGGGTGAGGCAGTACATCCGGGCTACCCCGGATTGAATCCGATGGTCTATGGCGGACGCCAGACGGCATCCGCATCATAGAGGAGAACATGGACGGAGGAGCAAAGGCGGCCCGGAAAGGCGATTCGGCGGGAGGGGCTGCGGGCGCCGAGCGTCGCGGCGCGGTGCGCTTCCCCATCGACCAACCGGTTCGCTACAAGGTGCTTTCCCGGCGCACCAGGGAGACTGGCGCCGGAAGGACCCTCAACATCAGCTCCACCGGGGTGCTGTTCACCGCCGAGCCTGCCCTCGCCCTCGGCGAGCGGGTCGAATTGGCGGTCAACTGGCCCGCGCAGCTAGACCACAAGCAGCCCCTCAAGCTGGTGACCTCCGGACGGGTGGTGCGCGTCTACAACGGTGCCGCCGCCATCATCATCGACCGCTACGAGTTCCGCACCCAGGGCGCCGACCGGCTCGTGCCCCAGGATCCGGATTCCCCAACACGCTGACCCTCCTGCTTCGGTCCTAAGCGTCCCATTCCCCTCAGAGATTTGCGAATCTTCATATTCGGGAGCGCCTCAGCCACCCGGCCTGGGGCTTCCTGCTGGCCCCGTCCGGCGTTAAGCCTTGATCTGCCAATGATTTACAGGCCGCCTGCATGATGGGATTTTTGCTGCAACTCCGCACTTGAAGCCTGGCCCCGTGCGTGCTACACTTTTCAACAATTGACATCCCTGTGGTTAGGAGGATCGAATTGAATACCCGCAAGCGAGATTTGTGTGTGCCGCTAGCGCTGTTGCTGACCCTCTTGCTTGGGTCGGCTGGCATGCTGCTGGCGCAGGAGACTACCGGCGCCATCCGCGGCAACGTCACGGATGCCACCGGCGCCACGGTTCCCAACGCGACCGTCGAGGTCAGTAGCGCCGCACTGGTGCGCACCATGACCACCACGACCGGCGCCGCCGGAACCTATGCCTTTCTCTCACTGCCCCCGGGCCGGTACGACTTGACCGTCGGCGCGCAGGGCTTCCGGCAGTTCAAGCAGGCCGGCATTAGCGTGCTGGTCGGCCGGCTGCTCACCATCGACGTGAAGATGGAAGTCGGCGCGGTGACCGAGAGTGTCGTGGTCAGCGGCGAAGCGGTCATCGTGGACACCGCCCAGAGCACCACGGCGGCGAACGTCACTCAAGGCTTCTTCGACCGGCTGCCCAAAGGCCGCAGCTTCACCGACCTGATCGCCCTGGCCCCCGGCGCTCGCTACGAGCCCAAGCAGGGCGGCTTCCAGGTGGATGGCGCCAGCGGCTCGGAGAACGTCTGGGTGATTGACGGCGCCGAGGTGACCAACCTTCAGACCGGCATTCTGCCCCGGCAGAGCCAGGTTCCCTTCGAGCTGGTCCAGGAGCTCCAGATCAAGTCGGCCGGCTTCGAGGCCCAGTACGGCGGCTCCACCGGCGGCGTGATCAACGTCGTAACCCGCAGCGGAGGCAACGAGTTGCACGGCCAGGTTTCGCTGTACCTGCAAAGTGACGGGCTCAATGCCGGGCCGCGGCCCACTCTCCGGCTGAACCCCATCGACGACAATATCGGCGACTACTTCCACAACACCCGGGACGGCTACCGGCTGTTCAACCCGGGCGGGGCCATCGGCGGCCCCTTCAAGAAAGACAAGGCCTGGTTTTACGCTGCCTGGTTCCCCGAGCTGCGGCGCTATGAGCGCACGGTGACCTTCCTGCGGGACAAGTCCACTCGAACCTTCGAGCGAACGGACCGGGATGACTACCTGCTGGGCCGGCTGGACCTTGCGCCCGCCAGCAAGCTGCGCACCAACTTCGGCTACATCTACTCGCCCTACCGTCGTAGGGGCTCCCTGCCCAGCCTTCAGGGCACCGACAGCCCCGATTCTCCCTGGTCCCAATTGGGCATCCGCCAGCCCGCCTTCACTACCACCTTCGCGGCGGACTATTCGGCCACGCCCAAGCTGCTGATCAGCGCGCGCGGCGGGTTCAACTATCGGAATAGCAAGGACTACGGCATCCCGCGGGGTATGCCGCGGTACCGTTACGCCAACTCCAACATGGCCTTGCCGGCCTCTCTGCCCATACCCGCCAACGTCCGCGGACCGGCGGGCAACTTCACCACCGACAACCGGCAGACCGTCACTGACATCCAGACCCGGTGGCGCACCAACGTGGACGTGTCCTACCTGGCTCACTTCGGCGGCCAGCACAATTTCCGCGCCGGCTACGAGGTTAACCGCCTGCACAACGAGGCCATGGCCAGCACCTGGCCGGACGGCTACATCTTCATCTACTGGGACCGCACCCGGGCGGGCATCACCATGCCCGGCGGACGGGGCACTTACGGCTACTACATCGACCGGTTCTTCGCTACTACCGGCGACGTGGCCAGCAACAACACCAGCATCTACGTCCAGGATGGCTGGCAAGTGAACCGCCGCCTCCGCCTCAACCTCGGCCTGCGCATGGAGCGGGAATTCTTGCCGTCCTTCAAGATCGCCCAGGGGATTCCCTCCAAGGCCATCGAGTTCGGGTTCGGCCAGAAGCTGGCCCCGCGCCTGGGCTTCGCCTACGACGTCTTCGGCGACAGCAAGTTCAAGATCTACGGCAGCTTCGGGCTGTTCTACGACATGATGAAGTACGAAATGCCGCGGGGCAGCTTCGGCGGGGACGTCTGGACCGACCTGGTCTTCAAGCTGGACGATCCTGACATCTTCAAGATCAAGCCAACTCTCCGGCGCTCCATGCCGGCGGACTGCAAGGCCGCGGCGGGCTGCATTGACTACGCCGACTGGCGCATCCCCTCGCACGATCCCTCCGAGAACCTGATCGACCCGGACCTGAAGCCTGTCCGCGTCCGGACCTGGGACTTCGGAATGGAGCGTGCCATTACCGATACGACGGCGCTTAGCGTGCGCTACACCCGCCGCCAGCTTGATCGCACCATCGAAGACGTCGGCATCCTCACCGACCACGGCGAGGTGTACTACATCGCCAACCCCGGTCTGGGGATCACCGCAAGCTCCAAGCTGTGGCCCGCCGGCTTCCCGGTCACCCCGAAGGCCGAGCGCGTCTACGACGGCGTCGAGGTCCGCATCGACCGCCGCTTCGCCCGCAACTACCAGATGGCCGCCAGCTACACCCTCAGCAAGCTGTGGGGCAACTACGGCGGCTTGGCCAGCTCCGACGAGAACGGCCGCACCAGCCCCAACGTCAACCGCTACTTCGACCTGCCCTTCATGAGCTTTGACAAGGCGGGCAAGCTCGTCTACGGCCGCCTGGCCAGCGACCGGCCCCATGCCTTCAAGTTCCACGGCTACTATAACTTGGGGTCCAAGGCCGGCAACACCATCTTCGGACCGATCTTCTACGCCTTCAGCGGCACCCCGTTGACTACCGAAGTGACCATGGTTTCCAGCACGCCCATTTACGTCAACGGGCGCGGAGACATGGGCCGGACGCCGGTGTACTCGCAGACCGACTTCCTGGTGGCGCACGAGTTCAAGCCCTCCTCCCAGCACGAACGGCTCCGGCTGAAGCTGGAGTTCAACATCCGAAACCTGTTCAACCAGAGCACCGTGACCAACAAGTCCGTCGGTTACTCGCACGCCAACGACGGCCAGGTGAACTTCGCCCACGAAGTGGATTTCTTCAAAGGCTTCGACTACGCCAAGATGATGAGGGAGCAGAAGCCCCCATTGCGCGTCGATCCGCGCTACGGGTTGGCGAGCTCCTTCCAGAGCCCCCGCGACATCATCTTCGGCGTCCACTTCTACTTTTAGAGACCAGCGGGTTCGACAGTAGTAGGGCGCCTGCTCCGGCAGGCGCCCTTTTTCGTCTTTGGCCGCTCGTGCTCGTGGTATGCTCTTGTCAGCAAGGGGGTACCCTGATGAAACCATTCCTTTGTAGCCCCCGCTGGGCGGGGGAGCGAAAGCCCAGGCGGAGGTTGCTGCTGCCGGTCGTGTTGCTGGGGCTGGCGGCCGGCTGCGCGCGCGTGCCGGTTGAGGTGCGCACCGCCATGGAAAAGCAGGCGGCGGAGCTGGAGCTGATCCGCGCCAAACACCGCGAGAGCAT
>Ga0194112_10011664_pt1 | contig 10842 bp, 13 predicted proteins | sample TA2MahC400mmetaG_FD_146191 | JGI IMG/M metagenome (GOLD analysis project Ga0194112, IMG submission 146191) | Freshwater microbial communities from Lake Tanganyika, Tanzania - TA2015016 Mahale Deep Cast 400m | ecosystem: Environmental > Aquatic > Freshwater > Lake | place: Tanzania: Lake...
TTTTTTTCAACTGCGCGACAAATTCGGCAACCGACTGCCCGGGCATGCGCCCCGGATTGGTCACCACCACCAACGGGTTCGTGACGAGAAGCGCCACAGGCGTGAAATCGCGTCTGCTGTCGTAAGGCAGTTTTGGATAGGCATATTGCGTGATCACGAAGGGCGCTGGCGCAAGCAGCATGGTGTAGCCATCGGCCGCAGCCTTGGCAACCAGATCAGCGCCTATGGTGGTCGCTGCGCCCGCTTTGTTCTCGACCACGACGGGCTGACTCCAGCGCGCTGCAAGCTTCTCGGCCACCATGCGTGCCACCACATCGGACTGACCGCCTGGGGCAAACGGGACTACAAATTTCACGGGCCTGGCGGGCCAGGGTTGCGCGCAAGCCAGAGACGAAGCAAGGCCCGCGCACCCAACCAGGCAAACGGCCCGCAGCATAAGGAATAGAGCCTTCACGGTTAGGGTCTCCTTGTTGGGGCGCCGGCCAGTCGTCGCAACTCAAACGAATCGAGGGACCGGCACGTCTGATCGTTGTGAATTTGGCCGATTCAATCTAGAGACGCTGCCATGGGCTGTCAAGCGGCCGCCCCCCGATACATGAACCAAGCCGCATCAACGCAGTCTGCAGTAAAGGCGCGCGGCTCGCGCCTGCCGCTCGGATGATTGTTTCTGCACGCCGCGTGTCAGTCGGCCTTTACGCCAGCCGTCTTGACCATCGCGGGCCATCGGGCGATGTCCTGTCGAATGAAGGCTGCGAAATCGGATGTCTTTGGACTCACTAGCACAGCCATGCCAATCGCCTCGACCCGACTGATGAACTGCTCATGCCGCGATGCGCGCAATGTGGCCTGGTGCAGGCGATCGACGATCTCGCGTGGGGTTCCCTTCGGCAGGGCGAGACCGGCCCACTGCAGAGTGACCATGTTGAGCCCCAACTCCTGCATGGTGGGCACGTCGGGCAGCAGCACGAGCCGCTGCTCGCCAGTGACGGCCAGAGCGTTGAGCCGACCCGCCCGGATGTGCGGCAGCGCTGGCGCAAAGCCCAGCATACCAACCGAGGTATCCGTGGATCAGTCGATTTCGGGTAGCGATGATTTGCCGCCATGTCCGATATGTAAAGCTGCCAATCCCGCGCTCGCGGCTCAGACATCAATCAGGCTCTGCTCGACGTAGGGTTTCAGCTCAGCGCGAAGCGCTTTGTCCGTGACCAGATCAACGGGGCGACCCAACATATCTTCGAGAAAGAAAAGTACTCCGAAGTACCGCTTGGACGTGGCTGGCCCATCAAACGACACCAGGATATCGATGTCGCTCGATTCAGAGGCCTCATCTCGAGCCATAGAACCAAACAATGACAGACGTGTCACCCCGAATCGGGTGCTCAGTTCAGGGCGGGACTGGGCAAGCAGCGTGAGGACGTGTTGTCGGTTCAAGGAGGGTCGCACAGCTCAGCTTTCGCTCTCGATACTTCGACGTACGGCTATAAGTCTGTCCCGCAATGTTGGTAGGTCCCGCTTGACCGTATCCCACACTACCTTTAAGTCGACCTGATAGTAGCCGTGCACAAGGATATTCCGCATGTCATAAGCAAAGGACAGAGGTAAGTCGGGATTTGCCTCGACGAATTCCGGTGATACACGCTCGATATTGCGACTTGCCTCCCCGATCACTGCGAAGTTTCGGATGACAGCATCCTGAATGAGCTGATTAGAAAAAAACTCGTTCTCATCAAGACCCGCGCAGTATCGAAAAATACGATCAATTGAGTCAACGATGTGGTCCAAGTAGTTGGGGACGCGTAGAGGGTCCCGGCTCATATCGGGCGAGCCTCGGCGATGACAGCGGCTCTGAACCGTTCTGGGAGAGAGTTGGGGGTCAGCACATCGACTTCAACTTTTAATAGAGCTCTCAGCTTGTAGCGAATTGCCCCCAAATCGAACAGGCTTGTTCCTTGGCTCGGATCAATCAAGATGTCAAGGTCGCTGTCCTCGGTATCCATACCGCGGACAACGGATCCAAATACGCGGGCGTTTGTCGCTCGATGAGCGGCGACAATCTCACGAATTTCCTGTCGATGGGCGTCTAAAGCTTCAGAGGGTCTCATCGGTGGCTCGCGGGTGTTCGCAACGAAGCGTGGCTAAAACAAACAGCCGCCCCCTGAGATCATAGCGAATCAAACCGCGCAGATGAAGATGAGCGCTTATATTTACCGCCACTGGGTGGCAGCGATCAGATCTGCGGTCTGAGCCATCTGTGCCCGCCAGCTGTAGTACACCACGCGGTGTACTACAAACGCCCCACCGACCGCTCGGAATCAGCGGTTTAAGCGTTTGCTTTTACAGAAGTTTTTGGTGGGCGGCACAGGGTTCGAACCTGTGACCCCTGCCGTGTGAAGGCAGTGCTCTACCGCTGAGCTAGCCGCCCCATGTGGGGACGCGGATTATACGAGGGCGGCTGAGGCTCTGGCAAACCAAAGCTCTTTGTTCTGAAGATTTCTTCGGATTGGCGGGTCGCCCGCTCAGGGCTTGTTCATGCCAGCCTGCCGGACCAGCGCGCCGGCGCGGGTATGGTCGCCGGCGATCTGGCGTGCGAATTCATCGACTGAACTGCTGGAGGATACGAGCCCAAGGCCTTCAAAATGCGCTCTCAGCGCCGGGTCATCAAGCACGCGTCTGAAATCGCGATTCAGCGCGGCAACCGTTGCGTCAGGGGTGCTGGCTGGCACGGCAAATCCGTACCACTCGGGCATCTCGCCAGCCTGTGCCACGCCGGCCTGGGCGGCAGTCGGCGTTCCCGGAAGAACGCTGATCGGGTCCGTGCCGAAAAGGACGAGCGCGCGGAGCTTGCCGGAGCGCACGTGCTGGGCAACGGAGGTGGGGTTGGCCACCAGCAGCGGAATATGTCCCGCCAGCACGTCAATCACCGCGGGGCCCGCGCCTTTGTACGGCACATGCGTCAGGTCGATCCCCGCGGCGGACTTGAGCATCTCGCCCGCAAGTTGAGGACCTGATGCACTTGAGCCGTAACTGATGCGGCCGGGCTCGGCCTTTGCGAGCGCGATGAGTTCAACGAGCGACTGGGCTTTGAGCGACGGATGCGCAACCAGGACAAAGGGCTGCTGCGTCGCGCGGGTAACAGGCTTGAAATCCCGAAGCGGATCGAGTCCGCCGTCTTTGTAAAGATGTGGATTGACGGTGAAGACGCCCTGGTGTGCAAGCAGCACAGTGTGGCCGTCGCCAGGTTGCCGAGCGGCCTGAGCGCTACCAACATTGCCCTGCGCACCGGCCCGGTTGTCCACGATCATCTGCTGCCCCCACAACTGCGAAAGCCTCTCCGCGACTGCGCGACCGACCGCATCCGTACCGCCGCCAGGTGGGAAGGGAACGATCAGGGTCACGGGACGCGTAGGCGTAAACGCTGCGGGGGGCGCCGCGTTTTGCGCCTGTACAACCGGAGCGCCAAGCGCGAACAGCATCAGGGTGCGCAGAATCAGGCCAATGAAGGGCGACGTTGCGCGCGTGGGGCGGATGGTCATGGGCGTCTCCTCACTGCGGGTATGGTTGGGAATAGCGGCTCTCGAATGCCTTGATTGGGAGCCATCTTCCAAACGAACGATTCAGGAACTGAGCGTCGGTGAAATCTTTGGACCCTCTGACTTTGCCTAGGCAGGCAGGCCCGTCTACCATCCGGCTCCCACTGCTTTTTTCCACTCCACACTTCGGAGCGCTTAGCGATGAACAACAAGGAACTTTTTGACCGCGGCCTGCAGATTCGTAAAGAGGTGGTCGGCGCTGAATACGTCGAAAAGTCGCTGGCGGCGGCCGATGACTTCACACGACCGCTTCAGGATCTGGTGACTGAGTACTGCTGGGGCGCGGTCTGGGGGCGCGAGGAACTGCCGCGCAAGATTCGCAGCATGTTGAACATCGCGATGATTGGTGTGCTGAACCGTCCCCATGAGCTCAAGCTGCATGTGGCAGGCGCACTGCGTAACGGCGTGACGCGCGAAGAAATTCGCGAGGTGCTGCTTCAGGTTGGCATTTACGCGGGCGTGCCCGCAGCAATCGATGGCTTCCGCGTTGCGCGCGAAGTGCTTGATGCTGCCGACAAGAAGGCCTGAACGGCGTAATGATTGATGGATGCGCCCGCCCGCGCGTGGCTCGGCCTCGAATGGGTGGGCGCTTGCGCTGTCGCGATTACTCAGCGGTCAGATTTCTCTCTTTGATGATCTTGTCCCATTTGGCAAACTCGCTGCGCAAGAATGCGCTCGCCTGCGCGCGGCTGCTGGCCACTGCATTGAGCCCGTCGCGCTCAAGCACCTGACGCATCGCGTCGGTTCGCATCGCCTGGGCGACGCCCGTATTCAGTCTGTCGAGTAGTGCCGATGGCGTACCGGCTGGCGCCGTCAGGATGAACCAGTTGAGCGCTTCGAACCCAGACAGCGTCTCGGCGACTGCAGGGACGTCGGGCAGGGTAGACAGACGGGTCAGCCCCGTGGTGGCCAGCACCTTCAATCGGCCACTGCGCACATGAACCATCGATGAGCCCGGGTTGTCGAACATCAGGTCAACCCGGCCTGCAATCAGATCGGTGAACGCAGCGCCCGCGCCCTTGTACGGCACCTTGTTGACATTGATCTGAGCGGTGGCCGTCAGCAGTTCGGTGGCAAGTCGCTGGATTCCGCTGCTTCCAGGAAGCGGAAAGTTGATCGAGGTGCCACTGCGGGCCATCTGCATTGCCTCGGCAAAGGTGTTGGCCTTGAATCCAACCGGTGCTACCAGAACCTGCGGTGTCGAGGCGACGATCGTGATCGACTCGAAGTCTTTCAGGATGTCGTAAGGCAGCTTGTGTACGAAAGATGGCGTAATGCCAAACGCTGCCGAGCTGATCAGTAACGTCGTGCCGTCAGGCGGCGCCTTGGCAACTTCTGCTGCTCCTATTTGCCCGGTGGCGCTCGGGCGGTTTTCAACTGCCACCGATCGCTGGATGGCCTTGCTCAACTCGCCTGCCAAGGCGCGTGCAAGCACATCGACGCCGCCGCCGGCAGCAAACGGGACCACCAGCCGGATGGGGCGATCCGCCAGATCCTGGGCCCAGACGTTCGCGGCGTGCAGCGCTGCGCACGATGCGATCGCAGCGACTGCGACGCGACGATTGATGAGGTTCATGAAGGTGATTTCCTCGAAAATTGGGATTCCGACGCGATCTGCGTCGGGTCTGGAAATCGCCCCATCATGTCGCTTTGGTTTTGCAGGGGATCTCCCTGACTGTAAACGCTCGACTGCGGCCGCTTCCAATTCGATTCCGGAAACTGCCGACTCGTCAGATCGGGAGGCCTTGATTCACCTCAAAGGTCATCGGGGTAATCATTGCAAGTTGCCGCGCATGATGTTTCCTACCGCTCTGGTCAGGTTCGCACCACCAAGGGGACCCGAGTGAACACGCTTTCCACTGCGCCAACGCTTGATGCGCTTATTCGCGAAATTGATCGGTATCACTTGACCCCCGGTTGGATTCCGCGTGCCAAGCCACTGTTATGGCCCGAGATGCAATCTGCCTTCGTGCCGGCCCATTGGCGTTATGCGGATGCCCGATCGGGCATGCAGGCTGCAGGCCGACTCATCGGTACAGACCTGGCCGAGCGGCGTAACTTCGTGATGCGCAACCCGATCCCTGGCAACGATACCGCCACATTGCGAACGTTGATCTGCGCCTATCAGTCAATCCTTCCGGGCGAAAAGGCGCGGTCGCACCGTCACGCGTCGCATGCGCTCCGGGTCATTCTTGAAGCGCAAGGTGCTTTTTCTGTCGTCGACGGTGTCAAGCACCCCATGGAGTCCGGCGATATTGTTCTGACGCCTGGTGGGTGCTGGCATGGGCATGGGCACGATGGGGACGAGCAAGCCTTCTGGTTTGACGGTCTGGATGTTCCGCTGACGCATCTACTCGAGCCGATGTTCTTTGACGAGCATCCACAGGGTTTCGAACCCGTTTTGCAAGAAGACCTGCGATCGCCTAATCGCTTCGCATGGAAAGACACTTTGCAGGCGGTGTCCGAGGCCGAAATCGACCCCTGGTTCGGCGGCACTGTACAGCTCCCTGCGCCACTCATGCCAACCATTCAGCTCACGGTTCATGGTTGGCCAGCGGGGTGGCGCAACCGACCGTTTCGCCACAGCGCCAACACGATCCTCGTTGTCATGAAAGGACAGGGACGTTCGGTCATTGGCGACCACTGCTTCGACTGGCAATTTGGCGACACCTTGGCGGTACCTGCGTGGACGCGTATCGCGCATGAGTCCCACGATGACAGCGTGATGTTTGCGATGTCAGATGAGCAACTCATGCGTTGGAGTCGCTACTACCGCTTCGAGGCGCTCGACGGCGATCCCGTCTAAATCGATTCTGGAATCTGCTGGCCCGTCATCTCAGGTAACCGTTACGATTGCGCCCACACCCTGGTGGGCTGAGCGTTGGATGCCATGAGAGTCCTGAACGGAAAAGTGGCGCTGATCACCGGATCGATCGGCGGTATTGGTCTTGCCGCGGCGCATGCCTTGGCCGCGCGCGGCTGTTCGGTGATGCTCAATGGCCTCGAGGGGCCAGCGCTGGCCGAGCCCGCACTTGCCGCGTTGCGCGATCATGGCGTCACGGCGCGCTATTGCCAGGCTGATCTGGCTGACCCGCGCGCAGTTGATCGCCTGGTGTTCGAATCCGCCGCCATCAGCGGCGGGGTCGACATCCTGATCAATAACGCGGTGATCCGCCACTTCGCGCCTGTCGATGCGTTCCCTCCCGAGGCCTGGGATCGCGCGCTCGCAGTCAATATCAGCGCGCCATTTCACGCGGTGCGGGGCGTGTTACCCGGCATGCGGCAACGCGGCTGGGGGCGCATCATCAACATGACGTCGGTATACCGCGAGCGCGGCACACCGAATCGCGTGGATTACTCGACCACCAAAGCTGCTCTGGCGGGCATGACCCGAGCCGTTGCCGCCGAGGTCATGGGGCAGGGGATCACTTGTAACGCGGTAAGCCCCGGCTCTGTGCTCACGCCAAATATCGAGTCGCGCCTTCAAGCGATGATTGCCGAACGCGGCATTGACCGCGAGGCCGCGACGCGCGAGTTTCTGGCGGGCAAACAGCCGGTCGCGCGGTTTGTTCCGGCGGAGCATGTGGCGGAGCTGATCGCCTTTTGTGCAGTGATGCGGCCGCTGAGATCAACGGCGCCAATCTTCCTGTTGATCATGGATGGCTCGCGACATGACGGTCGTGAATCGTGATGGTTCGCTTAGCCGGGCACTGGCCGATGCGGTGATCGGTTGGCGCTGGGCAGACATGCCAGCGCCTGTTCAGCGCCAGACGCTGCGCTCGCTGGTGAATTTCTTCGCGTGCGCGCTTGCAGGCTACCGCGACCCGGCTGTCACAACCGCTGCGCGTGTGTTCGCGCGGCTCGGACCAGCGGGGCATTGCACACGGATTGGTAGCGGTGTTGCGACCAACGCGTTGCACGCAGCCTCGCTCAATGCCATGGCTGCCAATGTCCTTGACTTTGACGACACGCATATGCCAACGATCGCGCATCCAACGGCTCCCGTGGCGCCGGCTGCGCTTGCGCTCTCGCAAATGCGTCGCATCAGCGGAATCGAGCTGCTGGAGGCCGTTGCTGCGGGCATCGAACTTGAGTGCCGCATTGCCCTCGCAATGTCGCCCGGGCACTATTCGCGCGGATGGCATATCACCTCCACCTGTGGCGTTTTTGGCGCTGCTGCGGCCGCTGCCCGATTGGTCGGGCTCGATTCTCAGCAGACGGTGTGGGCCTTCGGCAGCGCAGCGGTTCAGGGCGCGGGGTTGGTGGAAATGCTGGGCACGATGTCCAAGAGCCTCAGCGTGGGTAATGCAGCCGCCAACGGAATGCTTTCAGTCTGGCTGGCCGAGGCGGGGTTTGCTGGTCCGCCCGCCCCGCTTGATGGCGAGCGGGGCTTTGTCCCGGTGTTCGGGCCCACCGTCAACTGGCCAGCACTCGCGGAGGGGTTGGGTGAGCGCTGGGAAATATTGGCGAATACTTTCAAACCCTATCCGTGCGGTGTGGTGCTCAACCCCGTCATCGAAGCCTGTCTGACGTTGCGCCCGTCGGTCGCAGAACGGCTCGAGCAGGTTTCGCGAATTGAATTGCGCGCGCATCCGCTGCTTCGCCAGCGCACCGATCGCCCCGGGGTCAACTCGGGAAAGCTGTCCCAGGTCAGCGCACAGCACGCGGTGGCCGCGAGCTTGTCTCGCGGGCGTGCAGGTCTTGATGAATTCAGCGATGCGGCCGTGAGTGACCCCCGTCTCAAGGCCTTCGAGCGCATGCTGAGGTTCGTCGATGATGAGTCGCTGGGCGTCGAGGCCGCCGAAGTCACCCTGTTGATGGCGGATGGTGCGCGACTGTCCCATCGGGTGGATGCCGCACATGGCAGCCTGGCATCGCCGCTCACCGATGACGAGTTGTCCGCCAAGTGCCGCGAGCTGGTTCGTTACGGTGAAAGCGGGGTTGATGCCGAGGCGCTGCTGGATGCGCTCTGGCGTCTCGAAGAGGCACCCGATGCCTCGGTGCTGCTGACGCTTGCAGCGGGGCGGCACGGATCGGTTTGAAAGGAACCCAAGCATGACCACTCAACAGACAATCGGTTTCATTGGCATTGGCGTGATGGGGCAGTCCATGTCGCTGCACCTGATCAGGGCGGGCTACGATGTGCTGGTCTTCGATGTGCGCGCCGAGGCGATGGCGGTGGCTGTCAAGGCAGGCGCTCGCGCCGCGGCAAGCGTTCGCGAGGTCTGCGATCAGGCCGCGCTGGTGTTCACCAGTCTGCCTTCGCCCAAAAGTTTTTCTGACGTGATGACAGGCGACGGGGGCGTTATCGCCGGACACGCGGTCCGTGTTGCGGTGGACACCTCAACCGTGGGGCCGCGCGCCACGCGTGCCGCGGCCGAGGCCCTGCGTGTGCGCGGTATCGAGTTGGTGGATGCGCCAGTAAGCGGTGGCGCAAGTGGCGCCGAGAAAGCCAGGCTTGCCGTGACCGTATCGGGGGCCAGCCAGGCAATCGACACCGCCATGCCGATTTTGAAGCGGTTTGGAAAGCCGACCGTGGTGGGCGCTGAGCCTGGTCAGGCACAGCTGCTCAAGCTGCTGAACAACATGTTGTCGTCGACCGCGTTCGCGGTGACCGCTGAGGCCTTTGTGGCTGGCGTCAAGGGTGGACTTGACCCCAAGCTGATGCTCGATGTGCTCAACATCAGTAGCGGCCGCAGTGCCGCTTCGCAGGAAAAATTTGTTCGTCAGGTGCTGCCGCGCACCTTCGATTTCGGCTTCCCGATTGCGGGGGTCTGCAAGGACATCGGCCTTGCTGTTGAAGAATGCGAAGCGTTGGGTGTGCCGATGTGGATTGGTCAGCAATCGCGCCAACTCTGGAACTTTGCGTTGAAGCAGGGCGCTGGTCATCGGGACATGACCGACATGGTGCGGTTGATGGAGGCGTGGGCAGGCGCGGAGCCGCCCGAGCCGGTGCCCGCTGAATCAGCCGCGCCTTCCGCAGCGGGTTGACGACAGCGACTCGGCCCAGGTGCGCTTTAATCAGCCCAGCGTAATCCCGGTGCGCTGAATGACCGGCCCCCAGCGTCGCGCCTCGTCTGCCATCAGCCGCGACAGATCTTGGGGGCTGCCGCCAGTGGGCGTCATGCCCTGACCCATCAGTTTTTCCGAGATTGCCGAATCGCGCAGTGCGTCATTGAATTCGCGATTGAGCCGCTCGACGACAGCCGTGGGCGTACCCGCCGGTCCAACGATTGCGTTCCAGGCGATCGCATCGAAATCTTTGAGCTCTGGCAGCCCGGATTCTGCGAGGGTTGGCAGGTCTGGAAGCGGCCGGTACCGGGCGCGGCTGGTGACAGCCAGCATGCGAACGCGACCGGCCTGCACATGCGGCAGCAAGGCGGGCGCAACGGTCATGATCATTTGGGTGTCGCCGCTTGCCACTGACAGCGCCGAAGGCGGCGAGCCGTTGTAAGGAATGTGCAGCGCGAAGGTTCCAGTGGCCACCTTCAGCAGCTCCATCGACAGGTGCGATGAACTGCCGTTGCCGATCGAGGCAAAGGCCGCCTTGCCCACGTTGGCCCGAAGCCATTGCACCAGTTCGACCACCGAGTTCACGGGTAGCTTGGCATTGACCGCCAGCACGTTGGGCTGGCTGGTGGTCATGAGGATGGGTGCAAAGTCTTCCGGTAACCGGTAAGGCATCTTCTGATAGAGAAACGGTGCGAAGGCCAGGGGGCCGTTGAAGCTGATCCCGAAGGTATGACCATCGGTTGCCTTGGCAATGGCGTCGGTGCCGATGAGCCCAGCCGCGCCGGGTCGGTTGTCAACGACGATAGGTTGCCCCAGGCGCGCGCCCAGTCGTTCGCTGGTGGCCCGAATGATGAGATCGAGCGAACTGCCCGGGCCGGTGGGTACGATCATGCGAACCGGACGGGCGGGCCAGGATCCCTGTGCGCGGGTTGCGGTCGCCCCCAGAGCGGCTGATGCAGCCGCCAGGCGCAGAATGGATCGACGCTTCATGGAATGAACCTCCGGGTCCGGTGAGAAGTGAAAACCTAACACAAGGCGTCGCACGCTGTGCTGGGGCGACCGCTCGCCCGTGTGCTTTCCCAACCGGAGCCTAAAGGGTACATTTTCGCGTTCGCGCGGCAGCGGGTGACGCGAGAGGGGTTATTGATCATCAGGCGCTGCCCCTCGAACACTTCATAAGACGGAGGTCCTGATGGATCTGAAACTACACGGCAAGACCGCCCTGGTGACTGGCGCAAGC
>Ga0194112_10011668_pt1 | contig 10840 bp, 5 predicted proteins | sample TA2MahC400mmetaG_FD_146191 | JGI IMG/M metagenome (GOLD analysis project Ga0194112, IMG submission 146191) | Freshwater microbial communities from Lake Tanganyika, Tanzania - TA2015016 Mahale Deep Cast 400m | ecosystem: Environmental > Aquatic > Freshwater > Lake | place: Tanzania: Lake...
CCGCGGCGGCGCCCAGGGCGGCCGCGGGGCCGGAGCGGCGCCCGGACGGGGCGCCGGCAACGCGGCGAACCGCGGGCAGGGCCGGGCCGGCGCGGGCCGCGCCTACTCGGGCGGAGGCGCGGGCGGGCGCCAGGGCGGCGGAGGAGGCGGAGGCGGCGGAGGCGGCGGACGCCAGGGCGGCGGCGGGGGCGGCCCCCCCGCGCCCGGAGGCGGTGGCGGCGGATGGAGCGGCGGCGGACCTCCGCCGCCGCCGGGGTTCCGGTAAGGCCATGATCCGTCCGCATCCCGCCGGCCCGCCCGCGCGACGCGATCCCGGCTTCACGCTGATCGAGCTGCTCGTGGCGCTGTCGATCTTCGCGATCGCGTTCGCGATCGTGGGTCTTTCCTTCTACACGACGACGCGCGCGTGGTCGCGCGGCACGCAGGCGCTCGAGGGGCTCCACGAGGGCGAGTTCATGATGGACCAGGTCGTCTGCGCGCTGCGCTCGGCGGCGTGGTTCCGGACGACCGGCTCCGGCGGACGCTACGGTTTCTGGATCGAGGACGGCGAGGACACCTATCCCGCCGACACCATCTCGTGGGTGACCTCGGGCTCGGCCCTGATGCCGCCCGACTCTCCGTTCCGGCTCGGGCTGCACCGGATCACGCTCTCCGTCGAGGACTCCGACCTCGGCGAGCCGGCGCTGGCGGTGAGGGCCGTGCCCCCCTTCGTCGACGAGGAGGACATGGAGGAGCCGGAGCCGTGGTTTGCCGGCGGCGGCGTGCGGGGCCTCGACTGCCGGATCTGGGATGGCGAGATCGAGGACTGGACCGATGAGTGGGAGCACACGAACCGCCTCCCCAACCGCGTCGAGATCGCCCTCTTCTTCGACCCGCCCCACGAGGGCGAGGATCCGATCGTGCTCCGCCGCCTCGTGGACATCCCGGTGGCGGCCTACGCGACCACCGCGGTGTCGCGGACGGAGTCGAGAAGGCGGTAGACGGGAGTTTCCGATTCCGGGGTTCACGTGGCGCGGCCCGGGTTTGCGGCACACGAGACGGGCGGTTGGCGCGTTGAAGGGACGGGCAGGTTCCAGGTGTCAGGGTCCAGGTGTCATACAGCGGGAGGTGCGGGCGGCGGCGGGCAGCCGGGAACCGGCGTCCGGCCCGGCCGGCGTCCGGCCCTGCGTGCCGCCTCCCCCGTCCCCCCGGTCCCGTCCCCCGGCTCCCGCCGTCGCCGGCGCCGCCGCGGATCGGCGCTGATCGTCGCGCTCTGGGTGATCGTGATCCTGACGATGCTGGTGGGCACGCTCGGCTTCGAGATGCGCATCGAGGCCGGCATCACCTCGCACTACCGGAAGCGGTCGAAGGCCTACGCCCTGGCGAAGGCGGGCGCGGAATGGGCGCGCATGCTGCTGCTCAATTCCCGGAAGGTCGACACGACGGTCGACGAATCGATGGACGAGGACCCGCTCGTCCTGAACCCGATGCTGCTCGCGCGCGGCATGGGCATCCGGAACGCGACGCAGGAGATGGGCGACGGCGTCTTCCGGGTCGACATCATCCCGGAGGGCAGCCGGCGCAACGTCAACCGCCTGCAGCAGCAGGAATGGCGCGAGTTGCTCGCCCAGGCCCGGGTGCCGGAGGACTGGTGGGACGAACTCATCGACTGCGTCGGCGACTGGATCGACGCCGACGAGAACACCAAGCTCAACGGCGCCGAGGGCGACGACGCCTACTACAACGAGCGCGGCTACACCGTGAAGAACGGACCCATCGACACGATCGACGAGATGCTCATGATCAAGGGCTTCGACGAGGCGATCCTGTTCGGCGGCCCCGGCCCCGACCCCGATTCGGAGCCGATGCTCGGCATCGCGCAGTGGCTGACCACGTGGGGCGACGGCCGGATCAATGCGAACAACGCGGGCTACGAAGTCCTTATGACCATCCCCGGCATTGCCGAGTGGGAGGCGGATGCTATTATCGAGGGGCGCGTGGGGCTCGACGGCGTGGAAGGAACCCGCGATGATGGATACGAGTCCGTCGACGAGATGATCGCGCGAACCGGCCTGAATGCAGCCCTGAAGTCCAACTTCAGCGTCCGCGACCTCCGGTATGTGCGGGTGGTGTCGGTCGGGGACGTGCAGGGCGTCCGCAGCGGCGTGTGGGCGGTGTACCGCATCGAGGGCGGGCAGGTGCTGACGGTGTTCTGGCGCGAGGAGGCGATGCCGTGAGCGGCGGCCGGGAACGGAATCGGGGACGACGACGATGGGTGTGACCGAGAAGCTGAAGCTGCGCGCGGTTCCGGAACTCGGAGCCCGCAGCCTCGCGGCCGTCCACCGACACGGCGACTCGATCGCGTGGACCACCCTGCGTGTCCGCAAGGACGCGCGCGATCCCGCGGTGCCCGAGTCCCGCCTGCTGCCGGCGCCCGCGGCGGATGCCGAGGCCGCCCCCGAGGTCGTCGGCACGGCGCTCCGTCCCCTGCTCGCGGGCGTGCGGGGCGAGGCGACGATGACGCTCCCGGCCGACCAGGCCCTGCTGCGCGTCGTCGAGCTTCCCACCGGCGATGCGACGGAACTGCCCGGCATGGTCGAACTGCAGATCGACCGGTTCTCCCCCTTCCCCGTCGAGCACCTGGTGGTCGCCTACGAGATCCTCGATTCCGCGGAGGACCGGACGCGCCTCCTGATCGCCGCGGTGCAGCGCGACCAGGTCGACCGCGAGGCGGCGATCCTGTCGGCGGCCGGCCTGGACGTCCGCCGCGTCGACCTCGACATCCTGGGGTGGTGGCACCACCTGCGCGCGTCGGACGCCGCGTCGGCCTCGGGCCTGCAGCTTCATCTCAATCTCGCCGCGAACGCCGTGACGGTGCTCGCGCTGCAGGACGGGCGGCCGGTGCTCGTCCGCGCGCTCGGACGCGGCGTCGGCACCGACACGCCGCAGGAGATCCAGGACGAGATCAGCCTGACGCTCACCCAGCTGGAGACCGAGTGGGGCCTGGGCGCCGGCGCCTCGATCGTCGCCTGGTTCGACGGCGAGCCCGACGCCGCCTGGGCGCAGGCCCTGGGCGACGCGTGCGGGCTGCCGGCCCGCGCCGCCGGCCTGGGCGACCTGCCCCCGCTGACGGAGGGGATCGTCCGCCGCGCCCTGGAGGATCCCGAGCGCACGCTCAACCTGGCCCCGCCGGAATGGGACACCGCCCGCAGGTCGCGGAACGCGTCCCGCCGGATCATCGTCGCCGCGGCCGCCTGCGTCGGAATCTGGCTCGCCGTGGTCGTCGGTTTCCTCGGGGCCCTGGAACTCCGCCAGGCCTCGCTCAACCGCCTCCGGACGCGGGTCGAGGTGCTCGAGAAGCCCGCGGGCGAGGTGCGGGTGCTGCAGTCGCGCACCAAGGCGCTCGAGGACTACGGCGACCGCAGCCGCTCCTCCCTCGAGCTTCTCCGCCAGATCAGCGCCGACCTTCCCGAGGGGCTCACGCTCTCGACGCTGTCCTTCCGCAAGGGCAAGAACCTCAACCTGCGCGGGGAGGCCGACGCGGTGAACGCCGTCTACGACTTCTTCGCCTCGATGGAGAAATCCGGACTGTACACGACGGTCACGCCGGAGGCGGTGACCCGCAAGTCGGGGGCGCAGGCCCGCGCGGAGTTCCGCTGGTCCGGCGTGCTCCCGGGCGGAGAGGCGACGCCGTGATCCGGATGTCCACGCGGGAGGCGGTCCTGGCGGTCGCGACGCTGGCGGTCGGCCTGGGGGCCCTGACCTGGTGGGGCGCGAGTTCCCGCCTGGCGCGATGGACGGAGGTCGGCCGCACGGCCGAGGGCCTGCAGACCCGCCTCCAGATGGCCGAGCGGCTCGTCGGCCGGCGCGCGGAGATCGAGGGCCGCCTCGACGCCCTGCTCCGGCAGCTCCCGCGTCACGCGCCGGACAAGGACGTCACCGCCGAACTGCTCAAGCTCATCGAGACGACCGCCTCGGAACACGGCCTCATGCTGACGCGCCGCGAACCGGAACGGGAGAAGGCGGCCGGCGAGCTCTACGAGGTCGCCATCAACTGCAACTGGGAGGGCACCCTCGACGCCCTGACCCGGTTCCTTCACGCGATCCAGTCCAAGGGCGCCGTGCTCGACGTGCGCGCCCTGACGATCACCGCCGGACGCTCCGGGTCCGGCGCCCTGTCGGGGAACTTCTCCGTCGCCTGCGCCTACACGCGCGTCCGCGCGCCGGGCGCATCCACCGCATCCGCTGCATCCCCCGCGGCCGCCGCGCCGGCCGGAGGCAAACCGAAGTGAACCCCGAAACCGGAAACGCCGGCAGGGACCGGAGTCACGTCATGAATGGCATCGCCCATCGTTCGATCGCCGGCACCGTGCTGCTCGCGCTGGCCCTCGCCCCGGCGGCGCGGGTCGTCGCGCAGACCGCCGCGCCGGCCCCGTCAGCCGCCGTTCCCGCCCTGGCGACGAACCGGGTCATCTCCCTCATCGTACCCGCGGCCGCCCCGGGCGCCGCGTCCGTCGCGGGCTCGTCGACGGCGGCGCCTCCGCCGATGATCGCGACCCCGGCGGCGTCCGGCTCGACCGCCGCGCCGGCGGTGATCGTCACCCCGCCCGCCGCCCTGGCGCCGGCCCCGGCCCTTGCGCCGGCCCCCGCGGCCCCGGCCATCCCCCCCGCACCGGCCGGCCCCGCCGCCCCGCCCCCCGCGGCCCCGACGATTCCGGCGGCCGTCACCGCGGCCCCGGCGACGGTGGTCGCCGCGCCCGGCACGGTCTCGACCTCCGCTCCCGCCGCGGCGGCGCCCGCCGGCCCCACGGCCCCGGTCCGGACCCCGGCGCCCCTCTCCGCCCTGCTTGCCCCGCCGCCCGCCGTCATCCCGGCCGGCGCGCCCGCGGCCCCGGGACTGCCGGGCGCCGCCGCCACGGGCCCGGGCGGACAGAAGCTCATCTCGCTCAGCTTCCAGGACGCGCCGGTGGACCAGGTCCTCGCCTTCTACGCCGAGCTGACCGGCCGGACGATGATCAAGGCGCAGGGCATCACCGCCGTCATCACGCTGCGCGGACAGACCAAGCTGACGGAGGACGAGGTCAAGCAGGCGATCGAGAGCGTGCTCGCGCTCAACAACATCTCCCTCGTGCCGCTCGACGAGAAGTTCCTGAAGGTGGTCCAGCCCCCGACCGCGCGCCAGGAGGGCCTGCCGATCCGGTTCACGCCGGACGGCAAGCTTCGGGAAGGCGACGGAATCGTCAGCCAGGTGATCGAGATCCGGCACGTCCTCGTGACGGAGGCGGTGCCCATCCTTCAGCAGATCCTTCACGGGTACGGCAAGATCCAGCAACTGACGGCCACCGCCATCCTGGTGACCGACACCGAGAGCAACATCCGCCGCCTCCTCGAACTCGTCGAGTACATCGACAAGCCCGCCGAGACCAAGGTCGACACGCGGATCTACGAGCTTCACGAGTCCATCGCCTACGAGGTCGCCCAGAGGCTCAACGAACTCATCACCGACCCCAACTCCCAGCAGCGGCGGCCGACCGTCACCATCGTCCAGCCGACCGCCCCCACCCCGCCGGGCGTCGTGCGCGCGCCGACCACGGGCCCCACCGTCCGGACCGACGTCAGCCTCGCCGACCGCGGCATCATCGTCGGACAGCCGCGCATCGTCGCCGACGACCGGACGAACATCCTGATCATCATCTCGGATCCGGCGAACTTCCCGTTCTTCGACAACATGATCAAGGTGCTCGACCGCGCCGTCGAACCGGAGACGCTCGTCAAGGTCTACACGCTCGAATACGCCGCGGCGGACGAGGTCGCCGACCTGCTGTCCTCCCTGATCGGCAGCACGAGCGGCCGGCGTCCGTCGGCCGCGCGCACCGGGACGTCGCAGAACCGCTCCGGCACGACGTCGTCGTCGCGGACGACCGGCTCCCGTTCCCTGAGCTCCCGGTCCTCCAACTCCCGCCTGTCCCCCACGGCCAACCGCGGTTCGTCCACCGCCGGCGACAACCGGAGCCAGTCCATCCGCGACTACATCGCCAGCCAGACCTCCGGCGGCAACCCGGCGGCGACGGCCGCCGGCGGCGCCGACGGCGAGGGCATCGGGGAGCTGTCCGACGAGACCCGCATCCTGCCCGACCTGCGCAGCAACTCGATCCTGCTGATGGGCCGCAAGACGGATCTCAACGTTCTCGAGGAGATCGTCAAGGAACTCGACGTGATGCTCGCGCAGGTCGTGATCGAGGCCGTGATCATCGAGGTCTCGCTCAGCGACGAGGTCTCCTACGGCGTCGACTGGCTGCAGCGCTCGATGCAGGCCTACACCGAGACCACGGCCGGCCCCGGCGGCGGCGTCGCCGTCCGCCAGCCCGTGATGTCGTGGGGCGGCGGGTTCCTCAGCAGCGCCGCCTCCGCGTTCCAGAGCGGCGCCGAGGTCGGCCGCGACGTCGCCCTCTCGTCCGGCGCCATGACCTACTACGCGACGATCGAGAACCTCAACCTCGACGCCGTGATCCGGATGGCCGCCAAGGACTCCGGCGCGCGCATCCTCTCCACGCCCGTCATCCTCACCACCGACAACACCGAGGCGAAGATCATCGCCGGCGAGGAGCGGCCGATCGTCACCGCGACCACCGTCACCACCGGCGGCAACCAGACCTCCGCCTACGAGTACAAGAACATCGGCATCGAGCTGACCGTGAAGCCGCACATCAACCCGCAGCGGGTCGTCGTGATGGACGTCCTGCAGACCGCGGACAACGTCGGCGACATCGTGACGATCGACGGCAACGACGTGCCCGTCGTCACCAAGCGCGAACTCGAGGCCAACATCGCCGTCGAGAACCGCTCGACGATCATCCTCGGCGGGCTCGTCAGCAACGCCGACCGCAACAGCCGCTCCAAGGTCCCCTTCCTCGGCGACCTCCCGATCCTCGGCCGCCTCTTCCGCTCCGACACCAAGAGCACGCAGCGGACCGAACTGCTCGTGCTGATCACCCCCTACGTCCTGCAGACCCCGCAGGAGGCGCGCGCCGAGACCCGCCGCATCCACGACTCCACCGACGCCGACAGCAGCCGCTGGTTCGAGAAGGGCTTCACCGACAGCGACCTCGCCCGGCAGAAGCGCCTCGAGATCCCCCAGGTCCGCAAGGACGCGAAACTGCCGCCGCGGATCGAGGAGTTCCTGCGCGGCGTCGCGACCAACCAGCCCGTCCGGTCCGGCGCGCGGACGATCGTCGTCCCGCAGACCCAGCAGTCGTCGCGGCCCTCCGCCCCGGCGGCGCTGCCGGTCCCCGCCCCGACCCCCGCCCCCCGTTGAGGAACCGAAAGCGAAAGGAACCGCGATGAACACGATCCGAACGACCGGCGCGGCGCTGGCCCTGGCGGCGGCCGCGGGATGGATGGGCGCATGCCGTTCCCCGACGACCTGTGACTGCGCGTGCGGGGCCGGCGGAAAGGACTCGGTGAAGGTGAAGGCGACAATCTGCGAGAAATGGGGCGACATCGGCGGCAAGGCGGTCCTGCTCTACGCGCTGGACAACGGGCGCGGCCTCCGCATGAAGGTCACCAACTACGGCGGCATCATCACCGTCCTCGAGACCCCGGACCGGTCCGGGAAGCCGGCCGACATCACCCTCGGCTACGACAAGCTCGCGGACTACGTGAAGGCGACGCCCTACTTCGGCGCCCTCATCGGCCGCTACGGCAACCGCATCGCGAACGGCCGCTTCACCCTCGACGGCGCCGGGTACACGCTCGCGACGAACAACACGCCCGGCGGGATCCCCTGCAGCCTCCACGGCGGCCTGAAGGGCTTCGACAAGGTCGTCTGGGACGCCGCCGCGATCGAGATCGACGGCGACCCCGCCCTCAAGCTCCGCTACGTCAGCCGCGACGGCGAGGAGGGCTTCCCGGGCACCCTCGACGTCTCGGTTCACTACCGGCTCACGAAGGACAACGCGCTGCAGATCACCTACCGCGCCACGACCGACAAGGCCACGCCGGTCAACCTGACGCAACACGCCTACTTCAACCTCGCCGGCCACGCCGCGGGACCGATCCTCGACCACCAGCTCATGCTGGCCGCCGACCGGTTCACCCCCGTGACCGCCGGGCTCATCCCGACCGGCGAGCTGCGGCCCGTCGACGGAACCCCGTTCGATTTCCGCACGCCCACCGCCATCGGCGCGCGCATCGGCGCGAAGGACGAGCAGCTCGCCTTCGGCGGCGGCTACGACCACAACTGGGTGGTCAACGGCAAGGCCGGCGACCTCCGCCTCGCCGCCCGCGTGACGGAGCCGAAGAGCGGACGCGTCATGGAGGTCTGGACGAAGGAGCCGGGCATCCAGTTCTACTGCGGCAACTTCCTCGATGGCTCGAACGTCGGCAAGGGCGGCCGGCCTTACGCCTACCGCACCGGCTTCTGCCTCGAGACGCAACACTACCCGGATTCGCCGAACCAGCCGGCCTTCCCGTCGACCATCCTGCGCCCCGGCCAGGTCTACGACACCGAGACCGTCTACAAGTTCTCGGCGAAGTAACCGCACAGGCGCGGTAGGCTCCAACCCTTGGACGGCGCACGCGCGGGCGCTTCCAAGGGTTGGAACGTTCCGGCCCGCCGGCGCCGGCGGCTCAGCGGCCGCCGACGGCCTGCCGTCCCGGCACCAGCGCCGTCTCCGCGCCCTTCCACACCAGGACGCCCCGGATGCCCTCCGGCAGCTCGATGGAGCCCCGGCACGCGCCGCCCGCGAAGTCCAGGTCGACCGTGATGAACCCGTCCGGATGCGGCATGCGCGCCTTCACGCGGGGCAGCGGTCCGGGCTGCGGCGCGATGTGGACGGTGCGGAAGCCGGGCGACGACGGCCGGATCCCGGCTACGGTCGCGTAGAGATGGAAGAGCGGATGGCTGCCCCACGCGTGGCAGTCCGACCGCGTGTCGCCCGGCGCCTCGACGGGCGTGGTCAGCCCCTGCGCGAGGAGGTCCTTCCAGAACTGCAGGCGTTCGACGACGAGATCGCCGCGACCGAACTGCCGCCACGTCTCGAGCAGGTAGAAGCTGAAGTAGATCGTCGCGCGGCCGAGGTCCGGCGCCTTCCGCAGCCCGTCGAACGCGCGCTCCGCGTCGGCGCCCGTCACCGTTCCGGTCAGCAGCGCCAGGCACTGGCCGTGCTCGCTGTACGAGGTGTGCGCGACGGTGTCGGCGACGAGCCCGCGGCCGGCGTCCCAGAACTTCGCGCGGATCGCGGCCTGCACGCGCTCCGCCTGGGCGCGGAGCCGCGCGGCCAGCGCGGGCTCGGCGAGGGACTCCTCCACGTCCGCCGCCGCCTGCAGCGCGAGGACGTAGAGCAGGTTGTTGATCGCGGAACAGCCGTCGCGGCCGTCGGGCGCGTAGCCGACCTTCCACTCCGGCACCCAGTCGATGAACGACCAGCCGGGCAGGCCGTCCAGGAGGCCGTCGGCGTTGAGGAAGGCCTCGAAGTGCCCGAGCATCGCGCGCAGGCCCGGCGCGCGCGCCCTCACCCACGCGGGGTCGTTGCGCCACCACGCCTGGTCGCGGACCATCAGCGCCCAGATCATCGAGAACGTCGTCGACATCTGCGGCACGTGGGACGGGAAGCGCTCGTTCACGAAGCCGCCGTTGGAGCGCGAGCGGTCGAAGAGATCGATGCCGCGGCGGACGAGGCGGTCGTCGCGCGTCATCACGTGCGTGGTGAGCATCTCGAGGCGCGAGTCGCCGACGTACATGAGCTGCTCGTAGTACGGGCAGTCCATGAACGTCTCGTGCGAGCACATCTGCATGCCGCGGACGGCGAGGTCGATCACGCCCGGCAGGCCCGGGTCGCCCGCGTCGTAGGCGCCCTCGAACTCCAGCGGGTAGCGGGTCTCGTCGAGCGCGAGCGCGTGGAGCGTGAGCGGCTCCGCGGCGGTCGTGACGCGCACGCGGCACCAGAGGCCGGCGCGCCACCAGTGCGTCGAGAACGGGCGGCGCGCGCCGCCGTCGGGCAGGAACGTGTCGACCAGCCCCTTGAAGACCTTGCCCGCGAACTCGCCGCGATGGCCCTTGGCGCGGCCGTCCGGCAGGTAGAGGGCCTCGGCCCAGCCCCACTCCATCGACGCGCCGGCGCCGCCGGAGACCTCGGCGAACGGATGGGCGCACTGGTAGCGGCCGAGGTGCCACAGCAGCGAGACCGTGGTGTTGGGCGGCACGACGACCGCGCCCGTGCCGTCCACCAGCGCCTGCCACGCCGGCAGGTCGGGATGCGCGCCCGCGTCGGCGGCCACCGGCGCGGCGGGGTCGGCGGCGGTCGTCAGCGCGACGGCGCGGCCGGTGTGGATGCGGCGGTCGAGGCGGTCGGGCAGCGTCGACGGATGCAGCCGCCAGCCGGCGACGTACTGGCCGTAGGGCTGGTTCGGCACGGGGCCGCGGACCACGGTGACGGGGCCGAAGGCGCCGTCCTTCCACTGCGGCCCGCAGCCGCGGGCGGTCAGTTCGCCGCCGACGGCGAAGATCGACGGTTCGCGCGGGGGCGCCATCGTCAGCCCGTCCAGCCGGGCGACCTGCCACGGCGCCCTGCCGGTGGTCAGGGCCTTGTCGTAGGCGCCCTCGGCCTTGAGGATGAAGCCGCCGCGCCACGTGTGCTGGGCCATCGGCGAGAGCGGTCCGAGGCTCCAGCACAGGGCCTCGATGCGGTGCGGCCCCGGGGCCAGTTCGATGCGGTGCGTCGCGTAGCTCCATGCGTCGACCGGGGAGCGGTCGGGGCCGCGGGCGATGCGGCGGCCGTCGAGGAGGAGTTCGTAGCGCTCGTCGGCGCTGACATGGATCGTCAGCGGCTCCGCGGTCGCGGCGAAGTCGCGCCGGAAGCGG
>Ga0194112_10011676_pt1 | contig 10832 bp, 10 predicted proteins | sample TA2MahC400mmetaG_FD_146191 | JGI IMG/M metagenome (GOLD analysis project Ga0194112, IMG submission 146191) | Freshwater microbial communities from Lake Tanganyika, Tanzania - TA2015016 Mahale Deep Cast 400m | ecosystem: Environmental > Aquatic > Freshwater > Lake | place: Tanzania: Lake...
CTGCTCTTGAATATCTGTGACCAGCGACATCTTGGCGCGCTTATCGATTTTCATCGATACTATCAACTGGTTGTCGGCGTCCAACTTCTGACGGATGATGTTGGAAATCGAACTCATTGCCGAAGCGGGTATCAACTTGTCGTCAATGGAGATATTACTCATCTCGTCAGCCCAAATATACGCCAGATGGCGCTTTGACTCCAATTTCTTGGTCTGCTCAGCAGCCGGCGTCAATATGGGTATGCCCTGCGACCGCTTGATTACAGTGGTCACCATAAAGAAGAACAGCAGCAGGAAGATTATATCCGGGAGCGACGCAGTCGGAATGCCCGATTGCGGTTTCTGTTTCTTCTGAAACACTTTAATTCCGGTGACTATTGAATGCTCATAACAATGACAATGTCAATGACAATGTCAATGGAGACGATTTAGATTTGGGTTGGCATTCGCCAACTTCTACAGCATTATCTTACGCGAAAGCAAATAACTAATCTATTCTTTATCCGGTTCGGCGATGGATATTTTCGTCGCGCCGGAACCTTTGACCGCGTCAAGAACATTGATATACCGTTCATACGATGTTTCGCGATCGGTCTTGATGGATACGATGAGTTTCGGATTGCCATCAGCATCGTAGCCGCGCTCTTTAAGGCGCGTCGACAACAACTCCCGCAATTCACCGTCTTCGACCTGCTTGCCGTCGAACAAGATTAAACCGGCTTCGTTGACCAGTATCTTGGCTATGTTTTGCGGATTAATCTTGACTTCGCCGCCGCGCTCCGGCAAAACCATATGAATGCCTTTATCGGTATCCATCGTCGTCGTTACCAGGAAGAAGATCAGCAACAGGAAGGCGATGTCCGCCAGCGACGCCTGCGGTATAGCAGCGCCGCGCTTTTTCTTTTTTTCTACCAGCACAGGTCTATTTTCCCTGATTTCTTTTTTTATGTTGTGTCAATGTAATTCTGTCAGGCCGGTAAGACCAGCGTCTCGAACTCGCACTTGGCATATCATCTCTGATAATCTGAGACGCCCGCTCCATCGACATTTTTTACTTTGACACAACAGTAGTAATGATTGAACTAAGTATGTCATCGATTTTGACATTTAAATCAGGCGACATTCTTTTCGACGAGAACATCGACGAAATCCTGCGTGGACTCCTCCATATCCGACACTAATTTATCGATGCGGGAGACGAAAAAGTTATGGAAGAATTGAATGATGATGGCGACGACCAGCCCGAACAGCGTCGTCAGCAGCGCTTCGGCAATACCGGAAGCCACTAACGCCGGCGAAATATCGTTGGCTTTGGCGATGGCGTCGAAGGCGTTGATCATCCCGCTCACCGTGCCGAGGAAGCCTAACATCGGCGCAATGGAGATGACCGTCGCTAACCAGACTAAATTGCGCTCTAAAAACGCCATCTCAATTGTGCCGGCTGTCATAATTGCCTTCTCGACATGTTCGATGCCTCTGCCGGTGCGCAGAAGCCCGGCGTGTAGCACATTGGCGATTGGACCGCGGGTGTTGGCACATAAGTCGATAGCCTTACCCACGCCGCCTTCTGCCAGTGAATCGCGTATCTTTTGATTGAATTTGCGGGTGTTGATGGAGGCGCGGCTTAGTGTCCAAAATCTCTCGAAAGTGAACATCAATCCAATTATGAGGCAGAACAATATCGGCCACATAAATGCGCCGCCTCTAACGAAATAATCTACCATTTTTTTATTTCCGTTTGACTAAATATGTATGAACCGCTGAATTGCCATCCACCAGGGCTTACCGCCACATAGCATTTCATCAGCGGAGGTAAATTCTTACTAATATAACAAAATACAATGCAACTGTCAACCTTTCACCGGCTTGCGCAACGCGAACGCTATTTCGCGGGCTTTCGGAAATAAATTCCGCGCCGCTTTTATAATCGGGTCGTCTTCAGCCAGGGTGTGATAGTAATAATCGCGGTTGTTCCAGATGATTTGCGCCATCTCTGCTTTGAGTAAGGCGGAAAGATATCGGCGGTCTTTGTCCAGCAATTCCAGTGGATAATTTACATTTTTAGTTCTGGCTATTTCGACCAACCGCTTAAGTTCGTCGTCCGATATTCTGAATGACTTCAGGAATTGCTGAAAATCATCCTGCACGGTAAATTTATGTTCGCCAGCGAGTGTCTGAGCGTAAGTGAACATAACTTGCGCGCCGATGAGTTGCGCCGCAGCGCCAGTGATTTTGTAATCTTCTACTACGCTGTCCGGTGTAATGCCGGAAACATCATAGACCATCCGGCCGCCGAAAGTCTTATATACCGTGCGGTTGGTCGTATCCGCATCAGTTCCGCGCATCCGCACGGCGTAATATTCGCCGCGGCCCTTGTCATAAGGCCGCTGGATAAGCCGGCCAGAGGGCGTGCACCAGTGCGCCGTCGAAAGACGAATGACCGCGCCGCCGCGCAAAGTATAAGGAAACTGCACCAGCCCCTTGCCGAAGGTCGGCTGCCCGATTATCATCCCACGATCCAAATCCTGCACTGCGCCGGCGACAATTTCCGACGCTGATGCGCTGCCGCCGTTGACGAGGATAATTAAGTCGAACAGCGGATGCGTCGCAGCCTCGCTCGAATAATAGACGCTGTCCTCGCCGGCAACGCGTCCCTTGCGCGATACAATTATATGTCCGCCGGGAATGAACATATCCGCTGCCTGCACTGCTTCAGTCAGACGACCGCCTTGATTATTGCGCAAATCCAATATCATCCGTTTCATCCCCGCCGCTTCAAACCTCTTCAGCGCGGCGTCCAATTCCTGACTGGTCGTCGCCATAAATTGATTCAACAGCACATAACCGGTCGAATCGTCGAGCATAAATCTGGTCCAGACCGAATTGACTGGAATCGAGTCGCGAATGATGGTAAAGTCGATCGGCTCCTGCACGCCTTCCCGCAGCGCTTTGATTTTTACCGTCGTGCCTTTAGGTCCGCGCAGTTTTTTAAAGACCTCGTCGTTAGTGATGCCGTAAGCGCTTATGCCGTCGATTTCGATGATGCGGTCGCCCGAGCGGATGCCCAGCCGGTCAGACGGCGTTCCCGGAATCGCCGCGATGACGGTTATCAGTTCGTTCTGAATGACGAACGAGATGCCGATACCTTCGAACGAGCCGATGTCCTTCTCGGCGATTTCCTTCTGCTCAGTCGGCGGAATATAGACTGAGTGCGGGTCGAGACGCTTCAGCATCCCCTCGATAGCGCCTTCCGATAGTTTTTCAAGGTCGGGCGGTTCGACATAAGACTGCTGAATAAGGCTCATCACGGCTGTAATTTTCTGGGCTTCAGCGATAATCGTCCCGCCGGCAGTCACCAGACGGGTGATTATCCAGACTCCGACCGCCAGCCCGACGGTGATGAGCGCGGTCCGGCCGGGACGGGGATGATTTGTCATTTATATATGAAGTATTGAGTTCAGAGTGTGATGTGTATAGAATAATCGAATATTTATAAACTAATGTCCAGTCTAGGAATTATATATTGCGCAGGTCATTCAGAGTTCACCGCTCTTGTGTGTTCTTGAAAGAATCTGCTGCACTTTGAAGCGGTGAACTCAGAACTGTCTTACTTTCTATCTTTCTGATTTTCTCTCCCAGACTTCGATAACCGTTTCGCCATATTTCCGCCGCCGGATGAGTTCTAAAAGACTCTCAACCGGCGGAGCGGTATGACGAGAGTATTCCAGACAGACCAAGCCGCCGGGTAATAGCGCACCGGCAGCGGCAATCTCTTCGATGATACGTTGCGGCTGGGCAACTTTATACGGCGGCGTGGCAAATATTATATCGAACGGCTCGAAACCTTCCGGTTGAAATTGATGCAGAAAGCGAAATACGTCCCGGCAGGTGTATGAAGCGCGCCCCTCGAAGCCCAGCCGGCAAACATTGTCATAGGTATAGCGAATAGACTTGTGAGCGATATCGACGAAGTGCGCCGACGCGGCGCCGCGCGACAAGGCTTCCAATCCCAGCCCGCCTGAACCGCAATATAAATCCAAAACCCGCGCTTCAGGGATCATCTGCATCAGATAATCGAATAACGCCTGACGTGCCCGGGCGGTCGCCGGCCGAACCCCACCAGCGGGCGACCTCAACCGCCGCCCCTTGGCTGTCCCCCCTACGATGCGCGGCAAGTCAACCTCGCACAATTTATTTTCACTGTCTATCCCCGGACATTGAGAAAGGCCTCAGTTTATCATCGATAATTCGAACATCAACATTTATTGGACAGCGCTAGTGTTATGTCAATTGCGCAATGTCGTATGTCATCCTTCAGTGAGTGAAGGATCTCGTCTGGATAAGTAAGTCTTTAGGACGAGTCCTTCACTCGTTTAGGATGATGACATCTTACGCTTGACATAGCGCTAGACATATTTGCATAGATCTGATTGAATCTTCAATAATAAAGTAAAGAAAACCTCGGCGCACATAAGGATTAAAGAGATGATTTCACTTTTTCAATGAGTTATGGAAAATCAGAATTATCGAGAAATATTACTGTGTCAACCGACAAGGAATTACTAATAAATCTTCGAAAGAAACTTCTTCGCTCATTAATCTGTTTTCCACATTAAGACTAAATGTCCGTTTTGCTAAATCTATTCTAATTAAAATCCCATACCAACGTTTGAACATTATTGGAAAAGGCTCGCCTTCCGGATGCGCTGCCCATCTATACCCGCTCCGGCCATCGCCGTTCAGGATAAACTGGTCGCGCCACTCGTCGGCTTTTGAAAAATCCGCTCCTACGCTTAAATTGTGAAATAATTGCTGATTTTCAACCGGTAAACTGCGAACCTGCATATTTAAAATAACCTCGTCGCCCACGACGTTTGTGGATAGACGAACTTCTTCAAAGCACTCCCCGCGTCCGTTCATCGAAAATACATCTGGCGCAGAGACGGATGAATTTGCGCAAACGAAATCATATCGGTCTAAAATATGAGGGTGACCGCTATGTTCCGACCAGAGCCATATTGTCCCTTGAATCTTGAAGTCGTCCCTCAACCGGTTTCGGCTGCTATCGATGCAAATGAATATTCCACAAGTAGTATCAGGTGGAGGGGGAGGCGGGGTCGGTATGAATACTTTAAACGGTCCACACCAGCGGGAACGACCGTATCCATTGAAAGCGCGGACACGGTAATAGTAACTGACCTCGCTGGTAACTTGATTATCAGTATATTCGATTGTGTTAGCCGGTAATATAGTCAAATTGCGGTATTGCTCGACCGGACTTAAACCTAACTCCCGTTTCTGAACGATAAACGAATCCTCAATTTCCGAATTGTCACGCCAGATGATTCTGACACTTTGGCTTTGAGGCTTGCAGATTAATGAATCTGGGCCAAGGGGGACAAGCGGTGAAGGATGATAGAAATGAGGCATCACAAAAGCGCGATTTGAATAAATCGGACTGGATGCCAACTGCGGCGATACTGCCGCTGCGCGATAAAAAGATTCCAAGTCGTCTATAGGCGTGTTATCATAAAACACAGTATCATCATCTCTGACCCTGCCCAGCAGTTGCCAAGGGTCCTGCAATATCCAGGTTTCTAAATAGAGCGAATCAATCTGAATACTGTCGCTGCCATTCCACCGCCAGCGTAAAACAGCTGCTTCGAGGCTATCGTTCTAGACCGCCGTAAGTTTAATCGCGTCCGTATGTGAATATTCCTGCGGTCTTAGTGGATTTTTTTCCCGGCGGCAGTGCGATAGAAGAGTTATTAATATGATAGACCACATCAAAGATTTCACTATAAATCTCGTTCGCATTGTTTATTAACCTCTTTGCTATTTTAGATACACCACTCGCATCGCTGCGTTTTGCCCGCCAAATCTTATATTAATCAGATATATACCCGCTGCGAGTTCTTCTGAGTCAATTGTAATCGTATTCATTCCCGCCGGTCTGTATTCGACGAACGACAGCGCTCGTCGGCAGCCAGTTGGGTCAAGCAAATTCACTTCCAGTCTGCCTGCATAAAGCAACTCGCAGCGCGCTTGAAACTGCGAATTAAACGGATTGGGATATACGCTGTGAAGTTTGAACGCCGCCGGTGTTACTTTAGTTTCTTCCGGCGCCGCATCCAGCGGCGGCAGGCTGGTCGAACCGCGGTTATAGACATAATCGTAGCGGTTGTTGGCATCGCCGTTAGCCGCTATCCCGGCATAGTAGAACACCACTGCGCCCGCGCCCGCTTGCGGCGCTATCCAGCCGAATCGCCAGGCGACTGCCGTGCGCGTCCCGCTGAAATTGCCGGCATCGGTTTGCTTGATATAAACCGGCGCATCCTCCTGTTCCTGTGAAAGTTGCGTGTTTAGGGCGTCGGTAATAACTAATGTCCCGCCGTTACTGAGGTCGGAATGGCGCGCCGTGAGTTCGAAGCCCCAGCGCCGCGAAGAGACGTTCTGGTCATACAACGTTAAGGTTAAATCATAACTCCGGCCGGCTACATAGCGGCTCGGCAGCCCATCCAGCCGAATAAAACCTCCGCCGCTGTTGGGATTATACGAACTATGGCAAGCGTGGCAAGTCCGAAAATCCGGCGGGTCGCCGGCATATCCATCCGGCGGACCTATATGCCGCCCCTGCGCCGAAGTCAATGAAATTATTAAGCCTAAAACGGCGCCGATTATTCCAAATTTGAATACTTTCAACTCAGCCTTCTCCCGATAAATAGAACAAAAATCTGACCAGACTCTCTATTCCGGTATAAAAAGTCGGCAGATGGAAATTCTCGTTCGGCGAATGGGCGCGGTTATCCGGCAGCGCAAATCCGAGCAGCAATGTGTCCAATCCGAGAATTTCTTTGAAATCCGCCACAATCGGTATCGAACCGCCTTCGCGAATAAACAAAGGCTCGCGCTGCCAAGCCTCACGCAGCGCCCGCGTCGCCGAGGCTAAATAAGGATTGTCTAACGGCACGATAACCGGCTTTCCCCCGTGATGACGGATTACTTTAACCTCGACCGATTTGGGCGCATTATCCATAAAATACTTTTCAGCCAACTGCACAATTTCATCCGGATCCTGCTTCGGCGCTAAACGCATCGAGACCTTGGCTGAGGCTTTGGCGGGCAGCACGGTCTTAGCCCCGACGCCGGTGTAGCCGCCCCAGATGCCATTTACTTCGAAGGTTGGCCTAGCCCAGACCTGCTCCAGCGGCGTCCAGCCGCCTTCACCCCACAGCTCAGCCACGCCCAAATCGTGCTTATATTGTGCCTCGTCGAAAGGAATCTGCCGGAACAGTTTCCGCTCCTGCTCAGTTAAATCGACGACCCGATTGTAGAAGCCGGGGATTTGGACCCGACCTTCATTATCTTTAACCCGGGCTAACATCCGCGCCAGGACCTCGGCTGGATTAGCCACCGCGCCGCCGTAAGTGCCGGAATGCAAATCGCGGTTCGGCCCGGTCAGTTCGATTTCCAGATAGGTCAATCCGCGCAGTCCATAAGTGATGGATGGAATGCCCTCCGCCCACATCGAAGTGTCCGACACCGCTGAGACATCGGCTTTTAAATCAGCCTTATGCGCTCTTAAAAACGCCGATAAATTAACGCTGCCAATTTCCTCTTCGCCTTCAATGACAAACTTGACATTGACGGGCAGCCGCCCGGACTTCTTCAGCACGGCTTCCAACGCCTTGAAGTGCATAAACAACTGCCCTTTATCGTCCGCTGCCCCGCGCGCTACAATCCGCTCGTTTTTAACAGCCGCGGTGAATGGATCCTGCTCCCATAAATCGAGCGGGTCAACCGGCTGGACATCGTAGTGACCGTAAATCAGCGCGGTCGGTTTGTTCGCTGCATGCAGCCAGTCGGCGGTTACGACTGGATGCCCGGCCGTCGAATGCAACTGAACATTCTCCATACCGATATCGCGCAATTGTCCAGCTGTCCACTCGGCACACCTCCGGATGTCCTCTTTATGCGCAGGGTCGCTAGAAATCGACGGAATTGCCAGATACTCGATCAACTCCCGGATATACCGCTCGCGGCTCACCCGCGCATACTGTAAGGCTTGTTCCAATTAGTCCCCCTTTTTTCCTCTGTGCCTTTGTGTCTCTGTGTTAACTTTCTTATATGGCATTAAAAATGCAATATATTTTTATGAAACAGCCAACTTTCTTTTATTCATAGTTAAAATATACATTTAGATTGCTATATTTTCAATAGTATCATTCATAAAATACTTCTAAATTGAAATTGTATCCTTCAAGTTTTTTTAACGCCTTCGAAACTTCAGCGGTTGAAAGACTGCTTGCAGATTACAACCTGCCGCTGCATATTTATTTCACTGCTCGCTTCCGCTGCAATACCGAAAAGTTCCAGTCGGTTTTGGCGCGGCATTATCCCCGCTCGCAGATTTGCTTTGCCGTCAAAGCCAATCCCTGCATAGGCGCGATTCGCGTTGCGCAGGCGGCCGGTTTGGGTGTCGATGTCGTATCGCAATATGAACTACGCGCCGCGCTTAAGACGCAAATCCCCGGCTGGCAAATCATCTGCAACGGCAACGCTAAAACCAACGATTATATCGACCTGGCCGTCAAATCCGGAGCTTGTATCGCCGCCGACAGCGAGTCCGAATTAAAACTAATCGACGAGTCTGCAGGACGCCAAAACCGCAAGGCTCAAGTATTGCTCCGCATCGCCGGAATGCCGCTTGCCGGCTTAACTTCCGCCGACCAGTCCACAGCCTCGGAATGGACTAAATTCGGCATTCCAGCCTCGCAAATAAGTTCCATATTCGACAGAGTCCGAGCGATGAGAAATATCGAAATCCTCGGTCTTTCAGCACATATCGGCACGCAAATCTGCCGCCCGGCCGGCTATGAACATCTGCTCGAACATCTTTTGGCTCAATTAAGTGATTTGATTAAAAACGGAATGAACTTGCGAGTTTTAGATATCGGCGGCGGTTACCCGCTTAACTACCTGTCCGAAGCCGAGTGGACCAGGTTTAAATCCCGTCTGCGGCTCCAACTCGCCGGCCGGCTGCCGACTGCAGAATGGGTAACTTGGAACGGCTTGCCGATGGGATATGAACATTTGAAAAATCCTCAGATAGAGGAAACTAGTGATTGGCTTGGCAAAGCCTATTGGTCGCCGCAGCCCGGCGCGGCAATTCTCGAACATATCTTAACCTATGTTCTGTCGGATGGGACAATGGTCAAAGAACGCTTGAAGCAACTCGGCGAACCATTGCTCATCGTAGAACCTGGACGCGCCTTAATTGGCTCGACCGGAATAACTTTAGCGCGCGCTATCGGTGTCAAAGAAGTATTGGGCTGTCCGGTGGTGATTCTCGACCTAGGCGTCGTCAATCACGGCACGGTGCTGATTTCGCCTGATATATATCCGGTCGAAGTCTATCCGCCTAAACCTAACGATGCCGCGATTGAAGCCTTTATTGCCGGCCGATTGTGCTTTACCGGCGATATGCTTAGCAAAGTTAAAATCCCGCTTAACCGATTGCCTGCGCGCGGCGAAGTCGTAATACTCCATCAAACCGGCGCCTATTGCGCCGACCATTTCGCCTCTAATTCCTGCGGTTTCCCTCGACCGGCTAAAATTGCAATCGACGAACATAACGCCATAGAAATCTGGCGTAAGGCTGAAACCTTTGAGGATGTTTTTAACTGATACGCACTATTTCTAAACAGTCAGTTAACGACCGTCCCATTGGTATATTCGACTCGGGTCTGGGCGGTTTAACTGTCGCCGCGGCGCTGCACAATCGTCTGCCGGGCGAAGACCTCATCTATCTTGGCGACACAGCGCGCGTGCCTTACGGCGCAAAATCAGCGGCAACTATCCGCCGCTATGCCCTCGAATGCGCCTTGTTTCTGCTCAACCGGGATGTTAAAATGATTGTCGCGGCTTGCAATACGGTCTCGGCAGTCGCCTTGCCAAGATTAAAGGAACTTTTACGCATTCCCCTTATCGGCGTGCTGGAACCCGGCGTCGAAGCCGGCCTGCGCGCAACACACGCCAACCGCATCGGTGTCATCGGCACACAGTCCACCATCTCATCCGACGCCTACCAAAACCGCTTGCGCGAGTTGCGCCCCGGCATCGATGTTAGCGCCCGAGCCTGCCCATTGTTCGTGCCGCTCGCCGAGGAAGGGCGAACTACCGGACCTATTGTTCACAAAATTGCCGAAGCCTATCTCAAACCACTCAAACATCACTCCATCGACGCCTTGATATTGGGCTGCACTCATTATCCGGTCCTCGCGCCGGTCATCGCATCTGTAATGGGCGAAAATGTCGCGCTCGTCGATTCGGCGGAAACTACCGCCAAAGCCGTCGAAGATGTTATGCTGCGCGAAGGACTTTTACGCACCTACGGTCCCAGCCGCATTAATTGTTATGTAACCGATATTCCCCTTAATTTTAAGAAATTAACGCGACGCTTTTTCGGAAAGCCCGTTGAGAGAGTTGAACAGGTAGAATTGACAACGGATTAAGAGGATGAATTAACAGCAGATTTAGCAGATGGAGCAGATATAAGGAACTCTGCTTAATCCGCTGTGAATTCCCCAAAAAACCCAAGCGGCGCCGGGAACTGTCCCGACGCCGCTTTGGATTCTATGGCGTCAAGTGTTTAACACCTGACGCAATAACATACTTACTTCATCAAGGTCACCTTGCGAATTGCGCTGAAGCCTGCCGACTCCATCCGCACCAGATATACCCCTGCCGACATACCCTTCGCATTCCAAACAACGCTGTGATGACCAGCCGTCTGCTCGCCGTCATAAAGCGCCGCTACAACGCGACCCGAT
>Ga0194112_10011680_pt1 | contig 10831 bp, 24 predicted proteins | sample TA2MahC400mmetaG_FD_146191 | JGI IMG/M metagenome (GOLD analysis project Ga0194112, IMG submission 146191) | Freshwater microbial communities from Lake Tanganyika, Tanzania - TA2015016 Mahale Deep Cast 400m | ecosystem: Environmental > Aquatic > Freshwater > Lake | place: Tanzania: Lake...
ATCTACCACCACACACCTACAATATATCCCAAATCTATAAAAAATATACCTTTTACACCACCTCTCACAAAAAAATATTTACTCCACCAACTGCCGCTTATTTTATCTCGTAAAATTATAAAATATCTCCAGATTTTATCACAAAATCAAAAATAAAACAAATATCTAACTTAAAATCTCCCCTATAAAAAATTTTCCCCCCGGTTTTTTTCAAAAAATTAACAAATAAACAAAAAACTATATAACAAAATACGCTTTTTATAAAAAAAAAGTCTTATAAAAAATACTCGGTGTGTGTCGGGTGACTCTGGCCCAAAGTTGGGGTTGGGGGACCCCCTATTCAGAAGTAGGGGGGTACCGTCATTTTAGGGGTATTCTTCGGGGCCAGGGGGTGGGGGAGCATATATGTTTGGTAGGCTCCTCGCGGTGGGTATTTGTTGGGTGGGGTGGTCTTAATAGCAATGTTTGGGGGCAAAGAGCGGTGGAGGGGATAATAAACAAGGGTGGTTAGTTATGGTAGGAGGGCATAGGTGTTTGAGTTTGTGGGAGGGTTTTTATATTTTATAATGTGGGGGGTAATAATAATTATCTCAATCAACTGAGTCTAAAGATATGATTAGGATTACCGCGAAGATTATTACGATAATAAAGATCGCTAAGATTTCTTTCACAATTTTTAAATTGATACAGAGTTAATCAATTATTTTATAAACCACTGAAGCTCGGCCACGAGCTGACTTGGATTTTACTCGATCGGCGATGACGATGCGACCAGTGGATACGAGTTTTTTAATTTCCATATAGGCGAGTGGTTGGGTCCATTGTGGATTGACCTTGAGCAATTGTTTCATGGTAAATCCGTCGTGTTGAGTGGGTAGGGATAGAGTGGGTCGAATTGTTTTGGGTCGGCCTTTGAATTTCTTGGGAGTTAGAACGACGGCTTTGAATTGTTCTTTAGGAATGACGGGTGTAGATTCTGATTTGACCAACTGATTGAGTTTATTGATTGCGGCGGATTTGTTTCCGAACGACCAGGCATAATGTCCCCATTGAGAAGTTCCGGGATATCGTTCTTCGTCTTCGGCGAGGGTTTGTTTGAAGATTTTGGTACCTGCTTTGAGGGTACGAATGACGATGGTTTCGTAGTCTTTTACTTTACCGTCACAGCAACGTTCATAGACTGCGAATTTTCCATTACGTTGAACTTGGGTATAGGTTAGAGGATTGGCAGAAAATCCACCTTCGCCGCTGACAAACTGTGTTTCGAGTGTTTTCATGTTTCAGACAGTATGGACTTATTTTATAGAAAGTCAACCAATTATTCTTTTAATTTGTTTGTGGAATTTTAACGAACGGTTGAGTAAGTGTGTTTACGATTCAACACCCACCGAATTGCACCAACGGTATGAGTATTCCACTTGTAGCAATGGGCATCCATTTCTAAATTCATGGAAGCTTCCATGGAGAGGCTGTCATAACCCATGGTGAAGTTTTCAACGGCGATCTTTTTAGCCTTGGGGAATTTGATGAGCGCTTTCGTGATTAGTTCGTTGTTCATTGTGAAAATAGAATAACAGTTTATTAAAATAAGTCAAGCCCTATCGTTATTGATCGTCGGAAAGATGTTCCAAATAAGGTTCTTGGTAGGTGTCACCGCTCACTTCCGCGTTCGGATAGGCTGCTTGAGCCTCTGACAGAGTGTCAAAGTCATCAAGCCAAACACGACGACGTTGACCCGACAGCACACTACTGCGGGGGTAGGTAGAGTGCTCGTAGACGGTATACTTGTTGTTGCGGTAGGTGGCACCGTTACCCATTTCGATGGTCAGATAGGATTTCATTGTGCAAACAGTTTATCTACTTTTTATAAAATGTCAAGCCCTTGGTGTCGAATTAAAGATTTTCTTAAAGTTTTCCTTTGTTTTAATCCGGCGAAAGATTTCCGTCTTGGGAATGAAACTGACGTTACGAGACTGATAGGCGTCACCGTAAGGAAGGTGGACGAGGAAGGATTGGGACGTTTTGACTTCCTTGGGAACATCCGCCACCATGTAAAGCGCATATCCATCACCGACGCCTTCACGATAGATTTTGCCGGTCATTTTGCCGGTGAAACCTTGTTTCAACAGATGTTCCTTGAGTTTATCAGTGTGGTTCTGTTCACGGGCCTGCTCCTTCTTGGAGTCCCAGTTCTTGTAATCAGGCTCTGGTGCGGGGAGGTCTTTGGGTAGGGAATAGACTTTCATAATGTATCAGGGGATATACCAAACCGGCTCGCCGTGGTCGGGGTTGTAGTCGAGGGTGCGGCTGTCGTCAATCACGCCCTTTTCTTCGAGGGCCTTGATCCACCGTTTGATTCGTTCCGGGTCAACACCTTCGGAGAAGTAAATCAACGAGGCGTATTTTGTTCGTTCATCTTTCATTGTGCAAACAGTTTATCTACTTTTTATAAACTGTCAAGCCTCTTGTTTGTTAGATGGTTCCGATGTTGTAAAAGTCGATGTATTTACCCTTTGGAGATTCGTCGACGAATTCTTCGGAAGAAGAATTATTTTTCTCCAAACCAATTTCGACACGAATTGCTTGGAGAAAGTTCATCTTTTCCTCATAGGTCATAACAGGCACTTCGACGGTGGTATTCGTGGTTTGGTCAACGGTTTGGTCAACGGTGGTATTCATGGTTTGGTCAACGGTTTGATTAGTAGTTTCAATATTCATTGTGGAAACAGTATAGAGGGTTTTTCTAAAGAGTCAAGTCCTTTTATTATTATTATTGCGAAAGTTGTAAACCACTTTAACGTAACGATTTACGTTATCACTGATCATTTCTTGAGTTAAAAACGTAATCAAAAACCTCGTCGGTATCTTCAATTTCAAGAGTTTTTATTGCAAGTTTGTAAAGATCATCTTGTTGGCTTTGCAACTCTTGAATTTTAAATTTTACGCTATCGAGATATTTTTTATTTTCTTTTGATAGATTTTCAGTCATATTACTCCCAAAGATTTTCGTAGTGTTTTCCAAATAATTCAAATCCTTCTTGAAGTCGTCTTTGATGGGCTTCAATTGGGGACCAGTCAATTTTTCTATCATCTGCTAGTCTAAATGCAGTTCCTTTTTCTGAAATGTCAACTACAATGTGACGACTATCATAATTCTCAGGATAAATTGGGTCAACATCATCATTTATATGTTCAAACGACCAAATGATTTTGTCCAATATCTCATTCCATTTTAGTGCGCCGAATTCTTGCGTTTTAGAGTCGTCTTTGCTAACATCTTTGTAAAAGGAAAAATATCTTTGATTTGAAAAATACCTTGAAGTCTCATCTGAATTGGATAGACGGCTTGGATAACTCAATGTATCTTCTCTTAATTTTTTTAATCTTGGCAAAACCCATTTGGCGCAATGACTTCTAAAATCCCAACTTTCTTCGAGCGGAAAGCCATAACGTATTCTTTGGTATTGTTTCTTGCACCAATAACTAAAATCTTCCCATAACCATTTGGGTTTTAGATAGCAAAACTCCCACCATTTTGGTGAGCTAATTCCAAAACATTCTACTTTATCTCCGATTTTGAGTTGTCTCATCATAAATTGTAGAGATAGAATATCAAGATTCTAAAATAAGTCAAACCTCAATTTTATTAATTTCAAAAGAGGGGATTTGATTTTCTTTAATTTTCAAACACTTCCGTTCCACCGTCAGAGGAAAGTTGAATTTGAGGGTGAACTTCACGAGCAATTTTCAACGTCTTGACTACCGCAGCGTCGTAGGGAAGTCGACGAGTCTTGCAAAACTCGAAGTCTATAGCCTTTTTGTGGAACACTAACGATTCACACGCACCATCTTTCTCGGTGCCGTTGAAAAAGATTTTGTTACGGTCAACAATCGGAACACCGTGAGAATCAGGTCCGGCGATGTCGTAGAAGGGGAGAACTTCTTTGTTGAACCGTTCCACCATCGTATTCCATTCAGCGTCGGTGAACGAAACTTTGTTTCTCCAGTAATGTGTATAACCCATAAGTATAACTTTAATTTTTCAGAAGAACCAACACCTTTGCGTCCTGTTTCTTGATTGAACCGCGACGAGAACTCCGTTGACTTTTCTTGGTGGTAGCGTCATACGTTCGACCATCCGTGGGACAACGGTAGAGACGATACACGCTCCAACCAAACTGTTCTTTGACAAACTTAGTCAGTTCCTTCGCAAGTTTCTGACCTTCAGAGTCATTCCGAAAGAATCCGATGGTGGAAACGATTGAACACTTTCGTTTGAGAAGTTGAGTGAGGGAACCGTCACCGTGGTCTTGATACACGGCGTTTCTTGATTCATGATAGATATTCATTGTGTAAATAGAATATCAGGATTTTGAAATAAGTCAAGCCCCAATTTCTTATTTGTTTTTGGTTAAACGTTCGATTTACAAAGAGATACCACCTTAGTTCCGTAGAAACTGAAGACTGTTGTTGCAACCCAACGAGCCAGACGTTTGTTGATGGTGGAAATGATGACTATCTTGTTAGTCTCAAGCTCACGAACCTTCCAATTACGAACTTTAGGAATGTGTTTCATTGTTAGAATAGTATAGATAAATTTTAAAAAAAGTCAAGCCTCAAACTCCCATGAGACTTTCTCGTGTTTCGTAATCGGTCTTGTCATCGTCTTGCCAATGAAGATCACGTTCAATGGTGAGTCCGAACGGACCACGAATAGACTCTATTTCTTCTCTATTTGAAAATGCACCAAATTCCACACAACCCATTCCAAGATCGCAATATCCAATTAAATTTCCGTCTTCTTCACCCGTCACCAACCACGTACAATTGGACCAGGGAGTGAACAGTTTGAAGATGGGACGACGATTTTCATATCCACACTTAACGAGTTTTTCGTTGATTTCTTTAGTGAATAGTTTCATTGTTAGAATAGTATATATGAATTTTAAAAAAAGTCAAGCCGTTACCATCTTCTCCAAGACGGCCGGATCGATCAACGACTTGATTTGCTGCCAGTAACGAGGCATCTTTCTGAACACTAACTTCATCTGTTTCTCAGAAAGCGAACCTCTTTTATTAAATTGATCAGCAAAAGAAGACAAAATCTCAGCGTCACAACCACTGAAACCGACGCCGTTGGCCTCGATAGTGTGTTGGCACGACTGTTCGGCGAGAGTTTGACGTTGGTGGATTCGAACGAGAGCTCGTGTGGCCCACGACTTATCAGTGGCCAACTTGTTCTTGAGGAAGTTCTTGATGGAGGCTTGAGTAACTTTCATTGTGCAAACAGTATATTTTATATTTAAAAAAACACAAGACTTATTTTACTTTATTTTCAGTAAAGTAATTTGCGCACCCCCTGGTCCCCTACTCTTGACGCCTTTCGGTCGGTCGCATCTCAACTGTGACTAGTTTATCTACTTTTTATAAAATGTCAAGCCGGCAACGGCTCACCATACACACGATGACGAAATTCCGCGAAGTCATCCACGCCCGACCCGTCACCAGAACATCACCACCACCACTATCAGTAAAACCATCACCATCAGCGCGAAGTCATCCTCATCTTGCGGGTCGAGCTTAGAGTTGTTGGGGTCGGTTGCGTTATTCATTGTGCAAACAGTTTATCTACTTTTTATAAAATGTCAAGCCCTTGATGTCGAATTAAAGATTTTCTTAAAGTTTTCCTTCGTCTTGATCTGGCGAAAGATTTTCGTCTTGGTAAGAAAAATCCTCGACAAGCTCTGCATATTCTGGCTCATGGCTTTTGTAACATCGTTCAGTAAAACCATCTCGCGCAGAAAAATTCGCCACGCCGCCGAAAGCCATTCCCGGTTCAAAATACTTAAGGTCTATCGTGAGCGCAGGAAACTTCTCCACCAAATTTTTTAAGGCTTCGATTGGTGGCCCCCAAGCGGTATCGAAATTCAAAGTCGTAGAATCATCCGTATCAGAAAATTTCCAAGCATCTTGATTACCAGCAAGAAATTCTTCCTTCTTTAAGTCCCACTTGGTTCCCCAATGTTCGAGCCGCCAAGTGTACCAGTTCTCTATAACGTTGCCATCCGCAGTAAGCGGCGTGGGAACGATTCGTTCAAAAGAAAAATAATCTCCCATATGTTCATGGAATTTCTTAAACTCTTGTGGAGAGGTTGCGGTAATTTCAATTTGATTATTGCACCAGTTTGGCATAGTAGGTTTTATTGTTGAATACTATTTATTATTACTTTTAACAGATTGGGTTGGATTTGTCAAGCTCTACTGATAATTTTTTCACAATATCCCTCATAAGTGCTGGTCATGGAAGTGATTCGTCCTATCCACGTGTTCCCCCGAACATCTCTTAACCAATACGGCGTAGGAAGGACGACTTTGTTGCCCACACGAAGACGTGGTATGTTGGTTTCATAAGTGTATTTATTGTCAATAATTACTCTTTTCATAAATTTTTTGTCGCAATAGTGTGTATATCACAAATCCCCGCTTCGATCAGTAGCTCCCACGGATCGCACATTGCGGGGAATTTATCATATTTCTTAGAGTATTTTTCCGTTTCCTTTGGCAGAGCCTTACGCATTGCCGATACTAGACTTTCATTCGTGATCTTCGTCTTTCCATGGCAACGGTTTAGTTCCAAAAGCCATTGAAAATCCTTTGGAAATAATAGAAAACCTGGCGCTATCTTGTTAAGGCGAGAAATAACGTATTCTGTTACTGGTGATTTCTTATGTCCGCCGCTCATATCCAACAGTGGGTAAAGAGTGGTCCAGCCGCGACCAGGGGTGAACAAATACACAAATTCCTCGAAGTAGTCATTGTCTACCATAGACACAAATTCGTCAAAAGATGCCTTGCGAGCACAGCTAACAGAATGCATGGTAATGAGATTATTCGCCTTCGATTTGTTTCCGTAATCGCTCTCTAAAACGTCGATGGAGAAAGTTTTTCCAGTCGTCGTATAACGAACGGTCTTGTCTATGAGGTTTGAGACAGCAAGACAGCTGCCCACAGTAAGACGTTGTAGGTTGGTTTTATTTGTCATCTCCTCTTTAAGAGTATCTAGTTTTTCTTCATCAATGTCAATGTCAGAAGAATGAATACTAAAAGTCTTCTTTAAAACAGGCATAAAACAATAGAATAGTTCTAATACAGGATCGAATGATAGTATTTCCATTGTTGTGCCACACTTGCTTTTTATTTTAACACTTTTCATAGATTATTTTGCAATTTTCGCGGTGATTGTCGAACCATCCAACATGCGATAGAACACGCACTCCATTCTGTCGGAATCCCAGCAGGAGAACACAAACTTACGTCCGTCATAGACAAGCACCTTTTTAGTTAATTTCTTAACGTCATCCCAACCAGTGATCGAGAAGGAGATAAATTCACGTCCCACATCGGGGCGAACAGTGTGGTTCACAGCGATTTCGAGAGGAGCAATGGTTGCTTTCATTTTAGGTCCGATGTAATTTTCAATTTTCACTGTAAAAACAGTATAGAGGATTTTTATACAAAGTCGACTGTTTTTTTACCATCCAAACTTTTCAGCGTGACGAAGTTCTGACAGAGTGAAGAAAACCACGTCGCTCCCATTCGGCATGGTTCCTACATTTTTACGAAAAACGTAGGTGTTTCTGCCCGCCTTTCCCTCGAAAGTAAAGCCACAACCAACGATGTAATTGACACAATCTTTAATTGGTGTAATTTTCATGGTAAAAAAATGTTCCGTGTAAGCCCCACTACGGAACAAGAGTGGACAATGAATTCGGAGGCGATTAGGATGCCTCGATAGGCTAAAATTTAGTTATTAACTTTCATAGATGTAATCTAAATTCTCTTGTAGACGTTGGGTTAGTGCCACTCGCTGAAGAAGTGGGTGCCTCCGTCATCAGGAAAAGCGTTAGCGTAACTGGCAATTCTGAAGGAAGGGATGCCTTTGATGGAGTATTTCAACCTTTTGGTCATTTCCTCACCACAGAACGAATCCTTAACCGCCCGTACTTCGCCTGACATATTGGCGTAGTTGACTGTCTCGCCACGAATCTGACGAACCTTCACCGACTCACCCTTCACGGCGGTAATCTGATAAAAGTCGATGTTGGTCTGATCGTAACCCCATGAGGTCAGGAACACGTCACCGACCTTGGGAACTTGACGATTGCCAGGCGTCAGTTCGACTTCGTGTTCGGCAGCCAAGAAACCATAGTAATTACAGTAGAGATACAGTTTCCGATTACCATCACGATAAACCTTGCTCACTTGAGCAACGGTGCCGGCCGGGAGGATTCGTTTAACATCATTCTGGCTCGGGAGGTCAACAAGGGTCTTAACGACTGAGTGTTTTTTAATTTTCATTGTGAAAACAGTATAGAGGATTTTTATAAAACGTCAAGCCTCAATTTGAAAAAAAACGCTTTGTGTAAACTTCTACACCCAAAGAAGAATGACAGCAGACCAACATCGGCTAGGTGTTGGCTAGATACTTTCAACGATTCACTCATCGTATTCATACATCAATGTATGCTGCTGTCAAAAAGTTTTTAAAGAACGATTGGCACAACTTTTTCGATTGATAAGCTGCGCGAGTTAGCAAGGCGCACCGCCGTAGCAAGTCGGGTTTTGATTTGCGAGAATTTCGCAGACAGTATCATAGAGCTCTTGGTCTGCTTCAAATTCTTTTTGCGAAATTTTGTCGCCATAATGGTTGGATTTCCACATGGCGAAGTTGGCGAGTTGTAATCTATCGGCATGATCGAATTCGTAATCCGTACAGAGATAGTATTCGCGGCCTTGGTGACAAAAGTAATCTTCAAATGTATGATTGAGTTTCATATTTTCATTTCGTTTTTCATTGTGAGGAAAGTATAGAAGATTTTTATAAAAAGTCAAGCCTCAAAATTAAAAGAGCTCCAGAGGTAGGACTCGAACCTACAACATTTCGGTTAACAGCCGAACGCAATCTACCAATTGAGCTACTCTGGAATTATTTAAGATTTAACAAATTGTATAATATTTTCACTCTTGAATTATGAGTTTTTAGTCTTTGATAACCGTGTAAGTCACTGGCATGACAACGGCATCAAATCCCGGCTTGTTCGTTACAAGCCAATCAATGAACTCGGAATCGGAATCGGGTTCCTCAACATCTTTCCGCCATTCCGCCCAAAGTTCTTTCAGCAAGGCATCGGGTTCATCGGCCCGAAGCAACGTGTTTTCGACCGCAACTTGCCCGATGCAATACTGCGGTTCGCCTTCTTGTTGAACGAACACTAGGACGATGGTTTTCATTCGGAAATGAGTTTTGGTTTAGTGGTTTTCATCTTCATAGAATTTATCTATTTGATTGAAGAACCGTCATTACTTTAGCAAATTTTTTACGAATAGAACCACGTCGAGAACGACTTGTCGAAAAAGGAGCAGTCTTGTCATAAGTTCTACCGTCATTAGGGCATCGGTAAAGACAATAGATATTTTCCTTATTAACAAGAGTTTTTCGGAAGTTTTTATATGCTAAACGTCCAAGATCGTCGTTTTTAAACGTCGCGATGGTTTTCCTTATTGTGACGTTTCGTTTTTGTTTAACCGTTAAACTTCCGTCACCGTTATCGAAGTAAATGGCAGCCGAGGTTTCGTGGTAGATTGGTTGATTCATTGTGAAAAAATAATATCAGTAATTTAAAATAAGTCAACCTCAAAAGGTTAGTTTACGTCAAAAATATTTCAGTGTTATCATTGACAAGATTTTCGACTTGTTTAGCATATTCGTTCATTACATGACTGTTAAAATTACCTGTTTGTCGATCAATTTTAATCGCGGATTGTTTCCACGCAGGCAGTTTATTAAAAATTGAATGACTCGCCAATTCGTAACGATTTCTTAAGTTTGTCCTAAAACCGGGTTTTTGTTTTTTAGAAGGCATAAAAAATAAAACCAACTTAAAAAGTTAATTTTCAGAACGACGGTCCAAACATTTGTTACTCGTTTGTAATGCGGATTCAAGCTTTTCGATGTGAGATTGAATCAAATCTTTTACGTGATCTAACTGTTCAAAATTTGAGATTGCAATTAAAGCACCTTTGGCATTTGCCATTGCGTGACGAATTTCACAAATTTCTTCAACGGTAATTTCGTATTTGGCCATGCAGTTTTGAGAATTCATAATAGAATCCTACCAAAGTTTTTCTATTTGTCAAGACTTGTATAATCGTTGCAACAGATAGTTGCTCGTGTTCTCGTAAGCTAGTCCTTGCCGGTCTTAGCGTAAACCGGTTCCGCCGAGAAGCGGTCCTGCATCGCCAGACCTTCCGCCATCAGCTCTTTGAAGAGCGGATCTTCGGAGAGCAACTTTCTCTGGACATCACAAACCTCGGCTTCGGTAAAATTGGAATCAAAATCTTTGCCAACGACCTCGTTTATATCAGAAACGTTGCTGCTCATGTAGGAAAGCGCAACCCGAATAATCTCAAGCTCACGTTTAGTCAACTCGGTCATCATAATAAGATCCTATCAAAGTTTTTTTATTTGTCAAGGCTATCATTCCTTGTGGTAATCATTTTTTCTTTTTGATTTTGTATTTGATAATTCCTGGGGCAATATAATATAATTCTATTTCTTTCATAGCTTTATCCAAGTGCGCCGAAGTTTCCTTTGGGTTGTGCAGACGAGCCTCGCGGGCGGACCAGAGGGAACGCAGGAAGGCGCGTTCGACTTCAGCGTTTCTAAGCGCCTGATCACGCAGTTCAATCTCGTCGGGTGACAAGTCTCTTTCGCCGCTGACGATCTCGTTGACGACCCACTTCGAAAAGGCTTCATCGGCAAACAGTTTGT
>Ga0194112_10011681_pt1 | contig 10831 bp, 7 predicted proteins | sample TA2MahC400mmetaG_FD_146191 | JGI IMG/M metagenome (GOLD analysis project Ga0194112, IMG submission 146191) | Freshwater microbial communities from Lake Tanganyika, Tanzania - TA2015016 Mahale Deep Cast 400m | ecosystem: Environmental > Aquatic > Freshwater > Lake | place: Tanzania: Lake...
TGAGTGTCTTCACCCAGCAGTGCCTGGACCGCCGGATTCCGGACGTGCCCGCCTTGCGGTCCGAGGCGGAGCACTGGTACTCTGGTCGCAACGCGGACCAGAAATCGGTGGACTGGCAGTTCACGACCGAGACGGCCAGAATCAGACTCAAGCGGCTATACCCACAAATACAAATGACGTAAGGTACTAGGACGAGCGTCACCAGGAGGGTAATCTGGACGTCCTCGGCCGATTCCTCGATGGGCAGGCTGCGGTCGTACAGCGTGCGCACGGTTACGGAAGCGGGCAGTTCCTTCTGGAGCGTGTCCAGGAGGGCCTTGATGGACCGCGCCACGTTGACCGTGTTGGTGCCCGGCTGCCGCTGGACCGCCAGAACGATGGACCGCTGCTGCTCCCGGGGGGTGCAGTACCAGGCGGCGGCCTTGTCGTTCTCGACGCTGTCCAGGACGCGGCCGAGCGCTTCAAGCCGCACGGGCGCCCCGTTGCGGTAGGCGACGATGAGCGGCCGGTAGTCGGCCGCGCGGTACAACTGGCCCGTCGTTCGGACGGTGTATGCCCGGTGCGGTCCGTGGAGGATGCCGGTGGGGAGGTTCACGTTGCCGCGGTCAAGGGCGTCTGCCACCTCGTCCAGGCCTATGCCGCGCGCGGCAAGTTCCCGCGGGTCCACCTGGACGCGTACGGCGTACTTCTGGGAGCCGAAGACCTGTACCTGTGCCACGCCGCTGACCATGGAAATGCGCTGGGCCATCATCGTCTCGCCGTACTCGTTGAGCGCGGAAAGCGGCAGCGTGGGACTCGTCAGGGCCAGGTAGAGCATGGGCTGGTCGGCCGGGTTGACCTTCCGGTAGGAGGGGGGCGAAGGCATGTCGGGGGGCAGTTGCCTTGCGCCGCGCGATATGGCCGCCTGCACGTCCTGCGCGGCCGCATCTATGTCGCGGTCCAGGCTGAACTGGAGCGTAATGGTGGTGTTGCCCTGGGTGCTGGTTGAGGTCATCAGGTCGATGCCAGCGATGGTCGAGAACTCTCGCTCGAGCACCGTGGCCACGGATGAGGCCATCGTCTCGGGCGTTGCGCCCGGCAGAGAGGCGGAGACCTGGATCGTGGGGAAATCCACGTTCGGCAGGTCGCTGACGGGCAGTTGCCAGTAGGCCATCACGCCAAAAAGGAGGATGGCCAGCATGACCAGGGTGGTCATTACCGGGCGGCGGATCCATGGTTCGGCGATGTTCATGGGCTGGGTTCCGCGCCGCCCGCCAGGCTCGTCTTGACCTCGACCTTCGCTCCTGGCACCAGGCGCAGGTGTCCGTCGGTGACGACCTGCTCGCCGGCTTCCAGGCCGGCGGCGATGACGGCCTCGCCCTCGAAGGTGCGGTCCACGGCAACGGGGCGCACCTCAACAGTCAGGTCGGGCTTGACGACAAAGACGTACTGCCCCTGCTGGCCTTCCTGGACCGCGCGGCCGGGGACGACGAGGGCGTCGGGGTCCTCGCGCACCGTGAGAACGACGGTAACGAACTGGCCGGGCCATAGACGCTGCTGGGCGTTGGCGAAGGCGGCCTTCAGGCGAATCATGCCCGTGTCGGCGTCCACCTGGTTGTCGATGAAGACCAGGTCGCCGGTTTCCGGGCGGTCATGTTCGCCCGGGATGAAGACGCGGACGCGGAGTCTGGCCCCGGCCATTCCGCTGCGGATGGCGGGCAGTTCGCGCTGCGGCACGCAGAAGGCTACAAGGATGGGCTGGACCTGGTGGAGCACCAGCAGCACCACGTCGTCGGCCTTGACGAGGTTGCCCTGGTGCACCAGGACGGCGCCCGCGCGGCCGGTGAGGGGTGCACGGATAGTGCAGTAGCCGAGGTCCACGCGCGCCAGTTCGACGGCGGCGGCATCGGCCTTGATGGAGGCGGCCAGGGCGTCGGCGGCGGCGCGTGCGGCATCGAACTCGCCCTGCGAGGCCACGCCCTTCGCGAGGAGTTCGTCCTGGCGCCTGGCTTCCTTATCGGCGTTCTCCTGCTGGGCCTTGTCGCGGGCCAGGTTCGCCTCCGCCTGGCGCAAGGCCGCCTCGAACGGCCGGCGGTCGATCTCGAAAAGCACGTCGCCGCCCTTCACGTGCTGGCCGTCAACGACGTGGACCTTGACCAGCGGGCCGGTGACCTGCGACCGGATCGTCACCGTCAGGTTGGCCTCGCCCCAGCCGAACGTGCCGACCTGGACGGGGGCGGACTTGCGGACCACGGCCGCCGCCAGCACAGGCGTCGGCGGCCCTTCCCCTCGCCGTGAGCCTGTCGGAGGACGGGCCTTGCCTGACCCCGCCCCGGAGGGCGTCTCGCTGCCGCAGCCGGCTGCGAGAAGCCCGCACAGGGCAACAAGGAGCGCCGCCCGCGCCGGCGCGCGGCAGGGCAAACAGAGCCGCGACCGTAAGGGAGCGGTGCCGTGGGCGCGGCCCCGGCCGGCGCGGCTCCGGGACCGCGGGCACGCCAGCGCCGACCGCGCGGCAGCGCGGTTAACTGGCGGCGGGTCAGGAGACCCGCCGCGCACGGCGGCGCCCGCCGGCGCTGGCGCCGCATCCGGTGGCACAGTGTTGATAGGCATCACCGCTCCGCTGCGACTATCCCCCTCACGGCAGCCCAGGCGGGGGCAGTTCCACGGGCTCGCGGCCGGGGCACTGAACGCCCCGCCGCTCCAGGAGCGACCCTTCGAGGCGATAGAAATCGACCCACGCCTTCAGGTTGGCCACGACGGCCTCGACCTCGGAAATCTGGCTGGCCAGGAGGTCCCGCTGGGCCTGCGCCACCAGCAGGGTGGTGGACTTGCCGACGCGGAACTTCTCGGTTTCTGCGCGGAGTTTTTCTTCCTGGGCTTTTCGGGTGGCGGCGGTGGCGGCCACCTGCTCCTCGGAGCGGCGGACCTCGATGTGCGCCCCGCGGACGTCGACCTCGACGAGTTGGGCGAGGTTTGCCACCGCCTCGGCGGCCTGCCGGCGCGTCAGGTGGGCCCGCTGGTTGGCGGCCCGCGCATCGCGATTCAGCGGCGGGTACTCCACCGTCACGCCCACCAGGACGTCGTAGCCCGCCCCGTGCATGTGCGAGTAGGAGCCGTCGAAGGAGTTGGAGTATCCGGTCTTGCCGAGCGCAAGGAAAAGGTCCAGCCGCGGCAGGAGGCCGTTCTTCGTCTTGACGATCTCCAGGTCCCCGCGCTGGACCTGGAGGCGCGCCTGGTTGAGGTCCGGGCGGAGGCGCTCTGCGACCCGGACGTGCGACTGGACGTCTTCGAGTTTCTCCGGGGCCGCCACGGGGGGCGTCAGGATGGCGACGTCGCGGCCCCAGAAGTCGGCCTTGGCGGGGTTGACGAGCCTCAGGAGCACCAACTTGGCCGTGTCCAGGGCGCTGTTGGCGTTGATGAGGTCCTCGCGGCGGAGTGCGACCTCGGCCTCGGCGGCGGCGCGCTCGACCTCGGCCAGTTTGCCGACGCGGATGCGCTCCTCGGTCTCGCGCAACTGCTGCTCGGCCAGGCCGAGCGACTGCGTGAATATCTCGATGTTCCGCTGCGCAAGGACGTAGTCCCAGTACGCCTGCTCGACCTGGGCAACGAGCGCCTCGGCGAAGCCCCTGAGTTCGTACTGCGACGCCAGCACGTCCACTCGCGCCTGGCGCAGGCTCGCAAGGTTCACGTCCGTCCCGTAGCCGCGAAGCAGGGCCTGCGTCACGGTGAGGCCGTACCGGGTGGCGAAGAACTCGCGCGTTGCGGCGCCGGAGTGGGTGATGTCGGTCGAAGCCGCGAGGTCCACCTGCGTGCCGGTGGGCAGGAATCTGGTCGCGCCGACCTCGATCGAGTCGGCCTGTCCGAGCGTCGGCGCGATGTGCGCCGGCCCCTGCGTCTTGGCCCGCACGCGGTCGCGCTGGAGCGCGCCGGTGAGCACGGGGTCGAAGACGGCCCGCTGCTGCTCGACGAACGTGCGGAAGATGGCGGGGCTGGTACGCTCGACCGCCAGCGCCTGGTTGTTCTGAAGCGCCAGGAGCACCGCCTGCGTGACGGCGAGGCTGATGGGTCCTTCGGGCGGCACGGCATCGGCCAGAGACATCGCGGCGGGCTGGCTTGGGGCGGCCGGTTCCTCGCCCGGCCTGGCCGCCGCGCCGGGGGCCGACGGCCCCTTCGCCGTCTTCGCAGGCGCTTCGGCGGCAGGCGTCGGGGGGCCTGCCGGGCCGATGTACTCGTCGGTCCGCACGAGGCCGTACCGGACGCAGGAGGCCGCGAGGAATGCGACGGCCCCCGCCAGGACCATGCTTTCCGAGCGACGCGAAAGCATGGCACCCACGGATGCCAGAACGACCCGATGCGCGAGCCTCCAGGCGACAAACATGTGGGATTCCTTACTGCACCGATCCCTTACGGTCGCGGCTCTGAACTCACTCGTAGCGCAGCGCCTCGACGGGGTCCAGGCGCGCGGCCCTCAGCGCCGGGTACCAGCCGAAAAAGATGCCCACGACGGCCGAAAACGAAAGCGCCAGCAGGATGCTCGGCAGTTCCAGGACGGTGACGAACTCGGAGAAATACTGGATGGCCACGGCGCCGCCCGTGCCGGCAGCCACGCCGAGGAGTCCGCCCAGGCCGCTGATAATCAGCGCCTCGATGAGGAACTGAAGGAGAATGCTGTGCTCCTTTGCGCCGATGGCCTTGCGGATGCCGATCTCGCGCGTCCGCTCGGTCACCGTAACGAGCATGATGTTCATGATGCCTATGCCGCCGACCAGGAGCGAGATGCTGGCGATGCCGCCCAGCAGGATGGTGAAGGTGCGCGTGAACTGGTTGGCCGTCTCGATCATGTCGGCCTGGTTGCGGATGTTGAAGTCGTCCGGGACGCCTTCCTGGATGTGGTGGCGGCGGCGCAGGACGCGGGTGATGTCGGCCTGGACCTGGAGGAGGTCTGCGCCGTCGGCGGCCTGGATGTCGATCTCGCCCAGGTAGTCGAGGCCGAACAACTGCTTCATCGCGGTCGTGTAAGGCACGATAACCTGGTCGTCCGGGTTGAACCAGCCCTGGTCGCCCTTGGCCTTCAGGATGCCGAGGACCGTGAAGTTGACGCCGTTGACCTTGATGACCTGGGCCAGGGCGTCGCTCGCGCCGAAGAGGTTCTCTGCCGTCAGGGGTCCCAGGACGGCAACGCGTGCCATGCTGTCGGCCTCGGTCTCGGAGAAGATGCGGCCGGTCTGGATGGCGAAGTCGCGGATGGGCAGGTACGTGGCCGTCGTGCCCGTGACGCGGACGCGGACGTTGTTGCCCATGTGCTTGACCTGTGCGGCGGCGCCGACGGCGGGCGCCAGGCGGCGGACGCCCGGCACTTCCTTCAGGAGCGCCTGGGCATCGGCAAGCGTCAGCGTCTGCTGCGTGCCGGTCATGACGCCGTGAAAGCCGCTCTGCCCCGGGCGGACGACCAGGAGGTTGGTGCCCATGGCCGAGAGGCGCTCCAGCACCTGCTTCTGCGCGCCGGTGGCCAGGGCGAGCATCGAGATGACCGCCCCGACGCCGATGATGATGCCCAGCATCGCCAGGAGCGAGCGCAGGGGGCTGGCGAGCAGGCTTCCGAGGCCCAGTTTGACGGTGGTCCAGAAGAGCACGGCTTGCCTCACGATTGCTTCGCGCCATCGACGACGCGGCCGTCGCGCATGTGGACCTGGCGTCGGCACCGGCCGGCCACGTCGACCTCGTGCGTCACGATGATGATGGTGCGGCCGGCGGCGTTAAGCGTTTCCAGCAGCGTCAGGATTTCGTCGCCCGTGCGCGAGTCGAGGTTGCCCGTCGGTTCGTCCGCCAGGAGAATGGCCGGGTCGGTGATGAGCGCCCGCGCAACGGCCACGCGCTGGCGCTGGCCGCCCGACAGTTGAGTCGGCCTGTGATGCATGCGGTCCTCCAGGCCCACCGTGCGCAGCGCCTCGGCCGCGCGGTCCTTGGCGCTGCCGTGCCCCGCGTACAGGAGCGGCAATTCCACGTTCTCCAGGGCCCGCAGGCGCGGCAGAAGGTTGAACGTCTGGAAGACGAAGCCGATGCGGCGGTTGCGGATTTCGGCCAAGCGGTTCCTGGAGAGGCTCGACACGTCTTCGCCCGCCAGGACGTAACGCCCGCTGTCGGGCCGGTCCAGGCAGCCCAGGATGTGCATGAGGGTGCTCTTGCCGCTGCCGGACGGGCCGGAGATGGCCACCATCTCGCCCTCGTCGATGTCCAGGTCCACGCCGTCCAGGGCGCGCACGGTGGTTGCGCCCATGACGTAGGTCTTGACGAGCCCCTCGGCGCGGATTATCACGGCTACCTCCGTGGCGGGGTGGGGAGTAGAAGGCCCCGTGGGGGTCCGGCCGGGCGCTGTCCGGCGCCCCACCTGCCGTCGGAACCGGTCTTGAAGACCAGGACGGTCTCGCCGCCGGCCAGGCCCTGTGTGATTTCGGTCCGGGCGACGTCGCTGATGCCGACCTGGACGGCCGTCTCGGCGGCGGCGCCGCCGTCGCCCATGACGGTCACGAAGTGCTGGCCGCCGGCCTTGCGGACGACGGCCTCGGCGGGCACAAGCAGGACGTTCTCCTTCTCGGCCGCGAGGACCTCGACGTTGGCCGTCATCTCGGGCCTGAGGAGCGACTTCTCCTCGCCCGTGACCTCGATCTTGACCTCGAACGTGACCACGTTGGAGAGGTTCACGCCGCGCGTTGCCACGCGCACCACCCGGCCCTGGAACGTGCGCCCGCGGAAGGCGTCGGCGGTAACGGCGGCGGGCTGGCCCAGGCGGACCTTGCCGATGTCGCTCTCATCGACGGAGGCCAGGACGAAAACGTGGGAGAGGTCCGAGAGCGTCAGGACGGTCGTCCCGCCGCCCACGTTCGAGACGCCCGAGGCGATGATCTGGCCGATCTGGACGTTCCTGGCCGCCACGACGCCGTCGATGGGCGCGGAGACCTTCGTGTCGCGCAGGCGGTCCTGGGCGATCTCCAGGGCGATCTCGGCCGAGGCCGCCTGCGATTCGGCCAGCCGGACGTCCTGGCGCTTCAGTTCAAGGGCCAGTTCCTGCGTCTTGAGTTCCTCGACGCGGACGCGGACAGTCGCCAGGTCGGCATCGGCCTGGATGGCGGCGGTCTCGGCCGTGTCGGACTCTTCCTGGCTGCACAGGTGCTTGGCGAGGAGTTGCTTCATGCGGTCGGCCTTGGCGCGGGCGTCGGCGGCGCGGACCTCGGCCGCCTTCAGGGCCGCGTCGGTGCGCTGGCGGTCTGTGGCCAGCGTGCGTTCGGCCACGGAGAGGTTCTCGCGGGCGATCTGGAGTTTGGCCTGGGCGGCCTGAAGGTCCACCTCGGCCCGCCGGAGCACGCGCTGCTCGTCAATCGGGTCCAGTTCAACCAGCAGGTCGCCCTGCCTGACGGTGTCGCTTACGTCGAAGGGGAGTTTCGTGATCTGGCCGCTGGCCTTGCACTTGATGTCGACGTCGAGGTTCGAGACGATGCGGCCGGTGGATGCGACCGTCAGGCGGATGCCGCCGCGCTCCACCTTGGCCGTGACGGGGGCGGGAACGTCGGCCCTGGCGTCGCCCCTGTAATACATCCAGCAGTAGTACGCCCCGCCGCCGGCCAGGATGAGAAAAACGAGGACAACGACGACCTTCTTCACGGGCGCCTCCTTCGCGCGCGGGCGCGCGGCGTGCAGAGCGCCGGCGCGTCCGTCACTGCGCCCGCGCGGCGCCTGCTTCGCGCGCGGGCGTGCGGCGTGCAGAGCGCCGGCGCGTCCGTCACTGCGCCCGCGCGGCGCCTGCTTCGCGCGCGGGCGTGCGGCGCGGCTGCGGCCGCGGCCGCTCCGCGCAAGAAAAGGTCCAGGACCCGTTCCAGGCGGCGGGAGGGCTCGGGGGCGTCTTCCAAGTCGCGGGCGCGCGTCCGCAGCATGCCCAGCAGGAAGTTCGCAAGAACGTCGGGCGGCACGTCGCGGCGGACGACGCCCTCGGCCACGCCCCGGCGCAGGACGCCCGCCATCGCGGCAACCAGTGTCCTGCGGTGCTCCATCCAGCGCTCGTACACCGCCCCCTTCGAGATAGCCAGACGGAAGTCCTCGGCCTGCATCATACGGAAGAGTTGGCGGCGGGCCTCAAAAAACCGGCCGACCTGGCGGCACGCGGCGGGCAACTGCTCCAGGAACGGCGCATCGTCCGCCACACGCCGCAACAACTCGCACAACTCGTCGAACCCCGCCATGGCGGTCTGAAAAAAGAGGTCCTCCTTGTCGCGGAAGTAGCGGTACATGGTGCCCTTGCCGACGCCCGCGACGCGGGCCACGTCGTCGGTGGTGATCTCGTGGAACCTGCGGCTGGTGAAAAGTCTCTCGGCCGCCTGCATGATCTGGCGCCGGCGATCCTGTCTGGGCATGGCATGTCGCTCCCGGCCCGCCAGGGCGCCGCCCGCCCGGGGCGGGCGTCGGTCCGCACCGGCCAAAATGGAACTGACCAGTCAGTATTGTAGCGGCAGCCCCGGCGCTATCAAGCGATTTTCCCGCGCGGCGTGCTGCCTTGCTCAGGGGGCGAGCATCACCAAGCGGACGTGGCACCGCCGGCTTGCCCGGCCGTGCGAAGGCCCGCCTGCCCGACCCACGGCCGGACGAGCCGGCCGTGCCACGCCAGGCAGGGAAAGGCGCGCGAAACTGAGGCCTGCGCCCGCCCGCGCATTTCGTTTCGCTTGCCGGCCGCGCGCCTGGTAAACTTTACCCGCAGGCGAAGCAGGCGGCACGGCGATTGACGCGGCGGTCGGGAGACCCGCCGCGCAAGAGAATGGTTCCGTCGCAATAAGAATGAAGGAGACCGCGAATGAAACGCATCACGATGGTCGTCGTCGGGGCCGGAGGCCGCGGCACAACGTACACCGACTACGCCCTGATGCACCCCGACCAGGCCCGCGTGGTGGGCGTGGCCGAGCCGCGCGAGTTCTACCGGCGGCGCATGGCCGAGCGCCACGGCATCGCGGCGGAGAACGTCTTCGCCGACTGGCCTGCGCTGGCCGACCGCCCGCGCATGGCCGACGCCGCGCTCATTTGCACCCACGATGCGCTTCACGTGCCGGTCGCGCTGGCCCTGCTGGGGAAGGGCTACGACATCCTGTGCGAGAAACCGATGGGCTCAAACGAGGCCGACTGCCGCCGCGTGGCCGAGGCGGCCGTCCGCGCGGGCGTCCTGTTCGCCGTCTGCCACGTGCTGCGCTATACCGATTACACGCAGCGCATCAAGCAACTGGCCGACTCCGGCGCAATCGGCACGGTGGTGAACCTCCAGCACCTGGAGCCGGTGGGGTACTGGCACCAGGCGCACTCGTTCGTGCGGGGCCTCTTTCGCAACGAGGCGGAATCCTCGCCGATGCTCATGGCCAAGTCGTGCCACGACCTGGACTGGATTCAGTACATCATGGGCGGCCGATGCACGGCCGTCTCATCGTTCGGCGGGCTGCACCACTTCCGGCCCGAGCAGAGGCCCGCCGGGGCCGCCGACCGATGCCTCGACTGTTCCATCGAGGCGCAATGCCCCTACTCCGCCAGGCGCATCTACCTGGAGCGCGTGGCTGGCGGCTACACGGGCTGGCCGGTGGACATGCTGACGCCCGACGTAACGGCCGCGGGCGTCACGGAGGCCCTGCGCACCGGCCCGTACGGCCGCTGCGTCTATGCGTGCGACAACGACGCCGTGGACCACCAGGTCGTAAACATGCTGTTCGAGGGCAACCGCACGGCCTCGTTCACCATGACGGCGTTCAACCGCGCCCGAGACCGCCTGACCCGCGTCTTCGGCACGCGCGGGGAACTGTACGGCGACGGCCGCTTCATCGAGCACTTCGACTTCCTCTCGGAGAAGACCGAGCGCATCGACACGCGGCCGGCGGAGGGCAGCCTGGGCACGTACGGGCACGGGGCGGCCGATTACCGCTTTATCCAGGCGTTCGTTGCAGCCGTGGCCGAGGGCAACCCGGCGAAGATCCTGTCCGGCGCCGAGGTGACGCTGGCCACGCACATGATGGTCTTCGCGGCTGAGAAGTCGCGGCGAGAGAATCGCGTCGTCAACCTCGAATAAGCCGCCGCGTTGCAGGTGTTGCGAGTGCTGCAACACGCCGAGCGTGATTGCGCGGCGGGTCAGGAGACCCGCCGCGCAAAGGCGGCCGCGGCCGTGTGCGGGGCGCCTGTGCACCTTTGCGTCGCCGTACCGGCGACGGCTAAACAACCGCGCCTGTGCGCTTTGCGTCGCCGTACCGGCGACGGCTTAACAACGGCGCCTGCGCACGTTTCCGTCGCCGTACCGGCGACGGCTTAACAACGGCGCCTGCGCGCGTTTCCGTCGCCGTACCGGCGACGGCTTAACAACGGCGCCTGCGCACGTTTGCGTCGCCGTACCGGCGACGGCTTAACAACGGCGCCTGCGCGCGTTTGCGTCGCCGTACCGGCGACGGCTTAACAACGGCGCCTGCGCGCGTTTGCGTCGCCGTACCGGCGACGGCTTAACAACGGCGCTTGCGCGCGTTTCCGTCGCCGTACCGGCGACGGCTAAACAACCGCGCCTGTGCGCTTTGCGTCGCCGTACCGGCGACGGCTTAACAACGGCGCCTGCGCGCGTTTCCGTCGCCGTACCGGCGACGGCTTAACAACGGCGCCTGCGCACGTTTCCGTCGCCGTACCGGCGACGGCTTAACAACGGCGCCTGCGCGCTCGCGCACGTTTAGCCGCGGCCGGTACGGCCGCGGCCGTTGCCTGCCCAGGCGGGGGCGTTCCACTCAAGAAGGGGGCTGTTTATGCGACCGGCGAACTATGCTGTAATCGCGATGCTTGCTGGGGCTGCCCT
>Ga0194112_10011685_pt1 | contig 10830 bp, 7 predicted proteins | sample TA2MahC400mmetaG_FD_146191 | JGI IMG/M metagenome (GOLD analysis project Ga0194112, IMG submission 146191) | Freshwater microbial communities from Lake Tanganyika, Tanzania - TA2015016 Mahale Deep Cast 400m | ecosystem: Environmental > Aquatic > Freshwater > Lake | place: Tanzania: Lake...
TTGGTACTTTGCCCGGACTTCTTCGGCCTCGCTCTTTATGGCATCTATGTGGTCCTTCTGGAGGTAGAGCTGTCCTTGATGGATGAAGGGCATGGTGGCCACCTTGAAGGAGAGTATTTAAACTCTCCGTCGACCACCGTTAGGACACATGTCATGTCTTTACACAATTTTGATGGAATTGGCGTACGGCGTATCCCAAAGGATAATCGCGGTATATTCCTCCAAAGATCCGTTCAAAATCTCCAAAGTTGTTTATCTTGACCGGCTCGTTGTCCGGTCCATCGATGGCCCGCCCTATGAACGCCGTGATCGATGTCGGCACACCAACAATCGTGCGCACCGCGCTCGGCACTTCCTCAATATACACTCCGGGATACGTCGGTCGCGTAGGCATGCCTTCCACCCTCCTATCCCTGCGCCCTCAATTCAACCACCGTTTTTCCATCCCCCTCGTTCCTCGCGAGCCACCTTCCCACCCTGAACCTCCTCGGCCCGCCCCCGCCGGTCCTCTCCACCGTCACCTCCTCCAGGTACCATCCCGGCAGCGCCCCCGCCTCCGGCCCGGCCTCGTATCCAATCGTCACCCTCTCCACCTCGCCTATTCTCGCCTCGGTCCCCACGATGAACTCGTCCGTCCTTCCGCGCTCGAAGTCGTTACGCCCGACGTTTCCCAGCCCCATCCGTCCGCTGTCCCTGCCGCCGCCGTGCAAAACAATGAACATCTGCGCGTCGGTGCCGGCGAAGAGGCAGTCGCCCGTCTTCGTCGAGACCCGGTAGCACTCCACGCCCTCCACAAATCTGGCCGCCTGCCGGGCCGACGCCTCCACGGCCGCCTCGAACGCCAGCTCGAAGTAGGTCTTCCCGGCGTTGGGGCCCGCCGCCACGGTCCTTCTGCCCTGCTCGCTCCGGGCGGTGTCCTTGTTCAGCCGGTCGTGGTCCGGCGCCCCCGGGACGCAGCGCCGGGGCTCCTCGACGTCCATCGTGCCGCTGAATATGCCCTCCGGTAGGGAGGCCGGGTCAAGGTCCCAGACCGGGAGCGGCGACATCCCCTCGTGCAGCTCCACCCAGTTGGAGTGCGAGTAGAAGTCCTGCGTGGTGTGGAGCAGCCCCCCGAGCGCCCGGAGCGAGCGCGCCGAGAAGCGGTCGCTTGCGGACCCGATGGCCTTCCAGCAACTGGCCACTCGCGCGGCGGCCTCGGGGAAGGCGCAGTTGTCGCAGTGCACCCCGGCAGAGCCCAGGTTGGCGTCCGAGAGGATATTGCCCAGGACGACGGCGTCGAGCTGCCGGCGCTCCAGCGGGTACTCCGGCGGGAGGCGGGCGAGGGCCGCACGGGTTATCAGGTCGTGGTTGTTCGTGTTCAGGTGGGTCGCCCCGGCACCGGAAGTCCCTGGGAGCTTATAACAGTGGCGAAGGCCGGGTCGCCCGTGCCCGCCCTGCCGGAGGCCGTTCGCCGTTGCGCGGCCCGCCCTCAGCTCCCGGCCTTCGCCTTCAGCCAGGCGTCCAGCACCATCCGGCCCAGCTTGGAGAACGCCAGCTCGACGTTGAGGCCCGTCCGGGCGGATGTCGCAAGCACCGGGATTCCGTTGTGGCTCGCCAGCGTCCGGACCTCCTTGAGGTCGGTCGCGGAAGGCTCGGCGAGGTCGGCCTTGTTCATCAGGAAGACCATCGGCACGTCCGTCCCGGTCCTCTGGACCATGGAGAGGACTGCCTTGAGGCTGGAGAAGGTGTTCTGCCGGGTGAGGTCGGACACCACCAGGGCTCCGTCCATGCCGTTGAGGTAGATCTCGTGGAAGACCGAGTATCCCTTCTGGCCCGAGACGTCCCAGATCATCAGGCCGAGGTCGACGAAGAGGTCTCGCTCGGGCACCGCCAGGGCAATAGACCTCTTGGTCACCTTGGCGCCTATGGTCGTGACGTAGTTGTCGTCGAAGAGGTCCAGCACGAACCGGCGGATGAGGCTGGTCTTGCCCACCCCGGGGTCGCCTATCAGGCAGATCTTCTTCACGAGCCTCACATTGGTGGCCATGCCAAGGGGCCTCCTGGTGATTTCGCACCGGTACCCTTGCAGGTCGGTCCGGTCCGGATACCTTGCAGTCCGGATAGGGTTTTCGGGATATATAGATTTCATGGCGTCCGGTCCGGAAGGGGGCGCGCCGGTGGCGCTGGCGCCGGAAGGCCCGGCCGCGATCAGGTCACCTGCCGGGGAATCCCGGGGCGGCGGGTCACAAGAGCGCGGTATTTTTTCCGGGGGCGTCCGAGAGAGGAGGAACGGAGGAGGGGAATCTATCCGGTCCGCCTGCGCGGTCGGTCAACATAATCGCAACGGGCGCCGGCTCCCGCCCGGCACCCTGCACCCTGCACCCAGCCACCCGGCACCCTGCACCCGGCAGCCGGTATCAAGCCCCTTCCCCGCAAAGCCCCCGGTAGTCGCAGAACCTGCAATCGTAGGACGGCCTCGCGTCGAACTTCCCCTCTTCTATCGCCTTGATGACCTCCAAAGCCCTCTGCCTGACGGCCTCCGCCTCCTCCGCGGTCAGCTCGACGAGCCTCGGGTCGTCGTGGCGCAGGTACCACATCCCGGCGCGCCTCACCTTCTTCCCCGTGAGCCTCTCCACGCCGAGCTTGTAGAGGCAGACCTGGAAGTCCTTCTTGAGGTCCTCGGCCTTCAACCTCTCCTTGGAGGTCTTGTAGTCGATGACCTCCAGGCCGTCCCCGGTCTCGTCGATGCGGTCCACGCGGCCCCGGAGCCTCCGCCCTTCCAGGTCCAGCTCGATCCCGGTCTCGAGCTCGAGGATCCTGCCGGGGCGGGCGGATTGGCGTTTCAGGAACAGCTTGACCATCTCCCCGGCGGCCTCGCGGTCGCGTTTCTCGGCCGCCTTCGTTTCGTAGGCGGAGGCCTTCCAGAGGCCGTCCAGTATCCGGAGGGCGGCCTTCTCGTCGACGGTCTGGCCGGCTTTGAGACGGCGGGCGACCTCCTCGAGAACGCCGTGGACGGTCTTGCCCAGCTCGAAGAAGGGCTTCTCCTCGCCCGGTATCTCGAGCACCTGGCCGAACCAGTAGAGCCGGGGGCACTGCTCGTAGGTCTCGAGCTTGGAGGGCGAGTACTCCGCCCGCCGGGCGTGCGCCTGCACCGGCTCCAGCTCCCGCACCTTCAGGCGATCGACGAGTGCCCCGACGTCCAGCTTTCCGTCCACCCTGAGCCCGGAGAGGTCGGCCTGGAGCAGCTTGCCCAGCGCCAGCAGGCCGTCGACGGCCTCCTGCCACTCGCCACGGGCCATGCTCGAAAGGACGTGCCGGCGCAAAGCTTCCTCGGCCGACCGGGAGGCCTCCGGCGGCGCATCCAGGTTTCCGGCCACGACCCGGCGCTCGACGGAGGCGCCCATCTCGTCGATGAAGACCGAGGGATAGGAGTCGGTCCTTCGCTCTCCGTAGCGGACGCAGTGGCCCAGGAACGCCCGCTCCATCGCGCGGGTCAATCCGACGTAGAGGAGCCGGCGCTCCTCCTGCAGGTGGAGCTCCTCCGGCTCGCCCCTGGGCGGTATCCCGTCGGCTAGCTCGGCCGGTATCTCCACCTTGTACGCCTTGTACTTGGAAGGGAAACGGTCCTCGGACAGGCAGGGGATGAACACGTACGGGAACTCCATTCCCTTGGAGCCGTGCACGGTGAGCAGGTGCACCCGGCCCTTCCCGGGCTCGGCGGCCTCCTCCTCCAGTCCCAATTCTGAGAGCAGCCCGACATATGCCAGGAACTCGGAAAGCCCGGCCTGCGGGTAGATCTCGCGATACTCCTGCGCCAGCCGCAGGAGCCGGTTGAGGAGGCGGATGTTGCCCCGGTCGCCAGCGGCTATCTCGGCCTGGAAGAGGTCCTTTCCGAAGAGCAGGGCCCGCAGGAGCTCCAGGAATCCCTTCTGGCCCTTGACGGCGAAGAGGCGGTCCAGGCCGTCGCGGAAGCGCTCCAGGTGCTCCCGGTCGCCCGGGTAATCGTCCAGCGCCCGGAGCGCCTCCCAGAGCGAGAGGCCCCTGTTGCGGGCGTGGCGTCCCAGCTTCTGGATCTCGCCGGGCAGGATGCCGTGCACGGGCCGGTGCATCACCTGGGCCAGCGCCGGCGACCGCCCGTTCGGGTCGTCCAGCACGCGAAGGTAGGCCACGGCGGCCTCGACCACCGGCTGCTCGAAGAACGATCGGGAGCCGAGAACCTCGAACGGGATGCCGGTCCTCTCGAGCAGTTCGACGATGGGGATGGCGTCCACCCTGCGCCTGACCAGGATGGCGATGTCCTCCCAGTCCACCCCTTTCCCGTGCAGCTCCGCAAGCTCCCGGACGAAACCCGTGGCCTGGTCCTGGTCGGTGTCGTAGGTGGTGAGCCTCACGGGCTCCCCGGGACCCTTCGCGGTCCGGATGGCCTTCCCGGCGCGCTCGGGGTTGTGTTCGATGAGCTCTGAGGCGGCCTTCTGTATGTTCCCGGAACAGCGGTAGTTCAGGTCGAGCGTCACGGTCCTGGGCGTGCGGCCGGCCTTCCCGTAGTGCTCCCCAAACTCCTGCATGTTGGTGAGGTAGGCGCCCCGGAAGCGGTAGATGGACTGGTCGTCGTCGCCCACGACGGTGACGTTCCCGTCGGCCGCGAGCGCGAAGACCAGCCGCAGCTGGATGTAGTCGGTGTCCTGGAACTCGTCCACTATGAGGTAGCGAATCCTCTCGCGGTAGCGCTCCAGCACCGCCGGCCGCTCCTCGAAGAGCCGGAGCGCCAGCATCTGCATGTCCCCGAAGTCCAGGAGGCCCCTGCGGGCCTTGAACCCCTCGTAGGCCCCGAAGGCGCGGCAAACGTCCTTCAGGTTGAGGAGCGCCTCCGTCTCCTCCTCGTGCCTTCTCTGCTCGGGGGTGCGGCGCTTCCCCTTCGGCAGATCCCCGGCGGGGGCGGTCCGCGCGAGCGACTTCCCCTGCTTCTCGATGTGGGATTCGAGGCGAGCCGCGCCTATGTTCTCCTGCTTGAACCGCCCGATGACGTCCTTGAGGAGCACCGCCAGGTCCGTCGGGCTGGGCGGCACGGGTATGCGCTCGAAGCCGAACTCCCCCAGGTGCGCCAGGAACCAGGCCTGCTGGTGCTCCTGCGTGAAGACCGGCCCGCCAGTGTTGACCCCGAGCTCCAGGGAGTTCTCGGACACCACCTCGTTGCAGAACGAGTGGAAGGTCTTGATGCGGATGCCCGGCGTGCCGGGCAGGAGCTTTCGGACCCGCTCCTCCATCTCCCGCGCCGCCCGGGTCGAGAAGGTCAGCGCCAGCACCTCGCCCGGCGCAAAACCCCTCTCCTTGACAAGATAGGCGAGCTTGCGCGTGGTGACGCGTGTCTTTCCAGTGCCGGGACCGGCGAACACGAAGAGCGGCCCGTCGAGGTGCTCGACCGCCTCCCTCTGCCTTTCGTTCAGGCCCTCCAGCACGTCGGTCATGGTCTCACCGCCATCGTCATGTATGCGTATATCTGCTTTGCCCGCTTGGCGGCCCGGAACCGGCGGGGCACCGGCGCGGTTTCCCGAACACGCGCGAGAGGCGTCAAAGCCCCATCTGGTGGACGGAATATGGGGTCTTCTCCATCCCGAGGCGGCGGTAGACCTCCAGGGCCCGGCGATTGGCGCCGTGGACATAGAGGCGCAGGAGCCCCACACCCTCCTTGGCCGCCCGGACCCAGAGCTCCTCGAAGAGGTCCCGGAACACGCCCCTCCTCCGCCAGGGCTTTGTGACATAGACGCTCTGGATCCACCAGATGTTGCGGTTGCGCCAGTCGGACCACTCATACGTGACCATGACTTGGCCGACTATCTCGCCCTTCTCGAGGGCGACGAGGTAGAAGCCCTTCCGCTCGTCGAGGAGCAGGGTGCGGACTCCCTTCAGGACTGTCCGGTACTCTAGTTCCTCGCCTTCCGATTCCTTGGCCAGGAGCACGTTGAACCGGGCGACCGTCTCGGCGTCCTCCAGGCCGGCGTTGCGTATCCTCATAGTGGGCCCGCCCGGATTTGAACCGGGGTCAAGAGCTCCCAAAGCTCCAAGGATACCAGACTACCCCACGGGCCCGGCGCGTGAGGCTATGACCGGGCGGTATTATAACTTGTTTCCCGGCCGACAGGGTAAAACCTTAAAAGGGGCAAGATAATACACGGCGGCAATGCGGGTGTAGTGTAGACTGGTTATCACTTGAGCTTGCCAAGCTCAGAACTCGGGTTCAAATCCCGACGCCCGCACCTTTCCAATTTGTCCAGGTGCGGGCGTCTCAGTCGCAAGTTGCTGCGGCAACTTGCTCCTCCCGACGCCCGCACTTCTTTAATTGCATAGAGTGCGGGCGGAGGGATTTGAGAGGGGGAGCGCCTGATGCGGCAGGGAAGGCGCTCCCCCGAATTTGCAGCGAGCGAAAGCGTATGCGATTCGCTCGCTGCAACCCGAGCGAAGCGAGGGCAAATCCGGACGACCACCACGCAGGCAATGCGGTCGTCCTCGCGCAAAGGGCGTTACCTTTGCGCTCCCGACGCCCGCACCTTTCCAATTTGTCCAGGTGCGGGCGTCTCAGTCGCAAGTTGCTGCGGCAACTTGCTCCTCCCGACGCCCGCACCTTTCCAATTTGTCCAGGTGCGGGCGTCTCAGTCGCAAGTTGCTGCGGCAACTTGCTCCTCCCGACGCCCGCACTTCTTTAATTGCATAGAGTGCGGGCGGAGGGATCGATGGGACCGCTCCCCTCACTTCCTTCTGAACCGCAGGAATGCGCCGACCATTCCGACCAGCGCCAGCGCCACCCAGGCGTCCACAGCCGGTATGAACCCGCCTGCCCCGGACGACCCGTTTTCCACCTTTATCGTCCGGCTCGCCGTGTCCGAGTAGCCGGCCCCGTCGAAGGCGCGTACCTCGATGGTGTGGGTGCCGTCCTTCAGCCTGGTCGTGTCGACGGTGAACTGCCAGCCCAGAGCGACGGTGGCGTTCATCCACTCGCCGGAGTCGACCCGGTACTGGACGGCCTCGATGCCCAGCGAGCCCTTGGTGACCGTCCCGGTGAACATGACCTTGCCCCTCACGCTCTTGCCCTCTGCGGGCGCCGTTATTATCAAGTGCGGGGCGACCTTGGCGATGACATGGATTGTGAACTCCTGGACGGCCTCGCCGCCCCTCCCGTCCGACACCTTGATTTTCACCGAAGAATCGCCCGCCGAGGAGGGCGTCCATGCCAGCTTTCCGGTGGCGGCGTCGATCGTCATGCCCGAGGGGCCCTTGTCGATGGAGTAGGTGAGCCGGTCGCCGTCGTCGTCTTCGGCCCTCGCCCAGTACTCGTACGGGACCCCGGTGTGCCCGGCAATGGGGGCGGTGCCAGAAAACCTCGGAGCATGGTTGGTTGTGATGGAGAATGTCCCCGAGGACACCTCGACCGAGCGGCCCCAGTCGTCGGTGGCGTTGACGCACAGCATGGCGGCTACGGCATCGACCGCGGGCACGGTCCAGGTGCAGTTCCCGGTGAGGGGCTGGCCCATGAGCACTGGCTGCTCGGGGGAGCCGGGGTCCGGCCGGAAGCAGACCATCACCGTCACGGTCCCGTGTCCTCCGGTGCCGGTCCAGTTCAGCGTCGTCTGGGCGCCGGCCTGGAGCCGGACGCCCTCGGCCGGCAGGTCCGCGGAGAGGTTCAGGGGCCGCGCTATCATGAACTCGCCGCTATACCATGTGCCCTCCAGGCCGGCCTGGTCGAAGACGGTGGCCCGCAGGACGCAGTGGTCGGAGACCATCGCGGGGGCGGTCATGGCATGCTGGCCGCTGTTGGCCATCGCGGTGGCCACGGGAGTGAAGGGCCCGGCGGCGCCGTTCTGTGACAGGGAGAGGTTCACGAGCAGCGTCCCGGTGCCGCCGGAGGCCGCCCAGCGGACCTCCAGCGGGGCGCCCCAGTAGAGCCTCTCCCCGCCCGCCGGCGATGTCAGGGCTATCGAGGGCTCGGGCACCGTAGCTTTGGATGTGTTGAACGACCAGATGAAGGTCCCCTGGCAGGTGTTGCCGGGGCTCGAGCGGTCCCTGATGCCCGCAGAAACCGTGCAGTTGTAGGTCGTCCCGGCGTCGAAGCCGCCGTGCGTGGCCGTCATTGTCGTCTTGTAGGCGTCCCAGGTCCACGTCACCACGCCGCCCGGGTCGGGCGAGATGGAGAACGCCGCCTCGGCCGAGGATTCCTCAACCGGCTCGGAGAACCGGACCTGGAGCGCGGCCGCCGTAGAGACGCCGGTCTCCCCGTCGGACGGCAGGACGGAGGCCACCGAGGGGGCGGTCGAGTCGATGGCGAACGCCCAGCCCAGCACCGTCTGGTTGAAGTGGCCGGCCTTGTCCGTCACGGTCGCCTTGAGCGTGACCGTGTCCGAGTCCATCATCGGAGTGGTCCAGGTGTGGCCCTTCGTTGCGGGGAGGGCCGTGGCTATGGTCTCGTTGGAAGCCGCGAAGCCGTCGGTGCTGTAGTAGAGGCTGACCAGGCAGGTGGCCCTCTCCTCGTCCGTGACGGTCCAGGCGACAGGGAGGTCCGTCCCGCCCGTCACCTGCTGGCCCGCGGCCGGGGCGGTCAGCGCGATGGCCGGTGGCAGGTCGGGGGAGGCCGCGCTCACGGTTATGGCCGGCGAGGGCGAATAGCCGTCTTGGAACTCGCGGCCCTTGTGGGTGTTGTGGCCGGCGGACGTTATCAGCATGACGTCACTGCCGGAGGAGACCGCCGAGACGTTCCAGAAGGCGGTGGCCCTCTGCCCGGCGACCAATGCTCCGACGTCGAAGGTCGCCACATCCACCGAGAAAAGCCCGTTCTGGGAGGCCAGCGTGGCGGTGATGCCGGTCATCACGTTGTGCCTGGAGGTGCTGCCGGTGACCTCGATGACCACCGCCACCTGGAGGACCTCGTTGTCGATTATGGCGGTCGGAATGGTGTTCCCGGCGTCCCCTTCCAGGATGTCCAGGTACATGTACCGCCCGTCGCCGTGGCAGGAGGCGCAGGGGTTGCTGGACTTTGAAACGGAGAGGGGCAGTAACGGGGCCGAAAGCAGCATCATCGCCGTTGCAAGAAGCAGCAGGTGCCATTTGTCGTGCATGGCCCATACATAAGTTCCATTGATTAAAAAATGATAGGTACATAATATCTACAAATCTGTCTGTGGTATCCCGTAATTACTTCCTCTCGGTGTTTCGATAGAGCTTTCCCATAGGGGGTAATTCAAATACTGAGAGGAACTTATTTCGGGATACCACACCGGAAAGGCCACTGGAAACGATTATATAGATTCAGGGGGATGGCATGCAATTGATTCCGGGGGATTGCGACCATGAGTCCACACAGGTGTTCTCTCGCGCCAAGGGCCCTGACCATGGCCATCACGGCCTGCCTGCTGTTTTCGGGCCTGCCGTACATAGCCGCAGGGGACGACGGGGAGGCCGGCGAGGGGCCGGCCGGCTACGCGGCCTGGTGGGACTATTCCTGGATATACCGAAAGCCCCTGACGCTCGACAACACTCTGAACCCGAAGGCGCTGACTGATTACGCCGTGCTCGTCAACCTCAGCGTCTCCGACCTCGTCGCCGCGGGCAAGCTGCGGTCCGACCTGGGGGACATGAGGTTTGCGGATTCGGACGGCACCACCCTTCTCAAGTACTGGGTCGAGGCCGGGACCAACGTATGGGTGAAGGTGCCTTCCATCCCGGCCAGCGCGAAAAAGACCATCTATTTGTATTACGGGAACCCGTCGGCGACGCTGGTCTCCGAGGGCGGCAAGGTCTTCGAGGTCTTCGACCAGTTCGACGGCAACGGCCTCGACACCACCACCTGGACGCTCACCTACCCCGGGAAGTACACCGTCGCCGACAGGGTCTTCTCGATAGCCGCCGACGGGAGCCGGCAGCCCGGGAAGGCGATAGCCAGGACTGCCTCGATGGAGAATTTCTACGCCATCCGTTCCAGGTTCAAGATAACCGGCGGCTACGACCCGGACGAGAGGATGGGCCTGAGCATAAAGTGCGGGATGGGCGACGGCCGCGGGTACAACTATGTCCTGCGCGATTTCACCGGCCTCGACGAGATATCGTTCCTCGACGACTTCGTCCAGTGGAACTCCCGGGCGGGGAACTGGCAGAAGAACACCTGGTACGTCGAGGAGATCTATCACGACGGGAGCCTGGTCAACGGCCGGCTCAACGACGGGGCCTGGCAGACCCAATCCTGGAGCGGCCGGTCGGGCTACCCGGCGCTCTACTACGGCTCCTACGACGGCACATCCGCCTGGGACTGGGCCCTGGTGCGCAAGTGCCAGCCGCCGGAGCCGAAGGGGACGCTGGGTGCGGAGGAGTACCCGTTCAAGTTCCTGTCGGCCACCGTGTCCTCCCAGGCGCCCAACGAGAGGGAGGAGGTGACCGTGAACGTCACCTTCAACAACCCGACCTCCAACCCGATATCGTTCGAGCTCGCGCTCTACGAGGGCGAGGAGCGCGCCGACGCCTCTGTCTTGGAGAAGCGGCCGGTGACGCTGGGGCCCAACGGGGACAAGCTGGTCCAGTTCACCTGGACGGCCGAGGGCGGGAACACCGTTCTCTGGGTGGAGCTCGACGGGTCGCCGCTTGCCTCGTTCCCGATGACCGTGAACTGGTGGCCCACGCTGGACTACATCCCGGACCAGCGGTTCGTCCAGGACCAGGCGGTGACGCTCCGCTTCACCGCCCGGGACAAGGACGGCGAGGCGCTCTCGTGGTCCGAGGACTGCCCGCTTTTCAACTTCACCAGGACCAACGCCACGGGCGCCGAGGCGGCCTTCAGGCCGACCAACGACGATGTCGGCGCCTACGTCGTGA
>Ga0194112_10011697_pt1 | contig 10823 bp, 7 predicted proteins | sample TA2MahC400mmetaG_FD_146191 | JGI IMG/M metagenome (GOLD analysis project Ga0194112, IMG submission 146191) | Freshwater microbial communities from Lake Tanganyika, Tanzania - TA2015016 Mahale Deep Cast 400m | ecosystem: Environmental > Aquatic > Freshwater > Lake | place: Tanzania: Lake...
CGTCTCCTGCAATACGCGGGTAATTGACATCAGCGGTGAGAACGACATTTTAGTTATTCAGTCATTTTGGCCTTCTGCGTGGCATCCATCTGGAGAAAAGCTACTTGTGGTCAGCACAAATTGGGATCATATTTTTTGGATCAATTCGGACGGAACAAATCTAAAATACTTTGCCGCAGGGCACTCTCCATCTATCGGAGGAATTAAAAATGAGATCCCGCGAGCTATTTGTAAAAATATCTCTCGCGAAGCTTTGATAGATTGTCAAGTGTCGGTCACGCCAGAAGATATCAATTACGGATCATTCGATCCTGATGGCGGCGATGTAACTCTCTCTGTATCTCCGGACTTGTTATCTGGATTGGGCGATCACAATGTAGTCTTAACCGTGACGGACGATGAAGGTACAAGCGCGTCGTGCACGGCAGTCGTCACAGTTGTCGATAGGACGCCGCCCGTGCCCGAAGTGGATCCGCTTCCCGTCCTGACTGGCCAATGTTCTGTCGAAGTAACGACAAAGCCGCTCGCGAACGATAATTGCGCCGGAAGGTTCTATGGCGAAACGACCGATCCTTTGAAATATGCCGAGCAGGGAACCTACTCGATCACATGGATCTATAACGATGGCAATGGGAATATCGCTACTCAGACACAGACCGTGATCGTCAAAGATACTGTCGCCCCGGTGCCCGATCTTGCGGCCCTGCCGAATCTTGAGGGCCAGTGTTCGGTCGACGTGACGACAATCCCGGCCGCCATGGATAACTGCGTCGGCAAAGTCATTGGCCAGACCTCCTCGCCGCTCCACTATTCCAGCCAGGGGACTTACACGATCATCTGGAGTTTCAACGACGGCCACGGGAATTTCTCTTTCCAAAACCAGCTCGTGATTGTGAAAGACACCTTGCCGCCCATCGTCTTCCGCGTCGTCGCGACGCCAAACGTTCTCTGGCCTCCGAACCACAAGATGATCCCCATCGTCGTCTCGATCGCGGTGACGGACAACTGCGGCGGGGCGATCGCGAGCCGGATCATCGATGTGACGAGCAACGAGCCGATCAACGGGCTGGGAGACGGAGACGCCGCCCCGGATTGGGAAATCACTAGGCCGCTGGCTCTCAATTTACGAGCTGAACGATCGGGGACCGGCACGGGCCGGATCTATACGATCAAAATCGAGTCTCGGGATCATGTCGGCCTCATTACAATCTCGACGGTCACCGTCGAGGTGCCGAAGAGCCAAGGGCGCTAAAAAAACCGCAGCAAAGGGTGGGTGCGGGGACGGTTCTTTAAATAGAACCGTCCCCTTTTTTCCTGCGCCTCTGGGACGGGCTCAGCGGAACTCGGCGCTGACGATCGTGATCCGGCCGGGGTAGGAGATCGAGCCGATGGGCGTCGACACTCGCGGCTGGGCGTCGAGCGAAATCCGTGTCGAGTCTCCGCCGCGGCCGCCGAGGGCCAGAGCCAAGCCGATGACCTCTTCGAATCCCTTCTTGCCGAAGAACTCGTAAAGGTCGATGCCCAGCCTGATCGAAATGACCGTCTCCTGGCCCGTCCCGGGAATCTCGACCGGCCGGTCGATGTTTCCCGTCACCGTCGGCGTCCCGTCGATGAGCAGGCGAGATTCGAGGCTGGTCAATGTCGAAACCGTCTTCCGGCTGCCGCCCGTCCCGTCGTTGGGGTTGACGGCCAGGACGTCGAGGACGAATTCCGCCGGAAGCCGCTTGGACTGGAATCCTTCGAAAAGCGCAAGGCCGTCGGCATAGGTCAGGTCCTTGAGGCTTGTCTTCGCGCCGATGGGAATGCCCAGGAGAGTGAAATCATGGACCGCGCCCAGCTTGAACTTCAGGCGTTGCAAGTTCACGAGCGCCCCCGCCAAGTCCTCGAGCGTGGCGCAGCCTTGAAAGATCAACGCGGCGAAGACGAAGACGAGGGCGAATCCGACGTATCTCCGATAATTCCGGTTTGTCATGGGATAACTCCCTTTTTCTGTTCGATCTCAAAGCTTCCTTTCCGCCTCAGCCTCCGCGACGACCGGAATTATTCTACCATCTTGGAGGAAAAAGGGGACGGTTCTATTTTTCCGGAAAAATAGAACCGTCCCCTTTTTTATCCCCTTTTTTATCAAGTTGACTATTCTCTGGGCAGTCGCTATTCTTGCTCCTCAGGCGGATAAAGGGAGACATGGCCATGGAGTGCCCGAAGTGCCGGTCCGAGGTTTCCGCCGACAGCCGTTTCTGCCCGCAGTGCGGCCGGCCGATGATAGCCACGGGCGCAGGCGAAGCGCTCGGGGCCACGTGGACAATCGCAGCGCGGCCGGAACGTCACCAGCCCGGCGACCTTATCGGCGGCCGATATAAGCTCCTGAGCGCCGCGGGGAGCGGCGGCATGGGCGTTGTCTTCAGAGCCGAGGACACGAAACTCCGCCGGCCGGTCGCCTTGAAGCTCCTGCCGTTCGAGATTTCGCAATCTCCCGAGGCTAAGGAGCGGTTCCTGCGCGAGGCTCAAGCCGCCGCCATTCTTGACCACCCCAACATCTGTACAGTCCATGAGGTCGATGAGCACGACGGACGGATGTATATCGCCATGGCCTTCATCGACGGAGTGAGCCTCAAGGCGAGGATCGCCCAAAAGCCGTTTGCGGTCGCGGAAGCTCTGGACATCGCCGTCCAGGTTGCCGAGGGGTTGGGGGAGGCCCATCGCAAAGGCGTCATTCACAGGGACATCAAGCCGGCCAACATCATGCTCACGGCCAAAGGCCTGGCCAAGATCATGGATTTCGGGCTGGCCAGACTCGAGGGCGCCGCCGACCTGACCCGGACGTCGGTCGTGATGGGGACGGTTGCGTACATGTCGCCCGAGCAATCGCTCGGCAAGAAGCTCGACCACCGGACCGACATCTGGTCGTTCGGCTGCCTGCTCTACGAGATGCTGGCCGGCCAAGGCCCATTTGGGGGAGGGCACGAGCAGGCGGTCCTTGAAGCGATCGTCCACCGCGAGCCCCGGCCCATTGCCGCCCTGCGGGACGGTCTTCCATCCGGGGTCGTGAAGATCCTGGAGAGATGTCTCAAGAACAACCCTCTCGACCGCTATCCGGATGCAGAGGCCCTGATTCGCGACCTCAAGTCGGTTGACCTCGCGGAGATCGCGGCCGCCCCCTCGGCCGCCGTCCCGAAAGTCTCGCCTTCCATCGCCGTCCTCCCTTTTGCCGATATGAGCCCGGAGAAAGACCAGGGCTATTTCGCCGAAGGGATCGCCGAGGAGCTGATCAACGCCCTGGCCCACGTCCAGAACCTCAGGGTCGTGGCCCGCACGTCGGCCTTCGCCCTGAAAAGCATGAACCTCGACATCCGGGAGATCGGCCGGATGCTGAGCGTCAAGGCCGTGCTCGAGGGCAGTGTCCGGAAAGCGGGCCACCGGCTGCGCATCACGGCCCAGCTCATCAACGTCGAGGACGGCTTCCATCTCTGGTCTGAGCGCTACGACCGGGACATGGCCGACATCTTCGCGATCCAGGACGAAATCACGTCGTCTATCGTCGAAAGCCTCAGGGTGACCTTGCGGGTCGGGGAAAAAACGGCTCTCCGGAAGAGGTCCACCGATGACCCGGAGGCCTACAGTCTCTATCTCAAGGGGCTCTATTTCAATGCCCGGCCGAGTCCCGAATCCTACGAAAAGGCGCTGAACTTTTACCGTGAAGCCGCCGACAGAGACCCGAATTTCGCCCTGCCCTATGCGGGTATGGCCAACGTATTTGCCTCCCTGGGGATTTTGAATCTCGCTCCTCCGGCCGAGATGTGGCCGAAGGCCAAGGCTGCCATCCAGAAAGCCTTGTCCTTGGATGAAGACCTGGCCGAGGCCCACGCGGTCGCGGCCTCACTGGCGTTCTGGTTCGAGTGGGACTGGGACAGCGCGGGCCGCAGCTTCGACCGAGTCCTCGCTCTGAATCCGGGAGACGCCGTGTCCCATGGCGCTCGCGGCTGGTTCTGTGTGAACAGGAGGCAGTTTGACCAGGCGATCCTGGAAATCAAAAAAGCCCTGGAACTCGACCCCCTCATGCCCCTTTTCTACGTTTGGTCGGTCGGTTTGCACTGGTCCGTAGGAAAGCCTGACGAAGCCTTACGGGAACTTGTCAAGGCCATGGAGATCGACCCCAACATGGGCCTGGCTTATTTTCATGGGGGGGTATCCCATTTCCTCAAGGGGCATCTGGACGAGGCCATCGATATTTTGGAGAAAGGGAAAAAGTTGTTCGCCCCGCCCGGGTGGATGGAGGGCGTGCGCGGCATCATCCTTTCGAGAAAGGGAGATCGGGAGAAAGCGGCGCGAATCCTCGAGGAGATGGTCGAAGCCAAAAAGGCGGTTCAGCACGTTTCGTACGTCACTATCGCCTGGCTGGCCGGGAACCTGGGGAATCTTGACATGGCCTTCGAATACCTCGACAAGGCGTACCAGGAGCGCGACACCTTGATGTGTTTCATCCACGTCTACGCCGAAAAATTCTGCCCGCCGATTGCCGCCGACCCCCGGTTCATGAAACTCCTGGCCAAGATGAAACTGGATTTGAAGTAGAAAGCAGGACCATCGTGAGCCGATACGCTCGAGAAGGGAAGCCTATCGTCATTCTGCGCGATTGCCAAAGCTACGACCCCGCGGCCATCGAGCGGCTCGTCCGCGAAGGATTGGACGCCCTGGGCCTCGCCGGCCGGGTCCGCGGCCGCATCACGGTCAAGCCCAACGTCGTTATGGCTCACCGAAAAATCGCCCCTTCGGGCTACACCCGCCCGGAGTTCATGGATGGAATCCTCCGGGCCGTCGATTCCATCGCCCCTCCCGACGGACGCAAGGTCACGATCGTCGAGAAGTGCGGGGCCGGGATTCCGACCTCCCGGATGTTCCGCCGGGCGGGCTATTACCGGCTCCGGCGGACGCATCCCGTCCGGGTCCTGCCGCTCGAAGAAGCGCCGAAACATAAGGTCCGACTCGCCCGGGGCGTCGTCCATCAAACGATCACGACCGCCCCCCAAATCGTCGACAACGACTTCCTCCTCTACGCCCCCAAGCTCAAGACGAACTATCTGGCCCACGGCCTGACCGCCGCCCTAAAGCTCAACATCGGCCTCTTCCGCGACCGGGAAAGGATGTGGAACCACAACCATCTCCTGGACGACAAGATCGTCGACGCCCTCGAAGTCGGCTATCCCGACGTCATCATCACCGACGCCGTGGAGATCGCCATGGGCGGCAACCAGTTCACTCAGCACGGCCGCCATTTGGGACTCATCGTCATCTCGGACCATCCCCTGGCCCACGACGTCGTCTGCGCCCGCATCTTCCACCTCGACCCCCGCGGCATCGGCCATCTGGCCAGGGCGGCCGAGCGCGGCTACGGCTCTCTCGACCTCGCCGGCATCGACCTCCGCGGCGACATCACCCTCGACGAAGTCCGGGAAAGGACCAAGACTTGGGACGTGGGCTTCATCCGCGTCGACCGGGTCCAATCCGGCATGCGCATCCTCGCCGGGGACCCCTATTGCACCGGCGGCTGCCAGGGCGTCTTCTTGGACTGGCTCTACATGATCAAGGACCGCAAGCCGCGCCTTTGGTCCAAGCTGCCCGTCTGGACGGTCGTGATCGGCGTCCACAAGGGCGACGTCGAGGCCGACCGGCTGCTCCTCATCGGTACGTGCACCAAGGTCGAGGGCCGTGTCCGCGCGCGCCGCGTCGTGCGCATCCGCGGCTGCCCCCCCAAACACAAGAAACTCGTCCTCCTCCTTTTCCTGAGAGCCGGGATCGTGAACCCGCTCTTCCGCCTCGACCTGATCTTCGACAGCTACGTCGGCCTATTTTTTTCCGGGATGAGGCGCTTCTTCCGCGGCCGGCTCTAGCCGCCTAGAGGATGATCTTCCGGGGATTGCGGTCTTTCGTCTCGCGCTCGGCCGGGTCCGGCGGCTTGCGGATGTCGTCGGGCGGCGTCGTCCCGGCGGCGGCTTCGTAAACCAGAATCTCGTTCTCGTTCTTGGTGACCGCGTCGATCTGGAGGCCCGGGACCGCGTCCCTGAGGCTCCGGCCGTTCATCACCGTTTGAGCGGCGTTCATCCACCCTTGGATCGTGGCGTTGTCGGGATTGTGGCCGGCCTTGTTGCTGATGGGGTAGAGGATGCGTTTCGACGCCCAGTAGTCGATGGCCAGGGGGTCCTGGCCGCCGACGAGGCGATTGGCCTTGAACGTCGAGCCGGCCGGGTATCCGCCCAGGGCGCCGTGCGAGACCCAGATGCAGTCCAGGATGTTGAGGATGGGCGGCCGGACGAGGACGACCATTTTCCCGACCGTTTCGCCGTGGCCCGAGTAATGGCGGAAGGACGACTGGCCGTCGTCCATCGAAAGCACTCCGTAGAAATGCTTGAGCGCCCCGGTGATTTCGGACCCGCCGTGGGTCTTGAGGACGGGGACGTTGATGAGCTTGAGGTTTTGGGAATATCCCGCCCCCGTCCAGACCCCTTCCTTGAGCTCGACCCGCGTCCCCCGGGCGGTCGTGAAACAGGGGTAGGAGACGTTCTCCAGTTTCCGGTATCCCTGTGTTGTGTGGTCGCCGGCTCCGATGAACATTCCCCGGACGGAGTCGAGGAGATAGGCCGAAACCCGGGGGTCTTTAAAGACCTGCTCGACAAGGTAGAGGAACGAATGCCGCTCGTCGACTGCGTTGGCATGGACGGTATTGTCAACGTACGTCCCCCCGCCCCGCGTGTCACAGTTCAGGCTCCCCCGGCCCTGCCCGTTCTCGAAGAGGACGACCTCGCCCCGGAAGCCGTCGGGATGCTCGAGGACGCGCTGGACGATTCCCCGAACGACGTCGCTCGATGTCGCCCCCCGGTATTTCCACTGGGCGTTGACCTTGAGGAGGACGACGTCGTCGGCCGCGACAAGCCCCCCCGGCCCGCCGAGCGCCGTGACCAAGGCCGACCGGTAGAACTTCAACCCCTGACGGCCCATGAGCTGAAGGAGCGTTTCGACTCCCAGGTGGCGGTTGGGAGCGGCGGCGTCGGTGAAGGGAAGGTCGGGGATCTGGGTGACCGAGAAAAGCGGGTTCTGGATGAGGCCGGCTTTCGTCCCGGGGCGTCCCCGTCCGGCCAGAAGGGGAGCCATCGCCCCGGCGCAGGAGAATTTCAGGAAATCTCTACGGGTGAGAGATCGCTTCCGTTTCATGTGGGGCTCTCCATCTTCTATTGTACTGGATTCCCTGAAAAAGAGAACCGTCCCCTTTTTGGCCCGCGAAGGCGAATGGAACCCCGGCCGAAAACATGGTAAAATGCCGTTCCTTCGTGGGCGTTTAGCTCAGCTGGGAGAGCGCAGCGTTCGCATCGCTGAGGCCGGGGGTTCGAATCCCCCAACGTCCACTCCTTTTTCCCTGATGAAATTCGTCGTCGACGTCATGCTCGGGAAGCTGGCCAAGTGGCTTCGCATACTCGGCTTCGACGCGGCCTTCTCTCCCCGGGCCGAGGACGACGACCTCCTCGCCCTGGCCCGCCGCGAGGGCCGGACTCTTCTCACCCGCGACCGGGCCCTTCTCGGCCGGGCTCGCGGCGTGGCCTCCCTCCTCATCGAAAGCGAGACTTGGGAGGACCAAGTCCGCCAGGTCATCGCCCGCTACGGGCTCCGCGAGGCCGTCCGGCCCCACAGCCGCTGCCTGGAATGCAACGCCGCGTTGGCGCCCCTCCCCAAGGAAGACGCGGCCCCGCTCGTCCCGGCCTTCGTCCTCGAGACCTCCGCCTCGTTCGCCCGCTGTCCTTCCTGCGGCCGGGTGTACTGGCCGGGAACCCATTTCGAGGCCATGCGGGCCAAGATGGACCTCCTTCTTGGCGTCCCGTCATTCCCCCCGTCCGATTGACTTTTCGCCGGGCGTGCTATAGAAAAACTCCGCATGTCACCGTCTTTTCAGGGGAGAAAAAACACATGCTGGCGAAGTCGATCTTTCTGGCCGCCGCCCTCCTGGCTCCGGTCCTGACCGGGGCCGCGGAAAAGCCGTCCTCGAAGCTCGTCTATTCGGACCAGGAACTCTATCGTCTGGGAAGGCCCCGCGTCTTCCAGGGGCCGACGCTCCGGGAAGTCGCCTTTCCGCTGGGCGGCATCGGCACGGGCACGGTCTCGCTCGGCGGACGCGGCAACCTCAGGGATTGGGAGGTCTTCAACCGCCCGGGCAAGGGGGTGAACCTGCCCTTCACCTTCTTCGCCCTCTATTTCGAGCAGGGGAAGGAAAAAGCCGTCCGCGTCCTCGAGGGGCCGATCTCTCCGCCCTACACCGGGCAGGACGGGATCCGCCGGACCGAGGTCCCCGGCCTGCCGCGCTTCGAGCGGGCCCGCTTCCACGGCGAATACCCCTTGGCCTGGGTCGAGCTCGAGGACCGGAAGCTTCCCCTTCAGGTCACGTTCGAGGCCTTCAACCCCTGCATCCCCCTCGACCCCGAGTCCTCGGCCGTCCCGGCCGTCGTCTTCCGGTTCCGAATCCGGAACTTGAGCGACGAGCCGGCCAAGGTCACCGTCGCCGGGTCGCTCCTCAACCCCATCGGCTTCGACGGCGAGGGGACGGTGGACGGTATCGGCAGCTCCAAGTTCGGCCAGAACCTGAACGAGATCCGCAAGGGCGCCGCGCTCTCCGGCCTCTTCCTTTCGTCGAGGAAAGTCAAACCCGACGCCCCGGCCTACGGGACGATGGCCTTGGCCACGCCCTGGAAGAGCCTCACCTATCTCAGCCATTGGGTCCGCGGCCAGTGGTGGGACGACCTCCAGATTTTCTGGGACGATTTCGCCGACGACGGGAGGCTCCAAGACCTCGACGAGGCCAGCCCCTCGGCCGAAGGCCGGACCGACATCGGAACCCTGGGCCTCATGGCCGAGGTCGCGCCGTTCGGCGAAGTCGCCCTGCCGTTCATCCTGGCCTGGAACTTCCCGAATTTCCTCGACTACTTCGACATCGTCCGGGACCAGCGCGGCCAAAAGTTCCGGAACCACTACGCCGAGCATTACCCCGACGCCTGGGCGGCGGCCGAGCATCTGCACAAAAACCTGCCCGAGCTCGAGCGGGGCACGCGCCGGTTCCACAGCCTCTTTTTCAATTCGACCCTCCCTCCCTACGTCCTCGACGCCGTCTCGAGCCAGGCTTCGATCGCCCGGACGATGACCTGCTTCTGGCTCGAGGGGGGCCAATTCTTCGCCTTCGAAGGGTGCAACGACAAGACCGGCTGCTGCCCCTTGAACTGCGCTCATGTCTGGAACTACGAGCAGTCGCTGGCCTTTCTCTTCCCCAGCCTCGAGCGGTCGATGCGGGAGACCGATTTCCTGGTCAACACCAAGGACAACGGGGAGATGGTCTTTCGGACCTCCCTGCCGCTCGGGGAGAAGCTCTGGAATTTCCGGCCCGCGGCCGACGGCTCGCTCGGCCGGGTCATCAACCTCTACCGCGACTGGCGGCTCTCGGGCGACCTCGCCTTCCTGAAGAAGCTCTGGCCGAAGGCCAAGGCCGTTCTCGAGTACACCTGGACGGCCTGGGACGCCGACAAGGACGGCCTGATCGAGGGCGAGCAGCACAACACCTACGACATCGAGTTCTACGGCCCGAACAGCATGATCGGGACGTTCTATCTCGGCGCTCTCCTGGCGGGGTCGAGGATGGCCGAGGCGGCGGGCGACCCGGCTTCGGCCAAGACCTATGGCGAAATGTTCGACAAGGGGAGGGCGGCCTTCGACCGCCTTCTCTGGAACGGCGAGTACTACGTCCAGAAATACGACCAGGTCATGGAGAAGAAATACCAGTACGGCGACGGCTGTCTCTCCGACCAGATGCTTGGCCAGTGGCTGGCCATGGTCGCCGGCCTGGGTCGGTTCCTGCCCGAGGACAGGCTCAAGACGACCCTCAAGTCGATCTTCAACTACAACTTCATGACCGATTTCCGGGGCTATTCGAACGCCCAGCGGACTTACGCCCTGAACGATGAACGGGGTCTCCTTCTCTGCACCTGGCCCAAGGGGGGGAGGCCGCCGCTTCCCTTCGTCTACTCGGACGAGGTCTGGACGGGGATCGAATACCACGTCGCTTCGCACCTGATGTACGAAGGGATGGTCGACGAGGGCTTGACCGTCGCCAAGGCCGTCCGGGACCGGTACGACGGGCTGCGCCGCAATCCCTGGGACGAGGTCGAGTGCGGCCACCACTATGCCCGGGCCATGTCCTCCTGGGGGCTTCTGCTGGCCCTCTCGGGCTACTCCTACTCGGGCCCGGAGGCGAAGCTGGGTTTCGCCCCCAAGCTCTACCCCGAGAATTTCCGGACGTTCTGGACGACGGGCTCGGCCTGGGGGGAGTTCCGCCAGAGAGGGGCGGCGGTCAAGGGCTTTTCGGCCGAGCTCACGGTCGCGGGCGGGGAGCAGCGGCTCAGCGAGCTGTCGGTCGAGCTTCCGCCTTCGGTCCGGGGAAAGAAGGTCGTCGCGGCCGCGGCCGCGCTGGCCGGAAAACCGGTCAAGGTCGCCTTCCGACAGGACGGCCACGGAGTGATGGTGTTTTGGGCGCCGGCGGCCGCGGTCAAGGCGGGCGAGACCCTGGCGGTGGAGTTGAAGTTCTGAAAGTTCCTCTCTTCTCTTGGAAGGAAGGTCAAAGTAAACCGCTTCGGAGATACCACTGGGCCGTTTTTCTGGCCCCGGCTTCGAGCGGAATTTCGGTCCTGTATTTAAGCTCGGAGGCGGCTTTGTCGACCGCGGCGAGCCAGGACCGGTATTTCAAATATTCTTCCAGTTCGGCCTGGCTCACTCCTGGCCTCCGGTTTCTTCGCCGA
>Ga0194112_10011700_pt1 | contig 10821 bp, 12 predicted proteins | sample TA2MahC400mmetaG_FD_146191 | JGI IMG/M metagenome (GOLD analysis project Ga0194112, IMG submission 146191) | Freshwater microbial communities from Lake Tanganyika, Tanzania - TA2015016 Mahale Deep Cast 400m | ecosystem: Environmental > Aquatic > Freshwater > Lake | place: Tanzania: Lake...
CTTTTCCAGAAGGCTCAGGTGGGTGCTGAGGTTTCCGTCCGTCAGCCCGAGCCTGTCCTTGAGGTGGTTGAATTCCGCCTCCTCGAGGACCATGAGGATGGACATGATGCCCAGCCGGGCCTTCTGGCTGAGGACCTTGTCGAGCTGGGTCGAGAGATGCTCGTCCATCCGTCACCCCTTGCGATTGAGGACCAGTCCGGTGGCGATCAAGCCCAGGCCGAAGAGCAGAGTCAGGATCAGACCGGCGTGATCCATAAACAGAACCGTCGTGACGAATGTGCCGGCGAATCCCAGGATGCCCATGGGCAGAAGGCTTTTATGGATCATCAGGCCGACCATGAGGTAGCCGGTGGAGACGACCAGCAGGATGAAGGGGAGGCCATATTTTGACGGCAGGTCGGGCAGAAGCCCGCACAGGGCGACGAGGGCGGCCATGAGGAGGACGAGGGGCACCCAGAACAGAATGAACCAGCCGGTCATGGTCCCCTTCACCTTGGAGGACCGGGTGGCGGTTTTTCTGCGGATGACTATGACTGAGGCCGCGAAGGCGACGACCGACAGGAACGGCCACCACAGGCCGGATGCGAGGTAGGCTCCCGCCCCATGGAAGAGGCGGGACCCGGCATAGCCGAGGAAGGTGAACAAGCCCCAGATGATGCAAATCCAGCCGCTTCCGGAACGGGTCATGTCTTTATGGCTCCGTTCGACGAGACTCTTGATGAGAGCGATGCTCTCCAGGGCTTCCTGCTTTTCCGAATCCGTCATGATGACCTCCTGGAACAAAGTACTTTGATATACAAAGTAACAATAATGCGGAGAGCCCGTCTTGTCAAGCGGAATCTTTTCGAGACAACGCCTTTTCCCATGTCGATTTCAATCCCCGCAGCGATCTCGGGCGGGAGAGTCGCTGCGAATATCCGGTCGATAAAAATCGGGGGAGTGATTGTATCTTCAGCGCGAGCGCTGATATAATCTTCCTCAAGAACCATCCATGAGCGCTGATCGGACGGACATCTCGATCGTCCTGTGCGGAGAAGCGGGCCAGGGCATCCAGACCGTGGAGAACGTCCTCGTCCGCCTGCTGAAAAGATCGGGCTTTCATGTCTTCGCCACGAAGGAATACATGTCCCGGATCCGGGGAGGCGTCAATTCAACGGTTATACGCGCCGGAGGGGAGCGGGTGAGGGCTTACAGCGAACGCATCGACCTGCTGCTGCCCCTCGGCCGGGGCGGCCTCCGTCACCTCGCTCGAAGGATCTCCGCCGAGACCGTCCTGGCGGGCGAGCCGGAGCATCTCGAGGGAGATGTCCCCGGAGCAAGGCTCGAGGTCCCGCTGAAGCGGCTGGCGGCCGAAGCGGGTTCCAAGGCGCCCGTCAACATGGCGGCCCTGGGCGTCGCGGCCGGGTTGTTGGCGCTCGAAGGCGAAGTCGTCGCCCGGGTCATCCGTGAAACCTTCAGCGGAAAGGATCAAGCCCAGGTGGAGGCCAATGTCGTCGCGGCCGCGAAAGGCGCGGAGGCGGGCAGGAATCTTGTCCGCGGGGGCTTTTTCCGCCCGCCCCCATTCCGGGCGGTGAACGACGTCTCGGAGGAGATCGTCCTTTCCGGCGCCGAGGCGGTCGGCCTGGGGGCGCTGGCCGGGGGTTGCGATTTCCTTTCGTCCTATCCCATGTCGCCCTCCACGGGCGTCATGACCTTTCTCGCCGGCCGGGCGAAGGATTTCGGCGTCGTCGTGGAGCAGGCCGAGGATGAGATCAGCGCCGTCAACATGGCGCTGGGAGCGTGGTACGCGGGCGGCCGGGCCATGGTGACCACTTCGGGCGGGGGCTTCGCCCTGATGGTCGAGGGATTGAGCCTGGCGGGCATGCTGGAATCGCCCCTGGTGATCCACGTCGGCCAGCGGCCCGGGCCGGCCACGGGCCTGCCCACGAGGACCGAACAGGCGGACCTGGAATTCGTCCTCAGAGCCGGACACGGCGAGTTTCCGAGGGTCATCCTCGCCCCGGGGACCTTGGAGGAAGGATTCGACCTCACCCGGCGGGCGTTCGATACCGCCGACCGATATCAAATCCCCGTGTTCATCCTCTCCGACCAGTATTTCATGGATTCGCTCTACAACCTCCCTCCGTTCGACGTCGCGGGGGGGCCGCCCGAACGGCGCTTCGTCCGGACGGCGAAAGACTACAGGAGATACGCGCTCACTCCCGACGGCGTTTCGCCGCGCGGAATCCCGGGGTTCGGGGAGGGGCTCGTTTCGGTCGACAGCGACGAGCACGACGAGGAGGGGCACATAACCGAGGACCTGAAGCTGAGGAAGGTCATGGTCGAGAAACGGCTGCGCAAGGGCGCGGCGGCCGCGGGCGCGGCCGTCGCCCCCCGATGGACGGGGCCCGCCGAGGCGAAGGACGTGGTCGTGAGCTGGGGGTCGACCGGGCCCATCATCGAAGAGGCCCTGGGCGTCCTCGGACGCCGGGACGCGGCGCATCTGCATTTCGCCCAGGTCCATCCCCTCCACGCGGACGCCGGCGCGCTCCTCCGCCGCGCGCGGCGCCGCGTCTGCGTTGAGGGCAACGCCACGGGCCAGTTCCGGAGGCTGCTGGAGGCCGCATCGGGAGTCTCCATCGAGCACGGCATCCTGAAATACGACGGGCTTCCTTTTTCCGTGGAGGAAGTTGCGGAAGGGCTGGGCGGCCTCCTGGACGGGGGGGGATAGAACATGGACCCGAGCCGCTACGACATCGAGGGCCTGGACATCGCCTGGTGCCCCGGCTGCGGCAATTTCAGCATCCTGCGGGCGCTCAAGCTGGCCCTCTCCCGGCTCGACATCCTCCCGCGGGACCTGGTCATCGTTTCGGGAATCGGCCAGGCGGCGAAAACTCCCCATTATCTCCGGACGCATGTCTTCAACGGGCTGCACGGCAGGGCCCTGCCCCCGGCCACGGCCATCAAGACCGTCAACCCCGGCCTGACCGTCATCGTCGAGAGCGGCGACGGCGACATGTACGGCGAGGGAGGAAATCATCTTCTTCACGCCATCCGGCGCAACCCCGACATCACCTGCCTCGTTCACGACAACATGGTGTACGGCCTGACCAAGGGGCAGGCCTCGCCGACGAGCCGTCCGGGGTTCAAGACTCCCGTCCAGGTGGGAGGGGTGTTCGAGGAGCCGTTCAACCCCGTCGCCCTGGCCGTGGCCATGGGGGCTTCCTTCGTCGCGCGGGCCCTGGCCACGGACATCGAGCGCACGGCGGACGTCATCGTCCGGGCCGTGCGCCACAGGGGGTTCAGCCTGGTCGATATCCTCCAGCCCTGCGTGTCCTTCAACAAGCTCAACACTCTCGATTGGTTCAGGGAGCACACGCGCGAGCTGCCCGGGGGATACGACCCGGGCGACAGGATGGCGGCCATGAGGACGGCGCTCGAGGAGGACCTGGCCCTGGGCGTGATCTTCCAGCGCGAGGGCCGGCCGGCATTCGAGGAACAGACCGGAATCTACGGCCTGGACCCGACACCCCTTCCGTTCCGTGCGGAAGACAGGGGACCGGGGCTGACGGCCGTCATGCGGAATAAACGCTGAAGGAGGTGACGCCATGTCGTCCGGGGAACTCTTAAAGATCGGGGACATCGCTCCGGATTTTGCGCTGAAAGACCAGGGCAAGCACGAAGTGAAGCTGTCCGAGCTCAGGGGACGGCGCGTGCTCCTGTCCTGGCATCCGCTGGCCTGGACCAAGGTCTGCGCCGAGCAGATGAAATCTCTGGAGCAGCATTACGACGAATTCGAAAAGCTCAACGTCCTGCCCCTGGGACTGAGCGTCGATACCGTGCCCTGCAAGGCCGCCTGGGCCAAGGACCTTGGGATCAGCCGCTTGCGTCTCCTCTCGGACTTCTGGCCCCACGGCCTCGTCGCCCAGTCCTATGACCTCTTCCGGGCCAAGGAGGGATTCTCCGAGCGGGCCAACGTCATCGTCGACGATAAGGGGCAGGTGGTGTTCATCAGGATCTATGACATTCCTCAGCTCCCGGACGTTGAAGAGCTCCTCGCCTTCCTCCGGAAGTGAACGCCCCGCCATGGACGTCACCAAGGCCGTCCATGAACGCCGCGCCTTCCGCTCCCTGCTCCCCGCGGACATTACCGGGGATCTCGTCCGGGACCTGGCCCGGCACGCCCAACTCGCGCCCTCCTGCTTCAACAACCAGCCGGTCCGCTTCGTGTTTGTCGGGGACCCCGCGGCGCTCGAAGCCCTGCGCCCGGCCCTGAGCGAGGGGAACCGCTGGGCGCACGACGCTTCCCTGGTCGTCGCCGTCTTCAGCCGGAAGGAGGACGGCTGCGTCATCAGGGACCGCGAATACCACCAGTTCGACTGCGGACTGGCCGCCGCCTTCCTCATCCTGCGGGCCACGGAGCTCGGACTCGTGGCGCACCCGATCGCCGGCTTCAGCCCGAAGAAAGTCCGGGAGGCGCTGGGCATCCCCGATGAATACCAGGTCATCACCCTGATCGTCTGCGGCCGCCGCAACCCGGAGCCGAACCCCGTTCTTTCGGAGAAACAGAAGTCCTGGGAGCTCGAGCGCCCGGAGCGCCTCCCCCTGGAAAGAATCGCATTTCTCGACCGTTACCGGAAGACGGAATGAGCGGGAGCGCGGCGGCCGCCGGCGGGCGTGCTGTTGAAAACCGCCCCGGGTCTAAGGCGCAACAGAGGCTGCTCCGTGCCGTGTATCGGCCGGTATATCCGGCCCCGACGATTGATGGAAACGGGGTTCCCGTCTCCAGGCCCGGAGATCTGGGCCAGCCGGCGTTCTCATTTCCGGGCGAACGGGCAGCGGTGGGTTTGGCTCAGATCAGGATTTCCCTGGGGATAGGCCTCAGGTTGAAGTTCGAGGCCATGCTGCGGCAGTAGGCGCCCGCGCCCAGGACGGCCAGGATGTCCCCGGTCCGCGGCGGGGCCATGAGGACGTTCTTGCCGAAGACGTCTCCCGTCTCGCACAGGTTTCCGGCCACCGTCACCCGCACCCGGGGACCGTCTTCCAGCCTGTCGCAGTTGAGGACGGCGTGGGTCGCCTGGAGATAGATGGCCGGACGGGGCACGGAGTTGAACGTCCCGCCGTTGACGCAGGCGAAACGAAAGCCGTAGCTCTTTTTGACATACGCAACGCGCAGCAGGAGGACGCCCGCTTCGCCGACGAGGTATTTTCCCGGCTCGATCAGAACATAGGGGATCGAGAGGCCGGAGCGTTCCAGGCTCCGGGATAGAAAGGCGGCATAGGTTCGAAGGGGAAAGAGCCGCTGGCCGGGGAAATATTTCGGGCCGAACCCGCCCCCGAAATCCAGGAACTCCAGGAAAAAACCCGCCCGCTGGAGCTCGCGGGCTTTGGCCAGCATCTTGAGTACGGCCGCCTTGACCGTCGGCAGGTCCTCCCGCACCCAGCCGGACCCCAGGTGCTGATGCAGTCCGACCGTTTCGAACCCCAGGGCGGAGGCCCGGCGGAAGGCGTCCAGCACGAGGCGGTCCTCAACGCCGAACTTGATGGGCGTGCCGTCCTGCGTCTGCCGTCCGGCCGTTACGACCTTGGGGTTGAACCCGCGCCCCAGCCCCGGGTTCCAGCGGACCGAAAGACGGACCGGACGCCGCGATCGGATGCGGCGCCGGGCTTGGGCCAGAAGGTCGAGCTGCTCCAGAGCGTCGATGTTGATCGTCAGGCCGGGATGAGCGAGCAGGCGGCGGAAGTCCTCCACGCCGACGCTCGTGCCGGTGAACAGGATCCGGTCGGGAGGAAATCCCGCCTCCAGGGCGGCCTCGACCTCTCCGGGCGATACGGCGTCGACCCAGGCGCCCTCCCTCCGCAGGAGCTTGAGGATCGCCGGCAGCGCGTTGGCCTTCATGGCGTAACAGATGCGGAGTCGGCTCCCTGCGGGAGCGGCGCCGAAGGCGGCGCCGAGGGCGCGGTACTTGTCCTGGACGGCCTCCCGGCCGTAGACGTAGAGCGGCGTTCCATGCCGCGCCGCCACGGCCGAAGCGGGCCGGCCGGCGAGGTGCAGACGTCCGTTCTTGTTCCGGAGAAAGCTGTTTTCCCACCACATGGCGATTTCAATCCTTGGCGTCCGGCGAGGGCTTCTCCCCGAACAGGTCCCGCTGTCCGGCCTTGATCCGGTCGACGATGTTCCTCAGGACGGGATACTGATCGAGCAGCGGCAGGGGGATGTCCATTTTCCGGCCGGTCAGCATGTTCTTGACCTGCAGGGCGTTGGCCATGGCCTGGCCCCGGTAGTGATTGTTGGTGATGATGAAGACCTTTCCGCTTTGACCCGCCAGGGTTTGTATCCTCCCCACCCAATCCTCGAGCTCCTCCCGGCCGTAGAGATAATTGTACCGGTCGTCGCGGCCGGCGTCCTTGCGGAACCAGTCCCGCCGATTGCGGCCGTGGAAGCGGACGTAGGAGAATTCGGGATGGGTGACCGTCGCCCCGGGTCCGAGGGAGTTGGGAAAGAGAGGCTGGTCGATGTTGCAGAAGCAGACCCGGCGCTCCCGGAGCCGACCGTAGAATTCCTCGTTGTCCCAGGAGGCGTGTCGGACTTCGACAGCCAGGGGATAGCCGGCGAACAGCCGGAACAGCCGCTCGAGGTGCCGGACATGGGCCGGCGTTTGGATGAAGGACCAGGGAAACTGCAGCAGCAGAGCGGCCAGCCTGGAGGAAGCCCGGAGCGGCTCGATGCCCTTTTTGAACTCCTCCGTTTCCTTGTCCCCGAAATCCTCGCGGACGTGGGTGAACATCTGGTGGAGTTTGACGGCCAGAAGGAAATCCGGGAACGATTCGATTTTCTTGACCCAGGACTGGACGATTCCCGCCGCGGGCTGCCGGTAGAACGTGCTGTTGACTTCGATGATGTCGACAAAACGGGCCAGATAGGGAAGGGCATGAAAACCGCGCGGCTTGTCCGGGGGATAGACGACGCCCTCCCAATCGGCATAACTCCAGCCCGCCGGCCCGGCGTAATAGCGCGCCATGAGGGGATTATCTTATACCAACCCGCCAAAAAATCCACCGGACGCCTCTCCGGGCGGCCTCCTTCTTTTTTCTTTATCTCCGGGATATTGCCCTCCGGCGCCGTTTTTCATATGCTTAGGGCGACGAAACGACATGATCTCGAATAAAATCCCTATTTTCCTCTTGGCCGCGGCGCTCGTCCTGCCCTCATGCCGCGGGGAAAAGGAAAAGACCTACACCATCGGCCTTTTCCAGATCAACGAAGCCTTGACCCTGCAGGAAGTGCGCCGCGGTTTTCTTCAGGCCCTCGAGGACAACGGGCTCCGGGACAGGGTCAACATCCGGGTGAAGCTCCGGAACGCCTCCGGCGACATCGCCCAGGCTCACCGCATAGCCCGTGATTTCGTCCGGGAGGACGTGGATCTCATCGTCGCCCTGTCCACTCCCTGCCTCCAGGCGGCCCTGATGGCCGGAGGAGGGAAGGCCGTGCTTTTCTCCTCCGTAGCCAATCCCTACCTGGTGGGCGCCGGACGTTCGCCGGAGGACCATCTGCCGAACGTCACGGGCGTGGTGTCCACGGCTCCCATACGCGAGACGCTGGCTTTCATCCGGGAGGTGATGCCCCTCGCCCGCCGTCTGGGAACCCTCTACACGCCCGCGGAGCTGAATTCGGAGTATTATCTCGAGTTGCTGCGCCGGCAGGCCGTGGACTTCGGGTTTGAAGTCTCGGTCATGAGCGTGGGAAGCCCGACCGAAATTCCGGTCGCCGCCCAGTCGCTCCTCAACAGAAAGATCGACGCTCTGGCCCAGATATCGGACAACACCATCAACGCCTCCTTCGAGGTCCTGGGCCGCATCGCCGCGGAGAACGCCGTCCCCCTGTTCGGGGGGTTCATCCGTTCGACGCGCCTGGGCGCCTGCGCCGCCCTGGGATGGGATTTCTTCAAGATGGGCTACAAGACGGGCGAAATGGCTGTTCGCCTCCGCAAAGGGGAGAGCCCGGGACGCATCCCCTTTCAGAGCATGGACGAGATCAAGCTCAGCCTGAACGAGGGTGTCGCCGCCGAACAGGGACTGCGTTTCTCCATGGACGTCGTCCGCCGGGCGGACGAGGTCATCGCCGCGCCGCTTTCCGCGGCGCGAAATCCCTGAGGACCGCGCGTCCCCGTCCCACGGCCGAAGACGAGGCCAGGGCGGAGGCCGTGGCTACCACAGCCGTCCGGCAAGCGCGTCCGAGCGTATCCCCTCTGGCCAGCCGGGCCAGCACGGCGGCCGAGAGATAACAACCCGTGCCGTGGGCGCCCCCGGCGATCTTCGCATGCCGGAGAACGAGGAACCGGCGTCCGTCGAATAGGACATCCGCGACCCGGCCCGTCAGATGTCCGCCCTTGAGCAGGCAGGGGACGCCCGTCATTTCATGAATGAGGCGCGCCGTCCGTCTCATCTCCTCGATGCCCCGCGGCTTCAAGCCCGTCATGACCTCGGCCTCGGGGAGGTTGGGGGTGAGGAGCGATACCCGGCCCCTGACCGCGTTCAGGAATTCGTCCAGGAATCTTTTTTCCATGAACCGAAATCCCGAGCTTGAGCGGAAAACCGGGTCCACGACCCGCGGGACGGCCGGCAGCCTGTCGAGGATCTCTTTCATGGCTTTGATGCCTTCCCCTCCGCCGAGCAACCCGAACTTGACTCCCTTTATTTTCAAGTCGCCGCTTAATGCCCGGAACTGCTCCAGGATGAATGAGGCAGGCAGGGCAGATAATTTTTTGACTTCGAGCGTGTTCTGCACCGTCAGGGCCGTCAGGACGGCTGAGCCGTGGAAGCCGAAACGGTTGAACACGCTCACGTCGAGAAGGATGCCGGCTCCGCCCGAGGGGTCGAACCCTGCTACGGAGAGAAGAGTCCCGGTCAGCCGCTTCATCGTTTCCCCGGACAGCATATCAAACCGCCGCGCTCCTGGCCACAGAGGGGGCCGTTCGATTCGAAGTGGAAAGTGTAGACGCGACCCCATTTTTTGCTAAGATAGGACCGTGAGCGGAGAGCAGAGGGCCCGCGTTCTCGTCTCGGGAATCGTCCAGGGCGTCTTCTTCCGCGACCACACCCGGCGCTGGGCCGGGGAGCTGGGGCTCCGCGGCTGGGTCAGGAACCTCAGGGACGGTCGGGTTGAGCTCACCGTCGAGGGTTCGGAGGAGAGCATTCAGGCCCTCCTGGCGAGCTTGAGGAAAGGCCCGCCCCGGGGCCGGGTGGACGGCCTCGAGGTCTCCCGGGAACCGTTCCGAGGCGAATTTTCCGACTTCAGGATTTTGCCCGACGGCTGAGGAGATCGGCCGTCCGCTCAGCGCTTTTCCAGGAATTTTGTGCGGCATTCCTGGGAGCAGAAAAAGTATTCCTTGCCGTCCCTCGTTTCCCGAAGGGCGTTCTCGCGCGGCAGATAGGTGTCGCACTCCTCGTCCTTGACCATCACCCCGGTGATCTGGCGGGGCTTGGCCGAGGGCCTTGATTTCGACGCGCGGTTGAGCGACCTGAAAAACTTGACGGCGGCGTACACCAGGTAGGCCAGGAAGGCCCAGTAGATGAGTCTGATGAGGCCGGTCATTTCCCCTTCACTTTAAACCGCGGGCGCCCGGCTGTCAAATCCGGCCCGTTATCCCCGGCCCGCCCCGTCCCGGCGGCCATGGTTTTTTGAGTTGATTCGCCGGGGAGGAGACGGTAAGATGAAGGCCTAAGGAGGGACCATGGATTTCCTTTTAACCGAAGATCAGAAGATTCTGAAAGAATCCATCCGCGCCTTCGCCCAGAAAGAAGTTGCGCCTCTCATCAAGGAATACGACCAGAAGGGCGTCTGGCCCGAAGGACTGACCCGCACGCTGGGCGCCATGGGCCTGCTCGGCATACCGTTCGCCCCCGAGCTGGGCGGGTCGGGGTACTCCTACGTGGATTATGTCATCATCCTCGAGGAGCTGTCCAAGGTCGACCCCTCCGTGGGTTTGGTCGTCGCGGCCCACAACTCCCTGTGCTGCAATCATATCAACCTCTTCGGCACCGAAGCACAGAAGAAGAAATACCTTCCCAGCCTGTTCTCCGGACGGACGCTGGGCGCCTGGGCCTTGACCGAGGCGGGCGCCGGCTCGGACGCGGCGGGGATGCGCAGCCGGGCCGAGAAGAAGGGCGACCACTGGATACTGAACGGAACGAAGATGTTCATCACCAACGGGTCCCTGGCCGAGGTCACGGTGGTCATGGCCGTCACCGATCCGGCCAAGGGCCGGAACGGCATTTCGACCTTCATCCTGGAGAAGGGCATGAAGGGCTTCCAGGCCGGCAAGAAGGAGGACAAGCTCGGGATCCGGGCGGCCGATACGGCGGAGCTGATCTTTGAGGACGTCAAGGTGCCGGCCGAAAACCTCCTGGCCGAGCCGAACACCGGGTACCGCCAGGCCATGGCCATCCTGGACGGCGGCCGGGTGAGCATCGCCGCCTTCGCTCTGGGGGTCGCCGCCGGAGCCCTGGAAACGGCGCTCAAATACTCCAAGGAACGCGTCCAATTCAACCAGCCTATCTCCCAGTTTCAGGCCATACAGTGGATGCTGGCCGATGGGTTCACGGAGCTCGAAGCCGCCCGGCTGCTGACCTTCAGGGCCGCTTTCCTGGAGGACCAGGGGAAAAAAATCCCCAAGGAATCGGCCATGGCCAAGCTCTACGCCAGCGAGCTGGCGGTCAGGGTCTCCAACAACGCCGTTCAAATTTTGGGGGGATACGGTTTCACCAAGGATTACCCGGCGGAGAAATTCTACCGGGACTCCAAGCTGGCCACGATCGGCGAGGGGACGTCGGAGATCCAGC
>Ga0194112_10011704_pt1 | contig 10819 bp, 6 predicted proteins | sample TA2MahC400mmetaG_FD_146191 | JGI IMG/M metagenome (GOLD analysis project Ga0194112, IMG submission 146191) | Freshwater microbial communities from Lake Tanganyika, Tanzania - TA2015016 Mahale Deep Cast 400m | ecosystem: Environmental > Aquatic > Freshwater > Lake | place: Tanzania: Lake...
CGACTGGCTTAGGTTCTGCGTGTATGTCGTCAAAGAAAGTGGACTATTTAGCATAGTAATAAAAAAATGAAAGGAAAAGCTTTTAACCTTTCCTCGCCAGGTAACGCAGCATGGCTTCTACAAAATAGTAGTCTGCATAGGTAAGTGCCACATCAACTTCTCCATTTAGCGGAAGTGCGCCCACACTGTGTTTGAGCAAGAATCCACCATTGGTGCCCTGCTTGGCAAGATAGGTTTCAGAGGAAAGGGTATTGAGCATGGTTTCTGCAGATAGTAGATAGCTGGATGTTAAGCTACCTGAAACATATGCTGAAAGCTCAATGAGGGCGGAGGCCAGGATCGCAGCAGCCGAAGCATCCCTGAATGTGTTTGGTATCTCCTTTGCATCAAAGTCCCAAAAAGGAATACCATCCTTGGGAAGGTGACCGTGATTGAGGACAAAGGCAGCGATCTTGTTAGCCTGGTCTAAGTATCTTGTATCTCTGGTTAATCTGTACATCATGGTAAATCCGTACAATGCCCACGCTTGTCCTCGTGCCCATGCAGAGGTATCGTGCGCACCCTGCCATGTGGTCTTACGAAGGAGCTTGTTTTGAGCGAGACTATAATCAAGTACATGGTAAGCAGAATTGTTAGGACGAAACTGTCTTTCTATGGTTGTATTGGCATGAGTTACCGCTATATCCCTAAAAAGTTGATCTCCTCCGTTATTGCTGACCCAAGTGAGTAACTCAAGGTTCATCATATTATCAACGATTACTGCACAACTGAAATTCTTACTTGAATCCCAAGACTGGATGGATTGGATACCCGGACGAAAACGAGTAGCCAGGGACATTGCCGAAGTATCAATGGTTGCCTTGTAGGATGGATCGCCGGTGATGCGATAGGCATTTCCGAAAGAACAATACATCATGAACCCTAAATCGTGGTTGCTCTTGAAATGCTTTTCAGGTTCCATGAGCTTGAGTCTTTTTTCAGCAAGAGCGCGGATGGCAGGATCCTTGGTATATTCAAAAATGTACCAAAGTGTGCCTGGAAAGAAACCTGCACACCACCATTTGGTATTGCTGGTCACTAGTTTACCCGATTGTTCACTAAAGTTCTGTGGCATGCGCCCCTCTGGAACATTAGCATCAAGCAATTTGTACTGTTCTACAGCCAGCTGCATGTTGTTCCTGATTTTCACGATCAATGAGCTATCGGATTGTTGTGCCTGCAATGAAAAAAAAGAGAAAAGAAAAAAAGCAATTGATCCCAGTCTTGTTGTCATGATCTTTTTATTGGGGGTTGACTTCAATTGTATAATTTCCTATTGATGATGCCGTATGTTCGGTGAGTCTGATGCGGTAGATCGAGGACCCCCATACCCGCGAAAGTCGAATGTCATCGATCGCTATCCTATCCAGCGTTGCAGCAAAACGCTTCGGATCATAATGGATGACCACTGTAGCGTCGCCGTTACTGAGTTTGATCTTACCTGGCTCCATCTCCTGCGGCGCCACCGCAACGAGCAGGTGATGCGCATTGGCCTGCTTACTGCTACCCAGTTGATAACGCGAGCCGATTCGCAAAATACCATTATCAAGCAATGTGTAAGTCAATTTCCAAGACAACACATCTGCTTCAATAGGATAGGCACTGGCAATATCCATCTCGAGCTGGCTCTTACCAGGATCAAAACTGACTTCTCTGGCTTTGAATTCACGTCCGTCTTTTTGTGATACGCCGTTGATACGAGGCAGGTTGTGGTAATCACTCTGCATCGTCCATATGGTGTAGCGTTGCTCACTAAAGGTGAATTTGGTATAAGTTCCGACACCGGCATCGATTAAAAAAGGTTTATTCTTATAGTAATACACAAAACTGCCTGCATCATTGTGATTATGACTTTCCGCATTATATCCCCCTTTGGCCCCAAAAAAGACATCCCCCTTGCGCAAATAACAAAACTGAGTTTGTGGATACCAAGTAGCAGTTGCAGTGGGAAGCGCAGGAAGAACTGCAGCCATCTCATCATCGTGCACCAACTCTTCAAAAGTCCGGAAAAGGTCCCTTCTGGAAATATTCGATTCGGGTTCACGATGGCGCAGATAAGCAGCAAATGATTTCAATTCTTCACTCATCACGGCAACCCCATATCGGTAAATGAGTCCCGCATCTCCGCCGCCTTTGGCAGATGCATCTGCAAAATTCACCACCCATCCGTTGCCGATATAGGAACGAGAAATGTACTCGCCCATGCGGCAAATCTTTGGCTGATCGAAAATGCTGATCCGTCCGCCAGTGGCATAATGAAGCAATTGCAAGTAATCATACATTTTTCCTGCAGCATGTCCCCAATAAGTAGGACCTTCTTCACAGGCACCATCCTCTTTGGTATAGTTGATAAACTTGTCAGTAGATACCATGGTCTTATGCACAGCCTCGGCCTGACGTAACTCGTCCTTCTCCATCAATAAAAAACAGGTAAGTGCATTGAAATTGCACCAGGGATTCCAGTTGTTGACCATTTGGTCAGGACGATTGGAAAGGGCCATCCACCAGAAATCATTGCGCTTTAGATAAGGATCAAGGATTCTTGATTTGACCTCTTTCCTGATCCTGGCAGCGACTACGGGATTAACTTTATCAAAACTGGGTGCCAGGAAATAATGCATCCAGGAAAGCATCGATCCCAGATCACCAGAAGAAAGATCAATGATTACCTCTTCAGTGTCGGGCAGAGATCGTCTGGACCGCTGATTCTGCAAGTGAGCCGACATCACCCAGGTGCTCATCTCGCAAGTATGCCAGATTCCGTTGATAAGCTGATCAATAAATCTCCCCTTTCCTTCGGCAAGCTCAGCCATGAACAAGAAAGTCAATGCAGTGTTGTTCTGTTCAAAGGGTGTTTCCATGATTACCCTGGAGCCGGTGCGCTCAAAAGCAAGGTAATCCGTTGCCTTGACCACCTTCCATTCGTAGTTGATGTACTTCTCGCCCAAGTTGATTAGTGGACCTGCCTTTTCTCCCAAGATTTTTTGCCAAGCTTCACGTTCAGTATAGGCTGGATAGTTGATCCATTGTGAAGTGGTAAGAAGGACCGAGGCTACGCCATTGCGATCGCTCTTGCTAGAAAGAAGGTTCAGCTGCGCAAACAACAGCGTGGGAATGAAAAAAATCAACAGTAAACTGAAATTGAGTTTCAAGGCAAATGTTTCAGCTAAAGTAATTATTATGGCCAGTACAGAAATCCCATCAGGCTCCTATTGTACCTAGTTGCTGAGGGGAGGATAGTTTGGATATACCCTGCAGACTCTGGGAATCCTAACACCAATTCCTCAAGTGCATAAATACTTGTAGCAGGATTGTAGGGTTTGTTGTAGTCTGGGCGAGTTCTATCTGGGGCATAGTTGGTGTTCACAAATTCAAGATGCACATTGTTGACAGGGTCAATGAGAAAGGGCTTCCAATAGTTCATGAGATCCTGCAGCGAAACATCGATATTGTTTTTCTTGGCTTTGAATGTGTTGTAGTTGGTTTGTCCTTCATATAATAATTTGACACGCAGGATCCTTGCATAGAAAGCGAGATTATAAGCGTGATAGGCAAAAGCATCCCTACTAATCAGGTCCTCTGATTTTCCCCCAGCCTTGAGGTTTACATTGAGCAAGGTGGTATAGGCCGCATCAGTTTGTTCAACCAAAGTTCTGTCACCCAGCAGGTATCCAAAGTAATAAAGGAGGCTCAATCTGATAGTCTCCCAATTGTTGACACGAGGAGGGTAATTGCGGTAGGCAATGACTCTCCCACCAATCCAATTGTCGACCTTGGCACGGCTTGCAGCAGGCATCTTACTGCGCACAACAGAGTAAGCTTCATAGAAATCTAAATAACTGGTTTCATTTGGTGTATGCACCGGGTTGGCAACCTTGTTCCCGAAATCTGCCCAGGCTAGCAAGGTGTTTACTGTTTTGTCAAAATAAGGTTTGGCTTCAGCTGGGGATTGTTGAAAGGTATATAACCATCGGATCGCAAGCGATCTACATTCTCTCGCCTGGGTGGAGATACTGCTAAAGTTCTCGTTAGTAGCTTCAGCAAAAGGGGCGGCTGTTTTAGCAATAGCAGTGGCAGCTGGTTGCATGATAATGCTGGTGACGGCAGCCGCCAACACAGTGTTGTTTGTCGCTTCACTTCGTATATTTTGTAAGGTAACAGAGTCTATGATCAGGTTGACGGGAAAACTGTTGTCGATTGGTGAAGGGACAGGCTGTGGATTGGTATTGGGTGAATTAGTTTTTTTGTTACAGGCAAGCAACAGCTGCACAAGTATCAATAGAGAAAATATACGTTTAAAGGAAAATAATATGCTTCGCAAAATAGACTAATTTAAAGAAGTATCCTTACTAATTAGTTAGGCCATCCGGGGTTCTGGGTCAAGTTGGGATTAAGTTGAATCTCTGCCTGCGGAATTGGCCAAGTATAGAAATGATCTCCTCCCCAGGTGTAATTGGCTATGTTCGCACCCCATACGCTGCGGAGACCATTGCTGAAATTAAACTTCATGGTTTTCCAGGTTCCCCATCTCAGCTCATCGAAATAGTTGATGCCTTCATTGAGGAATTCTACACGGCGTTCATTACGTACGCGGTTCCGCATATTGCCCTGACTGGAAACATAGGTGGGTAATGAAGGGTCGGTTGTTTGCAAAAGCGGCATGCCTACCCTAGCCCTGACCTGATTTACCTTGACGATGGCACCAGGGATATCATTTTGTTCCACCAAGGCTTCTGCCCACATTAGCAAAACGTCAGCATATCGGATGATGGGAAAATCAATTGGACCGTAGGACCTGTTCAGCAGCTCTATGTTGCCTTCGTAGACAAATTTCCTGTGTAGATAATAGAATTCGGCCTGGGTGTCCGTTCTCAAATCACCATTTACAGCAGCCTCAGCCCTGAAAGGAAAGCGGCTTGTCACAGTGGAAGGGAGGTTGCTGAATACCCCGTTATAAGTGGAATAAGGGGTGATTACAGAAAGCGCCAAGCGAGGATCTCGGTTCTCAAATGCTCTCTTTATCCTGGCCTCATTGCCTGTGGACAGGTACTTGGTCATATCAGCACCGAGACTCTGTCTTGCTGCTCTTTCCGCTGCCGTCATATTGTCCCTGAGGAAATAGACCTGACGCGCCCTGGAATTCATAGTAGTGTAACCAGGAATAATATCGTCCCAGTTGAAGGCACTTCCATTAATGTTCTCAAACAAATCGACCCCTACGGGAGAAACGAGATAGGTATTCCAACAGGAACCAAAAGACGAACGGGTGCCGCAAAAGAATTGAGTTGTGGATCCCAAATTGGTGATGCCTATGTTCTGGAGCGTGAATATCATCTCATCGGACTGTTCATTCAGTTCCTTGAACAAAGTCCTAAAATCATTGAACAAGTTATACCCTGCAGACTGTACATTGGCAAAATCAGCAGCTGCTTCAGACCATTTTCCCATAAAGAGGTGTGCCTTTCCCCGAAGTGCATAGGCAGCACCCTTGGTAACTCTACCAAAGTTGGCATTCCCTTTGGCATACTTCGCAGGGAGGTTGGGGTCAGCGATGGCATCACTGAGGTCTTTTAATATCACATTCCATACTTCTGTTTCAGTTGAACGTGGCCTGGTGGCATCAGTATATTTGAATGGTTCCAGGTAAATTGGAACGCCCTTCCATACCTGATTCAAGCGAAAATAAAAATATGCCCGCAGAAATTTTGCTTCTGCGATCAGCCGTCCTTTTTTGACATCAGGTGAAGGTGACTTTTGGGGGATGTTGGCAATAGCATCATTCGCCCTGATTACACCCTCATAAAAATTCCTCCAGTTGTTGCTGAACAGGGCGTTACTGGGCGTAATGGTGCCAAGCAACATCGCGTCGGTACCGTCACGCTGCATACCTGTAGTAGCAAAGCGGTCGTATTGGTAGAGCTCCAAACCTGATGCACTTCCAGTATTCTGACCCAATCGCAGGGCCTCATAGATTGCATTCACACCCAGATCTGTAAGGTTATCTGTTGTCCACATATTTGAACTGCTGAGCTGGTCATATGGTGTGGTATCCAGCAGATCCTTTTGGCATCCGGCAATACCGAATGCAATAAGCGAGAGGTATAACAGTATCTTTTTCATATTCATCGTTTTCATTTGATTAGAAAGTAAAGTTTACGCCAAGGGCAAACTGCTTCATGGTTGGGTAGCTGAATCCGGAACCAATCTCTGGGTCCAGACCAGGAAATGCAGTTATCATAAACAAATTCTCGCCACTGAAAAAGACTCTTGCCTTCTGTAGGAAGAGCTTCTTCAACAAGTCCGGAGCAAGTGTATAACCCACTTGCAGGTTCCTTAGCTTCACATAGCTGGCATCATAAAGCCAAAAATCACTACTCAGTGCTGTGTTTTGTCCATCTGCAACACGCAGTCGTGTATACTTTCCGTTGATGTTATTGCGGCGATCATTGGGATCGGCATCATTATAGTAATAACGGTTGTTCGCAACATCCGCACTCACATGGTTACCCCAAATTACGGTAGGGCTGTTAAATCCGAGCTGGACCATGGAAAACTGGTGGCCTGCAGCCCCGCCTAGAATAAAGGAGAGATCGAACTGCTTCCAGCTGATATCGCCACTGAGTCCAAAAACGTATTTTGGTAGGGCAGAAGTTCCCGTGAATTGTCTATCGAAAGAGTTTCCGTAATCCCCATCACCATTCAAGTCAGCATAAATCAGATCACCATACCAGATGGCGTCCCTTCTGATGGAATTGCCAGGGCGAAGTTTGTATCCTGCAGTTAACATAGCCTGTGCCCATGCTAGGTCCTCAGCTGTACGTAGCATTCCGTCTTTTGGACCACCGTTGATGTTGACTGTTCCATCTGCGTTAAAGTATTTTCCGGATCCTCTATAGACCCTATAGATATAATGTTCGTTAATCATTTTATCCTCAAGTGCTCCAGAATTGTATACGGCACTTAAGTTTGACTGATAAACATTATTTCCTGCGGCATCTGTGACAAAGCCCTCAACAAGCTTTCCCCTGAACTTAGTTACTTTATTCTGCGTGAAGGCAAAGTTTCCAGTAACATTATACCTAATCTCTCCAAACTTTCCTCTAGTACCAAGCGTAATCTCAAAGCCCTGGTTTTGCACCGCAGCTAGGTTTACAATTGGAGCAGCAGCGATACCGGCAGTAATGGGAATAGCGATAGTGGAAAGAATGCCATCGGTGTTCCTTCTAAACAAGTCAAACTCCACGTTCAACTTATTGCCGAAGAGCGAAGCATCGAAACCAATATTCTTGATATTGGTCGACTCCCAACGCAATTCAGGATTTGCATAGCTGCCCACGGAGAGACCGGAAGCCTGCGCGTTATTGAAAGAGTAAAATCTGGGTGCATAGGTAGTCTGCCAGTCATATAGCCCTGAAGCATACGCACCAAGCTCACCCCAAGAGGCACGAAGTTTGAGGTTGTTGAGCCATTTAATCTTCTTCATGAATTTTTCATCAGAGATCTTCCATCCTGCTGAAGCAGAAGGGAAATAACCATACCGGCTGGTGGGAGAGAAACGGGAAACACCGTCATAACGGAGATTTGCCTCCAGCAGGTACCTGCTTTTGTAACCATAATTCACCCTTCCAAATAGCGAACGAATTGCCCAATCACTTTCATTACCCGTAGTACTGATTGGATTCAACACGGTCGAAGGCACAAAAAGATTATAATCAATCATGCCTTGTTTAGTGAAGGCTGTGTTGTAAAAATTATAGTAAAGTTGGTTGTAACCGGCAAAAGCGGAGATATCATGGTCCTTGGCAATTGTAGTGCTGTAACGCAATACATTATCCAGTGTAACCTGATAGTTCTTATCGTAACTGTAGCTGGATGAAAGATTGGCGGGGATCTGCGGAAAACTCATCTGGGTGTTAGTAGCGAAGTTCCAACGGATGGCCGCATCGGGGTTGGTCCTGGTCCTATACTCATTCTGCCTTGCCTGGTAGTTGAAACGGGATTCAAAAGACAAACCCTTCATCAGGTTAATCGTAGCATAGAGCGTGGTGTTGAAGCGGGAGGTTTGGTCCTTGCCCAATCTGTTATTAAGAAAAGAAAATACGTTGTTGGCTTGCTGATTCTCTTCAGAAGTTTGTGCATATCCGTATTTGCCGTTGTACTTGGGAAAAATACCGGGTGTGGTTTGCCTTAGGAAGTTGAAGGCATCGGTCACATTGCCCATGGCATCGTTCTGGAACATGGCAAAGGTTTGTGTGCCCACGGTCAGGAACTTGGTGACTCTTGATTCCAGGTTGGAACGGAACTGAAAGCGCTGGCTCCAGGTGTTTTCAACAGTACCCTGATTTTTCAAATAGCCAACTGACAACAAGTAAGTAGTATTGTCAGATCCGCCATTAATGGAAATATTGTGGTTCAGCACCATGCGAGAAGAGAAAAAAGCATTTGCCCAATCTGTATTGGGGTACGCCACATAGTTTGGAACACCATTTGGCGTCAACAGGTTGGGTATCTTGCTTGCTGAGTCCCAGGCAGCGATGGTCAGCGCACTGTACTTGGCCGCCTGCCCGATATTCGTGTGCGCTTCATTGGTAAGGCGCATATGTTCCGCGTAATTGGTCACCAGTCGAGGCATGTTCATGGGGCTAGTGGTAGAGTACTGCCCGGAATAGTTAACGGAAAGTTTATTGCGAGTGCCTTTTTTGGTTGTGATGAGCATGACGCCATTTCCAGCCTGTGAACCATAAATAGAAGCAGAGGCCGCATCTTTTAGCACTGTGACCGACTCTACATCCTGTGGATTCACTGCGTCTAAGGAACCGATCACACCGTCAATGACTATAAGTGGCGCAGTTCCACTCAAGGTGCCCCGACCCCTTACCACAATAGATGCACCGTCTGAACCCGGCCGGCCTGAACCCTGCTGAACAGATACACCGGTAAGCAAACCTGAAAGCGAGGTTGAAAGATTGGTCAGTGGGCGGTCTTCGATGTCCTTTGCTGTGATCATTGACACGGAACCGGTCAGGTTCACTTTCTTTTGTGTGGCATACCCTACAATAACTACTCCTTCCATGTTCACCCCGGTAGTTTCCAGGGCAATACGTACAGGATCAAGGGCATTAACCACTACGATCTCATTTTCTGCATACCCTACCATGGTGACCGCCAGTTTGTCGCCTTGTTTGGCAATGAGTGTGAAAGCACCATTGGAATCGGTTTGGGTGCCAGCACCAGAGGACTTATTGACGACCGACGCCCCAACTACAGGTTGATTTTCCCTCGAAGATGTCACCACCCCCTTTACCGGGCTTTGTGCATGAACACCCACACTGACAATGACTGCTGCGCATAGCAACAGCAGCCTTAAAATAAGTTTGCTCATAAACAGTTGGTTTAATTTGATTCCCTTAAGCTGAAGTAGAGACACAAAAATAAATAATTTTTAGTTTAAAGCAGTTCGGCAAAAACTTAATTAACCTATGTCGTAAAAAATTCGCTGATTGCTAGAAAATGTTTCAATACTTAAATGTACTAACTTTCCCTTACAATAATGCTTCCTAACTTTTTTACTATTTTTGATACAAGGCAGACTATCTTGATTTTATTTGCTAATAACCAAGCTTTTAGCTTTTCTGACACCTAGCACGAACCACAGCAAGCTCGAGGCAACATGACCTTTTTTCTTGTTATTAATTTTTCTGTTCAATAATAGAAGTGCATGCTTAAGTTTAGTATCTTTTATAGTGTATATCATGCCAACTTGTTCAACTTCATAAAAATTAGCTATTTAAGTTTATCCGACTTATCACTAGCCCTGATTAATTAAAATTTCATCATGAAAAAAGTCGCTATTTTCTCCATTTTTTTTCTCTTCTTCGCTGCCTTTTTAACGGCGCAAAGCAGCAAATGGACTTATCTTTTTAATGGGAAAGATTTAAAGGGATGGAAGCAACTCAATGGAAATGCAATTTATAAAATTGAAAATGGCGAACTGGTTGGGGTTACCGTACAAAATACGCCTAATTCATTTTTAGCAACTGAAAAAACATTTACTGATTTCATATTTGAGGTTGATTTAAAGGTTTCCAACCAAATGAATTCTGGTATTCAATTTAGAAGTGAATTAAAAGACAATAACGATAAGTGTGAGGTCACAGACAAAAAAACACCAAATAGAGTTCATGGTTACCAAATGGAAATTGATCCTTCTACCAGAGCCTGGAGTGGTGGGATTTTTGATGAAGCCAGAAGAGGCTGGCTATATTCCTTAGAAAATAATCCTGCAGCCAAATCAGCTTTTAAGTATAATCAATGGAATCGCTATAGAATTGAATGTATTGGAAATAGTATTCGCACTTGGGTAAATGGGGTTGCAGCAGCACATATTATCGACAATGCTACTCCTGAAGGATTTATAGCACTACAAGTACACCAAATAAATAATCCCGCTGATGCTGGCCATGAAATTCGCTGGAAAAATATAAGAATTCAGACCGAAAATCTGAAACCATCAACAGCTGATAATTTATTTATTATCAATTTAATTCCTAACAACTTATCCGCAGCTGAAATGAAAAATGGCGTGCACTTACTTTGGGACGGCCTTACTACAACGGGATGGCGGGGTGCCTATAAAAATGAATTTCCAGATAGCGCTTGGTATATTAAAGAGGGAACCTTAAATGTTAAGGGTGGCCATGGTGCAGAGTCGGCAAACGGAGGTGATATAGTAACCATTAAAGATTTTTCTGCGTTTGATTTACAATTTGAGTTTAAAATA
>Ga0194112_10011709_pt1 | contig 10817 bp, 8 predicted proteins | sample TA2MahC400mmetaG_FD_146191 | JGI IMG/M metagenome (GOLD analysis project Ga0194112, IMG submission 146191) | Freshwater microbial communities from Lake Tanganyika, Tanzania - TA2015016 Mahale Deep Cast 400m | ecosystem: Environmental > Aquatic > Freshwater > Lake | place: Tanzania: Lake...
CAGCCGGAGGATTATCTCGTGGCCCGGCTTGAGATAGAGGTGGTAGGTATTCCCCAGGATCCCCTCCACGCCGACCTCTACCAGTTCTTCGGGGGTGAGGGATTTGACCGTTCCCTGCGTTCCCACGGGAAGAAAGGCCGGCGTATCGATTGCGCCGTGGCCGGTGACGATTTTTCCCAGGCGCGCTCGTGTCAGAGAATCTCTTTTTATAATCTCGAAATGAAAAGCCATCACCTTGAATATTAAATTCGAAATTCGAATATCGAAGCACGAAACAAATTCAAATCTTCGAAATCCATATGCATTAAACCTTTGTCAGTTTTATATATTTGAATTTTGGTCATTTGATATTGTTTCGAAATTCGAATTTCGTGTTTCGAATTTTCTTAAAGAATCAGCATGGCGTCGCCATAGCTGTAAAACCGGTATCTTTCTTCCACCGCCTCCTGATAGGCCCGCAGCACAAAGTCCTTCCCCGCAAACGCCGATACCAGCAAGATCAGGGTCGATCTCGGGAGATGGAAATTGGTCACCAATCCATCGATCGCCTTGAAACGATAAGGCGGATGGATAAAAAGCGCCACATAATCCTTCCCGGGTCTGATCCGGCCTTTCGAACCGGAGAAGGATTCGAGGGCCCGGACCGTCGTTGTCCCAACGGCGATGACCTTTCCCCCCTGTCGCCTTACCTGTTCGATCTCGGCTGCTGTTTCTTCCGGTATCTCGGCCCACTCTCTGTCCATCCGGTGCTCCTCAACTTCATGCGTCTTCACCGGAGTAAACGTTCCCGGCCCGATGTGGAGGGTGATCGAGGCAACCTTCACTCCCTTCTCCCTCAAGGTTTGAAGGATCGATTGGGTGAAATGGAGGCCTGCCGTGGGAGCGGCAATCGATCCGTCCTTCTCCGCGACGACCGTCTGGTAACGATCCCGGTCAAGCGGCTCATCTTTCCGATGGATATAAGGGGGGAGGGGGATATGGCCGAATGTTTGGAGGAGGTCTTCCATCGGTTTTCCACCGGAGAAGGACATCTTTCCCCTTCCGCCTTGTACTTCTTCCAGCGTTCCATAGCCCTCCCGGCCGAAACGGAGGCGAGCCCCGCTCCTGACCTTTCCGGAATTTTTGATTAGGACCTCCCATTCACCCGTTGCTCCGTTCCACGAGGGGATGAGAAGGACTTCCACTTTTCCCCCTGTCTCTTTCCTTCCGAACAATCTTGCAGGAAGAACACGGGTATCGTTCATGACCAGCAGATCCCCCGGGCGCAGATAGCCGGGAAGATCTGCGAAGCTCCGGTGCTCAATGGCGTTCTGTTTTCGGTCGAGAACCATTAAGCGGGATTCTCCCCTGTGGGGCGACGGATACTGGGCGATCAGCGATCTCGGGAGGGGATAGTCAAACTCCTCAATTCTCATGTCTCAAACATCGGATAGGATTTAAACCCAATTAAGTTAACAGGTTAAATCCGAATTCGCAAGTCGAAGTTGACTTTTCGGAAGTCTTCGATTAATTTTAGTCCAATGAAAAAATTCTCATATAAAGATGCAGGAGTTGATATTGAGAAAGGGGATTCCTTCGTCCAGGCGATCAAGCCGATGGTTGAGGCGACCTACCGGCCGGGTGTGTTGACGAAGATCGGCGGGTTTGCGGGCTGCGTCTCTCTAAACATCGAAAGGTATAAGAAACCGATTCTTGTCTCCTCGACGGATGGCGTGGGAACGAAATTGAAGATCGCCTTTCTGTTGGACCGCCATGATACCGTGGGCATTGATCTGGTGGCCATGTGCGTCAACGACATCGTGGTTACCGGGGCCAGGCCGCTCTTTTTCCTGGACTATTTCGCCACCTCAACACTGGACCAGGAGAAAGCGGTCCAGGTGGTGAGCGGCATCGCCAGAGGATGCATCGAAGCCGAATGCTCTCTGGTCGGGGGTGAGACCGCCGAGATGCCCGGTTTTTACGCAGAGGGGGAATATGACCTCGCCGGTTTTGCCGTGGGCATCATGGAGGATGCCGGGATGATCGACGGATCCGGGGTCACTGTCGGAGACCGGCTAATCGGCATCGCCTCGAGCGGGCTTCACAGCAACGGATACTCCCTGGTGAGAAAAGTAATTCTTGATCACCACCGGATGGATCTCCGCAAAAGAGTGGAGGAGATCGGGGAGGTTTTGGGCGAGGAGCTCTTGCGGCCCACAAGGATCTATGTCAGGACGGTTCTCAGCCTGACCAAGGATTTCAAAATCGGAGGGATGGCCCACATCACCGGCGGCGGGATTACGGGAAATCTTCCGAGGATGATTCCAAAGGGATGCAAAGCGATTGTCCATAAGGGGACATGGGAAATCCCCCCCATCTTTCCATTCTTAAAGGAGAAAGGGCATATCCCGGAAGATGAGATGTTGAAGACATTTAACAATGGGATCGGAATGATCCTCACCGTGAAGAACAAGGAGGCCCAGGAAATTTTAGCGAGGCTTCAGTCCATGGGAGAGAAAGCATTTCTGATCGGGGAAGTCGGGAAGGCGGGGAAGGACCAGAACCCCATCGAGTATGCCTGAGAAAAAGCGACCCATCACCTCATTGATCTGAAAAAAGATGAAGCACCGGCAAAAAGTCTTTGATGTGGTCCTCATCGGCTCCGGACCGGGGGGGTTGATCGCCGGCGCCCGGTTGGCCAAAGAGAATCGACGTGTTCTCCTGCTAAAAGAGGCAAAATACAGGCCCTCTTACCAAAGAGACGGGTACCGCTTCGTTCCTTTTTCAAACCTCTGGGAAAACCTGGTGAAACCCAGCCTCCTGAAGAAGATTTCAACACCGGCGGATCTGGGGAAAGATTTTAAAAAGGAGGATAAGCCGGTCCGGAGCGTCTCTTTCCAGGTGATCCTTCCTGAAGTTAGGATCGACCTCTACCGTGAGCGGTCCCTTCTGCGGAGAGAGTGGAAAAGGGAATTTCGGGGGGAGCTAACACAGATCGAAACCTTCTACTCGGAACTGGACCGGATCAGGCAGATTTTAAAAAAGATAAAAAGCAGGGATCCCGCTTCCCCCTTTTTCCCCCTCGATGTTGGGTCGTTTGTCAGGAGATGGTTCGCATTCGATTTTTTTCTTAGGGAGAGAGCGGATCAATGGCTTTCGATCCTCTCGCCCGAATTTAGAAAATTCACCCAGCTCCGGATGATCGCCCACGGCAATCTTCTCTCAGATTCTTTTCCCCTCTCCCTCATGGCCCATCTTTTAGGAGATGACGAAGAGGAGGAGATGGAGGAGCGTGTTGATCCGGAAAAAGTGACACAGGGGCTGCTTGAAACATTCCTCCAATCGGGAGGGAGAATCGAAGAAGTCGGGGACGTGGAGAAAGTGGAAGTAAAGTGGAGAGAGGGTTTTTCCCTCTCATTAAAGGGGGAAGAGAAAGTCTTTCGGTCCCGCTCTCTTGTGTTGAATGGACCGCTCCATCGCTTGGTCACACTCTTTGGCAGGAAAGGCAAGGCCCTATCGAAGGTGGAGGAAAAGATTCGAACTTGTGATGTGCTCGTTCCGTTCTTTTTAGGGATTGACGAAAGAGTCATCCCGGTCGGGATGAAAGACCTCCTGGTCTCCCTTTTTGACCTCCAAAAACCTTTCGAAGGAGGGAACCTTCTCTTTTTAAAACTGAGCGGAAAGGGGGATGAAACCCAGGCCCCGGAAGGGAAGAGGGCGCTGACCGTCGGGAGCCTGATGCCCGTTGGAAAATTGGAAAAAGAGTCTGGTCCCGATCTCGAAAACGGAGTCATGAGGCATTTGAATCACCTCTTTCCATTTCTTGAAAACCATACTGATTTCATTGATCGTTCATGGGCGGAGGATCAGATGGAATGCTGGTCCTATCCCCATTTTCTATACGAGGCGGATTCCGCTTTCCAATGGAGACGGGGAATCATTCCGATCCGGATTTCGCGAAACCTCTATGGTTCAGGCAGGGAGCATTTTCCTTATCTTGGATTGGAAGGAGAGATCCTGAGCGGATGGCTGGCGGGCGAGGAGATTTCAAGAAGGTTCCGTTCATAACCTTCTTTTCTTCACTTTGGAACCCGGAGATTCTTCAGTTTCAAAATCGTCTCCGAACATATCATACAGCTTGCTGAGAGACTTCGGTTTTTCATCCTCATAGAAGATCTCCCTGGCGGTTAATTCCGTCCATTTTTCATAACTGATCTGGTTTTCCTGATTCGTCATCATCCTCAGACTCCAAAATTTGGAGATGGCATTAATAAAAAGCAATTTTCTTGCCAATTTCAAGCAGAACTTGTTAAAGTGTATATCTATTTGATATTTAATGAATTATTCTGATATAAAACCTTCCCTGAAAAATCACTGGAAGACGGTTTATTCCTAAAATTGTCACTCGGTCAGCCAAAAATTGATGAGATATGGTGTGCGGTATTGAGTATCGGCAGAAGTATGATTTATTGACGCCAGGGCGTTCAATCTAACCGTTTGGTGAGAATCTCTTTCAGAAGCTTCGGGTTGGCCTTGCCCTGGGATGCCTTCATGGCCAGCCCCATCAGGAATCCCATCACCTTCATGTTTCCCTTCCGGAAGTCCTCAACATCGGACGGATGTTCGGCGATGATCCGGTCGATCACCGCTTCGAGTTCGGTGGCATCGGAGACCTGGCGGAAGCGGCCCTTTTCCACGATCTCTTCGGGTGTTTCCTTGCTTGAAAGGAGCTGGAGGAGCACCTCCTTACCCGCATGAGCATTGATGATATCCTTTTCCAGCATGGAGAGAAGCCGCGCAAAACGAACGGGAGTCAGGAGGGTTTCTCTGACGGTCTGGTTGCGGTCCCTCAGAGCCGGAACGAGGTGGGTGGTCATCCAGCCGGCGACCTTTGGGGGCGGCAAACCCTGCTTTACGACTGCTTCAAAAAACTCTGAGAGATCCCGTTCGAAACTCATGTTTGACGCTTCTTCAGGGGTAAGACCGTACTCTCTCAAGAAACGCTCCGTTTTTTGACCCGGCATCTCCGGCAGCCTGCTTTGCATCTCTTTCAGCCAATCCTTGCCGACCACTATCCTGGGGACCGAGGGGTCCGGGACGCAGGGGCCGGAGAATTTGGACCGCATGGGCGAGGTAACGCGCTTTTCGGGATCCCAGAGCCGCGTGTGAAGGACGATGGGTTCCCCCTTCTCAAGGCAGTTGGTCTGGCGGATGATCTCGTAGGCGATGGCATCTCCCACGTTGCGGATGGAATTCATGTTCTTTACTTCCACCTTGGTATTGAACTCGTCCGTGCCCCGGGGCCGCAATGAGATGTTTGCATCCACGCGGAGTGTTCCGTGTTCCAGACTGCATTCGGCGCTGCCCGTATGGCGCAACTGACTTCTCAGGGTCTTTACATACTCCATGGCTTCGTGGGGACTGCGCATGTCGGCCTCGCTCACGATTTCAATGAGGGGAGCGCCGGCACGGTTGAAATCGACGAGACTGATGGGCGTCTTGCCTTCCATCTCATGAACGAGCTTGGCCACGTCTTCTTCCATGTGAATGTGATGGATTCGGAGTCTCTTGATCCTGCCGTCGTCCCCCACGATGTCGACCCAGCCGTTTTTAGCGAGCGGCTTATGGTGCTGGGAAAGCTGAAATCCCTTAGGCAGATCGGGATAGTAGTAGACTTTTTGATCAAAGGCGCTCTCCGGCTGAATCGTGCAATTGAGGGCAAGGCAGGCGAGGGCAGCTTTTTCGAGGGCCTCCTGACTCAGATGCGGCAATGCGCCCGGCAACCAGAGGCAAATGGGACAGGTATTTCGGTTTGGTTCGTCGCCGGGCCGGTTGGGGCAGTCACAGAACAGCTTGGTTGCGGAGTTGATCTGGACGTGTATTTCAAGGCCAATGACTGCTTCATATTTCATGCGACGTTCCCCCCTGTGCCGTGGATGAAAGCTTCATGCCAATTGACAATAGCCGGGGATCGTCCAGTCGTAAGCCAACCAACTGCACACCGATATCCGCTCCTGAGTGGAGAGCAAGGGACGGAATATGGAGTGAAGGCTGGCCCGTTACATTGGCAGGCAGCGTCAGCAAAAAGGCGTCATAGATGTGGTTGATTGTGGCTGCCCCCTCGGGATCATGCTCGAGCCGCCTTGTGGGAAACAAAAGCAGATCGACGCGCTCGAACAGATCAGCCACGTTCCGGACAAGGCGGCGGCGGGTCCGGCAGGCATTTTCGAAGGCCGGGTAGTTCTCAAACTGGAAATAGGCTCCCTGAAAGAGAAAGGTTTTAATCTGTGATCCGAACGATTCTCCCCGGGAATTCAGATACATCTCGTTCCAGTTCTTTCCGGAAAAGGAACGGTGGCCATAGCGGACGCCATCGTATTTTCCCGCGCTGGAGGACGCCTCCACGGAAGCAACGATATGGTGAACCGTGCGGAAGAGATCGAACTCGGAGAAATTCACCTCCCGTATGGTCAATCCAGCCTCTTCGAGCCGTGCCAGCCCTGTTCCGAAGGCCTTCCGTTCCCTGTCCCGGAGAAGATCGAAGCACTCTTTGAGCACGCCGGCCGTGCACGGCATCTTCAGGGGTTTGCGGGCGGCAGCAAAATCGGGGGATGTTTCATCGGGCATGGAAGGATCATCCTTGTCTTTTCCGGCAATCACGGATAGGATGTCAATGATATCTTCCAGTTTTTTCCCGAGAATCCCGTAGCATTCCATTGAGGGAACGAGACCCACCAGGCCGAATCTGGAGACCATTCCGAAGCTTGGCTTGAAGCCGAATACTCCGGATCCGGCCGCAGCCACACGGGCTTCGCCCATTGTATCCGTAACCAGCGCAATATCGGCTTCTCCACCGGAAAGGATTCGGTTTGCCGTATCTCCTGCCAGCCCAAAACCGAGCTCGCTCATGCGGGAACTGCCGACCAGCTCGGCGCCGGCATCCCTCATGCGGGCGACTGCCGTTGCATCTTCGAGGGCAACAAAACCTTCGAGGGCCGGAGAACCGGCATCGCAAAGCCATCCACGGGCCGACATGTTTGGCTGGATGACGACTCTTCTCCCGGTAAGTAACCCATCGTTGGCGCATGATTTCGGAGACGTGTTTTTGTGAGTAAAGATTTCCGATACCATTCCAACCCCTTACTCCAGAATACTGGCCACTTTAAAAAATCCGCCTTTTGTGGAAGGCGCGTTTTTGAGGATTTCGCCTTTTTCCGCAAACGGGCTCACGCGAGACTCAGCCCCTTGGCGAGTGCGGTTTGCCACTGTGACGACGGAGAACATCGGCTCATCTTCCACGCAACGGCTGTTGATCAAGTCCGCAAAGGCCTTGGCGTCGGCGATTGCCGAGGCTATGGCGGGTCGTTCTTCGGCATCGATCCTGATCCGGGATACCCAGGAGAGCGAATCAACCAAGTCCTGCTGTTCCTTTGAGCCGGGGAGGGACGGCGACCCGCCAAGTTCGAGAAGACCGAGTTCGGCGAGTTGCTCCATGGCAACAGGAGAAGGCGCCTCCGTGAGAGGGCAAAAGGCGCTCCGGTTTTTAGGAAAGGCGATGACCTCCCTGATCGACGAGGTCCCGAGGATCATGGCGACCACGCGGTCGATCCCCAGGGCAATCCCCCCGTGAGGAGGAGCCCCGTATTCAAGGGCTCTCAGGAAAAAACCGAATTTCCCCTCAATCTCGCTTTCTGAAAGTCCGAGGGCTTTGAAAATCCGGTTCTGGATGTCCCTGTCGTTTATACGAATGCTCCCCCCGCCCAGTTCTTCTCCGTTCACCACAAGATCGTAGGCCCGCGAGCGAAGCGAGAGCAGTTCATCCATATTTTCGGGATCAAAGTCCGCCCGGTCAGGCATGGTAAAAGGATGATGGCTTGAAGTCACAACGTTCTGGGCGGCTTCGAAAAGGGGGAAATCCGTCACCCATAAAGGATAGAAGGCGTCGGCCGGGATCAGCTCCAGCCGCTGAGCCACGTGAAGCCGGAGCTGGCCCAGGGCCGAACAGACGAGAGACCAGGAAGGATCAGCGATCATCAGGATGACGTCCCCGTTGGTTGCCTCGAAACGATTGAGGATTTCATTGCGCTCGTGGTCGCTGAAAAACTGAACAATGTTGGACTCCAGCCCGCCATCCGTGACTTTCATCCAGGTCATGCCCTTCGCGCCAAAACCGGGAACGATCTCCTTTGCATACTCATTTTGGAGGACATTCTTGCTCAGTCTCTCCGACTGGCCCTTGACATTCATCCCCTTGATGGATCCGCCACGGCTGAGGATCTGCCTGAAAATGGCATAATTCGTTTCGGCGAAAATATCGGTAGTATCCTTGAAGGTCATGCCAAACCGGAGGTCAGGCTTGTCCGAGCCCGTGGTGTTCATGGCATCCGTCCATGTCATGCGCGGATAGGGACGGGGCAGCTGAATCCCTCCGACCTGGAACATGCGAGCCGTAAGTTCTTCGAGAAGGGCATAAATGAATTCTTCATCGATGAACGACGCCTCCAGGTCAAGCTGTGTGAATTCCGGCTGCCTGTTGGGGCGCAGGTCCTCGTCACGGAAGCATCTGACAATCTGGAAATACCTCTCCATGCCGCCTACCATCAGGAGCTGCTTGAACAGTTGCGGTGACTGGGGGAGGGCGTAGAAGCTTCTTGGATAATGCCTGCTCGGCACCAGGTAATCCCTTGCGCCCTCGGGTGTGCTCTTCGTCAGCATGGGCGTCTCAACCTCAACAAATCCCTGCTCGTCGAGGTAATCGCGGACGGCCTTGACGATGCGGTGCCTTTTGATAAGATGGTCCTGCATTTTGGGCCGGCGAAGATCAAGGTAGCGATACTGCAGCCTTAAATCCTCAGCCACGGCTTCCTCCCGTTTTACAGCGGCTCCGGCCACCATGGACTTCTCGGATATTTGAAAAGGCAGCGTATCGGCTCTGCTCAAAATAGCAAGATCTTTGGCCACCACCTCGATCTCTCCCGTTGCTATGCCGGGGTTTTCGGCGCCTTCCACCCGTTTCGCCACCCGCCCGGCAAGAAGAATGCAGAATTCGCTTTTCAGGAGTCCTGCCCTGTCGCAAACCGTTTGAGGTGTCGATTCAGGGGTAAAGACAACCTGGACGATACCGCTCCGGTCACGGAGGTGAATAAAGAGCACGCCTCCATGGTCTCTCAAGGCATCAACCCATCCGGCAAGAGTCACTTCCTTACCCGTATCGGATAACGTCAGATGCCCGCAGGGTGATCGATCACAGTATTCCATTCAAAAACTCCATGCTCAACGGCAAATAAGAAATAACACTGCCATAATAAATGGTCAATAGAAAAGAGGGGACGTTGGTTCTAAAACAACTTGACAGGAGTTGCAAAAGGGGATAAGGTACCCCTATGCCGAGACAGCCAAGACTTGATACTCCCGGAGCGTTGCATCATGTGATGGGGCGTGGGATCGACCGGACAAGAATATTTCGCACCGACCGAGACCGGGAAGATTTCCTGGAAAGACTATCAGAATTGTCGATGAATAAGGATTTGATTGTTTATGCGTGGGCCTTGATGCCCAACCACTATCATCTATTGGTCCGTACGGGCCGGCAGCCAATATCCAGAAGCATGCGGAAACTTCTTACGGGCTATGTGGTCAACTTTAACATTCGGCATAAAAGGTATGGCCATCTCTTTCAGAACCGATATAAATCCGTCATCTGTGAAGATGATCCCTATTTATTGGAACTAACGAGATATATCCATTTAAATCCATTAAGAGCAGGGATGGTGGGAGACCTGAGACAATTGGGTCAATATCGTTGGGCGGGTCACTCGGCCATCATGGGGAGGTTGAAGAGGAACTGGCAGGAAACCGGGATGATTCTTGCCTATTTTGGTAAGGGGCGAAAGGCGATTGAGAAATATGAACAATATGTAGGGGAGGGGATATCGGGAGGCAAAAGGCCGGACTTGGTGGGTGGAGGGTTAATACGGAGCTTAGGGGGGTGGTCGCAGGTGCTTTCCTTTAGGAGAAAAGGGATGAAGATCACCTCCGATGAAAGGATACTGGGGGGAGAAGAATTTATCCGGAGGCTTTTAGCCGAAGCTGACAGAAGAGAAAAAGAGACGTTGAGACTGTTTTATAGGGTACCAGATCTTTCGGGCTTGGCGGCGGTCCTTGTTAAGGAAGAGGGGGTAGAAGAGCAAGAGTTACGGTCGGGGATTAGGAAGCGAGAGGTGGTAAAGGCAAGGAGGCTATTTTGCCAGCTGGCGGTAGGGAAGATGGGATATCCTGGCGCTGAGGTGGCCCGCTTTCTCGGGGTGACGACTTCTGCGGTTAATCGGTTAGTCGTGTCCGAGGAAACAGCCAACTTGACAAAATACCTTAAGTTGTTTTAGAACCAACGTCCCCTCTTTTGGGGAGGCTGATCTTCTATGGTTCATGTGTTGACGGTTTTTGGGACGAGGCCTGAGGCGATCAAGCTGGGCCCTGTCGTGAAGGCGCTCGAGGGGCGGCCGGACCTGTTTCGCTCCTCGGTCTGCGTCACGGCCCAGCACCGGGAGATGCTCGACCAGGCGCTCTCGCTCTTCGAGATCCGGCCGGATTACGACCTCGATATCATGAAACAGGGACAGGATCTTTACGGGATCACGACCGAGGTCCTGTTAAAGTTAAAAGATCTGTTCCGGACGGCCAGGCCCGATCTCATCCTGGTCCAGGGCGATACGACCACGACCTTTGCGGCAAGCCTCTCGGCCTTTTATGAGAAGATCAACATCGGCCATGTCGAGGCAGGGCTCAGGACTTACGATAAATACCGGCCCTTCCCGGAGGAGATCAATCGCCACCTGACC
>Ga0194112_10011719_pt1 | contig 10813 bp, 9 predicted proteins | sample TA2MahC400mmetaG_FD_146191 | JGI IMG/M metagenome (GOLD analysis project Ga0194112, IMG submission 146191) | Freshwater microbial communities from Lake Tanganyika, Tanzania - TA2015016 Mahale Deep Cast 400m | ecosystem: Environmental > Aquatic > Freshwater > Lake | place: Tanzania: Lake...
ATGGAGAATACTCGAAAAAATCATAGGATGCCTAAGAACCGACCAAGGACAACGAACAACAGAAACCATGCTAAGCCTGTTCAGCACATGGGACCTCAGAAAAATCAACTCCTACCACCAACTAAAAGCCATCCTCTAAGCTTAATACATACCAGAATTTTATACATTCTTCATTATTATCAATAGCTATTACTGAATTAGAATACTTAGTTAATTTTTGAGTTATCCTTCCTGTTCCACAACCAATCTCCAATATTTTTTTATTGTCCAAATCAGCGATAGACTTTATGCAACCAAATTCTTTATCTTCTATATCATAGTATTTTGAATACCATTCGCTTAGTTTACTTGTTGCTTTTTGACCTATAAACCAGTTAATGTCTTTATACAAATCGTCCAACTCTTCCTTGCTCAAGAATTCTATTATCTCGGAATTTATTGTTCTCGAGAAGATTTTATAATCTAATTTATAGTTTTCGTCAATTATGTTGACAAACTTTTTAACTTCTTTCAGCCATTTTACATTTAAAGAATAGCTCTTATTCATACAGGTCAGGATGTTTAAATCGCACAATTGCGACAATAATTTATGGACATATTGGTAAGACATATTTTTAGAATACTTTTTTATTATTTCCCTATGAATCTGTTTTGCTGAAAGAGGATAGATTTTAGATAAAAGCAGTATAATTAAAGACTTTACGTCAGGTTCATGTGGACTGAATAAATAGCTGTTCATTTGCGAGCACCATAAAATAATACGCTTTCGTATATCCTAATCCCAGGATATTGTCTTAGTTTCAGCTTTAATTTACTGTAGTCTTCAATTTTGCCTTTATGCCATTCTTCTATTGCGAATTTAAATACCTTAAATGCCTGTTCCAGATTATCAAAAACATAAGGTATCTTGACTGGTCCAATACTCTTGTATTTGCCAAACACTTTTTTTAAAGGTTGTTCATATGATTTTTTTATATTGATTTTTTCAATACTTTTTGGGAGGAATGGGGCTACGATTTTTCCGTAATCTGATTTAGGACCTGGTTCAACGAGTATCAAAAACCCATCTTTTTTTAACGCTTTTTTGGCTTCTTTAAGTGCCAGTATTTCTTTGTTAGGCAAGCATACTAGGCACCATGTGAATATGATAACATCAAAAGAGCGAGGCTTAAATCTTAGGTTTAGTGCATTCATTAGCTTAAAGGACACATTTTTTCTTTTGGTGATACTCTTTGCATGCTTGATCATTCTCGGATCATTATCTATTCCAATAATCTTCTTCGCATATTTTGCTAAGATTCGCGTCAATCTTCCATTCCCACAACCAATCTCAAGAATAGTCTTGTTTTTAATTTTGGCAATCTGTTTAATATGCTTAAGTTCTAGGTTATCAGGATCATACTTTTTGCACCATACATCCCAGTATTTGTTGAACATTCTCTCATCCATGTTTAAAATTACATGAATTATGTATTTAAAATTTTTGAAATTGAGGCTTGATTGCAAGTTCTAGAAAAGTATAAAGGGGCGTAACCCCCATTCATTTTTTCTAAAGGGTTAATGATTAAGTAGTAGGAGCACCCCAAATGGATGAAGGAATACTTTTTAATCTACTAAGGTGCATTTTTTAGCTATTGTTTTACTATCTTTGTTTCGTTTAGGGATTTCCACTTGATATCGTATCCTAAGAACTTTATTAAACTGTCTGTGATTTCGGAGCATTTATTTTTCAGGAAATTTTTGTCTTTGCCTACGCAGGATTCTAAAACTTTTTTAAATTCTTCCAGTTTTTGTTCTATGAATATCCCTGTGCTGGGGATGTAAACCCAAGAAGCAACAAGGCTAGTTAAGAAACTTGTCTACCCTCAAATCGAGATTAAGATCAAAGAGAACGCTAAGTTTACTACTAAAGACTTACTCGATGTTCTGGTTCATGTTGCCCAGACAAAAGACTTTGTACATAACGGAACGGCTACATTCCAGGAACTGAATCCGGATGCTAAGCATCCAAGCAGCTGGACTATACTACGCCAGTTCAAAAAATTCGATAATAAAGATGAACTGAAAATCATGTTTGAGAAGATATTTGATGTCATTTTCAACTTTGCTAAACAAAATTATAATATTCTAAAAAGAAGGCAACTAAACATAGCAATAGACATCCACAAAATACCCTATTATGGAGACAAGAATGATCCTTACGTGACAGAAGGAGAGCCTGACAGAGGAACAACACATTTCTTCCAATTCTTGACATGCTCGATAGTAGTAGCAGGAAACAGGTTTACAATAGACGCTATACCCATACACAAACTTGATGCTATGGAAGATTTAGTCGACCAGCTTATCAAAAGAGTCAAACAAAAGATAAGCGTAGACAAAGCCTACCTGGATAGAGGTTTTGACAAACCTAAAATCATCAATGTCCTAAAAACGAACCACACTCGTTTTGTCATGCCAAAAATCAGAAGTGATACTGTCAAAGCATGGATGGACAAAAGCGAAGATTGCAAATCAAGAGTTATCGAAGGTTTTGAAATCGGGACTAAAGATAAAGCAATAGTAAACCTAATCTTAGTAGACGATGAAGAAGGCATAAAAAGAGCATTCATTACCAACTTCCACATCCCAGAACAATTAACACATTACCTTTACAGATGGTATAGCAAGAGATGGGGCATAGAGACAAAATACAGACAACTAGACCACGACTTCAAAGCAAAAACAACATCTAAAGATTATTCTCTTAGGCTGTTTTATTTCCTATTTTCAGTATGCTTATACAACCTGTGGGTTTTGGTCAATATCTGCATATCCTTATCGCTTTATGGCAGAGTTTATGAAAAACCAGTGCTCACTGCTAAACTATTCGCTGTCATTCTTTACAAGGTCGTATACGAAGATCCTCCAACGTAAAGGTTCTTTTTATTATCGCATAGAAAGGTTCTAGTTGGGGGTATATCAAATTTCTAATTTCTAGTGTTCTTTGCTTATTTTCTTAGCTACATCTTGAAAATTTCAAAGCAAAAATCTAAAAGGAAACCTTTATTTCCAGGTATTACTCTGCCCACTTAGGTTACCTGCTCATCTACTGGAGATTCCAAAAGTCTTTTAAACATAAAAACAGATTTCTAAAATCACGCGGGAGTGCCGGAGCGGCCAAACGGAATTTAATTCCGGGCTTGACGGGTACGGTTCAGGGCCGTATGGCTTAGTGCCTTCGCAGGTTCAAATCCTGTCTCCCGCATCCTACTACTAGATCCTATTAAGAATGTAATCCGCCTGGAGGGTCCGAATACTGTTAAAGGCTATTGTTCTCAAAGTATTGTATGGGCACATTAAACAGAAAGTTTTATATAATATGTGCCCTTACATTATTGTATGGCTTATGTAGAGACTATAAAGCGGAATAGTAGGACATATTATTATCTTACGAAGAACGTTAGGCTTAGTTTGACTAAGTGGAAGAAGGTAAGGGTTTTTCTGGGAGATAAGAAGCCTTCAAAGAGTGATTTGAGAAAACATGCTCGAGAAATAGAGTCTAAATCTAAGCCTTTCTTAAAAATCTCAAATTATACATACCTCTCGGAAAATGATGCGGAAACATTGCATGACTTGAAAGAGAGCTACAATGCGTGGCTTAAGCTCGTTCCTAAGAGTGTAAAGGAAAAGTTGAATGATGATTTTGTTATACGATTCACATACAATTCTAACGCAATAGAAGGCAATAGGCTTACTTTGAGGCAGACCGCATTAATCCTTAAAGACAAAGTAATCCCTTCAGGAGTTAGAGCTGAGGATTATAATGAAGCAATAAATGGAAAAGAATGCTTAGACTATCTTAAGCAGTATAAGGGTGAGCTAAATACTAAGTTTCTTGAAAAACTGAATGGGGTACTTACAAAAAATACAAGGGTTGTTTATAGTGGAAGAATAAGATTCTTTGATGTAAAAATTCAGGGCTCAACGCATGTTCCCCCGTCTTATACAGAACTCAAAAAGCATATGCTTAACTTCTTTAAATGGTACAGTGCAAATAAGAATAAGTTGCATCCTTTTGAATTAGCTACTTTAATTCATGCTAAGTTGACTTGGATACATCCTTTTGAAGACGGAAATGGCAGAACAGCAAGGGCTGTTATGAATTATATTTTGATGAAAAAAGGATTTCCTATGTTTTTTATCCCATTTGAAAAACGAGAAGAATACTACCAATCATTAGAAACTGCAGATAAGGGGGATTATAAAGAGTATGTGTCTAGGATGTTAAAATTAATCGTGGACCAAATAAGAGGTTACGGGCACAGTAAAAAAGAAAAAACGTAGTTCTGTGCACGTACAATAAAGTTTCTTATGTTCTTGAAGATATAAATTTAAATATTTCAACTGCTTATTAATGTTGAAAACAGCTCATATCGGGAGTGATTCGGACCAGTGGTTCTATACGTGTCTCCCGCACTTTTCTTTTGATATATTTATAACGACTAATAAGTAGTAACAAACGCAAGGTTTATATACTAATTTACACACTAAAATCTTAATAAAAACCATGAAGCAATACAAAATGAAAGCACACAGTTTAGCAAAAATAATAGGCATTCCTTTAATATCATTATACTTAGCTATAAGCCCTATTACAACATATGGACAAAATAGTCATCCGGTAGAAACTAAAAAAGAATATACAAGAAGTGAAAATACAAAAAAAGACCTTATGAAAAAAGTTCTAGAAGGCATACTAGAAGATAATTTTGATGGTATTATGTTAGAACTCAAAGATAGAAAACAAAGTATAGAATTAAGTTCATATAAGTTTGATTTAGAAAACGCTCAAATTTTAACATCACACCAAAGCAAAGAAGATGATAAGATAATAATCTACATTCGTGACTTCCATGGAGAAGCCCTTACACAACAGGAGATAATGCCTGTCCAAGAGAGAATCTATGATACCTTAAACGAATTGTACAAAAAACATGATGCGAATTTACTGGTCCTAGAAGGCTTCTTAGGCAACAAAGAAGTCACCAGAAACGAACTAGAAAAAAATACGCCAAAAATATTTAAAGACAAGCGTGAAGCGCTGGAATATTTCGTCTATGGCGGAACAGCTTACGAGTATATCAATGATGATAAGATAAAAACTCTTGGAGCTGAAGAGGAAGTCCTCCTGACCATTGGTTATAAGCACATTTTTCCCCCCGATAGCGAAGTTAAAAGATGGCTCAGTAAAGTGGTTGTCTTAGACAAGAGAAGTGAGATAGGCGTTGAGAAAACCCTAGAATACATGGAAGAAACTAACACAAAAATTGGTGTTTTGGTATTCGGGGCCGCGCATACGAGAAGCATAATCCAGTCTTTAAAAGAAAAAAATGTCTCTTATATAGTCATGCAGCCTAAAGGAGGCGACGAGCTGATTTCAAAAATACAATCAAACAAGGATAAGATAATTCAAGAAGTGTTATCAAAATTTTCAGATTCAAAACAAAAATAATACTTGTGAAACTCTAATATGACCGCCATAATTGGATACCAAGGGAAGGATTTTGCAGTTATCGGAACAGACCTGTGCAGAAGAGATCTTCTCGGAAGATGTTCATTAGAAGACAAATTAAAAAAGAGCAAAGCAGGCTCTCACTATATCGCATGTGCCGGGATAATGAGCCATTCTGAAGAAGAAAGATTATACTCAAAGCCCTTAGACCAATTGATTTCAGAAGCTTTTGATTTACAGGCAAAACCACCATTAACAATGTCTGCTAATGCTATAATCGTCGTCCCAGAACATAATCAGATTTATTACTGGGGGCATAACCCAAACATCAAAAGGACATTAGAACAAAACAGCTCTATAGCATTAGGCGCAGATCCTACAAGATTATGTGATATTACCGAAAAGATACTTAACGAAAAAAGATTAAAATACGTTTTAAATACACAAGAAATCGCTGATAGGCTAACGGGAGTAGTATTACTAGCAGAAGAATATTTCCCAGAATATGTTAAGGGTGCAGCTACTTACATAATAGAAAAAGGCAACATTCAAGAATATTGTCGTTTAATAGAATCAGCCGCATATTCTATTTGACAATGAACGCCGAACTACTCGTAAACGTGATTAAGGACTGCCTAAGAGACGGAAAAGACCTAGAGATAGTCAAAAACCTGTGGAGTGAAGACAAGTATACGAGGCTTAAGTGGAAAAGCGCGAAAGACATCTTTGAAGGCGGCCAACAAGTAACAGGATTAGACTTTCCGAACGGAAAAATAGGGCTAACTTCTAAATATTCAACACGTGATGAAATAAAAAAAATACTCAGCTCAAATAACTTGAATTACGATTTTTTCGAAGGATACAAAGATTATCATTTTACAGTATACCCAGGAAGATTAAAAATAGATTATGTCTCATTATATAAAGATGATTCTGAAAAATTTCTAAGATATTTTAAACTGTTAGACAAAGAAGAGAAAAAAGATGCGCTGAAGGAAATCCTGGAATGCGAGCATGATAATGAAAAAGCGACGGCATGGTTGAGTGAGTACGAGGCTGAACTGTTAAGAGAAGTATCGTTTAACAATTAGACTAAAAAAATATTTTTCAAAAGACTTTTAAACATGAGTTTTCTAAGAACAATAATAGGCGCGGGAGTGCCGGAGCGGCCAAACGGACATGGCTTAGGACCATGTGGCTTAGTGCCTGCGCAGGTTCAAATCCTGTCTCCCGCATCAACTATGAAAAAGAGAGTATTTTTGATCCACGGATGGGAAGGCAAGCCTGAAGGGGGCTGGAGGCCTTGGCTTAGGGAAGAGTTGGAAAAGAGGGGTTTTGAAGTTCTTGTTCCCGCAATGCCCGATACGAATCACCCTAAGATGGGTGCATGGGTTGGGCATTTGGCAAAGATTGTCAGCAAGCCTGATGAAGAGTGCTATTTTGTCGGGCACAGCCTGGGATGCATAACCATCTTAAGGTATCTTGAGACTATAAATAAGAAAGTGGGTGGTGTTGTCCTTGTTGCCGGTTTCACTTCCAGCCTTGGCTATAAGGAGTTGGAAGGATTTTTCAAAAAGCCAATAGTTTGGGAGAAGATAAAAATCAAATGTAAAAAGTTTGCAGCGGTACATTCTGATGATGACCCTTATGTTTCTTTGCATTATGGGGACTTTTTTAAGAAAGAGCTTAATGCTACTGTGATAGTTGAGCATGGTAGGGGGCATTTCAGCGGACATGAGGATGTGAATAAGCTTCCGATAGTGCTAGAACAGCTTTTAGAAATGTCAAAATGATGTTATTCTTTTTCTAACAAAGAAACCATCAATACTTGGTAATACGCTAAGAATGCGAAATAGACTAATATGCTTAGGAACGCTGAAGCTTTGGACCCTAAAACGTTAGTCAGCAGCGAGTCCAAGAATATTATCGGGAGTATCATCAGTATCATCGCTATGTGCAACGGTAACAGTGGCATTAAGCGTTTTAATCCTGTTTTAAACCCTCTTTTCACGCTTTCTAACAAGCCATGCCTGTTCAGCAAAGCGTACATTATTACCGCGAAATACGAGGCTGACAGGACTAACAATGAAAGCCCTATCACTGCAGGATAAGACAACGGCTGTGTAGGCTCTGACATGCCATACATTCTTATCATCAGGTTAAGGAACAAGGCATTTATCTGCCCTATCAGGTAATAAAACGAGGGGAATATCATTATGAACGCTGGCAATGTGACGATCGCAAAGTTAAGGGCGTACCTCCAGTAGTTGTCAAACAATCCGTCAAGCCTTAACCTCTTCTTTAACGAATCATGGGTCATCCTCCACTCTAGGCTCTGGAAGAACGACCATACGAAGAAGAAAACAGTCATAGACAGTATCGTTGTGATGAATATCATCTTATAGGAGTGGTTTATCACGTTGACTGCTTCGTTAAGGACGTTCATCTGTGAAACGTCAAGGTTTTCTGAAAGTAATGACTGCAAGTCCTGCAGCTGCGGCGCGTAGGAGTAGATTATCAAGACGTATTCCTGTATCTTCCTCCCTGCGAAGTAAAGGATGCAAAACGTCGTAGCCGAGAATACCACGTTTATGAATATTAGCAAGTGCATACTCTTCTTTAACATCTGAAATGTTTGTGCTAGAAGCTTCATCTTACTTTACGACTATTCTACGCTGGCTAACCTGTTCCGGTGTTAAGTATAGTGAGTCTTTTGTTATACAGTCCCCATAGGTCGTGCATGCGTTGTTACAAGAGTTCGTGTCGCCATAATCCGAGTGGTAAATATAATTAGCGTTATTATACAAAAAGTCGGAGCATCTTTTTTCCGGATATTTTGATTGGTACAAACAGAAAGCTTGTGTTTCTGCTTTGTTCTTGCAGAGCAGCACTTTTCCGTCCTTTGCAGACTGTTCAGTGATTTTTATCTTAAAAAGTCCGGAGTAAATGTCGCCGTCGAAAAGAGGGTCTTTAGGCTCTCCTAAGAAGTGTATGTCCAGTTCTTGTAAACCTATTGTTGATATCTCGTTGGTTTCTTTGAATTCACAATCTCCCGTAGTTGTGGTAGGGGTTATTGCCTTGAAATCTCCACTTCCAGCTTTAAATGAGCAAGACTTGACTGACCTGTCGAATCTCATCTGTTCTAGCTTGTAAATGCCGCCTGCGTCAAGAGTTATTTCTTTGCTGGTCATGTCGATTTTATCCACAGTTGCTCCTGATGGGGATGTAATCTTTAGGGAGGTTAATCTCAATGGTATCAGTTTTGGTTCAGTAGGAGTCGTGCTCGGGGTTTGTGGCGCAGTAGTCTTAGGTGTCACTCCAGTGCAGGTCCTGCTCTGGCAGGTGCTGAAGAAGATCCCTCCCCTTCCAAGTTCTGGTACGTCTTCTCCGCATGCCGCTTTATAGTAGCTGCTTGTTTTGCTTATCTCAATGAACGCTGACTGCGCATCATCGCAGTTGGTGCAGTACATGTACATCAGCCCTCTGAAGTAGAAGTATCTGTTGCGGTCTTCAGACCATTTCTTGTCTTCCATCTGCTTCTCGAAAGCGTACCACTCTTGAGGTAAATTCTCGAACGGGTTGTTTGTGCCTAATGACGAGTCTCTGCACCTTTCAGCCCCTTCGCTGTAGGCTGTTGAGTAATAAGATTCGGATTTGAATTCTTGAAGCTTTGAGTCAACCTCTTTATAGACTGGGTCGTCTACGCATGTTTTGCAGCACAACACTTTCTGGTAACCCTTGACTTCAGTGTCATCTATTGGTATGTTGTTATTGCATTTTTGTCCAGCAGAGCATACTTGGCCTCCTTGGTTCTCGCATGTTTTGGCTGTGACTTCCCTGTAGGCTTGAGGGTTAGTGTTTTCTAGGTTGCCTAGTTTCATCCAGCAGTCGCCTAGCGGCGCTTTCGTTGTAGGGTGCTCTCCGCAAGTTCCTACTTTCTGCCACATGTTCTCAGCAGCAGTCCCTTTGCCCATGCCGGGGTTGTTCTGGTTGCATACCCGTTCTACCTGCGCAGTAGATGAAATCCCTCTTAGGTCTGCCCTGCATTCAGCTTCAGTTTTGATGTTCTTGCTGAGCTCGTATTGTAACAGGTAATTGTTTGCTGCGTTGATTCCGAAGCTTGTGGACACGACCCTTCCGAAGTTGCACTCCTGCTTGTCGTTTATCACTACGCATATCTCTTCGTATTTTGCAGGTCCTGCGAATTTCGCGACCTTGTCAGCGTATCCTTCAGGCTGTAATGAGCCGCTGCATTCAGGGCATGTTTGTGTCTTGCCTTCTTTTCTGAGGAAGACTTTGTAGTTCACGTTTTGCGATCCTGCGTAAATGTGGAAGTATATCTTGTATGTTGATTTTTGTTCTGTTACGGTGTAAAGCGGTTGCTCTTCGACGTATGCTGTGAACTGCACAGGGTTCTGTGCTTTGGTTATGTCCCCTACGATGTCCCCGAGTAATGGCCCTTTGCCGTATATCGCTTTTTCGCAGATTACTGTGCCTAATTCTTGCGTTGATTTGCCCTTGTAGCCTGCGAACACCGAGGTGGCATACTCGTTGGTGAAATAATCTATGTTCTTCTTAGCATTGTCTACTCCGCCTTTCAGCCCTGTGAAGTATTCGCCTCCACCTCTTGCTGTTGCGGCGTCAAACAGGTTTCCGCCTGCGATTCCCATCAGGGTCATTGCTTCTTTCCAGAGTATCTGGCACATGTAGATGGACCTTATCCTGTCGCAGATCCCGACTGACTTCTGGTCGTTCAGCGAAGACCTTAAGCAGTCGACGTATCCTTTCAGTATGGATCTTATGTTTTTCAAAGCGGCTAGTATCCCGCTGAGGCATACTGGCATGACTACTCCATCTTTTATGTTTGGTAAGCATAACACTAATGATCCTATAAGCCCGGACCTTATCACGTCATTAGTCCTGTATCTTCCGCCTAGGTCGCATCTTGATGGCGGGCACATAACTGGGTCGCATGCGTTGAAAAGTATCTTGCATTTCGAAGGGTCCATTATTTTTCCGCATTCTATGCCGTCTTTTTTCGCGCTCGGATGGGTGTTTTGAAGATTATACTCAAAGCTGTCGAATTTTATCTTCTTGTCTCCTTGTAAGTAAGCATTCTTGACTTCTAATACTCTTTTCTTGAGGGACTCTCCTTCAGGTGTTGAAGTGTCTACGCGAGTTATTACCCTGTCCCCATCAGATTTTCCTTTTTTCACAAGGTCAAGCTTGCCGTCGTCTCCGGCCCACCATACATCCATGTACCTGGCAGGAGACCCGCCGATTTCTTCATATACCAAGTATAAGGCTGTGCCGTAGTTA
>Ga0194112_10011722_pt1 | contig 10813 bp, 10 predicted proteins | sample TA2MahC400mmetaG_FD_146191 | JGI IMG/M metagenome (GOLD analysis project Ga0194112, IMG submission 146191) | Freshwater microbial communities from Lake Tanganyika, Tanzania - TA2015016 Mahale Deep Cast 400m | ecosystem: Environmental > Aquatic > Freshwater > Lake | place: Tanzania: Lake...
GCTACCCCTGGGTAAATATAGAATTGGGCGAAACAGTTCCCCGGATGAAGATCAACAAATACCAATATTTTCGGGATTGGGATTGGATCATTGTCGCCGGGAGCTACGAGGAGGAAATATTCGCCGGCGTTGACCGCACCAAATTTTTTATCACCCTCATAGCCGCTGGAAGTATCGGTCTGGCCATTCTTCTGACCGTGGGACTATCGCGGGTTTTAACCCGTCCAGTTATGGAATTAACCGCCCTCACTACCAGAATGGCCGGCGGCGACTTGACCCAAAAAGTAAACCTGGCAACCACCGATGAAATCGGTACCCTGGCCCGATCTTTCAATCACATGGCTGACCAACTCCTTAACTACACCCGCAATCTGGAGGAGATCGTGCGGGTACGAACGGAAGAAATCCAGGAGAAGGAAGAAAAGTACCGCCATCTCTCCAACCTCCTGAATAGTGTTTTGGAAAGCTCCACGGAATATTCGATCATTGCCATGAATCCTCAGGGAATGATCTTAGAATACAACAGCGGTTCGGCCAACCTTTTTGGCTGGGCGAAAGAAGAAGTTATCGGGAAAATGTGGATTGGAAAAACTTTCCGTAAAGAAGACCGGTCGCGGGGAATCCTCCAGGAAATCTCCCAAAAAGTGGAGACCGAGGGAGTAACCGAATACGAGCTGGAACGGGTGCGGAAGGATGGCCGCCGCTTTCAGGCTCATGCTATTGTTACCACCCTCAAAGATTCCTCGGGAAAGATTCTGGGATTTTTAGAAATCGCCAGGGACATCACCGAAAAATTGGCCCTGGAAAAGGAGCTTTGGGAAACCAAGGATTTTTTGGAAAACATTGTCCAGAGTTCGGTGGACGCGATCGTAACCACGGACCCCAAAGGACGGATTACCTTTTGCAACCGGGCTATGGAAGAAATGGTGGGAAGATCCCGGGAAGAAATAATCGGGGTCCCTATCTCCGGCCTTTATATTAATGGCCTTCCGGAAGCCCGTAAAATTATGTCCATCCTGCGGGAAAAGGGCGCTCTGCAAAACTATGAAACGATGGTCAACCGCCGGGGGAATACCGTGCCTATTCTTACATCCGCCTCTTTGCTTCGGGATGAAAGCGGAAAAATCATCGGCACCTTGGGGGTTTTCAAGGATCTGACCGAAAAGAAGAAATTAGAGAACGAGTTGAAAAAGACCCAGGCCCATCTTTTCCAGGCCGGGAAGATGCGGGCTTTGGGAGAGTTGGTGGCCGGGGTGGCTCACGAGTTGAATAATCCCTTGATGGCGGCGGATACTTTTGTCCATGTCCTGCGGGAGAGCCTGCCGGAACAAGACCAAAATCAGCGGCGACTGGAGTTGATCCAACAATGCCATGAACGGATCGCCAAGATCATCGATCACCTGCGGGACTTTTCCCGGCAGTCCAGGTTCGAATTCCGTCATGTAGATATCCGGGAACCCATTGAAAATGCCCTGATGATTACCGGCCAGCAGTTGCTTAATCACGGCATTCGCCTCGTTAAAAATTTTTCCCCGGACCTGCCCCAGATTCGCGGCGACGCCAACCAATTGGAGCAAGTATTTTTAAATCTCATCAACAACGCTAAAGACGCGATGGAGAAAATTGACCGCCAGCGAGAGCTGACCATTACCACCGCTTTGCTCCGCCATAATGGCTGGAATGATATAGAAGTCGCGGTCAAAGATACCGGAACCGGCATTCCGGAGGAAAACGTGGAAAAGATTTTCGAGCCCTTTTTCAGCACCAAAGAAGTAGGCCGAGGCACTGGCCTGGGGCTTTCCATCTGTTACGGGATCATCGAAGCTCACGGCGGCCGGATCGAGGTGGAAAGCAAAATCCGCGAGGGAACGACCTTCCGGGTAATCTTGCCGGTTTTATCCGTCCCCCTGCAAACCGCCCTGGAGGGAATGGAGACTTGAAAAAAGGAAAAAAGACCGTCAACGCCATGAAGAACTTCAGGAGTTAAGATTGATGAATAAAAAAATTTTAGTGGTGGATGATGACGAATTGGTATTGATCGCCATCCAGGAGCTTCTTTCTCCCCTGGGATTTTTGGTGGTTACTTCTCCCAGCGGAATGGATGCCCTGGAAAAAATTGGCGCCGAACAATTTGACCTTATTATCCTGGACGTGATCATGCCGGAAATAAACGGATTTGAAGTCTGCCAGAGAATCCGCCGGATCGACTCTTATACGGAAATACCGATTATGATGTTAACGGCCAAAAGTGGGGAAGAGGATCAGCAGAAGGGAATAGAAGTTGGAGCCAATCTTTACCTGCCCAAGCCGATTTCTCCCAAGCGTTTGATTGCTTTGGTGGAAGAAGCGATAAAATAATTTAAAATTTTAGATTGTAGATTTAAGATTGCCGATTGTAGATTTTAATTAAAGGTTTAAGAAATTTAAATATTCAATCTTAAATCTGCAATCTACAATCTGCAATCTGCATTTTACGGTAAGGAGGTAGCGATGGAAAGGTATATTGACAATGCCCGCAGGATGCTCAGTGATTGGAAAGGAAACTCTTATGCTTTCGGGTTCGGCGTTCTGGGCAAGACCGGAGACTACGCCAGCCAGTACGGAAAAAAAGCGTTGCTGGTCGTCTCTGACTTAGGGGAACCCTGGGCGGCCGGAATGCAAAAATCCATTGTCAATTCTTTGCGGGAAAAAGGGATAGAATTGGAAGCTATTAGCGGCGCCAAACCCAATGCCCCGCGAGAAGACTTATACCGGATCGCCCTCCATATCGCCCGCACCCGGCCGGAAGTCATTGTGGCCGTCGGCGGAGGAAGTACCATTGACGCTGCCAAGGCGGCGAACGTTCTGGCTACCATCACTCCTTCCCAGGCCAAGAATTTCCTTCAGGCTAACGAATCGGCCGCGAGTTCAATAGATCCTTATTTTGGCGTGGGCAATGTATCCAAGATAATAAGCCAGACCGGACAACACCTCCTCCCGCTGGTGGCCGTTCAGACTGCGGCCAGCTCGGGAGCTCACCTGACTAAGTATTCGAATATCACCGACCTGGTTACCGGCCAGAAAAAGCTCATCGTTGACGAAGCCCTGGTCCCCCAGGCCGCCGTCTTCGATTACGGGGTGACTTTGGATGCTCCCCGAGACCTTACTTTGGATGGAGGACTGGACGGTATTGCGCATGTCTGGGAAGTATTTATGGGAGCAACCGGCCAGCCCTATTATACCAAAATGAAAGAGATCGCCCGGGCCTGCCTGAGGCTGATTGTTTACGGACTTCCGCAGCTTCCCTCCAACCCCCAGGATCGCCAGGCCAGGCTTTGCCTGGGCCTGGGAACTGACCTGGGAGGCTATTCCATCATGATCGGAGGCACCAGCGGGCCGCATTTGGGAAGCTTTTCTTTGATCGACGTATTAAGCCACGGGCGGGCTTGCGCCATTTTAAATCCATATTACACGGTTCTCTTTGCCCTTAGGATTCAGGATCAATTAACCGTCTTTGCCGAAATCTTGAAAGAAAGGGGTTTTATCAAGGCCAAGACCGAAGGCAAGAAGGGAAGAGCTTTGGCTCTGCTCGTTGCCAGGGGAATGATCCAGTTTGCCAAATCCCTCGGCTTCCCGGCGACCTTAGCCGAAGCCGGGGTATCCAAGGCCCATATTAAACGTATGCTCCTGGCCGCCAAAGATCCGCAGTTGAAAATGAAGCTGCAAAACATGCCGACGCCCATGGAAGCCGAGCGCGGCGACGTGGATAACTTAATGAAGCCGACTCTGGAAGCAGCTTTTACCGGCAATCTGGAATTAATCCCCTGAGGGGATTGCGGAATTAATAAGCAACGATCATCTTCAAATTAGTTGATGGTCAAAAAGCTGGTCTATTTAAATTAGGTAGTGGTCTCAGAGGCCCGGAAAGAAAGTAATCTTGCTTGCAATCATGAGGCACATATCACTCTCTACCTGTGGCGTGGGTCACGGCAATTTCTCTGAAGCGCAGTTTACCTGCCCCCGCTACGCTTTGCGGAAAGAAAGCAGGAGGTTTAGGGAAAGAAGATATCCCGCCGATGCTTGCGGCGCAATCTTCCTTTCCTTCCGGGCCCTGGGAAGTCTTTTATTTGATCAACTAATTTGGAGATGATCTGAAATTAATAAAATAGAGGCCAGGGGTTAATAAAATGCGAACAGATTTACTTTCGGTTTTAAAAGGAGCAAGCCTTAAAGGCTGGAAAAAGGTTAAGGTGGAGTTTTCCGGCGGACCGCTGAGCGTGTCCGTCCCGCCCGCTTGCCTGACCATGCCCATGAAAAAGGCGGAGGTTCTGAAAAATCCGGCCCAGGCAATCCTCAAGGCCCTGGCTGAACCTCTGGGGAGCCAAAAGCTGGAAGAAATTATAAAAAGAAAAGGGAAACCAGCCGGGGAATTGAAAGCCGCCATTACAGTCTCCGACATTACCCGCCCGGTTCCTTACCGGGGGAAAAACGGAATCCTCCCTCCTTTGTTAAAAGAACTTCAAGCCCTGAGTATTCGTAAGGAAAACACCTTAATTATCGTAGGCACGGGAACCCACCGGGCCAGCACCCTTAAAGAAAAAGAGGAAATGCTGGGAAAAGAAATCGTTGCCGCTTATGAAATCCAGGACCATGATTGCGAAGACGAAGCCTCATTGGTTCACGTGGGCCAGACGCCCGCAGGCACGGAAGTTTTTTTGAATAAAAGTTTTTACGAGGCCGACCTGAAGATCGCCACCGGCCTGACCGAAAGTCACTTTATGGCCGGAGTTTCCGGCGGCAGAAAAGCGGTTTGCCCCGGCCTGGTTGATTTGCGGACCATTCAAAAATTCCACAGCCCGGATTTTCTCGAATCGCCCAGCGCTACCAATTTAATTCTGGCGGGCAATCCCTGCCATGAAGAAGCCGCCGCGATTGCTAAGGCCGTGGGCGTCGATTTCACCATTACCGTGACCCTGGACAAAGATATGCGCTTGACCGGAGTCTTTGCCGGTGACCTGGAAAAAGTCCTGGAAGAGGCTGTTCGCCGCATTAAGACCTACGTCGAGATTGCCGTGGAAGAAGAGTTCGATATTGTCCTCACCCATGGGGGATACGTGGGCCGCAATCACTACCAGCTTGCCAAAGCCGCCGTGGGAGCCATTCCCGCGGTGAAAAAAGACGGGGTGATCATCATCGCCGCTGATAATCGCGATGCGGAGCCGATTGGGGGGCCGGAGTATAAAACCCTGATTCACCTGCTCAAGCTCCAGGGGGTCGAGGGGTATATCAACCTTCTAAAATCTCCCTCCTGGAGGTTTACCAAAGACCAGTGGGAGCCAGAGGTTTGGGGAAGGGTTTTGCGAAAAGTGGCCGAGAAAGGATTGATCTATTGCACCGCGGATATTGCCGAAGAGGATTTTAGCAAACTCCCAGGAGTCAGTGGTTATGAATTTCTCACGCCTGGGGGGAGGAAGAAATCAAGAGCCGGAAAGGTTCAGGAGATGGTGCAGAACGCCGTTATTTATTTTCACCAAAAATATAAAGAGCAAAATATCTCCCCGCGCCTGGCTTTTATCAGCGAAGGGCCTTATGCCGTTCCTGTAAAAACAGGTGATAGGTAATGGGTAATAGGTAAGAGGTAAGAGGTAAGAGGTAATGGGTGATGGGTAATGGGTAAAAGGTTAGAGGTTATAGGCCAAAGGCCAGGGTTATTTGAGGTGGAGGGTAAGGGATAAAAATTTCCCCTGGCGAAAGATTCTGGCTGGAACGGAACCGGTAGCGCGGGCCAAGGCCCCTTTCAACGAAGGTATATCCCCGACAGCTTCCCCGCCGATTTCCACAAAAATATCTCCGCGCCGGACGCCATCTTTTTCCGCCGGGCTTCCTTCCTTTACGTCGGAGACTACAACTCCCTTGGCTGAGGCAAAAGAAAAAGATTGCGCCAATAAGGGAGTTAGCTCCTGAATAGTTAGGCCGTAATGTTCTTCGACTTCCTTCTGATCTCCCAGGGGGACGGCCATCTGGAGGAACAAATTCTTAGAGACAAAAATCGGGGCTTTGAATTTCAGAGCCATGACGATGGAGTCGCTGGGCCGGGCGTCAATTTCCATGATCGTCCCCTTCGCTTCCAATATTAGGGTGGCGTAGTAAATACCATCTTGACTGTGGGTGATGATGACCCGCTGAATTTTTCCATTTATCTTCCGGATTACTTGCTCTAAAAGATCATGGGTAAGGGGGCGGTGGTGCTTGGTTCCCTGCCTTTCGGCCTGGATGGCGTTAGCCTCGAAAGGGCCGATCCAGATGATTAGAGCCCGCTCCTTAAGGGGATCAGCGAGGAGGACTACGGGCTGGAGGCTTGTCGGGTCCACCTTGAGTTGATGCACCTCCACCGCAATAAGTTCCTTTTTTTCTTTAGAAACAGCCGGGACCTTTTTAGCCGGGACCTCTCCGGACCAATAGAGGAGGGTAACGAAAAATATCCCAGCTACAATCCCAACTATCTTCCCCCTATCTTTTCGTTTAAAAAATTCCGGTGTTTTCAAGTTTATCTCCTAACTATTTTTCATCCAGAAACTCCCTCTCCCCTTGGCCCTTTTTCACAGGGATCGGAGCTTAACTTCTATTTGATCCAGGTGTAGACGACGATGGATGGATCGCCAGAGCCTGAACTTTTCTCCCAGCGCCGCGATATCGGCAATCAACTCCGGGGAGGCCTGCTCAATTTCACGGTCAATGGCCTCAGCGGCGGCAATTGCCATATTTGCCGCCACCCGCGGAGGTATGGCCAGGCATAGAGGGAGTAGGGCGTCGTTGGTGACGTCGTCATCTATCGGCGAGGCCGCCACTCCGCTCTGTTTCCACTTGCGCATGAGCACCAAGGCCCGTTGATCCCAAAAGGCAAGGTGGGCAAAGGCGGAGGCAATGGTCCAGCCCATTTCAAGAGGCAGGCCTAACTCTTCATCGGACAGTCGGGAAGCAAGGGCGGCGAGTCTTTCCCGCTCCCGGGAATTTTCGGTTACAAAGGGCCGGTCCATATTAAGACCTCCTTCCGTTGAAATGAAAAATGATAAATTACGTCAACTTTATATCAGATTGAAAGGAAATTAAACTCCAAAGGATGAAGTAGGGAAAAATTATTTAGTTATGTTACTCCACATTCAGAAAAAAAGAAACCTCTTGTAAAAAGATAAGGTAGGGTTCCCCAATCCAAATTCACCCCGACAGGAAGTTCCATGAGAAAGAAATTAAAACTTGACTCGGCCTGATCTTTCGGTCAAAGATATCTCAACCTAGGGTCGCTCCGCTCCGATGGGCCTGCCGGAATCCTCCAGAACAGCCGGTCGGAGTGAATCGGATTAGTTGGCAGGAATTGATCGAAATGGGTGGCCGAAATTACCGGAATAAGCATATGGAAACTCAGAATATACATTTTTACTCCTTCCGGCTTTAGCTTGGTGGACTTTGTCATTTTATTAGCATATAAATTCATAGCAGGGATTATTTCGACTTTGAACCTCTTTTTTGGCTTAAATCAAATTCATAGGCTTCGCTACTATACAATCTCAGAATTATCACCCGCTTCCCCCTTACATTTCTTCCATCTTAGAAAGGCTAATAAATACCGTTTTAAGGTTCAACCCCCCTTTTTGCATGGTGTTCCTGTGCAATATCAAATATTTATCCAGCTCTGACCCGGCTGCGTTTGCCAGTCTCAGCAGTGTTTTTCAAGAATTTCAAGCAATTCTGCTATTTCCTCATCATCTAATTCATAAAGCTTCTTGGTCAACATTTTCCCATCGGCAATTTTATAAGGATTCAAACTTTGGGGATAAAGCCCTAGACCTTTCAATTCCTTAACCAAAGCGTCTCTTTCTTCTGCCCTTCCTGCGTAAGAGCTCTCTTTCAACACAATATATATCTGCCCATCTTCTTGCCTGAACAATGCCACCTGATTTTTATTCTTTCCTCTAATTCTGATATTTCCTTCCTGCCCTTTATTAGGCAGCATGATTCCTTTATTTGATGCCCACTTTGCTATTTTCTGCAGCCGGTTTAAATTATCGGAGGAAGGCCCCGTAAGAGCATAAACGCCCCCTCTTGGCCGGCTTTCATATAGGTTTTCCGCTTTCTTTACAACATTTCCTGAAGTAACATTTTCTCTTGATAATAATTCAATAAAATTTTCGGCAATCAATCCCGGTTCCATCCTCAATAGATCGGCATCATAAAACCGCCTCTGATCCCATTCCCCCTCTTTTAACGGGAGGAAAAACCACCACTCAATACCATTCGTCAGAATAGCATGTGGCACGCCAGCGATAAATGAATACTCAAGAAGTTGCTTTTGATGAGGGAAAAGATTTTCGTTAGCACGCTTCGCCTCGATAATCACCTTACTTGCGCCACTTACCTTGAGACATAAATCAACCGCCTTTGATCCAACAGGGTGTTCATGCTTGACTTCCTCATTATTGTGAATATTCCATCCCATAACCGACAGCAGGCGTTCCACGACAACGGATATTACCGATGCCTCATCCATGGTCGAAAGAAAATTGTTCCCCCTGATCTCTTCGATTGCTGCAATGACCCTATCTCTCATTTATCTTACCTCCCATTTTCTGAAATTTTTCTCAGTTAAACCATTTTCAGAACATCCATATTTTAACTGCTCTGGCGTTCTCTGCCTGTATTGAAATATACACACTTTGACCTCAACGGACACATTTTGTGCTTGGGTAAAGCCGGAGTACATACAAGAGCTGTAAAGTCAAGTATTGCCAGAGTAGGTTCCTTTGGTTTTCTCTTTGAGGTGAACCGTTTTGCGAGCTCAATCACGTGTGCATCGCGTCGTCCTTCTGGAGATGTCTGAATTCCGAAGTAACGACGAAACAGGCGAACAATATTCGAATCGACAACCCATTGCGGCTTCTGGAACGCTATTGAGAGGACTGCGCCTGAAACATAATCGCCAACGCCGGGCAGGCTTGTGAGTTCTTCCCTCTTTTCAGGGACGACTCCATTGAATCTCTCTACCAGAGCCTTTGCCATCTCTTTGAACCTGGGGATCCGCCAGGCCAACCCCAGTGGATTCAATATGTTTTGAAGATAACCAAGGTCCGCTTCTGCCAGTTCACCGGCAGTTGGGTATTTGTTAAGTAATTTGCGGTAAACAGGGACAACCTGATCAGCTTTTGTTCTCTGAAGCATCATTTCCGCTAACAGCACATGAAAAGGAGTGGGACTTTCCCGCCATGGATAACTCCTGCCATGCCTTCGGTACCACCGTAAAAGGACATACCGAAATGCTGCAATTTCTTTGGGAGATGGCAGATAGGTTTCAATTTTCGATTTCTGCATTTCAAATTCCCTGCAGAAAAGCTTCGAAAAATCCCATTTCAGGGTGTCCGGGGGTGCCGATTGTCACGGCCCTGTCGAGCAAACGATTTCCCTCTTCACATGACGTCTCGGGCAAGAGAGCGCAACCATGACAGGCAGCAAGATTACAGGAGTCCGGACCCTGTCCGGCGCTTTCAATACAGATCGGATCGTATGAGCACCAGGTTGCTTTTCGAAGGGTCCTTATCAGTGTACGTTCGAGTCGCCCGGGATTTCCCTGTCTTACAAGGCCACCCATGGTGCCTTCTGCATCACCTGATGCTGTATAAACGAGGAATCCATTCATCGAGCGGGAGGTATTTTCCACATCACAGTAGATCCTCTCCCGCAGCGATGAACTTCCATATCCGCATTCAAAGCTAAGCTGATTAATAAACAAATGAGCAATGGTGTGAATCAGCAAGAATTTTGGTGTGACCAATCGAGCCGGTTGCAAGCGATCGGCCCTGAGCTGATTATAGTTATGGGCAAGTGTGGCAATTCGTTCAAAAACGACCCTGTGTTCGAGTCATGCCTCCAGACGTTCAGCGTTTAATTCCAGAAAGATTCCCTCACCGCGTACAACGATGGCAGGAAGCCAGTTAATCCGCATGGATAACTTCAGGTCGTTGATTTTCTCCGTGCGTGATCGCGGGTCATCGGGCAGATATCTTGAAAATCCGCAGAACGCTCTCGTCTCGCGGAGTTTATGAACAAGTGTGACGGCGGAGAAAAAATCACGGATAGGGGATTCATATTCGTCTGCGGTCCTGACTGTTGAGAACAGGTCTGTCTGATTACCGCCCCTCCCGGTTCGAAGAGCAACGTATTCCGCATAACGGTAATCTTCTTCAGATTCCTCAGTCTGTAAGTATCTCGATTGAATTCCCTCAAGCCTTCTCTGAGCGGCTTCCGCAAGTTTTTCGGGGTCAATTCCTCTGCATTTACCAGGTGTTTCGGACAGAAGCCTGCAACGCTGCAGGTCAATTTTCCCATCAACTAGGGCCGATGAAAGAAAGGACCAGACCTCCGGATCTTCCAGCAATTCGTAGATGCGTCGTGACGTATTTTCTCCCCAGAGAGGCAGGTAAATAGAACTGGCAACATGGGGAAAATAAACATTTGAAGCACCGCGCTGAAGTACGCTCAGGGGCCTTCCGCACTTGGTTACGCTGCGGATGGTATCCCCCAGCCATGGCCTCTGGCCTCCACAAAAAACATTTATGCGATCCAGAGCATTTTCATTAAATGCTCCAGCCATTGATTGCCTTCTGCCACACAGGCATTCGATTACAAAACCGGCAAGACCTGCTGCCGTGCGGCCTGCTCTTGCCCGCAGATGGCAGTCCGGTCCCGGGGGATGATCGCGATGGACCCATTCCATGAACGGAAAATCCTGAATATGACCCTGCTGTCCGCACACAGCCACAAAACGCATTGGTAATAATTAATT
>Ga0194112_10011723_pt1 | contig 10812 bp, 8 predicted proteins | sample TA2MahC400mmetaG_FD_146191 | JGI IMG/M metagenome (GOLD analysis project Ga0194112, IMG submission 146191) | Freshwater microbial communities from Lake Tanganyika, Tanzania - TA2015016 Mahale Deep Cast 400m | ecosystem: Environmental > Aquatic > Freshwater > Lake | place: Tanzania: Lake...
TCGTCGCGCTCGCGCTGGGCGGCGCGAGCAATGTGGGGCTGGCGACTACTTGGGCTGAGACGCAAGTGACCTGTCCGCTCTGCGGCACGGCCAACGCGTTCAACAGCATCATGAGCTACGGCACCTACATCTACAACTGGCCGTCGAAGTTCCAGTACATCTTCTGGCCCCTGACTGTGGGCAACTCGCTCTACTGCTGCAAGAAGTGCTGCCTCACCGCCTTCCTGGGCGACTTCCGCAGGGTGCCTGAGCCCAAGAAGGAGGAGCTGCGGAAGCAGCTTGCGGGGGTGAAACTCGACAAGGAGTACGCCTCCTACACCGACATCCCGATGGTGACAAGGCTAGGGATCGCCGAAAGGGTCTACTCGGTCCTGGGTCAGGACGACGAGTTCTGGTGCCAGTTCTACAGGGTGCTCGGCTACCACCTGGGGGTGGCGGGGAAATCCGAGGAGGCCGCGGCGGCGCGCAAGAAGGCCCTGGGGCTGGCCAGGAAGATGGCCGAGAACAAGGACAACGCCGGCCTCCGCAAGGAACTGCTCCTCATCTCCGGGGCGATGAGCCACTTCCTGGGCGACAACAAGGGCGCCCTGGCGGACCTCAAGGAGGCTGCGGGGTTGACCTACGAGAACAAGAAGCTCAAAGCCGACGATACGAAGGGGCTCGACCAATACCTCTCTGGCCTCCTCAAGGAGTACATCGCCCTCGTTGAGAAGGGCGCGAAGCCGAAGGAGGCCGGCGAGCGAGACAACGACTGAGCAGCCAAGCTGGCCGCGAGCTCGGCGGAGGAGGACTTGAATGCCCAAGGAGCACGGTTTTGCCCTCATCGGCTGCGGCGCGGTCGGCGCGCACCACGTCACTGCAATCAGCCAATTGCGAAACGCCCGGCTCGTGGCCGTGTGCGACACGATCGAGCTGAGCGCCCGGCGCTTCGGCGAGCGGGCCGGCGTGCCCTGGTACACCGATTACCACGAGATGCTCGAACGCGACGACGTGGACATCGTGAACGTGTGCACGCCGTCGGGCCTGCACATGGAGCCCGCCCTGGCCGCGATGGCGTCGGGGAAGCATTGCGTGGTGGAGAAGCCGCTTGAGATCGCGCTCGACCGTTGTGACGCGATGATCGCGGCGGCACAGAAGGCGGGGGTGCTGCTGGGCGCCATCTTCCCCTCGCGCTTCGGCGCGGCCGCCCAGGAACTGAAGAAGGCGGTGGACGCAGGGCGCTTCGGGCGGCTCACGCTGGGCGACGCCTACGTCCGCTGGTGGCGCGAGCAGAGCTACTACGACAGCGGCGGCTGGCGCGGCACGTGGAAGCTCGACGGCGGGGGCGCGCTCATCAACCAGACGATTCACTGCGTGGACCTGATTCAGTGGTACATGGGGCCGGCCAGGGCCGTCACGGCCCTGTCAGGCTGCCTGGCCCACGAGCGGATCGAGGCGGACGACGCGAACGTCGTGGGCGTGGAGTGGGCGAGCGGCGCCCTGGGTGCCATCCAGGGCACGACGGCGGCGTGGCCGGGCTTCCCGAAGAAGATCGCCATCTCGGGCGACGCGGGGAGCGCGGTGCTGGAGGAGGAGTCGCTCACCTTCTGGCAGTTCCGCAAGGAGCGCCCGCGCGACGCGAAGATTCGCGCGGGGCTAGTCGGCGACAAGGGGCACGGCACGGGGGCATCGGACCCAATGGCCTTCAGCCCCGAGAATCATCGCCGCCAACTCGCCGACTTCGTCCGCGCTCTCGAAAGAGGGACAGCCCCCCTCGTTGATGGAAGGGAGGGTCGCAAGGCCGTCGAGATCATCCTGGCCGCCTACAAGTCGGCGGAAACGGGCACGCGCGTGGAACTGCCGCTTTCCTTGGAGTACAGGCCGGGGAACAAAGTGGTGTCCAGACGCGTGACGCGTGACGCGTGACGCGTGATTCGGGAACTGAAGATGACATACAAGGGTTGGGAATGCAGTGTGCCCGGGTCGATCACCAGGGATCCGTTGTGGACGGTCGAGGCATACCGGCTCTCCCTGTTCGCATCGGAGCTGGCATGGGCCGACATCCAGAAGCTGCGGGCCCAGCACCTCTACAAGCTGGCGGACCAGCTCTACTCGGCAGTAGGCGGGATCGGCGCCCAGATCGCCGAGGGCTATTCACGCAGGACAGGGAGGGACAGAGCGCGCTTCTACGAGTACGCCCTGGGTTCGGGCCGCGAGAGCCGCGACTGGTACTACAAGTCGCGGCACATCCTGGGTCCGGCGGTCACTGACCATCGGCTGAAGCTCCACGCAGGCATCATCCGCCTACTGATGCGCATGGTTCCCGACCAGCGCGAGGAGGGGGTGAGCGAACCGGAAGCGGAGTATGGGGCGGAGACCTGGGAGGCCTTCCTTGACGCGGAGGTGCCCTTCTGACCCTTTGGCTTTTGTCTTCTCACGCGTCACGCGTCACGCGTCATCACACGCCGCGTGAGCACGGCAGGCCGAATCTAGCGAGTTCACCATCTGGAAAGGAGAAGGCCGGTGTTCAGGCAAGCCGTCTTCAGCGACGAAGTGTCTCAGGACCTCGAGCGCGTGATCGCCGTCTGCAAGCGCTTCGGCCTTCAGGGCATCGAGGTGCGGAGCGTGTGGGGCCACAAGGCGCCGCAGGACATCCCGGCCGCCGACGTGGAGCGCATGAAGGCGATGCTGGCCGAGGCCGACCTGGACGTGTGCTCCATCGCCGCGCCCTTCTTCAAGTGCAACATTGACTCGCCCGAGGAGATCGCGAAGCATCACGACATTCTGCGGCGGTGCGGCGACCTGGCACACGCCTTCGACATCCGACTCGTCCGCGGCTTCACCTTCTGGCGCAAGGGGGACTACGATAAGGGGCGCATCCTCGGCCTCTTCCAGCCCGTGCTCGACATCCTGGACGAGCACGACATCATCCTGGGCATCGAGAACGAGGCATCCACCTTCATCGGCACGGGCACCCGCCTGGCCGACTTCCTCGATGATCTGGATTCCGACCGCGTGGGCGCCATCTGGGATCCCTGCAACGTGCTCTACGACGCCGACGACCCCGAGACGCCCTTCCCCGACGGCTACGAGGCGATCAAGCCCCGCATCATCCACGTCCACATCAAGGACTCGACGCCAAACGCGAAGGGGGAACAGGAGTGCTGCCCGATTGGCGAGGGGGACATTGACTACGAAGGGCAGTTCGCCGCCCTCCTCGAGGACGAGTACGACGGCTGGGTGTCCCTCGAGACCCACTGGCGCCCCGTGGCGCTCTCGAAGGAGCAGGTGGACAAGCCGGGCGGCGCCGACTACTCATCTAACGCTGAGCAGGCGAGCGTCATTTGCCTGGAGAACATGCAGCGGATCATTGAGAGGGTGAGGGCGGGAAGATAGCTTCGAGCGGCGAGCCACGAGCCGCGAGCAGGGAAGATGGGCGGCGGGTTCTGGAGGCTCGTCGCTCGCCGCTCGTGGCTCGCGGCTAGTCTTCAGTGCATCACGGCGTCGGGCGGCAGCTCCTCCTCGGGCGGGGGCGCTTCGAGGGGAGGCTCCTCCTTCGGCGGCTCGGGCTCGGGCGGAGGGGCCGGTTCTTCAGGGGGCGCCGCTTCCTCGGTTATTCCCCCCTCGGGCTGATAGCCGCTCTCCTCGGTGTAGGCGGCGCCTTCGCCGGGCTGAGGCTCGGCCGGGGCGCTGGGCGCCTCGGAGGGCGGGGGCGAGGGCTCGGTGGGCGCGGGCGATGGGCCGCCCTTGTCATCCTCCTCATCGGGAACGTCCCACTTCGCGCGCTTGGGGCGGAAGAGCCTGGCGGCCAGGATGCCCAGCTCGTAGAGGACGATGAGGGGCACCGACATCAGCGTGAGCGTCATCGGGTCGCCCGTCGGCGTGATCAGGGCCGAGATGATGAAGATGACGAGGATGGCGTGGCGGCGGTACTTGGCGAGGAAGCGTGGCGACACGATGCCGATCTTGGAGAGGAGCACGATGACCATCGGCAGCTCGAACGTCACGCCCATGATGAGCATCATGATCGCCTCGAGGTTCACAGTCTCCGCGATGCCCCACAGTGTGCCGATGCCGTACGCATTGGCGTCCTCGAGGAAGAAGGTGAGCATGATGGGGATGATCACGAAATAGGCGAAGGCTGCCCCCGCCAGGAAGAGCAGCATCGTGACCAGGACGGCCGGCCCGATGATGCGCCGCTCCTTGCGCTTCAGCCCGGGCGCCACGAACCCCCAGAGCTGCCAGAGCGTGACGGGAATCGTCACCGCGATGGCCGCATACACACAGTAGTAGACCCGGGTCATGAAGAACGAGGTGGGTGAGAACGACTTGAGCAGGTCCTTGTACCTCACCGGCTCCTCCCAGGACGCGGTAGCCGCGCAGGCGGTCTTGACGGGGTAGGTCAGCCAATCCCAAAGCTGGTGGCCCAGCACCACGAAGAACAGAATTGCCGTGACGGCCAACGTGGCGATGACGATGAAGAGCCGGGACCGCAGCTCGAGCAGGTGCTCGAGGAAGGTCATCCGCCTCTGGTCAATGCCGAACTCGTCCTGGTCGTCCGGCTCGTCCCCGAAGGGGTCGTCGGGAGCTTTCTTCGCATCGTCCGTCATGGGCCGCCATGCTATCGGATCACCCGCGCGCTGTCAAGCGGGGCGGTGGAGGCGAAAAACGACATTACGTCTTGCAAAGGGCGGGAGCATTTGCTAGACTCCCGCGCGGTTGGGGCGGGGCGGCCGCCCCAGGCACGGCCTGCGGCGCGCACAAGCGCGAGGCCCAATCTGATCGGAGGAGACGTGTCATGGCGGATCAGACCGGCAGCCCAGGTGAGGCAGGGCAGGAACGCCAACACCTGTTCCTGCTCGTGGCGTGCATTGTGGCCCTGGTGGCCACGTCGTTCTCGTTCATCATCCGCATCATGCTGATGGGCCAGTGGCAGATCGAGTTCGCCCTCAGCGAGACGCAGAAGGGGGAGATCCTGGGCGCGGGCTTCTGGCCCTTCGGGGTCAGCATCGTGCTCTTCAGCCTGCTCATTGACAGGGTGGGCTATGGCAAGAGCATGATCTTCGCCTTCGCCTGCCACGTGGTGTCGGCCATCCTGTTGGTCACGGCGAGGAGCTACACCTCGCTCTACGCCGGCTCGATCCTCAATGGGCTGGCCGCGGGCACTGTGGAGGCAGCGATCAACCCGGCCATCGCCACCGCCTACCCGAAGAGCAAGACTAAGATGCTCAGCATCCTCCACGCCGGCTGGCCGGGCGGGCTGTTCCTAGCGGGGCTGCTGCTGCTGCTGCTGAACTACCTGGAGGTGAACTGGCGCGTGAGCGTCGCCGCCGTCCTCGTCCCGGTCATCCTCTACGGCATCCTGCTCCTCAGGGCCAAGTTCCCGGTCTCCGAGCGCGTGGCGGCTGGCATCCCCTACCGCGACATGCTCAAGGAAGCCGGCGCGATCACCTGCCTGATCGTGCTCTACCTCATCACCAGCGAGCTGAACAACCAGTTCAACCTCCCGACGCTTCTCCAGGTCGGCTCCTTCACCCTTCCCTGCCTCCCCTTCACGATTCTCATCGGCCTTCTCACCCTGGCGTATCTTGCCTACACCGGGTCGCTGGGCCGCCCGATGTACATCCTACTCGTCCTGGTCATGATTCTGCTTGCCACGACGGAGCTGGGAATTGACGGCTGGATCACGGACCTGATGAAGCCGCCGATGGCGAAGCTCGGGCTGGCCTCGGGCTTCATCCTGGTCTATACGGCGCTGATCATGACGATCCTGCGCTTCTGCATCGGCCCCATCGAGCGCGCGCTTAGGCCGCTCGGGGTCCTGCTGGCGAGCGCTATCCTAGCCGCCCTGGGCCTCTTCCTGCTCTCCGGCGCAGCGGCGGGCGGAGCGATCCTGGTGTTCGCAACGGTCTACGGCTTCGGCAAGACCTTCTTCTGGCCATGCACGCTCGGCGTCGTGGCCGAGCGCTTCCCCAAGGGCGGCGCCCTCACCCTCAACGCCATCAGTGGCGTCGGAATGCTCGGCGTCGGCGTCCTCGGCCTTCAAATCCTCGGCTACTGGCAGGACACCCGTATTGACCACGAGTTGAGGGCCATGCCGGCCATTCACGCAGCCTACATGGCCAAGGACGAGAAGAGGAGCATCTTCGGCGGCTACCGGTCGCTCGATCCCCACAAGGTAGCGGCGGTGGACGACGCGGCCGCGCTCTACGAGCGCCGCCAGGCGCTCGCCGAGGAGAAGCCTGGCGTGGACATCGAGAAGGCGCTTGCCGCCGACGACAAGTACAAGACAATCGCCCGCATCGCCGTCGAGCACCAGAAGCCCATCAAGCCCCCCGAGGAAGCCCCTGCCGCGGAGAAGGAAGACTACAAGAAGAAGCAGGACGCCTACGAGGCAGCCATGAAGAGCTACGAAGCACAAGTGGCCTTCCTGGACGCCAACAAGATCATCCTCCGCACAGACGACGCGTTCAAGGCCCTCAAGGCGGACGCCAAGGACACACTCGACAAGGTTCGCGGCGACGCCAAGCGCAATGCCATGTCGAGCGTCGCCATCCTGCCCGCCATCATGGCCGTCATCTACCTCCTCTTGATCCTCTACTTCAAGGCTACAGGCGGCTACAAGGCCATTGACCTCATGGCCGAGAAGAAAGAGGGCCACTGAGCCGCCAGGCTCCGTGACCATTGGCTGCCACCCAGGGCCGCCGCTCCTCTCGTGAGCGGCGGCCCTTTCTGTTGGGCGTGGCGGCAACCGGCTCGCTTGCCGGCCGCGACAGGGACGGTCGCGGCTGCGGCGCGCCGCGGCACTGCGCCTTGAATCGCGCGGGCCAGCGTGGTAAACTGCCGCCCATCGCAGCGTCCGACGCCCATGTCCCCCTCCGGAGGCATCGCCCGTGGACAATCGCCGCAGGCTGTTCGCCGCGTGCTGCCTGGCCCTGATCACCAACGCCATGGCGTTCTCGATTGGCGTGGACATCCTGGGCGACTTCGTGCGCCACTTCCGCTTCACCCGCGAGCAGGTGGGCCAGGCCACCTCCTGGGGCGGAATATTCGGCGTCCTGGCCATGTTCTTCGTCGGCGGACTCCTCGACTTCATCGGCGTCCGCATCGCCATGTGGCTCGCCTTCGCCACCCACCTTGTGGGGGTGACGCTGGTCATCTTCGCCGGCGGCTTCTGGTCCCTCGCCCTCGCCTTCACCTCGCTCGCCCTGGCCAGCAACCTGGTCGAGGCCGCCACCAATCCCCTGGTCGCAACCGCCTATCCCGACCGGAAGACCCACATGCTCAACGTCTTCCACGCCTGGTGGCCGGGCGGCATCGTCATCGGCGGCCTAATGGCCTGGGGCTTCTCGGCCATCCTGAACGTCGCTGGGGCCTCCCAGCGGCTCCTCGACATCAGTTGGCAGATCAAGATGGCCTTCGTCTACCTCCCCATGGCCGCCTACGCACTCCTCATCCTGGGCCAGAAGTTCCCCAAGACCGAGCGGGTCCAGGCCGGCGTCTCCACCTCCGCGATGTTCAAGGAGGCCCTCCGCCCCCTCTTCCTCATCATCGTCTTCTGCATGCTCCTCACCGCCTCGATTGAGCTGGGGCCGAACAAGTGGCTCGGAATGTTCATCGAGGACCTGATGGGCATTCGCGGCGTGCTCGTGCTCGTCTACCTGTCGTGGCTCATGTTCGTCCTCCGCTTCTTTGCCGGGCCTGTGGCCAAGAAGCTCACGCCCACGGGGCTGATGGCCGTCTCAAGCCTCGTGGCGGGCGCGGGCCTGCTCCTCCTGGCCGGGGTGAGCGACTGGGGGAGCCTCTTCATCGCCTCCACCGTCTTCGGCCTCGGCTGCACCTACATGTGGCCCACGATGCTGGGGATCGTCTCCGAGCGCTTCCCCAAGGGCGGCACGCTCCTCCTCGCCATCCTGGGCGGCGCCGCAGGGCTCTTCCTCTCCCTCGTCACAGGCCCCAAGATGGGCGCCCTCCACGACCACTACGCGGGGAAGACCCTCCGCGCCGGCCTCAGCGAGGCCATCCAGGCCGAGGTCCGCGGCCGCTACGCCCTGGTCCTCACCGTTCGCAAGGCGATTGGCGAACGGCTCGAAGGCACAGTCGAGGGCCTCGTCGCGTCCCTCGACGCTGCCAGGCGGCGGCAGCCGCCCAAGGAGAAGGAGGAGGCCCTCCCCAGGTCGCTCATCACGAAGGTAGGCGAGGTGAGCGCCCAACTCTCCGTGGAGGACCAGGCGACAGTCGCGAGCGCGCTGGCGAGAACGCCCAGCGCTGAGCTCCTTGAGGAAGCCAGGAGGACGCCGCTGACCAAGGCCATCCCCGAGGTGGTGGACCGCCTCGCCACCCGCGACCACAGGCAGGCAGCGATGCAAGTGCTCGGGGAAGCCAACCGCCACGCCGCCTCCGTCACCTTCAAGTGGGTTGCGGCCCTTTCCGTGGCCGCATTCGCCATCTTCGGCGCCATCTTCCTCTACGAGCGTGCCAGGGGCGGCTATAAGCAGGAGCGCCTGGCAGCGCCGCAGGGACCAGCCCAGGCGAGTTCCTCGTGAGACGCCCGCAGGCCGCAACCAACGGGGATGATTGGAGGAGTGGATGAATGGATGACTGTCTGGCATTCATCCAACCATCCATTCATCCATCCATCCATACCGTGCAAGCATGCGCGCGGAACGCGCACAGGTAACGACCGAACTGTCTGACCAGTGGCAGGCCACCGCATGCACCCGACCTTGTTCGTCCACTTCATCCACTCCTACGGCCTGATGCTGGCCGTGGGCTTCTACGCCGGCTGGTGGCTGGCCGCGCGACGCGGCAGGGCCGCGGGCATCCACTCCGATGTCATCGGCAACATGATCCTCATCTCCATCGTCGCAGGCGTCGTCGGCGCGCGTCTCCTCTGGTTCGCCCTCCACCGCGGCCCGAACGACTCCGTCTGGATGCTCTTCGAGGTGTGGCGGGGGGGCCTGGTCTTCTACGGCGGCCTCATCGCAGCCCTGGCTGCCGACTACCTGTATCTGAGGGCCAGGCGCCTGCCCCCGTGGGAGGTGGCGGACGTTGTGGCCCCCGCGGTCGCCCTGGGCCAGGCCTTCGGCCGCATCGGCTGCTTCCTCAACGGCTGCTGCTACGGCGGGATGTCCACCGCAGACTTCATTCTTCGCGTTCGCTTCCCCGGGCACCTGTACTTTGCCCAGGATGGCCGCCCCGTGGCCGAGGGCAGCCCCCCGTTCTGCGACCACGTGATGAGGTTCGACCACGACCGCGACCTGTTGGGCAGCCTACGCGACACCGGCGCCTCCCTGCCCGTGCATCCCGCGCAGCTCTACGAGGCGGCCAGCCTCTTCCTCATCTGCGCCCTGCTCGTCGCCGCCACGCCCTACAAGCGGCGCCACGGCGAGCTCTTCGGCCTCCTGTGCGTCCTCAACGCCGTCTCCCGCTTCGGGGTCGAGCTCGTGCGGCGCGACACGTCCCCCGTCGCCCTCGGCCTCAGCGCGGGCCAGGTCGGCGCCGTCGCCGTCCTGGCCGTCGGCGCCGCCATCCTCGCCTGGGCGCGCATCCTCCGACGCACGGGCGCGGCCCCAGCAAGTCCATGATGACAATACGTCAGAGCCGCCACGACCTTGCTCAGCGCCGGGCCGAAGCCGCCGGGTGAAGGATGTTCGTCTTTCGACTTGACATGCACCCATTTGTGTGGTATACTCTCATCGTGGCTTGGCGATGCATTCGCTCTCCCCAGGCCAAAGGGTCAGCCACGGACACGCTGGCCCAGTGGCTGTGACCAGACGGCCGCTGCATATCCACCCTTCTCCGCAAATGCTGATGTGACTGCGGATTGTGGCCAGGACGCCGGCCCGCGGTGGCTCGGGTTCGGAGTGCGGCCTTCAGGCCGTACAGATACGGGCTGAAGCCCGCACTACGAGCGATGCCACCCAGGCCGGCTCCGGCCCAAAGGAGGTGACATGAACGAGTTGGCTCCGTAACGCTCCGGCCGCGCGGTCTCCGTGTGGCACAGCCGAGGGCGGCTGTACCTGTTTGGCCAGGCGAGCGCTTGCCGCCCCCTCTCCCTCGGGGAGAGGGTGGGGGTGAGGGTGGTTGTGTGCTCGCCAGTGTGGCGGAAGGCACCCTCACCCCGGCCCTCCCCCCAGGGGGGAGGGGGGAAAGCCCCCTCTCGCTGAACACGTACGGGCGGCTGTGCCACAGGGCCGGCGTGGGCCGGAGTGTTACTCATTCCACCCTGGGAGCATAGGAGAGAAATGTGGCTGAGAGTGAGGTCGTCATCCGAATGTCGAAGTTCTGCCCGTTCAGCCGCGAGGAGTGCAACGGCGGGGGCTGTCGGCTCTGGAGCGCGCAGTTCGAGGCCTGCGGCGCCGCCGTCAGCCATCTCGCCCTGGCCCAGGTGGCCGAGGCGCTTCAGGCTATCGCCGCCCGCCTCGGGAGGGCAAGAAGGAGGTGATCAAACACGGATGGCCCATCGCAGCAGGCCGCAGCCAACGGGGAGAGTGGAGGGTGGACAGTGGACAGTGGACAGTAGACAGTGGACAGTCTGCAATCGTCCTCGTCCTCGTCGTCGTCCTCGTCCTCGAATCTCTTCCCTTGCTGTCATGGCCGAGCGCCTGGGCAAGAGGGGCGAAAAAGACTCCCGGAGTCTTTTCCTGCTCCCTAAGCCTTGTAATGGCGGCCACTTGTAACCCCGCAAAAGACTCCGGGAGTCTTTTTCTGACCCCGAAAAAGACTCCGGGAGTCTTTTTCTGTGCCAACTCACCCCTCTCCCTCTCAGGGAGAGGGTAGGGTGAGGGTGGGGCTTCGGGGTAGGGACCGGCGCCCAACCCTCCCCTTACC
>Ga0194112_10011725_pt1 | contig 10811 bp, 8 predicted proteins | sample TA2MahC400mmetaG_FD_146191 | JGI IMG/M metagenome (GOLD analysis project Ga0194112, IMG submission 146191) | Freshwater microbial communities from Lake Tanganyika, Tanzania - TA2015016 Mahale Deep Cast 400m | ecosystem: Environmental > Aquatic > Freshwater > Lake | place: Tanzania: Lake...
GAGTTGCCGCGAATTCAGAATACCAGACGCTTGAAGACCTGATGAACGCGGTGAAAGAGGATCCCCGTTCAGTTGCGTTTTCGGGGGGCTCGGCGGTAGGTGGCTACGATCACATCAAGCCGCTCCTGCTGGGGAAGGCGGCCGGGGTCGAAGACGTCCGCCAGATGAAATACGTCGCCTTCTCGGGCGGTGGAGAAGCCGTGACCGCGCTGCTGTCGAACTCGGTTCAGGCGCTGTCGGGCGACCTTTCCGAAATCCGCGGCTTTGTTGAGTCCGGCGACGTGCGCATCCTGGCAGTTCTTTCTCCGGAGCGCCTGAGCGCCTTCCCCGACATTCCCACTGCGATCGAGCAAGGCTACGATGTTGAGGGCCCCAACTGGCGCGGCTTCTACATCCCCAAGAATGCGCCCGAAGAAGCGCGTCAGTTCTGGGACAACTCCATCCGAGCCATGACACAGAACGAGGACTTCCAGCAGATGCTGGTCGGTGCCGGGATCGAGCCGTTTGAGCATTTCGGCGAGGACATGGACACGTTCATTGCCGAGAACATCGCAGAGATCGAAGCCATCTCGCGCGAAATCGGGATTATCCAGTAAGCACCTCCGGGCGGCCCAACAGGAGGCCGCCCAATCTTCCAGAACCCTGACAAAATAAGGACTGGCGCCATGAGCGACCGCATCCTGGGTGGCTTCGGCCTGGCCCTGGCGGCCTTTTATATCTGGGCCGCGACCATCATTCCCGACAGCTTCATGTCGGACGCGATCGGACCGAGAACTTTTCCGATCATCATCGGGATTGTCACCATTATCTGTTCGATCGTCTTTATCCTGAAGCCGGATGTGGACCCGCATTGGCCAAACCTGAGCCAGCTGGCCGAGCTTGGTTTGGCGGTCGCCGTCATGTTCGCCTACGCCAGGTTTCTTCCCGAAGTCGGCTTCATCATCGCCACCAGCATCGCGACAGCCTACCTGACCTGGCGCCTCGGTTCACGGCCCCTCAGCTCGGTCGTCATTGGTATCTCCACTGCAATCGGTATCCACGTCGTCTTCAAGCTGATCCTTGGCTTGTCGTTGGCGCAGGGCCCCTTCGGCTTCTGAGGGCGCAATCATGGACACTCTTTCATCTCTTGCCGACGGCTTTGCCGTTGCGCTGACCTTCCAGAACCTGCTGCTGGCCCTGGTCGGTGCCTTCCTCGGAACGTTGATGGGCGCGCTTCCCGGCCTGGGACCGGCAAATGGCGTGGCGATCCTGATCCCGATCTGCTTCTCGCTCGGGTTGGGACCAACGTCTTCGCTAATCCTCCTGACCGCCGTTTACTACGGCTGCATGTATGGCGGGCGGATCAGCTCCATCCTGCTGAATATCCCGGGTGACGAACCGGCGATGATGACCTGTCTCGACGGTTATCCCATGGCCAAGCAGGGCAAGGCCGGGCAGGCGCTGACGCTCTCAGGCATCGCGTCCTTTGTCGGCTCCTTTTTTGCCACATGGGGCCTTGTGCTGCTCGCCCCGCAGTTGGTCAAGATCGCCCTCTTGTTTGGCCCTGCCGAGTATTTCGTGCTGTTCACGCTGGCCTTTGCCACCCTTGGAGGCGTCTCATCCACCAACCAGGCGAAATCGGCCTTTGCCGCCATGCTGGGGCTTGGCATCGCCATGATCGGTGTTGACACGCAGACGGGTGTGCAGCGTTTCACCTTCAATGAAGCGCATCTTTTCGACGGCATCGACTTCCTGATTGCCATCGTTGGCCTGTTTGCACTCAGCGAGGTGCTGGTGTTTCTGGAGCACCACCGCGGCGGCGCGGCCGCGAAATCGGGCAGCGATGTTTCCGTGGGCAAGCTGTTGCCGGACTGGCCGACTCTGGTTAGCACCCGCTGGACCATGGTGCGCTCAACCCTGATCGGCTTCATCGCCGGCGTTTTGCCGGGAGCGGGTGCGTCGCTCGGCTCCTTCCTGTCCTACTCCGTTGAGAAGCAGGTGGTGGATCCGAACGGGAAGACGTTCGGTAAAGGCGATCCTCGTGGCGTCGTCGCGCCCGAAGTTGGCAACAACGCTGCGGCTGGCGGAGCGCTGGTCCCCATGCTGTCGCTTGGCGTCCCCGGATCCGGCACCACGGCCGTTCTTCTGGCCGTTCTGTTGTCGCTGAACATCACCCCGGGCCCGCTCCTGTTCTCGAACAACCCTGACGTGGTCTGGGGTCTGATCGCAGCGCTGTTCATTGCCAACTTCATGCTCCTGTTGCTGAACATCCCCATGGTCACCCTCTTTGTTCGGGTCCTGATGGTGCCGACGCGGATCCTGATGCCAGTTGTCGCGATGATCTCTTTCGTCGGCATCTACAGCATCACCGGTTCAACCTTCGACATGATGCTGATGATTGGTTTCGGCGTGTTGGGCTGGGTCTTGCGCAAGCTGGACGTGCCGCTGGTGCCGGTGATCTTGGGCATCCTGCTGGGCAACCAAATGGAGGTGAACCTGCGCCGCGCTATGACGATCTCCGATGGGGACTGGTCCGTTCTGGTAGGCAGCCCGCTGGCCATCGGCCTTTGGGTCGTCGCGATTGTCGGCTTCACGCTGCCGATCATCATGGGCCGTCGCCTCAAGTCGAAAATCGAGGCCAGCCGTCCCCTGTCCGAAGTTGCCGAAGGCGACTGATCCACGCGCCGTCCGCCCCGGCGGACGGCGCACCGCTCCCCTTCCCACGGCTTTGACTGCCAGGACCCTTAGGGTCCGGGTCACCCTCTCAATGCGTAAGGAGACAGTTTATGCGCATCATGACCCTGCCCTGCGACGGCATCGGCCCGGAGATCATGGCCGCGACGCTTGACGTCGTCGAGGCCGCGAACCGGAAGTTCGATCTCGGTCTGACGTTTCAGGAAGAAGAGTCCGGCTTCACCTCCCTGAAGAACCACGGCATCACCCTGCGCGACGAGGTTCTGGATCGCGCCCGCCGCGAGTTTGACGGCGTCATCCTTGGTACGCAGTCGCACATGGATTATCCGCCCCTGGCGGAAGGCGGGCGCAACGTGTCTGCCGGCTTCCGGATTGGTCTTGACCTTTACGCAAACGTTCGGCCTGCCCGCTCGCGTGAGTTCCTGCCGAACAAGGCACCGGACATGGACCTGGTGATCATGCGCGAGGCGACCGAAGGGTTCTATCCCGACCGCAACATGTTCAGGGGCGTCGGAGAGATGATGCCCGATCCCGACATGGCCCTGTCGGTCCGAAAGATCACCCGCCACGGCTCGATGCGGATCTGCCGCGAGGCCTTCAAGCTCGCCATGCAGCGCAAGAAGAAGGTGGCGGCCATCCACAAGGCCAACTCGTTTCTGATGACCGACGGGCTGTTTCTTGAGTGCTTTCGTACCGTTGCCAAGGATTTCCCGGAGGTCGAAACCGAAGAACTGATCGTGGACGCCTTTGCAGCCTTGCTGGTGCGAAAGCCCCAAGCCTATGACGTCGTTGTGGCAACCAACTTTTATGGCGACATTCTGTCGGACCTGGCATCCGAACTGTCCGGCTCGCTCGGCTTGGCCGGATCCATCAATGCCAATGCCGAAACGGGCCTTTGCTGCGCGCAGGCGCAGCATGGATCGGCGCCCGACATTGCAGGCAAGAACGTGGCCAACCCGAGTTCATTGATCCTGTCGGCCGCGATGATGCTGACCTGGCTGGGCGAACAGCGCGGTGTGCAGAAGCTGATGGACGCGGGCAATGCCATCGCGGTGGCTGTCGACAAGGTTCTGGACGATCCCGAAAAGCGGACCCGCGACATCGGCGGCAGCGTCAACACCGATGCCTTTGGTCGCTTCGTTGCCGAAGCCGTGACTGCGGGCTGATCTGACAACCCGGCGGCGGCCATGTCGGCCGCTGCTCCAGCTAAAAGGTTCGGCAATGACCTATCGCATCGTTCTGATCCACGCCACCCGCGTTGCCATTGATCCGATCCAGGCCGCTTTGGCGCGTTCCTGGCCCGAGGCGCAGGCACTTTCCATCCTTGAGGAAAGCCTTGCGGTCGACCGTGCCAGTGGACAGGCGACGCTGGAAGAACTGGACCGCCGGATCGCGACCCTGTGCCGCTATGCAGAAACCTTGGAACCGCACGGCATTCTCTTCACCTGCTCATCCTTCGGCGCCGGCATAGAGGCAGCCGCAAAGCTTTGCCCGGTTCCCGTGCTCAAGCCCAATGAGGCGATGTTCGAAGAAGCGCTGGCTCAGGGTGATGACATCGTCATGCTTTACACCTTCCCGCCGGCTGTTGACGGCATGAGCCGCGAGTTTCAAGCGTATGTGGCGCTGCGGGGTGCGAGCGCAAAACTCCGGCCCGTTTTTGTCCCGGACGCGCTGGAGGCGCTGACGGCCGGTGATGCCGCGCGCCACGATGCCTTGATTGCCGAGGCTGCAGGCGCCGTTGGTCAGGCCGAAGCCATCATGTTGGCGCAGTTCTCGATGGCCTCAGCAGGACAGGCAGCGCAGGCTCGGACGCGGGTGCCCGTTCTGACCAGCCCGGACACCGCAGTCGGCAAGCTGCGCGATTGCATTCTTTCCCGCGCTCACAAAGAGGACAGCCTATGCTGATTGGCGTCATCGCAGATGATTTCACAGGCGCAAGCGACATCGCAAACACGCTGGCCAAAGGCGTGACACCCGAGGGTGGCCTGCGCACGGCGCAATTTTCGGGGGTGCCGACGCGGCCTGTTGCGCCCGACATCGAGGCGGGCGTGATCGCTCTGAAGTCGCGCTCGGCTCCGGTTGAGGAGGCGGTCCGCGACTCACTCGACGCGCTGTCCTGGCTGCGAGCGCAGGGGTGCCAGCAGATCGTGTTCAAGTACTGCTCGACCTTCGACTCCACTCCTGCCGGCAACATCGGCCCGGTGGCCGAGGCGTTGGCGAGTGCACTGGGGGTCCGAGGCGTCACCGTATGTCCTGCCTTCCCCACCATGGGGCGCACCCTTTACCAGGGGCACCTCTTCGTTCACGACCGGCTGCTGTCGGAAAGCGGAATGCAGAACCACCCGCTGACGCCGATGACCGACCCGGACATCCGTCGCTTTCTGTCGCGCCAGACGAGTGCCCCTGTTGGGTTGGTGCCTCAGCGGGTGGTTGCTTCGGGAGCCGACGCTGTTGCCGCTGCATTGGCCAGTGCGGCGGCTGCCGGACAAGTGCTTTGCGTGGTTGATGCGGTGTCTGACGCGGATCTTCTGACCATCGGCAAGGCACTTGAGGGTGCGCCGCTCCTGACGGGGGGCTCCGGCATCGCACTGGGCCTGCCGCGCAACTTCATTCAGCGTGGTGAGGCTGCCGGGAACCCAGGAGCCTTTGCTCCCGTCACCGGTCCGGCCGCCATTCTCGCCGGTTCATGTTCGGGTGCCACGCGCAGCCAAATCGATCACCACATGGCGGCGGGCCATCCGGTCCTTGCCATTGACGTGCCGCAGGTTATGGCAGGGGCTATCACTGCGGAAACCCTCATGAGCTTCATCGCTGGCCATCCGGGAGCACCGTTGGTTTACTCTTCGGGCGCTCCGGACGTCGTGCGCCAGATCCAGGAACGTTTCGGGCGGGAGGTTGTGGCGGCTCGGCTGGATGCGCTCTTTGCCGACATTGCACGGGAGTTGCTACGCCGCGGATGGCGGCGGATTGTGGTTGCCGGCGGCGAGACATCGGGCGCCGTGGCGCAAGCGGTGGCTGCACAGTTGGACGTCGAGGCGATGACGCTTGGACCCGAAATCGACCCCGGCGTTCCGGTCCTCTCGCTCGGGCAGCACGAGCCGGTCCTTCTGGCTTTGAAGTCCGGTAACTTCGGTGCTCCCGACTTCTTCACCAAGGCCCTCGACATCATGGGAGGCACGGCATGACGCCCGAGGAAACCGCGGCACGTGAGGACATGGCCCGCCTCTGCAAGTCACTTTTCGATGGAGGCTTTTCCGTTGGCACGGCAGGCAATGTCTCGGTCCGACTGGAGGACGGGATCCTGATGACCCCGACCAATGTACGCCTCGGGGACCTGGACCCTGCAAGGATCTCGAAGCTGAGCCTGGATGGTCATCATGTTGCCGGTGACAAGCCAACCAAGGAAACGTTTCTGCACCAGGCCTTCTATGACACCCGCCCCGAGGCCAGGGCAGTCGTGCACTTGCACTCGACCTGGGCCACGGCACTGTCCTGCCTGCCGGACACGAACCCGGATAACTGCGTCCCTCCTCTGACGCCCTACGTGGTCATGCGGGTGGGGACAGTGAAGATGGTGCCCTATACACGGCCGGGCGATCCCGCGACCGGCGAGTTGATCCGGGCACTGGAGGGCCGGTATGCGGCGGTCCTTCTGGCCAATCATGGGCCGGTGGTCAGCGGCAAGACCTTGTTCTCAGCAGTCTGCGCCGCTGAGGAACTGGAAGAAACAGCCCGCCTGCTGATCGCGCTGCGTGGCCAGCGGGTCAACCTTCTGACGGCCGAACAGGTCGCCGATCTTAAATCGACCTTCGGCACGATCTGAGGCACCATGAACGGCACTGCTCCCAGCAATCTCCTGAATGCAGCCGGACCGAGACGTTGGTCATGAGCCGCCTGCACGGCCCGCTGCGCGCGGGCGCGACACTGGGAGCGGCCGGCGCCGCAGGATGGCTTTGCGCCAGTCTGGGAATACCTCTTGGCTGGCTGATCGGCTCCATGCTGGTGATGATCGGCGCATCGCTGGCGCGCATTCCGGCGCAGCAACCGGTGTTGATCGTGCCTTATGTGAAGGCGTCGGTCGGCACACTGCTGGGTGCGTCGATCACCATGCCGGTGCTGCTGTCGATCCCCGACTGGTGGGTGTCGCTGGCCTGCATGTTCGTGGTGATGGGCGTGGCCGGGGCGTTGAACTACCGCCTGTTGCAACGCCGCTTTGGTTTTGCGCCGGTCGATGCCGCTCTTTGCTCGGTTCCCGGTGGGATCGCCGAAATGATCTTCCTCAGCGAGCAGGCAGGAGCCGATCAGCGTCGGGTGGCGATCGTGCACGCCCTGCGCATCGCCCTGTCCATCCTGGTGATCCCTGCCATCATCAGCCTGCTCTACGGGATCACCATCACGCGGGCCGTCCCCGCTGATCCGGTGCCGATGAGCGTTCCGGACTGGGGCTGGTTCTCGTTGTGCATTCTGGCGGGTGTCGCCGCGGCCCGCACCCGGCGTCTGCCCGCCCCCCTGATCATCGTGCCGATGATCCTGTGCGCCGCGCTGCATGTGACGAACGTCACGCACTTTGCCGTGCCCACAGAGGTGTCGCGCATCATGCAGGTCGTCATTGGCCTCAATGTGGGGGCGCGGTTTCAGAATTTGCCGCTCTCGTCGCTGATCCGGGTTTTTGGCGCCGCGCTCAGCACCATCACGGTTCAGATTGGCTGCGCGCTCCTTGGCGCCTTCGCGGTGTTGCAGCTGACAGGCTTTGACCAACTGGCGCTGACCCTGGCTTACGCTCCCGGGGGCCTGGCCGAGATGTCGCTGATTGCGATCGCCATGGGACGCGAAGTTGCCTTTGTTGGCCTCCACCACCTGGTGCGCGTCCTCTTCTCTTTGGGATTGGCACCCGTGCTTTTGCACAGATTGAAAGGAAGCGCGTGATGTCTCTCAAGACCACAACGACGGTGCAAGAGCGCCATTGGCGCCACATCGACCTCGTATCCTGCCTCGGACAACGGCTGCCCCACCTGCCCCATGTGCTGCGGCTGCTGGCAGAAAACCACCTGCGCGAAACGGAAGAGGCTGAGCCCCTGCTGGCTGCACTGGACGAATGGCTGGCGGGCCGCCCCACGGAGTTCGAGTTCCTCTTCCGCCCCAACCGCATTCTGATGCATGACACCACCTGCACCCCGGCACTGGCCGACATCGCGGGTCTGCGCGACGCGATCGCCGAGGCTGGCGGCAATCCGGCCCAGTTGACGCCCCAGCTTCCCGTGGAGGTTTCTGTTGATCACTCGCTGGCGGTTGATGCCTATGCCACGCCCGCCGCGTTTGGCCGCAACACCCGTAACGAGATCCAGCGCAACGCGGAGCGCTATGCCTTCATGAAATGGGCGTCCGCCAATATGGACGGCGTCCGCGTCAATCCTCCCGGCACGGGGATCATGCATACGATCAACCTCGAGCAGCTGGCCACGGTGCTGGAACTGCGCGAGGACGGCCTTGCCCATCCGGATATGCTGCTGGGCACCGACAGCCATACACCGATGATCAATGGCATCGGCGTCATGGCCTGGGGCGTGGGCGGCCTTGAAGCGGAAAGCGTCATGTTCGGTCAGGCCGCGTCACTGGCCGTGCCGGAGGTGGTGGGCGTGCGGCTGACCGGGGCGCTACCGGCGGGTGTTCTTGCCACGGACCTGGCGCTGGAGGTGACCCACCGGCTGCGCCAGCTGGGCGTAACGGGCAGCTTCGTCGAGTTCTTCGGGCCAGGCGTTGCAAGCCTCACGGCGGATCAGCGCGCTGTGGTGGCAAATATGGCACCCGAATATGGTGCCTCGACTGGGTTCTTTCCTGTCGATGCACAGGTGGTTGACTATCTTCACCGCACTGGCCGACCTGAGTCACTCACGAGCGCCATCGAGCCGTTGTTCCGCAGCATGGGGCTGTGGTTTGACGCTGCCGAAGCTCCCCGCTTCGACCGGGAGATCGCGATCGATCTTTATGCTTTGCAACCGGTTTTGGCCGGACCGCGGCGGCCGCAGGACCGTATTGCTCCCGCCGAGGCGCGTGCTGGAGTTGAAGCCGCCATAGGCCGTCCACTGGACGCCTTAGCGGGCCCGGTCCCCGATGGTGCCGTCGGCGTGGCGGCGATCACCAGCTGCACCAACACCTCGGACCCGCGGCTGCTGCTGGCTGCCGGGCTACTGGCCCGCAAGGCCAGGCAGCGCGGGCTGCGTCCCGCGGACTGGGTCAAAACCTCGCTGGCACCGGGGTCACCCTCGGCGCGAAACTATCTGGAGCGGGCTGGACTGCTTGAAGATCTTTCCGCACTCGGCTTCGACATCGTAGGCTTTGGATGCACCACCTGCATTGGCAATTCGGGACCTCTACCGCCGGTCATTGAGACGGCACTGGCCGAAGGGCGTGCCATCAGCGCTGTGTTGTCGGGAAACCGCAACTTTCCCGGCCGGGTTCATCCCAAGCTGGACTTGGGCTACCTTGCCTCGCCCCCGATGGTCGTTGCTTTCGCGATCCAGGGTACGATCTGTGGCGATATCCTCTCCGATCCGCTCGGCCAAGATGACGTCGGAGAAGACGTCTATCTTCGCGATCTTTGGCCGACCGAAAGGGAGATCGAGGCTGCGATGGTCGCAGGTTTCCGTGCGGCCGATGTTCCCGACGCCTTCGCACGCGCCAGTACCAATGAGGTGTGGCAGAGCATAAAGGCGCCGGATACGGCACGTTTCCCTTGGGACCCGTCGTCCCGCGACCTGCGTCGGCCGAAATTTGCTTCGCTGGATGAGACCTCCCGACTTGGTAGCTACTCCGCGGCGCCTTTGATGGTGCTGGGCGATGACATGACAACGGATCACATCTCGCCCGCGGGGTGGATCGACCCTTTCAGTAAGGCAGGCGAGTGGCTGATCGAGCGAGGCGGCGACCCGGCAGACCTGAACGTCTATGCGTCCTATCGGGGCAACTGGGAGGTCATGCTTCGTGGTCTTTTCACCAACCGCTTGGCCCGTAATTACCTGGGGGAGGATCTCCCGCCCGCGTGGACGCTGCTGGAGGACGGCACTTGCCTGCCGGTCTTCGAGGCCGCGGACAGGCAACATGGGAGTGGACAGCCTGTGGTGCTCCTGGCCGGCGAGCGCTACGGCATGGGCTCCAGCAGGGACTGGGCCGCCAAGGGCGTCGCTCTTCTTGGCGTACGCGCCGTCATAGCCAACAGCTTCGAGCGGATCCACCGCACCAACCTGATCGGGATGGGTATCCTGCCAATCGTCCTGGCTGACAAATTCCACCCGCACACGGCCGGGATCAGCCCAAAGGACCGCTTCCTGATCGATGCCCCTGCCGATGCATTGGCGCCAAGGCAAAAACTGGGCGTCACGTGGCAGCGTGAAGACGGCAATGCCCAGGTTCTTGGTGCCTATGCTGCAGTCGAAACTCTGCAGGAGGTATCGTTGCTGCGTCAGGGAGGTGTTCTGGCAGCCATCCTGAACAGGACCCTGAAGCGGTAGGGCAATTGGGGGAGAAAGTCCTTTGCGCACTCAGACAACGAGGAGGAACGCCATCATGCTTAAGAAAAGTGAGACTCAAAGCAATTCCACAGAACAGGCTTGGGATCGTCGATGGTCGCGGCGAGAGTTCAGCCACATCCTTGCAATGGGCGGACTCGTTGCTCCCCTGCTGGGGGTCCGCAGCGCTGCCGCTCAAACTGCAGAGGTAGATCGCCCGGAAGACAAGGCCCCTGTTGACGCATATTTCGCCTATGTGGGAGCACGCACGACCAAGGAAAGGAACGCACGCGGCAACGGAATAAACGTGTACCGTGTTGACGCCAAGACCGGCGTCTGGTCGCATGTTCAGCTTGTCGACGACCTCGTGAATCCGTCCTTTCTCGCGTTCGATCGGACGGGCGAATTCCTTTACACCATTCACGGCGATCTCAGCGACATCACGTCCTTCTCGATCAACGGGGAGACCGGCGAGCTTACGCAGATCAATCGTCAAAGTACCGAGGGCAAAAACCCTGTGCACCTGGCGATTGATCCGAGCAACCGGTTCGTGGTCGTGGCCAACCACATCACCTCAACGATTGCTCTGCTTACCCGCGAGGCGGATGGCTCCCTGGGCCCGGTGATCGATCT
>Ga0194112_10011732_pt1 | contig 10803 bp, 9 predicted proteins | sample TA2MahC400mmetaG_FD_146191 | JGI IMG/M metagenome (GOLD analysis project Ga0194112, IMG submission 146191) | Freshwater microbial communities from Lake Tanganyika, Tanzania - TA2015016 Mahale Deep Cast 400m | ecosystem: Environmental > Aquatic > Freshwater > Lake | place: Tanzania: Lake...
GGGCACATCCCTGTCATCGGTTGCGTGGGCCGCATGGAGGCGGGGAAGGGGCAGGATGTCCTGATCCGGGCGTTGAAGCGGATCGCGGAGCGGGGCTCGGAGGCGCTCCTCCTCCTCATCGGCGAAGGCCCGCAGGAGCCCGCGCTCCGCCGGCTGGCCCGCGACGAGGGGATCGCGGGCCTCGTCACCTTCGGGGCGCCGATGCGCGATGTGGCGGAGGTCTTTCGCCTCCTCGACATCCTCGCCATCCCGACGATCCGGGAGGGGACGGGATTCGCGGCGCTCGAGGCGATGGCGTGCGGAGTGCCGGTCATCGCGACGGGCGTCGGCGAGTTCCTGAGCCTGATCGAGGACGAGCGGACCGGGCTCCTGAGCCCGCCCGGGGATGCCGATGCCCTCGCGGACCGGATCGAGCGGATCCTCGGAGATCCGGATCTGACGGAGCGTCTCGGCGAGGCCGGCCGCGCATTCGTCCGGGAGCGCTACCCGCTCGGCCGGATGGTCGACGGGACGCTGGAGTTCTACCGAAACGTCCTCGCGGAGGTCGCGCCGTGAGCGGAAGCACCCCTTCCCTGCGCGCGGCGATCGTCATCCCCGCGCGCCTCGCTTCGACCCGGTTCCCGCGCAAGCTCCTGGCGTGCGAAACGGGGAAACCGCTGATCCAGCACGTCTACGAGCGCGCCCGCGGCGCGCCGGGCTTCGAGCGGACGATCATCGCAGCCGACGGGCCCGAGATCGAGGATGCCTGCCGGGCGTTCGGCGCCGATGTCGTCCGGACCGATCCCGATCACCCCTCCGGGACGGACCGCGTCGCCGAGGTCGCCGAAGGGCTCTCCTGCGATGTGATCGTCAATGTCCAGGGCGACGAGCCCCTCGTCGATCCCCGCGATCTCGCGGGGTTGGCCGGGGCCTTCTCGGGGGAGTTCGACCTCGGCATGGCGACCCTCGCCCGAGAGCGGCACGACGCCGAATGCCACGCGGATCCGAACACCGTCAAGGTCGTCATGGACGGCCGCGGGGATGCGCTCTACTTCTCGCGCGCTCCGATCCCGTACTTCCGGGGCCCCCGGCGGCCCTGGCTCCAGCACATCGGCGTCTACGCGTACCGCAGCGATGTGCTCCGCCGCCTCGCCCGCCTGCCGGCGACACCGCTCGAGACGAGCGAGCGCCTGGAGCAGCTCCGGGCGCTGGAGAACGGGATCCGGATCCGCGTGATCCTGACGGAGAACGAGTACTGCGGCATCGACACGCCCGAGGAGTACGCCGCCTTCGTGCGTCGCTGGAAGGAGGGCCATGGAGAAGAAGGTTGACGGCGCGTGGAAGGACCGCGCCGAGCAGGAGAAGAAGAAGGCCGAGGAGAAGGCCCGGCGGGAAGCCGGCACGAGGGAGCCGCCGTCGGCGAGCTTCGCGATGCTGCTGGAGGCGTATGCCTACCAGGCGGAGATCGGATTCGGCGATGTCGAGGATCCGAAGGGCGGCAGGATCGAGAGGGACCTTTCCATCGCAAAGTTCGCCATCGACATGCTCGGGATCATCGAGGAGAAGACGAAGGGCAATCTGACGTCCGCCGAGGAGTCCGTCCTGCGGTCGCTCCTCCAGAACCTGCGGCTCCGGTACCTGGACGCGATCCGGGGCGAAGAGGATTCCGGGGGGGACGAGGCACCGACCGAATGACGCGCTCCCCGCTCGCTATCGACGCCGACTCGCCGGCGGCCGAGCGCTTCCGCTACACGCGTACCCCAGCGCCGGAAGGTCTCCGCGCCTCGATCGCGGCGGCCGGCGTGATCTCCCCCGTCGTCGCCGTGCGGGAGGGCGATTCCGTCGTCCTCGTCACAGGCTTCCGCCGCGTCCTCCTCGCCCGCGAGCTGGGGCTTCCGGAGATCCCCGTGCGGATCCTCGACTCTCCCGCCGAGGCCCGCGAGGCCTTTCGTCTCGGCCTCTGGGAGAATATCGGCCATCGCCGATTCCACCCCGTCGAGATCGCCGCGATCCTCGCGCGGCTCGAAAGCACCCTCGGCGCCTGCGAGGCGGCGATCGAATCGGAGTGGATGCGACCGCTCGGCATCCCCACACCGGGAATGCTCCGCCTCTACCGGAGGATCGAGGAGCTGGACGCGGGCGTACGCGAAGCCCTCGCATCGGAAGCGATCGACGTGCGGCACGCCGAGGTCCTCCTCGAGATGGCCCCGGAGAACCGGCGCGACTTCTTCGATGCGGTCATCCGCCGCGGCCGCTCGACGGTGAGCGATGCCCGCAAGGCCTTGCGCCTGCTGCGTGACATCGCGCTTCGCGAGCGGTGCGATGTCGGAGCGATGCTCGCCGCGATGCGCGACTCGGAGGGCGAGGGGCGCCCGTGGCTCGACGCGTGGATCTCGCTCCTTCGGATCCGCGCCGCGCCGGCCGTCGCAGCGGCCGAGGCGCGATTCCTCGCCGAGGTCCGCCGGCTCGGTCTTCCGGGTGGGGTACGCGTCGATCCGCCCCCCACGTTCGAGGGCGACGAGATCCGGTTCGGCTTCGTCGCACGAGATGCGGGGGGATATGCCCGGATCGCGCGGGCCCTCGCGGCCGCCGAGACGATCGAGGGGGCGAGCGCCCTCTGGCGGATCCTGCGGGAGGGGGCGTGAAGCCCCGGCGGATCTGGGTCGAACGCTCCGCGCGCGCCTTCGGCCGCTGCGACGAGATCCTCGCCCGCTTCCCCGGCATCCCCGTGACGGAGATCGAATCGATCCGCGAGTTGCCGCGCGGATCCGAAGGCCGCTTCGGTCTCGCCATCGCCGTCAAGAGAGGGGAGTCGGTCAAACCGTTCGCGGGCGGATGCTACGGCGACGTCCCGGAGTTCTTCGTCGCCGGCGCGCTGGGCTGCCCCTGCGACTGCGCGTACTGCTATGTCCAGGGGTACCTCGAGAGCCGCATCCCGGTGGTGCACGCGAACCCAGAGTCCATCCTGGACGACATCGCCGGGACGATCGCGCGCGAGCCGCGCGCACACATCCATCTCGGTCACCTCGCCGACGGACTCCTCCTCGAGCCGCTGGCCGGGATCGCCGGGCCCGCGGTCGGGCTCGTCCGCGGCGCGCCGGAAGCGACGCTCGAGATCCGGACGAAGGGGCCATGCGTCGATGTTCTTCCTCCGGATCCGCCGCCCAACGCCATCGCCTCCTGGACCTTCAGCCCGCCCGCCGCGATCGCTCGGTTCGAAAGCGGTACGGCATCGCTCGCCGCCCGGATCGCCGCCGCGAGGGATGCCGTTCAGCGGGGCTATCGCATCGGGATCCGGATCGATCCGATCATCCGCTTCCCCGGATGGCGGGCGGCGTACCGGGACCTCGCCTCCGCGCTCCTCCGGGATCTACCCAGGAAGGCGGTCCGGGACTGCGTGCTCGGGACCTTCCGGTTCCCCGCCGATCTGGAGCCGATCCTGCGCGCGCGGCCCGAGGCGGCGGACCTGCTGGGCGAGGATCTCGTCGAGGCGCCGGACGGCAAGCGCCGGTACTTCCGGCCGCTTCGCATCGAGATGCTGCGGGTCCTCGCATCCCGCCTGGGGGGGCACTTCCGGATCTGGCTCGCGATGGAGGACGACGCAGTGCGGGACGACGTGTTGGGAGCGCCTCGCCGACAGAAAGGGAACCCCTGTTGACTCAAGTACCCGGAAGGTGCATGGTAGTCGGGCACGGGCTCGGGCACGGGCTCGGGCACGAAAAAAAAAGAAATCGCGACTTTGGGAGGATACGGGCACCGCTCAAACCAAGCGGAACGAAGTCGCGATCTCTTCTTATTTCGATCCTCCTCGCCGCGCGAGGAGGGCTATGTCAAATTGGGCCGAATGTTTTTGGAAGAAGAGTGAACAAGGGAATTCTTTCTGGGCAAAAAGGCACATCCGGCCCAACGAGGATTCTCGTCTCTCTCGATTCCTCCAGAACCTCCCGAGTCGGCCTTTCCCTCACGTTTTGCCTTCGACGCCCTTGATACGGACGCAGGCGCGGGGTGTTTGATGGCCTTTACATTTCTGCCCGGCCGCAGGTGAAACCCCGGGGGGAGGGGGAAGGTTGCGCCGGCCAACCCCGGGTTTTCGGGAAGGCGGGCTCGTCGTTTAGAATGGGATCTATGCCCTGGCTGCTTGCGATCACCCTCGCCGCCGCCTCCGGAGAGGAGATGTGGCTCATCAACATCCTCCAGAACCCGAGCTTCGAGGAGGGGGCGGAGGGCCGGCCCAGCCAGTGGACCCAGGGCGGAGCCGCCGCCCGGGCCGACCTCGCCTGGGACTCCGCGTGCTGGCGGAGCGGGGAGAGGAGCCTCCGGATCGGGCGGGCATCCGAAGCGGCCTGGTGGGAGGGCCCCCGGATCCCCGTCCGGCCGGCGGATACGGTTCGCTCCGGGGTGCTGGTGAAGAAGGAGCCGGGGGCCGGCGCGGCGCGGATAGCCCTCGTGTGGATCCGCGAGGGCCGGGAGGTCGGGATCACCCCCGGCCCGCCGGCCGAGGCCGGGAAGGAGAAGGAGGAGGAGGGGGAGGAGACGGACACCGAGTGGTTCCCGGCGGTCGTGGCCGGTTCGTCGCCCCCGGGCGCCGATGGGGTCCGCCTTCGCCTCGTGGCCGAACCGGGGCGCGGGGCGGTCTGGTTCGATGATGTCTTCCTGGGGATCGACAACCCGGAGATCGAGGTGTTCGGCTCGCATGTCGGATTCCACACGGTCGGGCTCAAGGAGTTCGTCGTCCGGAGCCGCGTCGCTCTGATCGATCCGTACGCGATCCTCGCGGGCGTGCCGGACGGCGGCGAGCGGATCCGCAAGGGCTTCGAGGTGCACCCGATCCCGGTCCGGATGTGGGGGTACTTCCACTGCGTCGTCGACCTCACCGACTTCCTCAGGCCCGGGACATACGCGATCGAGATCTACGCGCGCTTCCCCGACGGGTATGGCAAGGAAGGGGACCGCAAGGCCACGGGCCGTACGTTCCGGATCTCCGACCGGATCTACTGCGATCTGGCGCGTCTGGCGTCGGGCTGGTTCGCACCCGAACGCTGTGGGGTGGCGGTGCCCGGCTGGCACGGCGCGTGCCACCTCGACGACGGCGCGCTGCGCAGCCTGGAGGGCGACGTCACCGGCTTCGTCGAGGCGGCGGGCGGGTGGCATGACGGCAGCGACTACTCCAAGTTGGTCGATTGGAACTGGCCGGCCGTCCTGGCGCTCGCGGACCTGGAGCGTCTCGGGGCAGGCTGGCTGGAGCCGAAGGGCCGCGCGCTCGAAGAGGCGGCATGGGGAGTGCGGTTCCTGGTCGCCATGGCGCGATCGGATGGCTCCTTCTACACGGCGGTGGCGGGGGGAGGAGATCCTTTCGTACGTCCCCCGGAGGCCGAGACCGACAACCGCCCGAGGACAGGGGACGAACGTCCGGTGTTGTCGTCCGGCGCGCCGGTGCAGGCGGCGGTCCTGGCGGCACGGGTGGCGTGGGGCCTCGCCGCATTCGCCGCAGCGCCGGGGCACGCGGATCCGGACCTGCGCGGGAGGGCGCTTCGCGCATCGCGGCGGTCGCTCGCCTTCGCCATGCGACCGCCGCTTCCCAAGGGGAAGGACATCGATCTGTGGGGAGCTGTTCTCGGTGCGGCGTGCGCGCTGTGGCGGACGTCCGGCGATGCCGAGGACCAGGACATTGCCGACGACGCGATCCAGCTTGTCCTCCGGCTCCAGCATCCGGAGGGTTGGTTCCGGGGAGCCGAAGGGGAGGAGACGGCCGCCTTCGATCCCCAGATCGGCTTCCCCTTCGTCGTCGCCTTGGCCGACTACGCGGCGGTCTTCCCCGACGGGTCCTTCGCCGGCCCGGCGCGGGACGCGCTCGAGCGGTTCTTCTCGTTCGAGGATCGGCTCCTCCAGGCGACACCCTTCGGTGTGCCGGCGGAGTATTCGCGGGCGGAGGAGCGGCGGGCGTTCCCTTTGATTCCTGGGGGCCCGAGCGCGTACTACTGTGCGACGGCGTACGCTGCGCTCCGAGCCGCCGAGGCGACCCGGAATCCCCGCTTCGTGTTCGTCGCGGAGCGGATCCTCCAGTGGATCCTGGGCGAGAATCCCCGCGATACCTGCCTCCTCACCGGGGCGGGCGGGCGCGAGCCAGCCACGTACCTCAGACCGCACCCATGGATCCCCGGCCATGAGGATGGCCGGATCCCGGGCGGCGTCATCGGCTGGATCGAGGGGCCGGCGAGCTACAGCACCGTGGCACAAGCCTGGGTCGTGGCGTCCTTCGCAGAGATCGAGCGGGCGCTGCGGGAGCGCGCGCGGATCCTGGACGAGGTGGAGGAAGAGCGGCGGAGGCGCCGGGAGGGCGGGCGATGAAACGGACGAGCGTCGTCACATGCTTCCTGGTCAGGGGGGGACGGGTGCTGATCCTCCGCCGCAGCGGCTCGGTCGGGACCTACCCGGGTCGGTGGGCGGGGGTGAGCGGATTCCTGGAGGCATGCTCGCCCCAGGAGCAGGGGGCGCGGGAGATCCGCGAGGAGACAGGAATCGAGCCGCCCGCGGTCGAGCTGGTGCGCGCGGGACCTCCGCTGGACGTGCCCGATCCGTCGCTCGGGACGGTATGGGTGGTCCATCCCCTTCTCTTCCGTGTCGCGAAGGATGCGGAGGTGCGACTCGACTGGGAGAACGTCGAGGCACGCTGGCTGTGGCCGGAGGAGGTCGGCGGTCTCGACGCCGTGCCGGGCCTCGCCGACGCGCTCTCGCGCGTGCTTCCGCCTGAGATCGATGCGGAGACGGGGGAACGTCTCCAGTCGATCCGGACCGATCGGCGGCACGGAGCCGAGGAGCTGGCGTTCTGGGCCCTGGAGTGCATGGAGGGCGCGGTCCGCCGGCGCGGAGCATCCGCGATCCGACCCGTCGCGCGAAGACTCCTGCGGATCCGCCCGAGCATGGCGCCGATCACCTTCGCGACGGCTCGTGTGGTCGAGGAGGCGGGGGCGGGCGCGACGACGAGCGCCTCCGGGATCCTGGCCGCCGTCGCCGCCGTCCGCGAGGATCTGCGGCGGGCGGGCGAGCGTGCGGCCGCAGCGGCCGCGGGGCGGATCTCCGCGGGCGAGACCGTCCTGACCCACAGCTACAGCTCGACGGTGATCCAGGCGCTCGCCGGCGCGGCGCCCCGGATCCGGCGCGTGTATGTCACCGAGTCGAGGCCCGACTGCGAGGCCCGCGCGACCGCGGAGATCCTCTGCGACCATGGGACCGACGTCGTGTTGATCTGTGATGCGGCCGCCGCGCACGCGATGGGGCTTTGCCAGCGGGTCCTCGTCGGCGTCGACACGTTCCTTCCGGATGGTTCGATCGTCAACAAGATGGGGACGACTCCGATCGCGCTCGCGGCCCGCGATTGCGGCGTCCCGCTGCATGCGGTGGGGACGACCTACAAGTGCCAGCTCGATCCCGACCCCGTCGTCCTGGAGGAGGGCGAGGGCTCGGCGCTCGTCCAGGGGCTCTCCAACGTCCGGGGGTGGAACGTCCTCTTCGAGCGCACCCGGGCGGACCTCGTCGGCGAGCGTGTGAGCGAGCAAGGGGATCCGTCGGCGCCGGGCGTGGCGGCCCGGCTCGAGGCGCTTCGCAAGACCTTCGTCGATATCGCGACGGGCGAGTGAGTGTGTGTGAGTGAGATGGCACGACGCGATCCCGCGCACCGATCCCGCGGGCCCATCGTCGCTGCGATCTGCATCCTCGGCGCCGTCGCCGCGCTCGCGGCCCTCGGCGTGATCCTCACGCACCGGGCGAGCCGCGATGCGGAGGACGCGGTCGACTGGCTGGCGCTCCAGGTCGCTCGCGATCGCATGCGCGCCGCAGTGGAGGAGGTCAGGCGCCTGACGGGCGAGGCGATCGCGGGCATCGCTCGGGATCGACGCTCGCAGAGCCCCATGGTCGCGATCCCTTTTGTCATGGATCCCGGCGGCCGATTCACCCACCCCTTCCCGGGTGCGCGGGCGGATGCGCTCCTCGGCTTCGAGCCCCGGCTCGGGCGCGCGCACATCCTCGAGGTGATGGGGGAGGATCCGCTCGAGGCGATCGCAGCCTATCGGACCGCGGCCGCGGGCGGGACCGACGAGGCGCTCGGGCTCCGGGCCCGCGCCGCGGAGGCGAACGCGCTCCGGAAGGCGGGCAAGCACGCCGAGGCGATCGCGGCGTACGAGGAGATCCTGCGCAAGCCGATCGACCTCCAGATCCGCGCCGCGCCGCCGACGCCCCTCCAGATTCGGCTGGCGCTCCTGAAGACCCTCGGCGAGGCGGGTCGGGAGGAGGAGCGGGCCGGGCGCGCGCGGACCTTCGTCGAGGAGGCCGCGGGCGGCGCCGTGCCCGCATCGGCGGCGGAGCGCGCGTTCTTCCTCGATGAGGTGGTCGGGCTGGACGCGCCGGCGGATCTGGCGGCCGTCCGCGACCTCGCGGATCGATGGTTCCGCCTCGCGCCGTGGATCGAAGTGACGCTCGCCGAGCCGGCGGGCGCAGGCGATGCAGTCGAATGCGAGAGCGGCCGGGCCGGCGGCGAGACCGTCCTCGCATTCTGGCGGCGGATGGGCGGCGAGACCATCGGCTTCATCGCCGATTCTGCGGGGATCCGCGCCGCGCTCGGAGAGGCGGTGGCGGCCAGCGCGGCGCAGGGGCTCCTGCTGGACCTCGTCGATGTCGAGGAGGGGAATCTCGGTCTCTTCGCCTTCCCGGCGCCGTTCTCCGCGTGGGGGCTCGCCCTGCCCCGTGCGGAGCGATCACGCTTGCTCGGATCCGCGCGCGCCAACCGATGGGTGCTCTCCGGGCTCGCGGCGCTCCTCGCCGCCATCTCCACCCTCGCGCTCGCCGCCGTCGTCCGCGGGGTGCGGGAGGCGGAGCGCCTCTCGAGGATGCGGACCGAACTCGTCGCCGGCGTCTCGCACGAGCTGAAGACGCCGCTCGCGCTCCTCCGGCTCTACGCGGAGAGCCTCCTCCTCGGACGCGTCGCGGATCCGGAGAAGCGGGAGGGGTATCTGCGGACGATCCTGCGGGAGACCGGGCGTCTGACGCACCTCGTCGAGAACGTCCTCGCGTTCGCGCGGATCCAGGCGGGGGGGATGGCCTGCCGGCGCGAGGCCGTCGGTCCCGGAGACATCGTGCGGGATACCGTCGAGGCGTACCGCGAGGAGATCGTCCGGCGCGGATTCCGCATCGAAGCCGAGATCGCGCCCGATCTCCCTGCGATCGAGGCGGATCGGGATGCGATCGCGCAGGCGCTCCTGAACCTCCTCGACAATGCGGCGAAGTACTCGCCGGATGGGAAGAGGATCGCGGTTCGCGCGCGCGCGGATGGCGGATCCGTGCGGATCGAGGTCGAGGACGAAGGGATCGGGATCCGGCCGGAGGATATCGAGCGGATCTTCGATCCCTTCCATCGGACCGACGAGGCCCGCGCGCTGGGGACGCGAGGGAGCGGGCTCGGGCTCGCGCTCGTCCGGAATATCGCGGACGCGCACGGCGGGCGAGTGGATGTGCGGAGCGAGCCGGGGCGGGGGAGCATCTTCACACTGGTGATCCCTGCGATGGAGGGGGGGAGCGATGCGGACGATCCTGGTCGTCGAGGATGATCCGGACATGGCGGCGGGGCTGCGGGACAACCTCACATTCGAAGGGTACGATGTCGTCGTCGTTCGCGATGGCCCGGCGGCGCTCCGGGCCGTCGCGGAGGAGACGCCGCACCTCGTCCTCCTCGACGTGATGATCCCGAAGCTCGATGGCTTCGAGGTCTGCCGCCGCATGCGCCAGGGCGGGCTCACGGCGCCGATCATCATGCTGACGGCGCGCGGGCAGGAGATCGACAAGGTGCGGGGACTCGAGCTCGGCGCGGACGACTACGTGACGAAGCCCTTCGGCGTGCGGGAGCTCCTGGCGCGGATCAAGGCGGCGCTCCGGCGCGCCGACGGCATCGTCACGCCGGGAGGGGAACTCCGCATCGGTTCGGCCCTCGTCGACTTCGCGCACGCGCGGGTCCGGAGGGGGGAGGAGGAGTTCCCGCTGGGGCACCTGGAGGGCGAGCTCCTGAAGATGCTCGTCGCGCGTCCGGGCCAGGCGATCAGCCGCACAGAGATCCTGAATGCGATCTGGGGCCTCGAGGCCTATCCGACGAACCGGACCGTCGACAACCACATCGTCAGCTTGCGCCGGAAGATCGAGGACGATGCCTCCGATCCGCGCCACATCCTCACGGCGCACGGCGTGGGGTACAAGTTCGTGCCGTGAGTCGTCATCTCGCCCGGCTCGCCGCGAGGGGAGTTGGCCGTTTGGGTGGCTTCTGGGCTCAGATCCGGATAGAATGATCCGTGGAGTGACAAGAGCGAGGTGGCGACCATGGGAGCTGTGGTAGACATTGGAAAGATGATTGTGCGGTCCGACGACATTCGGGGGGGCCGTCCCCGCATCGCGGGCACAGGCGTGACTGTCCGGCGGATCGTGGGATGGTACAAGCTCGGCCTGAGCCCCGAAGAGATTTGCGAGAGCATCGGGCACCTGTCGCTCGCTCAGGTGCATGCAGCCCTCGCGTACTACCATGCCAATCGAGAGGAGATCGAAGCCGACATCGCGGACGAAGAAGCGGAAGCGCTCCGGATCGAGCAAGAGTTCAGAGACCGCGGGGGAAGCGGTAGGTGATCCTTCGCCTCTATCTCGACGAGGACTCCATGACAGGAGCGTTGGTGCGCGCATTGCGGGCGAGAGGAGCAGACGTCTTGACGGCCCTTGATGCGGGCATGATCGAACGGAGGGACGAAGAGCACCTTGCGTTTTCCACGGCCGAAGGTCGCGCAGTCTACAGCT
>Ga0194112_10011737_pt1 | contig 10800 bp, 14 predicted proteins | sample TA2MahC400mmetaG_FD_146191 | JGI IMG/M metagenome (GOLD analysis project Ga0194112, IMG submission 146191) | Freshwater microbial communities from Lake Tanganyika, Tanzania - TA2015016 Mahale Deep Cast 400m | ecosystem: Environmental > Aquatic > Freshwater > Lake | place: Tanzania: Lake...
TCTTGAAGAAAGAGAGGACACCTGAGCAAGTAAGCAAAGAAACGAATGTTCCTCTTAGCACTATCTATTCTTACATCAAGAGGTTCCAAGATGGTGGTGAGAGCATCGAAAGTCTAGCTGACAAGCCTCACGCTAGTCGTTCTCATCCCAAATGGTTTACCCAGGAAGACAAGGATAAAGTAATCCAATACAAGCTTCAGCATCCCCATCTCAGTTCCCGTCAGATAGCTAAAACACTGAGTGACGAAGGTATTTTGCAGATTAGTTATCATTCCGTTACAAACATTCTTGATAGTTGTGGCTTATCCACCCCCTTTTTATCGACAGGTCATCTGAACTAAAAGACTTAAGCCAGACTGAAAAAGTATCACACCTTTTGTCGCTAAAAGAAAAAGGGACATCAGTTGTGGCTATCAGCGAACAATACGGTATCCCACGTTCCAATCTATACTATTGGACATCACGCCTTGAAGTCTACCAAAGTTATGAGAATCGCTCTACAGCACCGCAAAAGACGCACGGTAAAATCACTGAAGAAGTGAAAGCTGCTGTAATAGAGAAGCATCGAAAAAACCCTCGCCTTGGGAGTTGGCGTCTTTCTCTGTTCGAGTATGAAGGACAAATGCTCGGACATACAAGTATCTGGCTCATTCTCATGGAAGCCAGACGTACCAGGCTTCCACCCAAATATCTTTACCATCTTACTCACCCTTATCAAATATGGTTCATAGATCATATGCATCTGAGGACGTTGCCAGATGGACAGAAAGTCTATAGCCTAATTGTGCTGGACGGCTTCTCAAGGGTGCTTATGAGCGATGAAATATGTCTATCTAAAGGTGCAAGAGATGCATGTCTGATCCTGCTTCGTGCTTTTGCCCGGTGGGGATTGCCAGAGGAGATCATCAGTGATAATGCTAAAGCGTTCACATCTCTTTTATATCGACTCCTTATGGGAGTGCTCAGGGTGAGGGTAGGCTATATTACCCCTGGCCATCCATGGGAAAATCCATTTGCTGAATCCTTTATCGGTACTCTCCGTGCATATTTCTATCCCCATATGCAGCGGCAAAAGACGGTTGCCGGAATCCAGCGAGTATATACACAGAAGACCGACTATTATAACCATCGGGTGCACTGGGAATTCCGTAAAGACGAGGTGAAAACTCCTTTGGGCAAGCTTAGATCTATCAAAGGACGACCTATGCCAGAGGAATTCGAGTTGAAGTTACTGGCAACTGGAAAGCGGTTCACTCGTATGGTGAATGGACAAGGGATGGTATCTTGGAAGCGTTACCGCCTATATGTACGAACTGAACTGAAGAAGGAGAAGATAGAAATCCGTGAGTTCTTTGATTCACTGGTCATTGTCTATCACAGTGGAACCATAGTTTCTTATGAGTGTAGCCATGAACGAAGTGAGGTTTCAACAATATTCAACACACCAGTGTTCCATGATCATCCTGGAGTCGAATCTTCAAAGCAGTTGGAACTTTTTGATCTCTCTCAGTTCAAGCTACGTTATGTGAGCCGTCGTCTTCCCAACCAGAAGCATCCTACTGGCAATGGCGTTCAACTGGTTATAGAAGGTTTGGGCTAAAAGGAATGGATTTATCAGCATTGTTCATGAAAACGGTCGTTTTTCTGTACCTATATTGGCTATGGAATACATCGGTTTTCATAGCCAATAAAGGGCCAATTAATACACAAATGACGATTTTTTAGCCAAAGGAGTATTTGAGTGAAAATAATAGCTTATCTTCGGATATCCACTGCAAGTCAAGACTGTGATAACCAACGCCTTGTCATACTGGACTATGCTCATCGGCATAAGATGAATATTGATGAGTTTATATCTACGCAGGTCTCATCAAGGAAGACTCCTAAACAAAGGGGAATTCTGGAATTACTCAAAAGACTTGAGCCAGGAGACGTTCTGCTGGTAAGCGAACTCAGTCGGTTAGGACGAAGCGTTGGGCAGATTATCCAAATGATTGACGAGTTTATCACAAGCCAGATCCGGTTTGTGGCGATCAAGGAAAATATAGAGCTTTGTGGCAAACAAGACATACAGACTAAGGTTATGGTCACCATGTTCAGCCTATTTGCTGAGATCGAGCGAGACCTTATTTCTGAACGGACCAAAGAAGGCCTTGTTGCCGCTCGGATAAAGGGGAAGATTATTGGAAGACCGAGGGGCGTATTAGGCAAATCAAAGCTTGACGGGAAAGATAGTGAGATTCGATTGTTGCTTGAAAAGAATGTGGGGACAACATCCATAGCCAAGATTATGGGAGTTTCTCGAACAGCCCTTCGCCATTTTATCAAGACGAGAAAGTTAGCGTGATTTTGTCAGAATCACAATTAGCTTATTCTAACATCGAGATTCACAAAAATGTCCAATATGTTGCTGGATAGTGCAAACCCATCCTCCGGGGATTATGTGACAGGGTTTAACCCTTTTGTGAAAACCGAAGGCAATGTGTCAGTCCGGGTAGATTACCAGATCACGGCCACGATCCGCGCCTGGGGCAAGGAAAATACCGATGAAACCCCGACGCTTGAGCGATGGCTAAGATGTATATATCAGACGTTAAATGAACGAAGGGAAACGATTGTCGCGGCCGAATATTTGATTGATTTTTTTGAGCCAGAGGTAAGGGAGTATTTGACGGCCGAGATGTCACAGCGGATGGTTCGCAGTGAATGGCGCGGGATATCGAAACTAAAAACACCAAGACAGTTTTCAGAGGAAATGTTATCAACAAGGAATAGGTTGCTTAGGTTTTTGTGTTCAGAGCAGATTTGCCGGTTTATGGGACTTAGGGAGAATAACATTAACCTGCGTGAGATTATGGACGAGGGAAAGATTCTGCTAGTGAATTTAGCACCAAGCGATGATCTATCGCCGGAAAATGCCCGGCTATTTGGCACGTTACTTGTCAATGAGATTTTCCAAGAAGCAAAACGAAGAGGACGAGACGAGGATAGTCATTCACCAGAGCCGTTTTACCTTTACATTGACGAGTTTCAAGAGTTTGTCACCCCGGATATCGCCTATATTTTAGACCAGAGCCGGAAATTTGGGTTGCACCTGATTTTGGCCCACCAGCGGCTAGGACAGATGGCCGAGCGTTACCCTGATGTACTGGACGCGGTATTGAACAATGTGAAGACAAGAGCGGTTTTTGGCGGTTTAAGCCGGGAAGCGGCAAAACTGATGGTCGAGGAGATGTTTGTTAATCAGCTTGATCTAAAGCAAATTAAGAAGGCCATCTATCAAACAAAGTTTTGGCCCAAGTACAGCCGGGATAAGGTTTATAGTTCCGGAACGAGCCACAGCGAGTCATCTACTACCTCATCAGTGTATTCTACCGGACAAGCAACACAGTGGCAGATGGACGAGGGCTGGTTTAGCGTGCCGGGGCCAAGCGCAATCACCGAGAGTCAGGGTAGTGCTTCTGGTTATGGGTCAGGATATGCCGACACCACGTCAGAGAGTGTCGCAGACGTCCCGATCTTTATTCCAGTGCCGTTTCGAGAACTAACAAGTGAGGAATATTGGAGTTTAGAAGAGCAAATCTGGCGGATGTCTGATGCGCTGAAAGCCCAGTTTCCCAGACACTGTTTTATTCAGGTCCCAGGGAAGGAAACACAGCCGTTACTTGTGCCATTTATCAAGGAGTATAGACTTTTCCCGGATGATTTATTAAGCTATGAGCAAGATCTTTATGGAAGATGTCAGGCACTTCCGGGGGTAGTGGTTGATGGGATTTTGGAGAAAGAGCGGGAAAGATTAAAATTAAAAGCCCTCGAATATTTTACCGAGCCAAAGCCGGAGTTAGTTGACCAAAATGAGGAAAATTTTTTAGAATAAAATTATGCCGGTGAAGACCACACAAAAAGGATTTAGATTAACCAAAGACGATGTTGACATACTTCGATTTGTTTATTTGTGTCATTTAGTGACCATTGAACACCTAATGTCGCTCACTGGACGTTCAAGGCGGACACTGAATCGGCGGCTCGTGAGACTTACCGAGCATAAATACGTCTATCGAAGACGGGCTTTTCCTTTTGAGAAATATATTTATACGATCAACCGGTCAGCGGCCCCGGTTTTAGTAGGACTTGGTATCGCGCCGAAAGAGATGATAGATCTTCGGGTCCGGCTTCATGAACTCACTGATCTTTTTATTAGACACGCGCTTATGCTTACTGACATTCATATCTCTTTGGAACTGGCAGGAAGGATTAGCCCGATTAAACTTTTGGAGTGGAGAGAAGGAAAAGACCTTTATGACCGGGTTTTGGTTATGGAAGATGGCAGTCAAAGGAGATATCCGATTAGACCGGACGCTTTTTTTACGCTTTTAGATACAAGGCGGGAAGAGGGCCGCAATAAATTACATTTCTTTTTAGAGGTAGATCGTTCCACGACTACCCACAAACGTTTCCAGAGGAAGGTGGGAGGATATTCGGCATACTTCCAGCAAGGGCTACAGACAAAAAAATATGGTATCAAAAACGCAAGGGTGCTGACGATTACACTAACCAAAGAGCGAGCTTTGGGTTTGTGTGAGGCCGGTCATGAGGTACTTGATCCGGGTGTTGCCCGGTTTTATTACTTTGCGCCGGTCGAGCATTTTTCGATATCCGAGCCAGAACAAGTTTTTGAGGAGATATTTTATACTCCGCGGGATTTTAGGGAAGGGAAGCGGTATCAGCTTATTCCGCCACTTGCCAATTGATTTTGTGCTTAATTAATATTATAAGGAGATATTGAGATGTATCGCAGAAGAAAAAACAGTGATACATGGCACTGGTGTAAAAATTGTTCAAATTATCCAACAGGTTCAGACGTGGAGACGAGACGTAGTAAACCTAAAACCGGTGAACTATGTAATGAATGTAAATCAAAGCAGGATAGAGGGGACTGTAAAAAATAAGTGTTCTTGCCAAGTGAGTAGTTTTCCTATATGGTGATAAGTCTTCCGCCCCGGCTGCTCCGGCCAGAATGGTAACAAGGGCATGGTGTCATTCACACAACATGACATTTTGCTCTTTTGGTGGCAGTTTCCAGTCTATACTGCGTCCAATTGTATGGACCGGGACTATAGATGCCTGGGACGCAGGCGTTTATAGTCGGGGCGAAGACATTTAAGCTGACATGAAGCGTGCCGACAGCAGGAGGGTTGTGTCACGCGAGAGTCAGCGGATAAAAAATAAAACCCTTTGGAAGAAGGGTTTGGAGGGTCAATATTGAAGAGATGTAGTGTGGTAAGGAGAGTAGCACACATCTCTTTTTTTTGCAAGTTTTTGACGCTTTCGGTGTCCGAGAGCGTCTTTTTGTTTTACAACTTGACAAGTGGGAAATCTTGAGGTATCCTGAAAACAGGAAAAAAGGAAATATATGATTAAAACTATTTATAAAAGGAGTTTAGCCATGTCTATTGTGAAAATAATGCAACATGGTCAAGTGACTATCCCTAAGAAGATTAGGGAGATTTTAGGTCTTAGAAAAGGAGATTTGGCAGTAGCAGAGGTTGAAGGCGAAAAGATTGTAATCACCCCTAAAAGACTGGTCGAGGATAAAGCGTTACAGCAGTTAAGAGCGGTTCTGGCTGAAGTACATGCCAAAAACAAGGGCGTGTCTGAAGAAGAGGTTGTGAGATACGCAACTCAAGCGATTGCCGAACTCCGAGAAGAAGAATATGCTAAACAAAGCAAAGCCTAGAGTTGTTTTGGATAGTGTCGTTTTGGTGAGTGCTTTTATTACCGAAAGCGGCCTTTCATCCGAACTCCTTGATAAATCGGCAGAAACGGCCGAACTTTATATAACCGAAGAAATTCTCCAAGAAACACGGCGCGTTCTTTTAGAAAGAGACCATCTAAGAAGACGGTTTTTATACAATAATACGAACGTCGAAGATTTTATAGAGGCACTCCGAGCCAAATGTTTAGTCATAACTTCACTACCAGACATTCAAATAATCGAACGAGACCCAAAAGATGATAAGATTATTGCCTGCGCGGTAGCGGCCCATGCTGACTACATCATAAGCCGAGATTTGCATTTATTGGATTTGAAAGAATACGAGGGGATAAAGATCATTTCCCCTGAAAGTTTTATCCATTATTTGCGTAGTATTCATTGAACGTCCAAAAGAACGTTCAATAGAACACGGAAAGATACCCCAAAAATCCCTAAAACACAGGGGATTTTTTGATTGACTATTTATACCCCTCCGCCGAAAAAATCGTCTTACCCTCACCTTCTCTCATTTTAGCACACCGTCAAGGTCGGGTTTGAGCATATAAGTCAGACGTTCCACTTAACTCGTTCCACCTGTGACTTGGTGTGCTGTCATTCGTTGCGGCGAAGGTAAGCCGCCTCAAGGAAGTAGTCGAGCCTTGAGTATAATAAAAAAGAGCGACTCTTTGGGTGATGAATCATCCAAGTGAGCCACTCAAAGTAACTTATGGGTTACTTAAATCTAATTGATCCGTGGCTTGAGGAACGGCTTCGTCTAGTAAATTCTGCTTGCGTTGACACTGACGCGGTGATTGCGGACGTGAAACGGCAGATCAAGGGTAAAATCCTTGAGTCATACAGAAACGGTCAAGGCGGCCGGGGAAAACGGCCATCTGAAGAAGCTCCGGTGCAAGGCAGGTATACAAAAAAGTATACCAAGCCACGTAGATAAAATCAAGCCCCGGCAAATGTCCGGGGCTTTTTTATTACTCAGGCTCGAATTTTCGGCGGCTACCCACCCACCCTTTATTGTTGATTATTTTTTTGTTGACAGCCTAGTGAGTGAAAAGGTAAACTATACCGGGTTTTGGTTAATAAGAGAGTCTTTTGGCATCTATTTATGTAATTAAAGGAGAACGAAAATGGCTTGGGATTATACTCCACCAGCGTATAGAAATCTAAGTAGCGAATCGGACGAGTGGTTAATAAGAGAATTACAGGAACAGATTGATTATTATCAGAGAATGGATTCAGTGCCAATGGCAGGCAGAGAGCCTGGACATATGATGCAGGCCGAGAGAAACATACAACTTCTAGCAAGTGAATTAAGAAGGCGAGGGTATGATATCGACCTATAGAACAAGACGACAGTGATTTAAAAAGTTGGTAATGCTTTTTGAAAAGGGGGAGAAATGAAATCTAAGGATTTGTATGATAAACGGATTGTGAAAGATAGCGGGATCTTTGAGAAAGACACAGGATATAGTATCAAAAATGACGGCCGAATTACCAAAGACAAGTTCGTTTTTGAAGAGGGAACAGGGCTTCGTCTAAAAGATGATGGAAGAGTAACTAAGGATTCTTCACTCTTTGAAAAAGAAACAGGGATTCGTATCAAAAACGATGGACGCATTGTTAAAGACGGGGCTATTTTTGAGAAAGACACCGGTTATCGCATTAAAGATGACGGACGGATTGTGAAAGATAGCGGGATCTTTGAGAAAGACACAGGATATCGCTTCAAGAAGTGATCGTAGGGCTTTGTCTTTGCGCTATAAGGTCGTTATATACTTCGTCCCATCCGCTTTCAACTATTTTTTTAGCGTGCTTTTTTCTTAAATCAGCCGCACTCGCACCGCTTTTAAGATCATTATAGAGTTCGTTAAAATCCTTGAAGATACTTACTTTGTCTTCATGTAAGTCTTCACTATTTTGAGACATCATTAGATAATCTTTAGTGAGATTAACGTAATAACGCTCGCTTACAATATCTTCGATGTTGTTTCCATTTCTGCAAATAACAATTTGCGTCCTAATATGGTTATCAATATCAAGAACATACCGAAGTTCGATCTCACCAGATGCAGACGAACCGACTATTTTCCCGTCTTTGGCTATAAGGGGTTTGAACTGACCAAGAAGTTCTTCTGGAAGATACTCGCTTAAGTATTTCTTATTTAATCTATCGGCTTCTTGGAATTGTTCGTTATATTCTTTATTTTTGATTTCCGGTGTCATTGTTTCCATGACTATTCTTGGAGTGTAGCACCATCTAAAAACTTAAAGTTTGAAGACGGGGTTATTCCGTATTGGATTTCTTCTTACTCCTGAATTGTATATCCTTTTCTTAGTTTCGGCAATGACTTGTTCGTATTGTTCTAGCAACCACCTTTGACTGTCTTGATTTTTGAGTTTGATCCCGCGTGACTCGAATAGTTCAATCCAAAATAGCTCTTTTCTAAGCACCGAAATTTTCCGGGTTGTTTTTTCAAGCACCACAAAGATCGGCTTTTTATTGGCTTTTAGAATTTCCCGAATTTTTCTTGCCCGGTCGGAATTATCCATAAGGGCAGGATTGCAGTGATCGCGGTAGCGAAGCAGGGTGTACTTGGTTTGGCCAATATAAAACGGCCGGTGATCGCGCGGATCAACCAGCATATAAATGTTATAAATAGGTCTTTTTATTCGTGCAGGAATCATATCACTACCATACTATGGCTGTAGCCCAAAGTCAACCGTAAACACCTGTTATCGCCATCAAAATTTTATTGATTTTCGTATAAAAAAGTGCTAGACTATACTGGTTTTTTGGGTTTTATATTTGAATTTAATATCAAAGATGGAGGGTATCACAATGTTATGGGATCGTTTTTATAAACTTTGTCTTTTATTAATCGTGGTATCAATATTCATAACCAGTTGTGAAAAACGTGGAAAAATCTCAAGAATAGTAGAAAAACCAAAATCAATAGAACAATTAAAAGCGCCAGAGCAACCTACTAAAATTGGTAAGGACGGTTCAGAGATGATTCTTATACCTGCTGGCGAATTCCAGATGGGTAGCGATGAATATTCTGATGAAAAACCTATACATACTGTTTATTTGGATTCTTTTTATATTGATAAGTACGAAGTAACTAATGCACAATACAGAAAGTTTATGGATGCCACCGGACGTAGGCATAGCGTACAAGACCCCTGGAATATCCCGAACCATCCGGTGGTGGGAGTAAGCTGGGACGATGCGGTGGATTATTCGCATTGGGCAGGAAAACGTCTTCCAACGGAGGCCGAGTGGGAAAAAGCCGCCAGAGGAGGATTAATGAGCAAACGCTATCCCTGGGGCGATACACTGACTCACGATAATGCTAATTATAATGGCATCGGTGGTATAGATAAATGGGAATATACCTCGCCAGTAGGTAGTTTTGCCCCTAATGGATATGGATTGTATGACATGGCTGGCAATGTGTGGGAATGGTGCATGGATCGGTATGATGAGGAATATTATGCAAAATCACCAGTAAAGAATCCAGAAGGGCCAATAAGGGTAGATCGTCGTGTGAGTATGTCCGATTATGACCGCGTTTGCCGTGGCGGTTCCTGGCAACCAGGTGATACTCTACGCGTTGCCCGTCGCGGTTATCGTTGGCCCAAGAGTGATTTCGCTGACGTAGGTTTTCGCTGTGCTGAGTGATTCTTTTCACTATCTCCGGCGTTCATGTTAATAAAGGTTGCTGATCAATTTATCTATAAGCCAGTTACTAAGCGAATTACTGTAAGCCAGCGAAGGTGAGGAAGAGATATGTATAGAATATATAGCCAAAGACCAAAAGTTAAGGATAGTACAAGCTATATAGCGGATAATAAGTTATCTATTTTAGGAGTTGTTTTGATAATGATAGGTATAATTTTATCTTTAGTTCAAATCTCCTGGAAAGAGGAACAAAAGATAACATACGATTTGGGTAGAGGCACAGGTGGTATGCTTAGAGGGCAAATGACAGCGAGAACAGGAGTATATTATAATCGCTTAGATAAAGAATATCTGTATCTAGGTATAGCATCAATGATTATAGGAACTATAATTGCTGTAGGTGGCCACTTATCCAAAGCCTTTTTATCAAAAGGTGAGGGAAAAGCAGTTTTGTCTCAACCGCAGACAAAAGAATATGGACGACAAAACCAATATGATGGTATAAACAGCAAAACTGAAACCAAGTGTCCAAATTGTGGTTATATCTTGTCTGAACCAGATTGGCGATGTCCAAAATGTTACCATGTGTTTGAGGATTTTTCGCTATAAAAGAAGAAGCCCTGCTATTGCAGAGCTTGGTTTTGTAAGGTAGAGATTTAGTCTTTAGCTGACACCTCATACTTTGCCATATTTTCCCGAATGATCTTATCAACGAGTTTTGTCATTGGAACTTTCTTTGATTTTGCCAGTCTATAAAGTCTGGGAATTAGATCCTCTTGGATTTTTGGACTATACATTTTTCTTTCTCCTCTGGGTCGTCATTTCCTGTTGCTTCCTTCCATAATTGGCGGAGCAGTTTGTATTCTGGGTCCTCTGGCTTATAGCCAAAAGTTTCCGGGAATTGCCACCTTGAATCAAAAGTTATAGTAATCTCTCCATCTTTGTTAGTATCGTAAATGGTCATACTGACCCTCCTAGGTTGTTTTATTTGATTGTGAAATAAGGTAGATGGAAGACTGATTTTGAAACTAACAAAAAATCGGCAAGATGTCAAGTTGTCACAATAGTTTTGTCGTCTTCTGTAGCATTCTGTGACATTATCCTTCCTGATATAATTCCAAACCCTTACTTTTCCTGTATCTCCCATCAGTAAAAATTGTCCCTTTGGCAACTTTTTTTATTGTTATTGACAAATTTAAAAAAGGGATTATAATATAAACCGGAGATGTAAATATGCCATATCAATATAAACGTGAACCGTTAAACGATGATGAAGTTAATATGCTGACCAACGCCTGTGAAGCCTTCAGGGACAGGTTTGTGGTCTGGACTTTGCTGGATACCGGGT
>Ga0194112_10011738_pt1 | contig 10800 bp, 11 predicted proteins | sample TA2MahC400mmetaG_FD_146191 | JGI IMG/M metagenome (GOLD analysis project Ga0194112, IMG submission 146191) | Freshwater microbial communities from Lake Tanganyika, Tanzania - TA2015016 Mahale Deep Cast 400m | ecosystem: Environmental > Aquatic > Freshwater > Lake | place: Tanzania: Lake...
TCCAAAACTCGTGTTTACTTCGCTGGGATTTACAGTTTGCGCTCCTGGGACCAGGGCAATTTCGTCAAAACCATAGCACCTGCGCGCGCGCCTGCCGATACCTATCCATTCCGCCATATTTTTACTCCTTTAATTACCTATAACTTATTATTTATCAATGGGTTAAGAAATTTTAACACTTTTTGAGAGGATTACTTCGGAAGTGTTGAGGCAGATTTTACAATAAGAAACGCGCCTTGTCAATAACTATTTTGCCGGTTGTGAACGCAAGTTAAAAATGTCAGGTTTATTGCAAATTAAAAATGTCAGTAATTTGCAGTTAAAAGAGCCGTTTCTTTATTTCTATGCCTTATCTTAGGTATTGGTTTATTCTTCAGTTCTTTGCCTTTGTAAAATATGTGGATTGAGCCATCCAGCCATTCATGCACCATAATTTTGGCCTTGACGAAGCTAATCCGGTATTCATCAGCCAATATTTGATAATATCTTGCTTTATAACTTATGGTATTGTCTGGGGCAACAGTGCGTTCTTCTTTTATGCAAAAGATGTTGTTTAGGTTTAACCCTTTGGGCACAGGCCTATAGGCAGAGCCGGGCTCTTTTGCCGGATGGGCGAATTTACGGTTATGCTTAGGCAGGAATTCTTCCAGAAGGTAATGATTGGCCCCGTGATGTGTGGAGATTTTGTGCAACCTTAGCTCAGAACAAAGCCTGTCCTGGAATGTGCCCCAGGCGCGTTCAACACGCCCTTTGGCCTGAGCAGAATTAGCATAGATTATCTCAACGCCTAATTCTTCCAATGCACGGCCTATCTGGCTTAAGACGTAGTCTTTACCTTCCAGTTCGTGCTGAATATCTTTAGCGCGGTTGACCTTAAAGTTAGAGTCTTTGTCGCAGTAAAAGCTTAAAGGTATGCCTTTGGTCTCGACGATACGCTTTAAAACACGCATATTCTCAATACAGGAATCAGCTAAGGCAAACCTTGCTCCCGGACAATTAGAAGTGGCGTCATCCACCCCACCGATAAGGTTAAGCTTAGGGCCTCTTCCTTCCAGCCAGTCATGATCTGAGGTGTCAAATTGAAGCATTTGGCCTTCTCGCAAGCGGGGTTCCCGCCAGCTCCTGTGCTTGGGGTGTTTCTTCCATTTGGCATAGAGACCCGCTTCTATAAGAGCCTGCCTTACAGATTCCCTTGAGGTTTTTATCTTTTCTTCTTCGTTTAGGAATTCAGTCATATGGGTAATGTTAAAACCCTGGTATTTTGTCTGATAAAGATGCTCTATTTTAGCCTTAACCTTGTCAGTCAGCCAGCGGGGGCCACGCTTGACCTTGTTTTTGTGGATTACGGCCTTAGCGCCTTCTTTTAGTACTGCTGCTTTTATCCGGTAGACTTGACGCTGGCTTCGATTCAAAGACTTGGCCGCCTCTTCTACTTTTAGGTAGCCCTTGATTACTTCAGAGATTACTTTATACCGATTTACTTCCTTCATTGTCAGGATTAGCACTTTGCCCACCTCCTTATAGAGGTGAGTATACCTGACATTTTCTATTTGCAGAATACTGACATTATTATATTGCGGCTACAGCCTTATCAGCCGCCAATCTGGGCAATTTGAAATATAGGCAGGAACATCCCGACGACCATTATACCTATAACTACGCCCATAAACAAAAGCATAATCGGCTCAAACATTGAGGTAAACCTGGTCAGAAAAGTATCCGTGTATTCCTGATAAAACGCGTTGAGCCGCTTAAACATATTGGATAATTCCCCGATTTCTTCTCCGATAGTAATCATCTGCACTGCCATCGGCTCAAAAAAACCGCTCCTCTCTAAAGGCTGGTTCAGGGGCCTGCCTTGCCGCACATCTTCCTTAATCTTGGAGATAATTTCACTAAGGACTAAATTAGCCACGCTGTGTTCGGTAATCTCCAGGGAATATAAAATCGGGACGCCGCTCTCTACCAATGTAGCCATCTCGGAAGTAAAGCGTTCAATAACCAGCACCCGAAAGAATTCGCCAAACACCGGCAGCCTGAAGAGGAATTTTTCATATTGTTTCCTTCCGGCCTTGGTGCTGATATATTTACGGAATAACCAGAAAAGCACAAAGGCAATAATTATCATAATCGGCAAAAACTTTCTGATAAAAGCGCTTGTTGAAATCAGCAGCTGGGTTAAAAAGGGCAGGGTAATATCAAATCCCTTAAACAGCTCCGTAAAGGTAGGGATAATCTTCAGGGTTAAAAATAAAAGCGCGCCCGTGCCGGCAAGCATAAGTATAATCGGATAAAGCAGCGCGGAGATAATCTTCTTTTTGAAGGCGGCGTTCCTCTCTAAATAACCGGCCAGGCGGGCCAAGACAACGGCTAAATTTCCCGATGCCTCGCCGCTTTCTATCAAATTAACCCATAGCTCTGAAAATACCGTCGGGTGTTTTGCCAGCGCCTCGTGGAAACTAAGGCCGGCTTCCATATTTTTCTGCAAATCTTTTATTATAGCGTAAAGCCTGCGGCTGGAAACCTGCTGCGCGATTATCTCCAGGCCCTTTAAGATGGTAACGCCCGCCCCTAAAAGCGTGGCTATCTGGCGGCAAAAAAGCGTCAAATCCTCGGTGGTAATCCGGTAATGCTTAGGCTTAAACTTTGCCTTGGATACTATCTCCTCAGGAAAGCCGCCCCCTTCCTTATTTTCGGAAAAAATATTGACGATCACCAGGTTCTTCGCCTGCAGCCGGCTGATTGCCTCTTCCTGATTGGAAGCCTCTTCGCTGCCGGTCTGTTTATGGCCCGCCTTATTTATAGCGATATAAAAAAACCTTGCCATTATTCTTCTGCCCCCAGGGTAACTGAAAGCGCCTCTTCCAGGGAAGTAATCCCCTCCTCAACCTGTTTCAGGCTTGATTCATAAAGCGTCTGCATACCGGTCTGCCTAGCCACTTCTCTTATCTTTTGAAATGGCGAGCGCTGGTTGATTAAATCTTGTATTTGGGAATTGACTACCATTACCTCGGAGACGCAAGTCCGGCCTTTATATCCCAATTGATTACATTTCTGGCATCCCTTGGGCCGGTAAATTAACTCCGCCTTCAGTTTTATGTTTTTCAGCTGTTCTGCGGTCGGCTCATACGCCTCTTTGCAGTCCGGGCATAACTTGCGCAGCAGGCGCTGCGCTACCACTAATAACAAGGAAGGGCCTAATAGATAAGACTCAACGCCTATATCAATAAGCCGGTTAACCGCGGACGGCGCATCATTGGTATGCAACGTGCTTAAAACTAAATGCCCGGTAAGGGCGGAACGAATACAAATCTGCGCCGTTTCCATATCCCTTACCTCGCCTACCAGCATCACATCCGGGTCCTGCCTTAAAAAACTGCGCAGGGCAGCGGCAAAAGTAAGGCCTATCTCTGGTTTTATCTGGACCTGATTAATCCCCTCCAACTTATATTCCACGGGGTCTTCAATAGTAATGATATTTTTGGTGGGGCTTTTGATTTCATTTAATATGGCGTAGAGGGTAGTTGTCTTCCCGCTGCCCGTCGGGCCGGTTAAAAAAACTAGGCCGTAAGGGGCATTGACGGCCTTGCGCATCAATTCCAGCTGGCCGGGGTCAAAACCTAAGCGGCCTAAATCCAAGACTACCTGGCTTCTGTCTAAAATCCTTAAGACTACCTTCTCGCCGTATATTGTGGGAATAGTAGAGATACGCAGGTCTATGGGCCTTTCCCCCATCTTTACTAAAATTGAACCGTCCTGGGGAAGGCGCTTCTCCGCGATGTCTAACTTAGCCAAAATCTTTATGCGGGAGATAATCGGCAGGTGCAGGTGTTTTGCCGGCGGCGGGATCTCATAAAGCTTGCCGTCAATGCGGTACCTTAAAGATATCTTGTCTTTAAACGGCTCAATGTGTATATCCGAAGCGCGCTCATCAATCGCCTGGCGGATAATCAAATCCACTAATTTTACTACCGGCGCTTCTTCAGCCCGGGCAATCAGACGGTCCAGGCTTAATTCTTCATCGGCTGTTTCCGGTTCCCCGACGACAGCGCTGATATCATAAGAGGCCTCCATTGCCTCCCTGAAAATCGCTGTCTTGCCGTAAAATTGCTCAATTGCCTTGGCAATATCGGACCTGGTGGCAATGACCGGATTAATCTCACAATTTGTCACTTTTCTTAAATTATCAATCAGGATAAGGTCTAAAGGGTCGGACATCGCCACGGTTAAAGACCTTAAAGTGCGCGATAAAGGCAGAACTGAATTCTTGAAGGCGAATTCCTGTGAAATAAGCGTTTCCAGGCCCTGGTCAACCGCCGGTTTAAGCATCCCTGTGCCCAAAGAAAAATAAGGTATGCCTAATTGCTTACCCAGGACTGTCACTACCTGGTCTTCTTTGACCATACCTAATTTCACTAACACTTCGCCCAGGCGGCCACCCTCCTGCTTTTGCACGCTGATGGCCTTTTCTAATTGGTCGGGCCTGATCAACCCCTCTTTAACCAATAACTCGCCTAACCTAAGGTATCTTTCTTTAGGCATATTAAATGAGCAGACGACTTACGGAACGTCAGTGACGTAAGTCGTAGTCCTTGGCAACGTTGTTGCCAGGGACGTCTGCGAATTTAACCCAGCACTAATTTTTATAAAGCCTTATCTGTATCTCATAGGGGATTGATTGAAGCAGCGCCTATAAGCTAACTCAAGCATTTCATAAAATTAGTGCTGGGTAAGTTCGGCCAAATAACTTATGTTCGCTTGCCGCACAAGCGGCACACCGGCTGTTCCGATACAGCCGGGTGCTCGCTCCATAAGTTATGGTCTCACTTATTTTTTCCGCTTTTCAAAATTATTTAGGCTTGCAGTAACGGCTAAATCGCGGTTAAAACCTGAAACTGTATTCTGCTCCCGCCCTGGAAGAGCGACTTTCTTTGCCTGGGCAAGCTCTATACTCGTATCCTTAACAATATGCGGGGTAATAAAAACTAATAATTCGCGCTCTTTATTTTTATCGGAGCTGGAAGTGCCTCCGCCCTTATGCCTAAAAAGCGCTCCGAGTATCGGTATATCCCCTAAAATGGGTATCTTGGTAGAACTCTGGTAAAATTCATTGCGGATTAATCCTCCAATAATTACCGTATCGCCATCTTTTATTCTGACGACTGATTTAGTAAAGCGCTGTTCTGGGTCGCGATATTGATAAGTTTCGCCGCCCACGGTTAGTTGGCTGCCCGCTGCCGCCTCGCTTACCTGCGGATAAATAGCCATGGTGATTTCTCCCGTATCCGCGTTAATTTGAGGCGTAATCCGCAGACTTACTCCGGTTTCTACTCTTTCAGGTTCAGCAGTCGTTGTACCCGTGCCTCCAACAGAAGAAGTACTTGTTTTTACGCCTACTGATTCCTGGGTAACGATTTTAATCTCCGCGGTCTCATTATTTAAGGTAAGGAGCCTGGGCCGGGCCAGATATTTGGTATCGGTTTGTGTCTTTAGAAAATCTAAAATAACTTTAAGGGTAGTAGGAAAAGACAATGTGCCCGGAGAAACAGGACCGCCCACCCTGGCATCGCTGGGATTAAACATTGATAAAGGAAAACTTGTCCCCCGCGAAGCGCTTACTACCTGCATGGCATAAGAACCGGCGCTTCCCCAGTTAAGCCCCATTTTATCCACTTTATTTTTACTCACATCCAGCATTTCTACTTCAAGGATGACCTGCGAAGCCGGGATATCAAGAGAAGCTATCACCTTGGCAATAACTTCCATCTTAGCCGGGGTATCGGTAACAATAAGGCTATTGGTACGAAAATCCTCCATTACCGTGCCGTAGGAAGAAAGCATGTTTTTTACGACGCTGGTAATGCCCGCCTCGTCTTCCGCCTTCCACTTGCCGCCTTCGCTGGTAGCTCCTCCGCCGCCACCTCCGCCGCTGGTACTGGTATCGGTGGTAGAAGCTGATAGGCTCTTCATCTGTTCTTTCAGGGAAGAAGAAGAAACCGTGGCGTATTTAAGGTAAAAAATCTTGGTAATAGTCTCTGCCTCCGGCTTGCCCCAGTCCTTAACCACAAAAATATTCGCGTCCCTGTCTAATTCATAAGTAAGATTATTTGCCGCAAAAAGCTTATCCATCGCCTTGTTTAAAGGAACCTTATCCAGATAGAGGGTTACTCGCCTGTCCTGCAAGGCCTCTGAGGCGATAAAATTCAGCCCCGATTGCATAGAGAATACCTTTAATATATCCTTTAAGTTGGCATCTTGAAAATCCATAGATATATTAGGCTCAATAACGGCAGGAAGTGGCGGCTGCAGTTCAGCGTTTAGCGGGCAAATACCGAAAAGAAAACTGAAAATAACAGCAAAAATAAATGCGCGTAACTTAAAAGTCTTTTTCATCTTAGCCTCCTTAGGGTTTATTGCCGGAAATATTAGATGATGATAACTTATATTGCTGGTTTTCAAAAAATACGGTTACGCCGTCCTTGTCAATACTAACCACCCGCGTATCTTCAATAATATCCCCTACTTTTACCACTTTATTATTAATAATTGCCTGGGGGAATTTTCCGCCCCAAATTATACCCTGCACGGTCAAAGCGGGGAGCGGCTTATCGCCATATCCAGAAGTTTCGGCGGGGACCATCTGCTCCCTGCTGGGCCCTTTAAAAGGGTCCCTTGAATCCTGGGCATTATATTGCACCTCGGGCCTGGTAATAACCTGGATTGGCGCTGTTCGCTCGGTTTCTTCTAATTTATTCATCATTTCGAATTCCGAGTTAGCCGCAAATGCGTCAACACAGAATAACCCGAAAATAAATACGCTTATTAAAAAAACTTTTGTATTGGTAAAGCCGGCTCTATTCACCCCGTTCTTCCTCTCTATACAACAACACCCCGCCCATTAGGAAGGACGGAGTTCATAGCTATTCTGCAAATATGATGTTGCTTACCCTCACTTCGGCCTTTAATTCATTCGCCTCATAAACAGGAGTTATCTTTATAGCGTCTATTACATAGACATCCCGGGAACTTTCTAACCTGCTGATAAATTTTCCAAAGGGATGGTAACTTGCGGAATTAAGCACCATATCAAAACTGGATTCAATATAGTCCGCGGATCTTTGTTCCTGGCTTGGCCTGATTGAAGCAAGTTTTACGCCCGATTCCCTGGCTATATCGGTAATACTATTTATAATTGAGCTTGTATCCTTGTGAACCAGCAGGTTTTTGTATGCGCCTATTCTTCTGTCCAGCTGGCTGATGCTTTCTAACACCTCGTTCTTTTTTATCTCCGTATCTTTTTTATCCTTTAACGCCCTTACCTCTTGCTGTTGCTTTTTATAAATAAAATTAAAGGCAATCAATCCGGATACGATGACTATTGCGATATTAAAAATTTTATTCCTATCTATGGAAACTTCGTCTTTCATGCCCATACTATTTATTCTCCTAATAAGCCCTGCAAGAGATGGAAAAATTAGTGACCATTAATTTCTCCATTTTTTGACGGTCTATGGACGCGGTAATTATTTCTTTAAAGTATTTGCTGAATTCGGGATTTCCTTTCAGGCTGGCCACGAAATCATCTATCGCTTTAAATTCACTATCGCTGTTTGCCAGATAAACCATACCCTCTAAAATAAGTTTTCCCTTATCCTGCCCCTCTTCTTTCTCAAAAGAAAATTCTTGCAACCATATTCCTTTGGGGACAAGGGGCGGTATGGCATTAAGCGGAAAAGTTAAATACAACTGGTCCTTAATCAGCTTGTCTAAGGCGGCTAATTTATTCCTATAGGCGGAATCTATGCCGGTTAATTCTTCATAAGTTGCTTCCGGATTTATCGCAGAAATCGCCAGCCGCCTGCTTTTAACCGCGTTTATCTCTCTCTCCAGGAGCACCTTTTGATAAAAACCGGGCAAGAAAGCTGCCGCGCAGATCAATAAAACCAGGATAATTACGAAAGGCTGTATCCGTAAATCCTTGCCTATAAACGGCTGGGGCGCTGTTTCCGCGGCAGCAATGACTTCTTTTATCTGCTTGGTCTTAGCGGCGATTAAATCAACCCGCGGTGTTATCTTCATTGCCTTTGCCAAGGCAGAACTATACCCTTTAACGAGGCTTAAGGAGAAAGGAACTGCCTTGCCGAGGCATCTATCCACATCAATAAATTCGCCCTTCAGGCTGATATCTCTGGCCAGCGCCTCTAAATCGGACTGGTAATTTTTGCCTGAAATAAAAAACATCCGCTCTATTTTTTTGAGGGGAAATTTACGCTGGTAATAATCCAGGGATATGCGCAACTCATTTTTTAATTTCTCCAAAATTGCCCCTGAATCCGCCTCTTCTGCCGCTACGGACTCCTGAGGGCCGGCCATCAGGTTTATTTCCCGGCTAAATAAGGGAAACCCGTCTTTTAAAACCATAAAATTAATCTCATCTGCCTGGTTAAAATCTATGTCTATAACCGCCACGATGCCGCTTTCTTTTGCCCCCCCTATTTTCAGTAACCTTAAAGTGCTAAAAGCCGCATATTCCAGGGAAACTATTCTTAAATTTAATTGTTCAAAAACAGAAATATACCTGTCCAGCGTATCCTTTTTTATCCCTATCAATAAAACCAGGTTCTTACGGATACTCCTGTCGTAAAATAATTGATAATCCAGGATTAATTCCTCTGCCTTAAAGGGAAGGTATTTTTTGGCTTCAAAATTTATGGCGCGGTTTAAATCTTCGCGGGGCATAACAGGCATTTCAAAGGTGCGGATAATCAAATCTTTGCCTGACAGGGCTAAACTTGCCTCCGGGGCGGCAATATTGTTTTTCCTGAACTCGTCTTTAAAAAGGGCGACCATCTTTATCTCGCCAGGCACTTTCTCCTCTAAGTCGCTCGCGGTTATCAGTTTCTGCGGGACCTGGATATGGTTAATCAGCTTTCTGCCCTGCGCCTGGACAATGCTGATGGTGTCGGGCCCGAAATATATGCCTAAACTGTTCATTGCTTCTCCCCGGATTTTAATTCCCTGGCTGAACGCCTCCTGGTCTTCAGCCAATTGTCTATTTCCCTGCGGTCAAACCTCCACACCCCGCCTACTTTAATCCCGGAAATCCTGCCCTGATGCAGCCAATTATAAATCGTCTGCTTCTGGAGTTTCAAATAATTAGCCAATTCGTCAATATCTATAAGTCTAGTCATACTCTTCCGTCCTGTAATGAGGGATTTAATTAAAACATAAAACATTTAATTTGTCAAGTGTTTTTTTATATATATTTACTTAAAATTACTTATTGTTACTAAATAGAAAAACTCCCTCTAAAATTACCGCATATAATTTTATAATAAACTTACTTAGATTATAATAGATTTGAAAAGCCAAAGAGTTAAAGCCTGAGAGAGGATTTCTGCGAAAGATTAAAAAATTAGGGAGGAGTAATAAGGTAAGTGGCAGTACTTCGAATACAGGCAGTAATGCCTGGGGGGACAGGAGTAGCGGCATTGCATCCTGGCTCATCCACGGGGATTAAGATAATTCTTACATCAAGGATACTTGGGGGGAAAGTAGCGGCAAATTGGGGATCAAGCAGCGTAAGTGTACAGCCAAGGCCTGGACAGCTAGTAGCAATCCAACCGCCGGCAGCAGGGCCGCGCCTAAGCATTTCATAAGCATAATTCATTCCTGCCAGGGCAGCATAATAAGCCTGGATGCGGCCGACTTGGTGTTGGGTAAGCCGGGACTGGCTAGAAATAATGCTTAACACCACATTCGCCAATATCACGACTACCGACAGAGTAGCCAAAACTACCATTAAGGCTACGCCCCGCTTACGGGAATTTACCTTAAGCATCTTTTCTTAAGCTTATATTATAGCTGGCCCCCGCCCGCCGCAGAATTACATGGCCTTCACGGGCCAGCCAGCCCAAACTCATTAACGCAATATCCCGCGGCTTATCTATGCCTTTAACTAATTCCGTAAAGCTAACTTCTCCATGCTGGTCTAAAAAATGCCATATATCACCCGCTACTATGCCTATTTCGGTAATCATTTTATACCTCCATAGCTTATTCTATAATCGCCAAAAAAAATGTCAACTATTTTTTAATGAGCGGATGACTTACGGAACGCCAGTGACGTAAGTCGTAGTCCTTGACATCATAGATGTCAAGGACGTCTGCGAATTAATCCAGCACTAATTTTTATAAAGCCTTATCTCTATCTCATAGGGGACTTATACAATGCAGCCCATATGAGCTAACTCAAGCATTGTATAAAATTAGTGCTGGGTAAGTTCGGCCAAATAACTTATGTTCGCTTGCCGCACAAGCGGCACACCGGCTGTTCCGATACAGCCGGGTGCTCGCTCCATAACTTATGCCCTCACTTATTTTTTATTATAACTTCCGCAGCGAGGGCAGGTTGAAATCGCGTCTTCCTTGGTATTAATATAGGTATAGGTGCACACGGAACAAAACCAGATAAACCTGGGGTCCAGGGATAAATCCTTGTCTTTCTGCCTTTTCTTGGTAAATAGCCAGGCTACCAACAGGATATTTACAAAAAGAAAAATATATATGGTTATCGCGTAAGAAAAATCAATATTTATCATCTTTGTAGATAGGCGATTTGAAATACTTGTGTTATTCAGATTAACACCGCAAAAGCGCAAAAGTCCGCAAAGGCACAAAAGGGTTTACTGGCGCACTTTCTTTTGCGTTTTTGCGGTAATTTTGCGGCTTAGCGGTGTTAAGTATTTATTACAATTATATACCATCTTTGGGAGAAAGTTCAATTTTTACCTTCTGCCA
>Ga0194112_10011742_pt1 | contig 10798 bp, 9 predicted proteins | sample TA2MahC400mmetaG_FD_146191 | JGI IMG/M metagenome (GOLD analysis project Ga0194112, IMG submission 146191) | Freshwater microbial communities from Lake Tanganyika, Tanzania - TA2015016 Mahale Deep Cast 400m | ecosystem: Environmental > Aquatic > Freshwater > Lake | place: Tanzania: Lake...
CGGTGGCCGAATGCGATAAATCCCAGGGGGTCTGGGGGACTGGTCCCCCAGACGCGAGTTTGCCTTTGCGTTCCCGCGGCGCGGAGAGCGTCGCCCGGGGAGGCTCAAGAACTTGGGACGTTCCCAACCTGTTGGCAGTTCGACCCTTAGGTGGCCACCCCTCACCACCCGCCCCATGCTCAAGCGCCCCAAGCACTTAGGTCCACTCGGGCTCAAATCGCCAATCCGGGGCCTTCTAGCCCATCTGTATCAAGCCTGCCTGGCTCACACTTGATTCAGTTGGGGCGCTTTGGCGAACCGGCTGCGTATATGGCCTTCCTGGCCATCTGTATCAACTGCGCGCCACACCTTTGATACAGTTGGGGCAGCTTGGCGATCCGGGCGGCTCCACCCGCGCGCTTCGCTGTTTGGGGAGTGCTAACGCACTCGGAACCTACCCCCCGGTTCCCTGGCACTGTCAGTCCAGTAATCTCCTTCCCTTGCCCTCACCATCCTCCACCGCCCTAACTGCCTGGGAGACATAGCTCTATGGGTGTCAGGCACGGAGCACGGAGCAGCGGGCCATAGTGGCTCCTCCTTATGCGTCTCGCGCCCCCGCCCGCGCCAGGAGAATCGAGGACGAAGGACGAGGACGAGGACGATCAGGCCATGCTATCCTCCTTGGCATGGTCAAGTGCTGCGCGCCCGAGAAGGTCGCGCACCTCGGCGTCGCTGGTCTGGGCGAAGTCGTAGTAGGAGCCGCCGACGGCGAAGAATGGCCAGGGGGTGAGGAGGCAGACCACCTGGTCCACCTCGCGCTGGAACTCGGCCACGGTGTCGGGCGGGGCGGTGGGGACGGCGACTATGATGCGTTCTGGGCCGAGGGAGCGGAGGGCCTGGACCGCGGCCCGCATGGTCGCGCCGGTCGCCAGGCCGTCGTCAACGATGATGACGGTCTTGCCGCGGGCGTCGGGGGCGGGCCGTCCGCCGCGCAGGGCGCTCTCGCGCCGCGCGATCTCGCGCAGCTCGCGGGCGGTCGCCTCTTCGAGCTCGGCGTCGCTGATGCCGGCTGAGCGCAGGACGTCGGGGTTGAGGACCCTGACGCCGCCTGATGCCACGGCGCCCATCGCGAGCTCCTCGTGGCCAGGGACGCCGAGCTTGCGGACCAGGAAGGCGTCGAGGGGCGCGCCGAGCGCGTGGGCGACCTCGTAGGCCACCACGACGCCGCCGCGCGGGAGGCCCAGGACGAGCACGTCGGGCTTGCCCGCGTGGCGCATCAGCTTCTTCGCCAGCCGCTCTCCTGCATCCTTGCGATTGCGGAAGGTCATTGCTGCACCCCGCCTCTCAGCAACGGACTTGAGCCGTGACCGAACCCTCTACCAGTAATCTACCGCGCTAGTGTGCCGGCGTCAATACCAGTCGTCATTCTTCAATCGTCCTCGTCCTCGTCCCTCGTCCTCGTCCTCGACTCTTCTCTCCGCAAGGCAAGAGAATCGAGGACGAAGGACGAGGACGAGGGACGAGGACGATAAGGACACAATCAAGAGGGATGGGGCGCGGTGGGACGGTTGCGGCATAGGTACATGATGTGGGAGAGGGGGCGCCAGGCGTCCAGGGGAACAAAGGTGGCGTCGAGCGCCAGGCGCTCGAAGAGGGCGGCGAATTGGGCGGGGGAGCGGAAGAAGACCCGCCCGCTGTAGAAAAGGGTGTCCACCGGGCGGGTGCAGAGGAACTTCCAGAGGGGGCGTTGGCCGATCTCCTTGACGACCAGGAGGCCCTCGGGCGGCAGAAGCGCGCAGCAGCGGGCGAGCAACTCGTCGCCGTCCTCGAACGAACGAAGATGGTGGAGGACGTCGGCGACAATGATCGCATGGCAGGGGATGAGGTCGAGGTTGAAGATGTCCTGGCACCTGAATTCGGCGTTGGGCGGCGCCGCGGCGCGGGCGAGGGCGATGCGGTGCTCGGAGATGTCGAAGCCGATGAGCCTGCGGCGCGGGCCGCGGAGGGCCAGGTAGTTGGCGAGGACGCCGTGTCCGCAGCCGAGATCGAGGATGGTGCCCTCGGTGGGAATGTGTGCTTCGATGCCGGGGATGTTGGAATGCCAGTAGCGGAGCCAGCAGAAGAGGGAGGAGAGGCCGTGGCCGGCGTAGCTCCGGAGGAGCGCGCGGCGCGCCTCGGCAGGTGGCATTTTTGATTCTTGATTTTCGATTTGCGATTTCAGAGGCCGAACCCCCAACACCTAACACCTGACACCTGGATAGCGGCCGCGTCGGAGGTCGCGGCGGATGCGGAAGAGGGCGGCGAGGGAGCGAAACCCGTCGCGGAGGGGCCTGACCTTGGAGGTTTCCTGGACGTGTGCCCAACGGACGGGGACCTCGCGGATGCGGAAGCCGAGGCGCTCGGCGAGGACGAGAACCTCGGCGTCGAAGCTCCAGTCGTTCCGGCGCGAGAGGCGAAAGAGGCGCTCGGCGGCCTCGGCGCGGAATGCCTTGAAGCCGCAATTGAAGTCGCTCACATGGCTGCCAAGGAGCCAACCGGCGAGCTTGACGTAGGCTTCGCCCAGGAGATGGCGATGGGCGGGGGGCTTGCCCTCGATCAGCGCGTCCGCCGCTCGGCGGGTGCCGATGGCGATGTCGCTGCCAGACCGCAGGTGGGGGAGGAACTTGTCGAGCTCCTCGATTGGTGTGGAATAATCGGCGTCGAGGAAGAGGCGGATGTCGCCTTTAGCCGCGAGGATTCCCTGGCGAACCACGTAGCCCTTGCCGCGGTTGGGCGAGCAGGCGAGGATGCGCGCGCGTGGCTCGCCCTCGACCAGTTCCTTCTCGATGGTGAGCGTGCAGTCGGTGCTGCCGTCATCCACGAGGAGGAGTTCCCAGTCGAGCTGCTGCGCGCGGAGCCATGCGAGGACGGCTTCGCACGTGCGGCGGATATTGGCCTCTTCGTTGTAGGTTGGGATGATCACTGAGAGGGCAGGGTGCGTCGGTTCCACAACTCCACCAGTCCGTGTGCTGCAAGGACGATGAGGAAAGGCTCCAGAGGCAACCGATACCTGGTGATGGCCATGAGAACCATGTGAAGGAGAGTATAGTATGCGAAAAGGAGGTAGATGAGCAAGAGCCTTCGCCACAGGTGCCGCGCGGCGATGGCGCCCCAGAGGGCGAGGATGAGGATGGGGATGAAGGTGACGCCAGCTACTGCGGCCTTGAGGGTGCCGACCGCAGGCTCCTCGGCGTGGGGCCAGAGGCGCCAGAAGCGGACGAACTTGGCTCCCGCCAGCTCAATGAAGCGCCCGGGATGGCCGCGGATGTAGTCCCAGCCCATGCGTGCGAACTTGCGGTCAATCTCGGCCTCGCTCAGGCCGTCGAAGGCCCGGCGGTCGTCGGGCCAAAAACAGTGGCCGCCGCCGTCGGCAAGGGCGTTGTTCGTCACCCAGAGCGTGTAGCCGCCCTCGGTCGTGGCGGGGACGAAGCGGCCGTGGATGGCGGCGTTTCTGCCCCACCAGGGCGCCATGACCAGCACGAAGCCGGCGGCAAGGAACGCCGCCTCCCAGGCCGCCCTGAGCTTCCTCGGCCTCACGACGAATGTCCAGAGACAAGCGAACGGCATGAAGGCCAGGAGCGCCGAGCGGCACAGCGTGGCGAGGCCAATCAGCGCGCCTCCCAGCGGCCAACGCCAGAGGCCGGCTTCGGAATCCTGAGCCGCGAGCAGCACAGCGACTGTACACGTCAGGAGGAACGTGTAGGGGGTCTCTGTGACCGGCTCGCCTGCGTAGTAGATGAGCTTCGGGTAGATGGCCGCGAGGAGTCCCGCTACGACGGCCGCGGGCTGGCCGAAGAGGCGTCGCGCGATGCGCATCAGGACGACGCAGGTCGCGGCGCCCAGGAGCGCGATGAGCGCCCTTGCGACCCAGTAGCGGTGCCCGGCGACGCCGTAGACGCCCGCGAGGACGATGGGCAGGAGGGGCGGGCGAAAGGAGCGGACGATTAGATTCCGATCAGGGTCGCTGAAGAGCCCCTTGTAATCCCACTTTTGTAGCCCTTTGCCCTTAAGTAGGTTCAGGGCCAACTCGTCATAGCTTGGCACGTCGGGGCCTTCGAGCGCGCCACCGTGCAAGTGGATATAGCCCACCCAGGCCAGGCGCAGGACGAGTGCCAGGGGAAAGACCACAAGCTCCGAGCGGCGTTCACTAGCCAGCAACGTCACGGGAAATCTGCTCCAAGCCGACGACGAACGGTTCCCAGGAGAAACGCTCTTCGGCATACGCCCGGCAGCGGCGCTCCAGGTCGGGCTCCTTCGCGATTTCATCTAGGAAGCGCGCCATGCCCTCGGCAATCCCCGCGGGGGTGGCGTCGCGGGTGAGGAGCCGGGCGTCGAAGGGCGCAATCAGCTCGGGGGTCGCCCCCACCGGCGTGCCGAGGACTGGCGTGCCGCAGGCGAATGCCTCGGCGGTGACCAGCCCGAAGCCCTCCAGGACGCGGGTTGGCAGCACGAAGCAATCGGCCGCGCGATAGTAGAGCGGCAGGTCGGCCTCGGCAACGTAGCCCACGAGCCGCACGGCCTCCCCAAGCCCCGTGGAGTCCGCCCCTCCGTGGCGGAATCTTCCCGCGTCGGAGACGCGGACTCCGCGCCACTCGCGGAGTCGCCGCTTCAGGGCTTCCTCCAGCGAGCCCCGGCCGGCGATGAGAGTGAGGGCGTCGCGTCCCTGCTGCCGCAACAGCGCCGCGGCCTCGATAAGCTCGCCGATGCCCATCCTGTGCTCGAGTCGCCGGCAGGTGAAGAAGATGGGCTTGTGTGCGGGCAGGCCGAGGCGCGCGCGGGCCTCGGCACGGGACGGCTCGGGCCGGAACTGCTCGAGGTCCGCCCCGCCCGGCAGCTTCACGACCTTTGCCACAGAGGCTGGGAGGAACTTCTCAAGGAGGCTGCGCGTGAAATCGCTCAGCACCACCACCCGCCTGCTGCGGTTCAGAATGGCCCTTTCCACGAACATTAGCGCCATTGCCGCCGGGCCGCGCAGAAATGGCAGCCTCGAACGCTGGTAGGCGCGCCGGTCGAGGTGCTCGAGGAAGGACAGGGAGTGCAGGACGGCGACGAAGGGGAGGTGGCGGATGCCTCGCGCCCGCGTTGCGGCGAAGGCCGATACCGGGTGGTGTGTGTGTACCACGTCGAAGCCGGTCTCACGCTGGAGCCTGTTCAGGAGGCGGCGCACCTCGCGTAGTGTCGAAACGAAGAAGCGGGGGCCGCTCTTGGCAGTGGTCCTGTAGCGGTGGACGTGCATCCCTGCGAGGAGCTCGTGTTCCGGGCATTGTTCGTGCAGGCGCTGGGTGGCGACGTGGACTTCGTGGCCGCGCGCGGCGAGGCGGCGGCCTGCCTCGTAGACGACACGGAAGCTGCCGCCCTCCGCATCGGGGTGCATCCAGCCCGCCACTACAAGGATCTTCATCGTCCTCGTCCTCGAACTCTGCTCATGGGCCAAGCACCCGACGGTAGATCTCCAACGTCGCTTCGGCGATCCTGGCATCGGTGTAGCGCTCAAGGACGCGCTGCCGACCGCGGCGAGCCAGCTCGGCCCTCTCACCTGGCGAGGCCATGAGCCTGGCCAGGGCATCCCTGAGCGCCGCGGCATCGCCCTCCGGGAACACGACGCCCGCGTCGGCAATGACGTTCGGTATCTCGCCGCAGGTGGAGCCGACGACGGGCACCTCGCACGCCATCGCCTCGATGAGCACGTGGCCGAACTGCTCCTTCCAGTGCGGCGCTGCACGGGAGGGGAGCACCAACATGTCCATGCAGTTCAGGTACCGCGGCATTTCGCCGTGGGGCACGGTGTCGAGGAGCACGGCGCAGCCGGCCAGTGGCGGCTTAGTGAATCGGCGGGCCAATTCGTCCCTCAAGGGGCCACCGCCGACCACCAGGAGGCTCCAAGAGTGGTGTTCGGTGTTGGGTGTTGGGTGTTGGGGGGCCGGAGTGCATGGCAACGTGGCAAGCGCATCGAGGAGGAGGTCAAGGCCCTTTTCGGGGACGAGGCGGCCGGCGAAGCCGACGACGAGGCCGTGCAAGCCGAGCTTCTGGCGGAGGGGCGCCACGCTCGAGCGTGGCACCGCGTCCCGCCTCGTGTAGACGGTTTCGTCAACGCCGAACTGGGGGAGGACATGGATGGGCTTTGCGAAGCCCTTCTCGCGGAGGATGTCAGCGGCCTCGGCGTTCCCCGCGATGGCCGTATCGGCTGCGGCATGAACGGCGCGCTCGATGCGGTCGTGTGGGAAGCCGTGCCGCAGCCGCAGGTTCTGCCAGGTGAAGAAGACGATCTTCACTTCCGGGCGAACCCTGAGATAGCGCACCGCCTGCCACGCGGCGAGGCTCCAGGGCTCCTCCTCAATGTGCAGGAGGTCTGGCCTCAGGTGCTCGAGTGCCCGCGCAGCGCCCAGATAGAAGAAGCGGTAGTTGTGGGAGGAGTAGACGGCCCGCAGGGGGACGATCTGGTAGTCGGAGTGATAGGTGCGCTGGACCGGGTAGACGCCGAACTCGCGGCGGATGCGGCGGGGACAGATGAGCGCAAGCTCGACGCCGGGGCACCGCGCGAGGCGCTCGAGCTTCGCGTGGTTCGCCGCCACAACGTAGGAGTGCGAGTAGACGCAAATGCGCATCGTTCTCAACATCCCCTAGCCAGGGGCAAGCTTGCTGTAGAGCTCGCGTATCAGCGCAGCGTGACGCCAAAGTGGGAACTGCGCTACCACGCGCTCCCTGGCCGCAGTCCCGAGCGATGCTTCGAGCTGCGGGTCGGCGAGGAGCCGCTCGATGGCAGCCGCCATGGCCTGAGGGTCGCGGGGCGGGACGAGGAGGGCCTCCCTGGCGTCGCTGACAATGTCGGCCACGCCTCCTGCCCAGGTCGCCACAATAGGCCGCGACGCAGCCATAGCCTCCAGGAGGACGATGCCGAACGGCTCCTCGTGTGACGGGAGGACGAAGATATCGAGGGCGTTCATCACGGCAGGCACGTCGTCGCGGAAACCGGTGAAGACGACTCGCTGTGCGACGCCAAGCTCCGAGGCGAGAGCATGGAGGCGCTCGCGGAATGCCAGGTCGGCCGCGGCCTCGGCGCGGCTGGAGATGCAGTCCCCGACAACGAGGAAGCGGACATCGGGATGCTTCGGTGCCACAAGGGCGGCGGCGCGCAGGAAGTCGTCCTGGCCCTTCCATGGGGTGATGCGGCCCACCGTGCCGACAAGACATTCTCTGGTACAGAAGCCCAGCTCCCGGCGGAGAGCGCTGCCGGAATCCCGGTTGGCATAGGAGGCAGGGTCAACTCCCTCGGGGACGATGCTGATCTTCGCGGCGGCGTCCGGGAACGCCTTGCGGAAAGGCTCGGCAATGCACTCGGAGACGCAGGCCAGGGCGTCGCAATGGCGGACGAGCCAGGCCCCGATGCGGCCGAAGTTGCGGACCGGGTTGCGCACGTGCCAGAGGCAGGCGGGCGCCCGTTGCCGGCAACGGGCTCCCGAGAGCCACGCCGCGGGCACCGCCTGGAGCGCAAGCGGGTTCTTGTTGATGTGGACCACCTGAATCCTGCGTCGGCGCATGAGCCAGGCCAGCCGGAGCACACCGTGGAGGAAGTAGAGGCCGTAGAGCAACAGCTTCAGCGGGTTCCTGGTTCGCGCAATCGTGCCAAGCCTGAGGAGGACGACCTCCACGTGGGCCTGCCGCAGGAGCGAGGCGAACCGTCCGTCCTCGCCCAGCACGGCGTGGAACTTGTAGCGGCTGGGGTCGAGCCCCTCGACGAGAGCGAGAAGGCTCCGCTCCGCGCCGCCGAGCTCGCGGCCGGTATCGGAGACGTAGAGAATGTGAAGACGGTTTTCGGTTTTCGGTTTTCGGTTTTTGGGTGAACGGGCCATGGTTAGCTCGGGTTAGCTCTGGCGTGAGGTGGGGTCACAAGCTCCTCGAACGCTGCTGCGGTGCGGTCCCACGAATAATGCTCAATGGCATAGGCCCGGCAGCGCTCACGGAAGCTTGGGTCGGCGACGATCTCAAGGCCTGGCCCCAGGATAGCTTCGGCAATGGCCTGGGCGTCTGCGCCGGGGATTAGGAGGCGCTCGTCGAGCGGGGCGAGGATTTCGGGCGAGGCGCAACGCCTGGTTGCGAGCACAGGCGTCCCGCACGCAAGGGCCTCGATGGTCACGAGGCCAAATGCCTCCAGCGTCAGGGAAGGAAGGACAAAGAGGTCGGCGGCTTGAAGGTAGCGGGGCAAGTCGTCGGGCGCCACGAGGCCGGCGAAGTTCACTTGGCCCCCTGCGCACCTGGCGAGCCCCTCGAGTTGGCTCCGCAGCGGCCCTTCGCCGGCAATGACGAGTCGGAGGCCGGACCGCTCCGCCGCGGCCATGCCGAAGGCGTGGATGAGCTCGCCCACCCCCATCCGCGGGACGAGCCGCCGCACGGTCAGGAGCACGATGTCCTCAGGCTGCCAGCCGAGGGCGGCCCGGTCCGCCTGGCGGTCGTCCGCCGGGCGGAAACGGTCGGCGTCCACCCCCCACGGGATGACCGCCACTGGCTTGCCGCCCAGGCGCGGAACCGTCTCGGCCAACAAGTCGCGCGAGTAGATGCTGGGGCAGGTCACGATGTCGGCCCGCTCGATTGCGGCCCGCTGCTGGGCGGCGCGGCTGTGAGCCACGTACCTGTCCCACAGCGGAACCCTTCCCTCGCCCGTCGAGCCTTCGCCGGGCACCTCGGCCTGCGCCGCGGCGAGGTGCTCGCGGCCAAGCGGCGCGTGGAAGCAGTAGACGACAAGTGCTCTTGCCGCCGCCCGCGACCTGACGGCTCCATACGCCGCCACAATCGGGTGCAGGAGGATGAGGTCATACGCCTCCTCCCGAAGCTGCCTGTCCAGGAAGCGCTGCGCGGCGTTGGCGTTGGCGCGTTCGTAGAGCAGGCGTCCGAACGGCCTGGGCGGAATCCGCTCGTCGAAGCGGAAGATGCGGACGCCCCTCAGCTCCTCCTGGGCGGGCCATTCGGGCCGCTTCCGCATCGCCAACACGTCCACCCGATGGCCCCTCCGCGTCAGGGCGCAGCCCGATTCAAGGGCGGCGTGCTCCGCGCCGCCGATCAGGGGATGGAAGTTGTCAATGACGATGAGGATGCGCAGGGGATTTCTGATTGCTGATTTCTGACTGCTGATTTCAGACATCCCTTTGGTTCCTCAGGCTCTGTCGCGCAGTGATCTCAGGTCGGAGAGGGTCTGGCGGCCATCGAGGAGGAGGATGAAGCCAATGTAGACGGCTGCGATGGAGGCGAGCTTGGCGGCGCCACAGGGCAAGCCAGCGGCCAGGCCGCTGTAGGCATGGACCGCCATGCCCGCCGCGCCTGCCAACACAAGGCTCACCAGGGGCGGGACGAGCAGCCGAAGGTACGAAACGTCCAGCATGCGCGGCAGGAACACGACGTACCACGTGCCGAGGCCGCCGATGACGACGAGTCCCACGCTCGCCGCCGCCCCCTCTGCGCCCCACACCTTCGTGAAGATAGGGCACAGAATCGAGAGCGCGAGGGCCTCGGCGACGAGGGTGTGCCCTGTGACCTTTGGGCGGCCGATGGCGGTCAGGAGGCCGCCCGCGTCGTCCATCAGCGGCCTGAGGATCGCGTAGATGAGGAGCCAGCGGAAGATCGGCGTCATCGGCTGCCAGCGCTCCCAGCGCATGACGGCCAGGAAATCAGGGATGGCCAACGCCAATCCCACGGCCATCGGCCCGGCCAGGCGGAGCGTGGCGCCCGACACGATGCGGAACGCCTCGGAGAGCCGCGCCCGGTCGCCCTGGAGCCGAGCATACAGCGGAAAGGACACCCGCGTCAACACCCCCGTGACGAACGCCAGCGGCAGGAGGCCCAGCGAGTAGGCCCGGTCGTAGTGCCCAAGCACCGTCTTGCCGCACAGGTGGCCGACCACCAGGTCGTCGTAGTTGAGCACCCACGTCGTCGCAAGGCTCCCGAGCCAGAGCGGGAGGCCGTAGCGCAGGAGCCACGCGGCGTCGTGCCTGTGGAAGCCGATCCGAATCGGCTCGACCACTCCGAGGCACACCAGGCTCACGGCCCTCACCCCGGAGTAGTAGCAGCGGCTGAACAGCAATGCCACGATGCCCCATCCGAGGGCGGCAGCGGCCACGGCCGCGCTCATGGCCACGGTCACGCTCACCACGTCGGCAATCATCACGCGGCCGAAGCGCATCGAGCGGACGAGTCGCGTCGCCTGCACGTCGGCCACCGCGTCGCACACCGCAGCCGCGCCGAGAGCGAAGAGGACGCCCAGGTGCGTCCTTCGGGAGAGCTCGTCACGGAACAGCCCCCCTCCGATGGCCAGGACGCCCAGGGCGGCGCACAGCATCCCGACCCGCAATACCAGGAAGGTGGAGAAGGTCTCCTCCACCCGCTCCTGGCGGTGGGTGGCGGCCTGTGCGAAGCCCCAGTTGGCGAACGAGTCGGCGATGGCGAGGAGGGAGGCAGCATAGGCCACGGCGCCGAAGTCGGGCGCCGCCACCTTCTCCATCAGGTAGAGGCCGCCCAGGAAGCTCACGAGGCGCGAGACGGTGTTGGCGGCGAAGACCGCCATCGTGCCGCGGACCGCTTGTTGGGCAAGGCCGGTCATGCGGGCGCCGCTCCGTTCACTGGCCCCTCACCCCGCCCTCTCCCCGAGGGAGAGGGGGAGAAGCACCCTCACCCCGCCCTCTCCCCGAGGGAGAGGGGGAGAAGCACCCTCACCCCGCCCTCTCCCCGAGGGAGAGGGGGAGAAGCACCCTCACCCCGCCCTCTCCCCGAGGGAGAGGGGGAGAAGCACCCT